>Ga0306920_100012190_pt1 | contig 11650 bp, 4 predicted proteins | sample flu12Cox44000170_FD_204666 | JGI IMG/M metagenome (GOLD analysis project Ga0306920, IMG submission 204666) | Lab enrichment of tropical soil microbial communities from Luquillo Experimental Forest, Puerto Rico - flux4day.12C.oxic.44.000.170 (v2)... | ecosystem: Environmental > Terrestrial >...
CGCTTCGCCGATGGAGCAAAGACGCAGAAGCCGACCCCGGCAACGCCGTCGAGTGTCATTGGATGCGCACCGAGCTTTTCATAAAGCTGCATGTGCGTGCCTTCGCCGAGGAGATAGAGATCGAGATCTGAAAGTATCGGAGGGAAGCGGTAAGGGTCTTCCATCTCCAGCTGTCGGTCGCCGTAGCGAACGCGCATCCGATAACGGCACGATCCGTTCGCAAGCCTTCCTTCGAACAGCCCCACGTCATGAATGCGCCGCAGGTCGCTCGACCGGCCCCGCTCGTCGATGATCGCCACCCCCTCGGCATCCGGCAGGAACACGCGCACGACCGGCACGTCCCCCTCGATGTGCGGACCGAGATAGTGGAACGGGTCGGAGTGCCGGCCCTCAATGATGGCATAAGCTTCGGCAGTGAGCGAGCTCATGACGTCGGCCGTTCGGTCTGAGAGAGAATGCGCCAGGTGCCGGCCAGTGGAACCCGCAGCCAATCCAGCCGATGCGCAAGCTCGTATTCGATCTCATAGAACGCCTTTTCCAGAAGGAAGAAATCTAGAAGCCTGTCGGCATCCTGCAATGAGCGCGGCCAAAGGCGGGCGTCGGTCAGATGACGGCGATAGCCGGCCAGGAAGGCGGCGACCGAGGAGTCGCGCCAGCCGGCAAGCGCGCGCGCGATCCTGGCTTGCTCGTCGGGAGCTGTCTTGAGCGCTCGCTCGAGAGCGGCTGTCGCGGAATAGTCGACCGAGCGTATCAGGCCAGCGACGTCACGCGCGGCCGGCGCCTTGCGCCGCCGCTCTTGAAGGGTGCGGCGCGGCTCGCCCTCGAAGTCGATGATGAAAACATCGTCTTTGGCGATGAGCATCTGGCCGAGATGAAAATCACCGTGGTGGCGGATTTTCACTGCATCGATGTTCTCCGGCAGCAACTCGCGAACGCGCGCGGGGAGTGTGCCTTCTCTCGACAATAGATTATCGATCAGCTCCTGATCACCGGCGGGTAGCTCGGCTCGGCGACGCCGCAGGTGAGCAAGCGCTTCGCGAGCACGCCGCAACACTTCGTTGATCCAGTGCCGTACATCGCCTGCAGAAATAGGCTCGGGAGCAAAATCGGCGAGGTCGTCCCGGCTGGCGAGCGCAAGCTGCAGCTCAGCTACGCGTTGTCCCACCTGCTCAATGCGGCGCACGTAGGCTGCCAACTCGTCGCTCTGTCCCGCCGCCTCGGCCGTCAGCAGGCGCTGCTCCTCGACAAACCGGTCGAGGTAGGCGGCCGTGACCGTCCAGGCATCGCCCTGATTTCCTGCGAAGCGATGCACGACGGCGATGGCGCTGCGTGCCCCCTCCTCGTGGAGCTCGATCGCTCCCATTAGAGCCGGCGTATTGGCAAACGAAACCGCCTCGGTCAGGAAACGGCCGACTTCGATCTCCGGATTGACGCCAGGCTCGAGACGGCGAAAGAGCTTGAGCACGTATTCGTTGCCGATCAGCACGGTTGTATTCGACTGCTCGGTGTCTACAGTTTGAATGCTTGTGACCTCAGTGCGTTCCGCGCCGGCAAACGCGTTGCTCGGCCGGAACTCCAGGGACTTTTCGTCGAACCTGATAACTTGCGAGCCCCGCAGGTGATCCAGCAGAAGGGCAATGAATTTTGGATCAGAAGTGGCGTCGAGCAGCGCCCCTTCACGCGGCCCCTTGCGCACTGCCGCAAGAACGTTGTGGTCGTGCCGGCCACGGTCGAATCGGGTCCACTGAATGAGGAGCGGCAGCAGGTAAGTTGCAGATTCAAGCTGTCCCCTGACCTGGATAAGCGCCAAGCCGAGATCCGCTGGCGCAAGAGGCAGCGCCGCGACAATGCTCGCGACAATCGATGCGTTGCCGCGCTCTGCGAACCAGCGGCGGCCCGCCAGGAATGCGGGAAGCACGTCACGCTGGAGGACTGCTCCCGCTCGGCCCTGCAGGATCGACGTCCAACCGGTTGTGACCACAAGCGTCTCCAGCTCCGGCGGCCGCGTCGCGACGTCCGCTTCAGAGGCACTGGGCTCGCGCAGCTCAAGCCAATAGAACCCGTAGGGCGCGAGCGTGATCACATAGGGAGTCCCGCCGACCGTGGGAAAATTTGTTCTACCCAGCAGCTCGAACGGTATGCGCCCGCGCCAGGGCGAGAGGTCGATCTCGGCAGCCTGGGCGGAGCGCGACAGATTAGCCACGCACAGCAACACCTCGTTCTCGTACTGCCGCACGTAGACCAGCACCGAGCGGTTTGCCGGGCGAACAAAGCTCAACGATCCGCGTCCAAAAAGCTTTCTCGACTTGCGCACTGCGATGAGGCGCTTGGTCCAGCTCAACAGCGAAGCAAGGCTGCGCGACTGCGCTTCGACATTGACCGCCTCGTATCCGTAGACCGGATCCATGATCATCGGCAGATAGAGCCGCGCCGGATCGCAGCGCGAGAAGCCGCCATTACGATCGGGCGTCCACTGCATTGGCGTGCGCACACCGTTGCGGTCGCCCAGATAGATGTTGTCCCCCATTCCGATCTCGTCGCCGTAGTACAGAATCGGCGTTCCCGGAAATGACATCAGCAGCGAGTTCATCAGCTCGATCTTGCGGCGGTCATTGTCCATCAAAGGCGCCAGCCGGCGCCTGATGCCGAGATTGATGCGCGCGCGTGGATCGGTCGCGTAGGTCGACCACAGGTAATCCCGCTCGACGTCGGTCACCATCTCCAGCGTGAGCTCGTCGTGGTTGCGCAGGAACAGAGCCCACTGGCATGCGGCGGGAATGTCCGGCGTCTGCCGCAGAATGTCTGTTATTGGAAAACGGTCCTCCTGCGCGATGGCCATGTAGATGCGTGGCATCAGCGGGAAGTGATACGCCATGTGGCATTCATCGCCTTCGCCGAAATAATGGCTGACGTCCTCCGGCCACTGGTTCGCCTCGGCGAGCAGCACTTTGCCCGGCGCATAGGAATCAAGCGCAGCGCGTATTCGTTTGATGACCGAATGCGTCTCGGGCAGGTTCTCGTTGTTGGTTCCTTCACGCTCGCAAAGGTACGGAATCGCATCCAGTCGAAACCCATCGACACCCATGTCGAGCCACCGCCGCATGACCTTGACCATGGCCAGAATCACGCGCGGGTTGTCGAAATTGAGATCCGGCTGGTGTGAGAAAAAGCGGTGCCAGTAGTATCCGCCAGCCTCCGCATCCCACGCCCAGTTGGATTTCTCGGTGTCGCCGAAAATGACGCGGGTGCCTGCGTAGCGCTGATCGGTGTCGCTCCACACGTACCAATTGCGCGCATCGGACTGTGGGCTGCCACGGCGCGCTCTTTTGAACCAGGGGTGTTGGTCGGAGGTGTGGTTGATGACCAGCTCGGTGATCACCCGAATGCTGCGGCGTTTCGCTTCCTGCAGGAATCGGCGGAAGTGCTGCAGGGTGCCAAAATCGGGATTGATGTGCTCATAGTCCGAGATGTCATAGCCGTCGTCGCGTCCCGGCGAGGGATAGAATGGAAGCAGCCATAAGGCCGTGACGCCAAGGTCATGCAGATAGTCGAGCTTTTCAGTGAGACCGACAAAATCACCGATGCCATCGTTATTGCTGTCTGCAAAGGCCTTGACGTGCAGCTGATAGATGATCGCGTCCTTGTACCACAGCTCGTCGCTGTCGAGCTTGGTATCGATTTTGATATCGGCGGCAACATCCATGACGTCATCACGCAACGCAGCGAAACAGCAGGGCAGGATCCTGGTCCTGATCTATGCGCAGCCGCACGCCACCCCATTCAATGGTGTGGCGCTCGCCGCTTATCAGGTTCTCGACAGCCTTGACCCCTCCGCGCGAGCCGGGAGGGCCGATCTCGATATCCCCGAAATGGAACCAGAACTCCCTTGGCCCATGCTTGTCGAGCGCCACTGCGACAGCCACTGCATTATCGCTCCCCACCGATTCTTTGACATAGCCGATCACCTGCGGATCATCGACCTGTGCAAAGCGCAGGTTGCTCGTCTGCAGCAAGGCCGAATTCGATCTGCGAATCCGATTGATCTGCTCTATGTACCCATTGATGTTTCCCGTTTGATTCCAATCCCGCGTCTTGAGCTCATACTTTTCCGAGTTGAGGTACTCCTCCTTTCCGGGAATCGGCTCGTGCTCCAATAGCTCGAAACCGTTATAGATGCCGTAGCTGGCGGACAAAGTGGCGGCAAGCGCAAGGCGTGCCTTGAATATCCAGGGCTCCCCGTTCTGCAAATGGAAGGGAAGAATGTCGGGCGTATTCACGAAGAGATTGGGCCGGAAATAGTCCCGCTCCGGATAGCGCGTGATCTCGCTCAAATAGGCTTGCAGCTCGTCCTTGCCGGTGCGCCAGGTGAAGTAGGTATAGGATTGCGTAAACCCGAGCTTGGCGAGCGCCTTCATGACCTTGGGCCGCGTGAACGCTTCGGAGAGGAAGATCACGTCAGGGTGCGCTGCCTGCACCTGGCGGATCAGCCACTGCCAGAAAGGAAACGGCTTCGTATGTGGATTGTCCACGCGGAAAATGCGCACTCCCTCGTGCACCCAGAACAGCACGACATCGCGCAGCCCCTTCCACACACCCAATTGGTCCGGACCGTAGAAATCCGGATTGACTATGTCCTCGTATTTCTTCGGAGGGTTCTCCGCGTATTGGATGGAGCCGTCCGCCCGGCGCCTGAACCATTTCGGATGCTGCTTGAGCCACGGATGACCCGGCGAGCACTGGATCGCAAAGTCCAGCGCTACTTCCATGCCATGTTGCGCGCACGCGCTGACCAGAGATCGAAAGTCATCGAGCGTGCCGAGCTCGGGATGGATGGCGTCATGGCCGCCCTCCTCGGAGCCGATCGCGTACGGGCTGCCGGGATCGCCGGGCTCTGCGCGCAGCGCGTTGTTGCGCCCTTTGCGATTGGTCCGGCCGATCGGATGAATGGGAGGAAGATAGAGAACATCGAACCCGAGCGCCGCGATCTCCGGCAGCCGCCGAATGCAATCATTGAATGTGCCATGAACGCCTGCAACGGCGGACTGGCTGCGCGGCATCATCTCGTACCAGGCGCCCGCGCGAGCGCGGGGACGATCGACGACGAGCGGGCATTCTTGGCTGCGGACCAGGTCCGATTTGTCGGCTTGCCTGGCTGGGCCGGCGATGTCCTCCGGCAGTAGATCGCTGCCCGCCTCACCTTTGCCTTTGGCCGGATCGAGCAGCGCCTCATCAAGCAACCGCGCATGACATTCGACGTCAAGCGCGGCCACAAGGCTGCGCCCCTCCTCGAGCTCCACCGTGATATCGAGCCCAGCCTCGCGTTTTTTGCGCAAATCCTGCCGCCAGCTCGCGAAGACGTCGGTCCAGGCTTCAATGGCATAGACATAGCGGCCGACCTTCGTCGGCGTGAAGCTTGCGGTCCACCGGTCGTTGTCGCGCGGGAGCATGCGCGCACGCCGCCATTTCTCGTCGCGCTCATGGCGCCAAAGCAAGTCTGCCGCGAGCACCGCGTGGCCCTCGCGGAAGATGTCGGCCCAGACATCGATTGGCTCGTCCACGATCCGCTTCACCGGAAAGCAGCCGCAATCAACGAGTGGATAGATGTCTTCAATGAAAATTCGCCCCCCGGAGCGGTTGCCGATCGAGGCGATTGTCAGTTTCGCTGTCACGGCTTGACCGTGCCTCTGGCGTCCTTGCGCCGCGTGCGCAGACGGGCGGGAAGACCTCGATGGAACCCGCTCATCCGGCTTTGGTTCCGCATGCCCCTGCGTTCGTGCCGGTGTCGGGACAAGCGGAGCTGGACTTGCCTTAACATGCTTGACAACGCTTGGGGACGATCCCATTCCGCAGCTTGTTTACCACTCCAGCCTGCGAGCGTCCGACAATGGAGCACATCTTTGAGCGCGCGGCTCAGGCCGGAGTGGAGACCCAATACTGGGACGCTTTCGGCACGCTGCGCAATATCGAGCCTCAAGTTCTGTCACGCCTCCTTGACGCGCTCGCCGCCGATAAGGCTCCAGGCCACCGCCTCTTGCCGCGCGCCTGCATCGTGCGAGGCGAAGCCATTGCAAAAATCTGCTTGAGCGTCTCCGAAGGACTGCCATTCAGTTGGCAGGTCGTCGGGGATGGGACGATCGCGGAAGGGAAGGGAACCTCTCCCGAGCTGGCCGTGGACCAGCCTCTGCCATCGGGGATCTTCCGGCTATGCGTCACCGTGACCGGACCGCAAGGCTGTTTCAGCGAGGAAGCGCCGCTCATCGTCTGCCCGCAAAGAGCATATCAGGGCAACGCCGAAGCACCATCCCGGATGTGGGCGCTGGCGGTCCAGCTTTACGCAGTGCGATCACGGCGCAACTGGGGACATGGCGATTTTTCCGACCTGCTATCGCTCATCGATCTTGCCGCCGATTCTGGCGCGTCGGCTGTCGGGCTCAATCCAATGCACTCGCGGTTCGACGATCGGGGCGAGGAGCCAAGCCCCTATTATCCCAACAGCCGCCTGTTTCTCAGCGCGCTCTATATCGATCTGGAGGCAATTCCGGAATTCCCCGGCATCGTCGCAGCGGGTTTGGAACAAAAAGTTGCGAGCGCGAGAAACACGCAGCACGTCGACTATCGCGCCGTCGCCGAGGCCAAGCTGCGTGGGCTCACGCTTGCCTATCGTGCCTTTCTTGAGGGCGGCTCGCCTGAGCGTCGAAGGGCCTTCGAGCGCTTTCGCGCGAATCAATCCCTGCCGCTCGCTCGCTTCGCCTGCTTCGAATTTCTCAGACGCAAATTCGCGCGCCCGTGGTGGGAGTGGCCGCAGGAATGGCGCGGCGCAGACGAGCAGTCACTTGCGCGACTGCATCAAAGTGAGGAGGGAGACATTGCGTTCTTCGAGTTTGTCCAATGGATCGCGCACGAGCAACTCGATCGATGCAGAGCGCGGGCACGCACACGGAAAATGCCGATCGGCCTCTATCTCGACATTGCAGTGGGCGCTCGCACCGACGGCTTTGATGCGTGGTGCGATCAGGAGGCGATCTTGCCGGAAATCGCGGTGGGCGCGCCGCCGGACGCTCTTAACCGCCTAGGCCAGAACTGGGGGCTTGCCGGGTTCAACCCGGTGGGCCTTGAGCGCCGAAGCTTCGAGCCGTTTCGCCAGCTGCTGACTGCCGTAATGCGTTATGCCGGGGCGGTTCGGCTTGACCATGTGCTCGGCCTGCAGCGCCTCTATCTTATCCCGCACGGAATGCGAGCCGACCAGGGGACATATGTTCGGATGCCGTTCAAGGAGCTCCTGGCAACCACCGCGCTCGCGAGCGTGCAAAATGAATGTCTGGTAGTCGGCGAAGATCTTGGCACAGTCCCCGAACATTTTCGGGAGACGCTCGCCGACTGGGGCATCTGGTCATACCACGTGATGTTGTTCGAGCGCACAGCCGCGGGGGGCTTTATCGCTGCTGAGGATTATCGCGAGAATGCGCTGGCCACGTTCGCCACCCATGATCTGCCCACGTTTGCAGGCTGGGGCGCCCATCGCGATCTGGCCATCAAGCGGGCCCTCAACATCGATCCCGGTGAATCGAATGAAGATCGTGGCCGCTCTCTGAGCGCATTGCACGAAGCGTTGATCAGGCGCGGCATCACGGCCAGGGATTTTGCGGCCGTGGCACGATATCTCGCTGATGCTCCCTCGCGCCTCCTGGTCATTTCGATGGAGGACGTGCTGGGACTAAGCGAGCAGGTCAACGTGCCCGGCACCATCGATGAGCATCCGAACTGGCGAACACCTCTTCCCGTTCTGCTGGAGGAGCTGCATAGCCATCCGAGGATCGCGGAAATCGCCGCTATCATGCGAGCGGCCGGGCGCGACTTTCGCGGCCCTGTCGAGAGCCGATGAACCATTGGGCGAGCCAAGCGTTGGACCAGGACCGAATGATCCAACCAGGGAGCACTAACATGTGCGATTACAGCTTGATGCACGTTAAATCACGTCCGGCCAGCGTCGGGGACAGGCTGCGGACCAGCAATTTTGGCACTGGGACACGCGGCTTCGCTGCGCCTGGGGATCCAACCACGGCCGTATGTGTTCTTCCGGGCACTGAGCTTGCTTTCGACAGCGAAATTCGCGCCTACGGGGCATGCGGCCCGACCCGGCACAAGACGGCAATTTTCCGTCAGATCAATCGAGCACAGCCGCACATGCACCATGACGCGCTTGAGCTCCCGGACGGGCAGACGCTCCTGCTCACATTCCTGTGTGAGGGCCAAGAAGCGACCGTCCTGCAGCTGCCCGCGAAGCCGGCGAACGAAGCCGAAGCACGCGAGCAAGAGCGGGTGGCCGTTAGCGGCTGAGCCTGCGCTTCCGGTTGCCGGCCTCGCCGCACGTTAAACGCGCGGGGCCGTTTCGCGGCCGCTTCCACGTTGGAAACGCGGCTTGGCCGGCGCGCCCAAGTGTCCGCCGATCCGGTAGAGGGCGAACCAGCTTGCGTTAGGGGCGGATTACTGCAATGCGAGCACTATTGCCTGAGCGCGCGCATCAGCGAGGGCGGCCATTCGCCGCGTACGCGCGTTCCCCACAGAACGCGATGCAATTTATCCAACAGCAGATAAATCGCCGGTGTCGTATAAAGGGTGAGCATTTGCGAGACGATCAGCCCGCCGGCAATGGTGATGCCGAGCGGCCGGCGCAGCTCTGATCCCGGGCCGGTCGCAATCACCAGCGGAAGCGCGCCGAGCAGCGCGGCCAATGTCGTCATCGTGATGGGGCGGAAGCGCTCGAGGCAGGCTTCGAAGATCGCACGTTCCGCTGTAAGGCCGCGCTTGCGTTCCCCTTCCAGTGCGAAGTCGACCATCATTATCCCGTTCTTCTTCACGATGCCGATGAGCAGGATAATGCCGATGAATGCGATCAGGCTCAACTCGGTATTCGACATCTGCAACGCGATGAGCGCCCCGAGGCCGGCCGACGGCAAGGTGGAGATGATCGTCATCGGATGCGCCAGGCTCTCGTACAGCACGCCGAGCACGATGTAGACGGCAATAAGCGCGGCAAAGATCAGCAGTGGCTGCGCGCCAAGCGACTGGCGAAACGCGCGCGCGTCGCCGGCATATTCGGCGTGCAGCGAATCCGGCAGATGCAGCTCGGCAACGGCCTGCTCCACGCGCCGCGTCGCTTCCTCCAGGGGCACATTCTCTTTGAGATTGAAGCTGATTGTGAGGGCGGGGAACTGACCCTGGTGATTGACCACCAGCGGGGAAAGCCCCTGGCTGACCTTTGTCACGGCGCTGAGCGGAATCTGAGTGTTGTTGGCCCCGCTCACGTAGACTCGATCGAGATCAACCGGATTGTGCTGGTAGAGGGGGTCGATCTCTAGAATGACACGGTACTGGTTGCGCTGAGTGTAGATCGTGGAGATCTGCCGCTGGGCATAGGCGTTGTTGAGCGCATTGGCAACGTCCTGCACACGCACGCCCATGCGTGACGCCGCGGTGCGATCAATGGACACGTTGAGCTGCAACCCGCCCTGCTCGCGATCCGTCGATACGTCCACCAGGCCGGGCACCACCTGCACCGCCGCCAGAACGCGCGGTGCCCAGCGCACGAGCTCGCCATAGTCGCTGCCCCAGAGCGTCAATTGGTAGGTGGAATCGCTTTGCCGACCGCCGACGCGCACATCCTGCATGGGAAAGAAGAAGACGCGCAGCCCCGGAACGGTGGCGGTCTTCTGCCGCAAGCGGGCGACCACCGCCTGGGTCGTGGCGCCGCCACGCTCAGCCTGCGGCTTGAGGCTGATGAACATCGAGCCGCGATTCACCGACGGGCTCCACGGCGAGGAGCCGATCGAGGAGCCGATGGATGCGACCGCGGGATCGGCTCGCACGATCCCTTCCGCCTTCTGCTGCAGCTCGTACATGGCCTTGAACGAAATCTCGCTGGAGGCTTGCGTGCCGCCGTAGATGAGCCCGGTATCGTCCAGGGGGAAAAAGCCCTTTGGCGTCCTGGCGAACAACATGACCGTGATCGCCACGGTCGCCGCCATTATCAGAAGCGCAAGCCCGCGATGCTCGATAACGAGGCCCAGAGTCCTGGCATAGAAGCGAAGCACGCCGCGCAGGGCGCGCTCAACCAACCGGTCGAGCCAGGTCGCCTCCGGGCTTGGCGGCTTGCGAACAAAATGCGCGCAGATCATCGGCGTCACCGAAAGCGACACCAGCGTCGAGACCGCGATTGCGAAAGCGAGCGTCACCGAGAACTCGCGAAACACGCGACCGATCAATCCGGTCATGAACAGGAGCGGGATGAAGGCTGCTATCAGCGAGATGCTGATCGACAGCACGGTAAAGCCGATCTGCCGCGCGCCCTCGATCGCTGCCCGCAAGGGCGACATGCCATTTTCGAGATTGCGGAAGCAATTCTCAATCATGACGATGGCATCATCGACGACGAAGCCGACGGAAACCGCGAGTGCCATCAGCGAGAGGTTGTCGATGGAGAAGCCGGCGAGCCACATCATCGCGCAGGTGCCGGCAAGCGATAGGGGCACTGTAATTCCGGCCGCAAAGGTTGCCGCCACCCGGCGCAGGAACAAGAATACAACCAGCATGACGAGGAATATCGTCGCCAAAAGTGTGAGCTGCATGTCTCGCACGCTGGCGCGAATTGTCTGCGTGCGATCCGATAGAACCGAGACGTCGATCGCCGATGGAATCCACCGCCGCAGCTCAGGCAATAGCGCGTAGATGCGGTCCACGGTCTCGATCACGTTTGCCGTGGACTGTTTGCTGATCACCAGGAGAACTGATGGCTGTTGATTGAACCATCCGGCAGCGAGGTTATTGCGCACGCCGGAGACAACTGAGGCAACCGCGGAAAGCCGCACAACGGTTCCATTCGCGGCCCGCACCACGATCGCGTCGTATCCCGGCGGAGTGGTGAGCTGATCATTGGTGCTGATGCTGATGGCGCGTTCATTGCCGGCAAACTCGCCAACCGGTCCAACCGCGTTGCTGTTGGCGATGGCCGTTCGCACGTCTTCCATCGACAGTCCCATGGAAGCGAGGGCGATCGGATTGACGCGCACGCGCGTGGCCGGCTGCTCGGCGCCGTTCACATCGACCTGGGCGACGCCCTCTACCTGCGACAGGCGCTGCGCGATGACCGTATCGGCGGCATCATAAAGGACGCTCGGCCGCACGAGATTGGAGGTCAGCGCCAGGATCATGATCGGGGTGGCAGCGGGATTGGCTTTGCGGAACGTCGGCGTTGCCTGCAAATCGCCGGGAAGGTCGATCAGGGCGGCGTTGATGGCGGCCTGCACGTCGCGCGCCGCGCCATCGATATTACGCGAGAGATCGAATTGGATCGTGATCCGAGTCGAGCCGAGGGAGCTGCGCGAGGTCAATTCGGTGACGCCGGCGATTTCGCCCAGCCGGCGCTCGAGCGGAGCTGCCACGGTGGCTGCCATGGTCTCGGGATCGGCACCCGGTCGGGCGGCGGTCACGTTGATGGTGGGGAAATCGACCGTCGGCATGCTCGCCACCGGCAGGAACCGATAAGCCACCATACCGGTGAGAAACAGACCAATGGCAAGCAATGTGGTGCCGACCGGTCGTCTGATGAAAGCTTCGGAGAAGCCGGCGATCGCCACGTCCTCACTCCGCCGGG
>Ga0306920_100012191_pt1 | contig 11649 bp, 9 predicted proteins | sample flu12Cox44000170_FD_204666 | JGI IMG/M metagenome (GOLD analysis project Ga0306920, IMG submission 204666) | Lab enrichment of tropical soil microbial communities from Luquillo Experimental Forest, Puerto Rico - flux4day.12C.oxic.44.000.170 (v2)... | ecosystem: Environmental > Terrestrial >...
CACGTTGTTTGCTGCCGCCTACGCTGAGCTCCACGGTCTGGCGCAGGCGCGGCTGCGGCACGGAGGACGCGACACGCTCCTGGACACGACCGGTCTCGTGCACGAGTCGTATTTGCGGTTCACGCGTGCCGGAGAGCTTCGTGCCGAGGACCGACGGGCCTTCTTCGCGTACGCCTCGCAGGTAATGCGTTCGGTAGTACTCAATACCGTACGGGAACGAGTTGCGCTGAAGCGGGGCGCCAATCGACAGTGCTCAGAAGCATCCAGCCCATTGGGATCCAATGTCCCGGACGATGCACAGACGGTCCTGGATGTGCACGAGGCGCTACTGGATCTGGAGAAAGCGGACCCGCGTCTCGCGCAAGTGGCGGAGATGCGCTACTTCGGGGGTTATAGCGAGAAGGAAATCGCCGCAACGCTGGAGATTACCGAGCGCACCGTGCAGCGCGACTGGGAAAAAGCGCGCCTGATCCTTGCAGCGGCGCTACGGTGAGCAATGCAGCGCTCAGAGTGAACGCATGGGACTATCGATTCCCCAGATGAAGCGGATGAGCGGTCTCCTCGATGAGGCGCTGCCACTCGATGCGGCCCGGCGCCGTGCCTGGCTCGAGGCATTGCCAACCGAGCACCAGGACCTCGCGCAGGCATTGCGAGACGCGTTGTTGCCCGGAGAGGCTCAGCTCGCGAAGCTCGAGAAGCTTGCCGCGCTGCCGGAGCTTGGCGCGCCAACCAGAGCGGTACCGCCCTCGGCACTCGGCCTGCAGAGCGGCGCACGCGTCGGACCTTATCAATTGATTCGGCGACTTGGTGCGGGTGGTATGGCCGAAGTGTGGCTGGCGCGGCGTGCCGATGGTGCCTTCAGGCGAGAAGTGGCGCTGAAGCTGCCAATGCTGGTTCACCTACGCGCCGATCTCGAGCAACGCTTTACCCGAGAGCGCGACATCCTGGCAAGCCTCGAGCATCCGCACATTGCGCGTTTGTACGACGCGGGCGTGGATCCCAACGGGTTGCCTTATTTGTCGATGGAGTACGTTGAAGGCCGCCCCCTGACCGAGTGGTGTGATGCACATCGTCTCGAGATCCAGGCGCGCCTCGAGTTGTTCCTGCAGATTCTCGAAGCGGTGCAATACGCGCATGAGAAGCAGGTCATCCATCGAGACCTGAAGCCGTCCAACGTGCTGGTCACTCAGTCAGGCCAGGTTCGCCTCCTGGATTTTGGCGTTGCGAAACTGCTGGAAGCGGACGAGTCCCAACTCACAGAGATCACGAACCTCCACGGTCGGGCAGTCACACCGGACTATGCCAGCCCCGAGCTGCTGCGTGGTGAGTCGGTCGATGCCCGCGGCGACGTCTACTCCCTGGGGGTGCTGCTTTATGAGCTGCTGACCGGCGTCCGGCCCTACCGACTCAAGAATGCGGCCTCGATCGGATTGCTCGAGCACACCGTTACCACGGTCGAGGTGAAAAAGCCCAGCACACAGCTCGAAGCGGACGCGGCGGCCGCCCGAGGCACGATACCGGAAAAGTTGGTTCGGCAACTGCGGGGCGACCTGGACGCCATTGCGCTCAAAGCTCTCGCCAAGGAGCCAGCAAAGCGCTACCCGAGCGTAGCAGCCCTGGCGGAGGACGTGCGACGCTACCTGCGCACAAGACCCATCGAGGCTCTACCGGCTCGAACCACAGATCGTCTGGGCAAGTTCCTGCGGCGTAACCGAACCGTGGTTGGAGTTACCGTGACGGCAGTCGCCGCCGTCGTTGCTGCCGTTGCGTTCCTGGTCGTGGGACCGCTGCGTCAGGTTCCGGGCCATTTGTGGCTCGATCCGCTGGCGCGCGCAAGGGTCGTGCGACTCACGGATTTCGCGGGCAGCGAGCAAGCGGCCGCCATCTCGCGTGACGGAAGATTCGCTGCATTTCTGGCCGCCCGCGACGGACGTCTCGATGTCTGGTTGACGGAGATCGGTACCAACCGCTACCGCAACCTGACTGAAGGAAAGTTTCAGCAACTCCGCAATCCCGAAATACGCACGGTCGACTTCTCTCCCGACGGTTCACTGGTTACCTTTTGGTCACGCGCTGGCGACGGGTCGCGGGCCCAGGACGTCAACGTAATGGCTGCGCCGACGGCAGGCGGCCCGTTGCAGGAATACTTACCGGAAACCGCCGAGTATTACTGGTCTCCGGACGGCAGCTGGCTGGTTTTTCATACGACAGCGCCAGGAGATCCGCTGTTCGTGCGCGCGGCCACCGGGGCGACAGCGCACCAGATCTACGTCGCTGCGCCTGGCATTCACTGCCACTTTCTCACCTGGTCACCCGATGGGAAGTTCATCTATTTCGTACGCGGTGACCCTCCGTCTGCCGACTGGGATATTTGGCGGCTGCGACCCTCCGGAGGGGGACTGGAGCGGCTCACGTTTCAGCACGCCCGAGTCACCTACCCAGTGCTGCTCGACGCGCGCACACTTCTGTACCTGGCGACCGATGCCGACGGCTCCGGACCGTGGTTATATGTCCTGGATGTGGCACTGAAGCGCTCGCGCCGGGCCAGCGTCGGCTTGGAACGTTACACCTCCCTTGCTGCAAGTGCCGATCGCACGCGCCTCTTAGCGACCGTCAGCGACTTTCGATCTGACCTCTGGCGCGTGGCGGTCAGCGGCGGACCGCCCCAAGGTACGGCCGAACGCATCGCGCCTGTCTCCCAAAGTGCCTCCGCACCGCGCTTCGGGCCCGGTTACATCGCATATATGTCCAGTGGTGGCGCGCGGCGCGGGATATGGAAGTACGCGGATGGGACTGCAACCGAACTCTGGAGCGATGCAACCGTCGATCGGGTCGGTGCGCCCAGCATCTCACCGGACGGTCGTCGCATTGCCTTCACCGTGGAGAGACGCGGCGCGACGCAGTTATACGCCGTGGACAATGACGGCCGGAATCCTAAAGCGCTCACCCAAACGCTAGCCCTGGCTGGCGATCTGGCCTGGGCTCCAGATTCGCAGTCAATCGTGGGCGCGATCGTGAGTGACGGCCAGCCACGGCTCGCGAGGATCTTCCTCGATGCCACTCCGCCTCAGTCGATCGTGTCGGACTATTCGGTGGATCCGGTGTGGTCACCGGACGGAAAGTATTTCGTCTATTCAGGTGCCCAAGTGGCGACTATATTTCCGCTGCGAGCTTCGGCTCCCGATGGTAGGCCCTACAACATGCCGGGTCTGCTCCTGACAATTGGCGCGCGACGGGTTGCGTTCGCGCGCAATTCCGGATCCTTGATTTTTCTTCGCGGCGGGATCGACCGCAAGGATTTCTGGCAGTTGGATCCGCGAACCGGAACTGAGCGCCAGCTGACCGATCTGCCAACAGGCTTCGTGATCGGCGATTTCGACGTCTCACCGGACGGCGCCGAAATCATCTTCGACCGCGTTCAGGAGAGCTCGAGCGTTCTGCTCATCGAACGCGGGCAGGAATCCGACACGCGCTGAGATCAACTGGATCCTCGGCCTTCAACAGCGAAGGAGGCGCACAGAGCGGCCGAGAAGCCACTGTGTTGGACCCTGCTCACGGTCGGCAGGTACGACAGGGTATTGTTCGAGCCGTGCTGCTACCACAGACATGGGGAGATACCAATGAATCGCCGTGCCACCCTTGCGTTCAAGGCAGTCGTGTTCCTGCTAGTGACGGGCGGGTTCCTATGCACCGCGACTGCAGCCGTCGGGCCGACGACCGACTGCCATGTCGGAGCCGACCGCGGGGCATCCGTGCCGGTTGCCTTAGCGGCGATCGCGTTTAGGGACACGCTGTCGACTGCTCTGCGGGCACAACTCGATCAGCCGTTGTCGCGCGCGACCGCGATCCGCTGGTCGAATCTTCCGGTCGGCCTCGTGCCGCGTATCGGCGTGCGCGTCGGCGACCTGGATGGGCATCAGGCGGCGGCGCTGCGCACACTGCTCACGGCGACGCTGTCGGCCTGCGGACTCAAGCTTTTCGATGAGATTCGGCTGGCCGACGATGTGCTGGCGCCGCTCGACGAACGGCGCATCGGCTGGAGCGGTGGCAACTATTACATCGCGTTTCTCGGCACGCCATCGGCGCAGGAGCCGTGGATTCTCCAGGCTGGCGGACATCACTTGGCATACAACTTCGCCTTCAACGGCCCCGAGGCCGGGGCTACGCCGCTGTTCTTTGGCACCGAGCCGATCCGCTTCGACGCAGCTGGCGCGACCCATGAGCCGCTTCAGGCACAAAGTACCGCGATGGCGGCGCTCGCTGGCGCCCTCGCCGCCTATCCGGAGGCGCATCTCTCGGGCACATACACCGACGTCGTCAAGGGTGTCATCCCCGAATTTCCGCCGGGCACCACCGGTGTCCGCGGCACGGATGGCGGATTCCCCCAGACGTATCCAAGCGGGACGACCGGCCGGGGCATTCGTTACTCGGCATTGGCGCCCGCCGCGCAGGCGCGCGTCCGGGCGGCGGTCGAAAGCTATCTCTCGTTACCGGGCGAGGCATTGACCCGAGCGCTGCTGGCCGCCTACGAGTCTCCTCAGGCACTCAACGAGACCTACGTGGGCTACGCGGGCGCCGTCGATCTGGGCGTGCGGGGCTCATACGTGCGGATCGATGGCCCGCGCGTCTGGATCGAGTTCGTCGTGCAGCCGGCCGTCGCTCGGCCGGCCGACATCCATTACCACGCGCTCTGGCGTGACAAGGTTGCGGATTATGGCGGCGAGGTCCGATGAAACATCGTTCCCAAATCGCCCAGTTTGCGCTGCTCGCGCTCGTCGCCATTCGCGCAGCGGCGCACCCCGCGCCGAACTCCGTAATCAATCTTGACTTCGGCCGAAACTCCGTTCGCGCTGAGCTCCTGCTGCCAACCTCCGAGCTGCGCTACGCGCTCGCGGCAGAGGGTGTCGAGCGGTCCACGATCACGGCAGACGACCCGGCACTGGCTGAGTACCTCGCGCGGCACGTGGCCGTGGCGGCGACAACCGGCGACCGCTGGCACGGCGCGCTGCGTGCGAGCCATTTGCAGGCGCTCGGCGGCCACGAATATCTTGTCGCGGCACTCGACTTCACGCCGCCGGCGGGCGCGACGGCACGGCAGTTCAACTTTCAGGCCGATCCCGTTACGCACGAGGTGCGCAATCACTACCTGATGGTGCTCGCGCGCAGCGATTACCTCGGGGGCCTTGTCGGTGATCGGCCCGAGCTGATCGGTTTCCTGCAGTATCCGGGCCGAGAGCTCGAGGTTGTTCGCGCCGGCGGAAACTCCGGCCGAGGTTTCCGCGCGGCGTTCGCTCTCGGCATCGAGCACATCGCGACGGGCGCTGATCACTTGCTGTTCCTGCTGACGCTGCTGCTGCCGGCTGCGATGGTCGCTGGCGGCACGCGTTGGCATGCACGACGCGGAGCGAAAGCGACCCTGGTTCGCCTGCTCGGTGTTGTCAGCGCCTTCACGGTGGGTCATTCGATTGCCCTGATCGTCGCCGCCGCCTGCGGCTGGCAAGTGGCGGCACGCGGCATCGAGACGCTGATCGCGCTGTCGGTGCTGGCGTCTTCGATTCACGCTTGGCGCCCCATTTTTCCCGGGCGCGAAGCGGTGGTAGCCGGTGCATTCGGGCTGTGCCATGGGCTCGCGTTTGCCCGCGCGCTCGCTAGCCATCTGCCTGATCCCGCGGATACCGCCGGGGCGATTCTCGGCTTCAATCTCGGCATCGAATGCTTCCAGCTGCTGATCGTGCTGGCGTCAGTACCATTCATCATCCAGCTCGCGCCGGACGGCTACGGTGGCGCGGCGCGTCGTGCACTCGCGGCGTCCTCGGGTATCGCGGCGCTCGGCTGGCTCGCCGAGCGCGCCCTTAACGCCCCAAATCCGATATCGGCGGCGCTCGGGTCTGTGACGATGTCGACCACGTTGCTCATCGTGGGCGCGACGCTCGTGGTCGGATTGGCTTTGTCGGGCTTCGCAGCGTGGCGAAATGGTAGAGACCTGCAGAGTTCTCACCGATTAGCTTACTCGCTAACAACCGCAATCATGCGCCTGCACCGTCGATCCGGCCAGCTGACCGGTTTTTGGATCGGCGCCGACGGTCCCGGAAACATACACGGTCGCGCCAACCTTGATGGGTTGCCTGAATAGAGGCGAGGCTGGTGTGTCACTTGTCCTGATGATTTGTTCGAGCATCGGTCGTCTTCTCCTTCACCGGCTGTAGCGTGTGCGTGTCCGAGGCGCCGCAGGGCGCGCCGCAGGCAGCGCCCTCCGTGGCTTCGCGCGCCGAGAAGCATCAGCCGCTCCGGACCGAGAGCTGTCCGCCTGGGCCCTGCGCCAGGCGGCCGGTGGCATCCTGACCATTCGCTTGAAGGCGCGAGCAAACGCGGCTTCCGAGTCATAGCCGACCTCGAGTGCGATGTCTGCCACGGTGCGGCTGGATTCGCGCAGCAGTCTCGCACCGAGCTGCATGCGCCAGTTGGCGAGATACTGCATCGGCGCGTGCCCGACATAGCGTACGAAGTGCTCATGCAGTGCTGATCGCGACAGACCCACCTCGCGCGCCAGGTCATCCACGCTCCACTGGCGCTCCGGGCGCTCGTGCATCAACGCCAGCGCCTTGCCCACATGGCGATCGCGTAGTCCCGCAAGCCAGCCGACAGAGTCCTCGGGCAGGCTCCCGAGGTAGCGGCGCGCGGCGTCGACGAACATCATTTCCGACAAGCGCTCGAGGACCGCGTCGCCCCCGGGCCGGCGCTCGTTGCTCTCAAGGACCGCCTGATCGATTGCGTGAGCGACCCAGCCGCCGGCGCGCGACGCCGGCAGGTGGAGGATGCGCGGCAGCGCTGTGATGAGTGGATTGAAGGGCCGCAGATCGCACCCGAGAAACCCGCATACCACGACCGCATCCGCGCTCTCGATCGGCATAGGGCCCGCATCGACGATCCCTTCATGGAAAGAGATCGGCACCGGCAGCTGGCCGCCGCGGGCCAGCAACAGCTCCGGTCGCCGCTCACCGGGCGTCAGGCCCGGGGCACTCGAGACCACGTGTCGATCGCCCTGCGGGAACAGCACCACGTCGCCGGCCTGCAAGCGCACCGGTGGCAGCCCATCGACGGCAGCCCAACCGTTTCCCTTGGCGAACATGTGGTATTCCATGACGTGGTCGCAACCGGGCATCGCCACGTGCGCGATCTCTTTGGCGGGCGCCGCTCCAGCCGACCACCGCCCACGGAAACTGACGTAATAGAACGCGGCGCCGCGCAGCCGCACGCTCCGTAACAGGTCTGACAGGGTATCGCGAGTCATCGAACTTCTGGATCGGCGGACGCTGGATCAAGGCGGGCGGACTCTGGATCGAGCCGTCGCGCGATGCGGACGCGCAGACAAGTCTGCAAGACGAGCGGTGCAGCGTCAATCAGAAACGAACGTGAGAATCACGCGCATCGAAGTTGAATCTGCGCACCACGTGAATAGGTCGCAAGGAGAGTCAATTGAACGCACCAGTTCCAGGTCCGCCGGCAGGCCCTGACGTTATCGATTTCAACGCTGTCAAGCGACGTCAGCAGGCTACCTGGGCGAGCGGCGACTTTGCGATCATCGGCACCACGCTGCAGATCGTCGGCGAGTCGCTCGCTGAAGCCGCCGACGTGCGCGCCGGCGAACGGGTGTTGGACGTCGCCGCAGGCAACGGCAATGCCTCGCTCGCCGCAGCCCGGCGATTTGCTCGCGTGACATCCACCGACTATGTGCCACACCTGCTGGAAAGCGGTGCTGCGCGTGCCAGAGCCGAAGGTGTGGAGATTTCCTTCGAAGTCGCCGATGCGGAGAGCCTGCCGTTCGCCGACGGCGCTTTCGATGTTGTGCTGTCCACGTTCGGTGCGATGTTCACGCCCGAACATCATCGCGCCGCGCAGGAGCTGCTGCGCGTGGCGCGCAGCGGCGGACGTATCGGCCTGGCAAACTGGACTCCCGAAGGTTTCCTCGGCGAGCTGTTTGGTGTCGTCGGCAGCTTCGTCACGCCGCCGCCGGGCACGCGGTCGCCAATGCTGTGGGGCTCCGAGCCGTACATCGTGGAGCTGTTCGGCCCGCAGGCGTCGGACCTGCGCTGCGTGCGGCGGCACTTCAATTTTCGCTATCGTTCAGCGGCCCATTGGATCGAGGTGTTCCGCTCCTTCTATGGGCCGACGCACAAGGCATTCGGTGCGCTCGACGCCGCGCGGCAGTCGCAACTTAGCGCAGCGATCGCCGAGCTGCTCGGCCGGTGGAACGTTGCCGGGGCGGAATCGCTGGTGGTACCCGGCGAGTATCTCGAGATCGTGATTACCAAGGCCTGAGGCGCTCCGGCGATGACGCTGAAGGATCATCGTGATCTGGAAATCTCGGGGGCGACACCCGCCGCCCGCGATGCCTTTGAACGCGCTCTCGACGCGCACTTGAGCTGGCGCAGCGGCGCCGACGCATACCTCGAGCAGGCGGTGCAGGCCGCGCCAACGTTCACCATGGCCCACGTGCTGAGCGCTTACTTCAATCTATGCAGCCGCGACCCGGTGCGTGTGCGCCAGGCGCACGCCGCCTACGTGACCGCTTCGAGACTGCCGGCTACCGGCCGCGAGCGGCTTCACGTGGCCGCGATGGGAGCGGTGCTCGCCGACGACTTAGAGTCGTTCAAGACTCTCGTGCAGAGCCTGCTCGATGAATATCCGCGCGACGTGCTCGCGCTGCACATCGGCCACGCGCTCGATTACCTGACGGGCGACATCGAGGGCAGGGCGCACGCATAGCGGTGGTGCTGCCGGCATGGTCGAAGGACGCGCCCGGTTATCACGCAGTGCTCGCGATGCAGGCGTTCAGCTACGTGGAGGCTGCGCAATATGGACGTGCTGCCGACCGGGGGCTGCGCGCATTGGAGCTCGACCCCTGGGACGCCCGCGCCCACCATGCGCTGACACACGTATATGAAATGACACTCAATGCGGCCGCCGGAATGCGCTGGATGCAGGAGCGCCGTGTCTACTGGGCTGCTGACGCGGTCGCAGCCACACATCTCTGGTGGCATTGGGGGTTGTTTCACCTTGCACTGGGCGAAATCCGGGCGGCGCTCAAGGTCTACGATGAGCACGTCCGCAGCAGCCGTTCTGCTGAAATCGCCGACATGATCGATGCGTCGGCGCTACTTTGGCGCATCGAGCTGCTGGGCGGCAACACGGGCGAGCGCTGGACGGAATTGGCCGCAGCCTGGGAGGGGCACATCGAAGACGGCTACTGCACCTTCAACGACATGCACGCGATGCTGGCGCTCGTCGGGGCGAGGGATTGGAGAGGCGCCAGGCGCCTCGAAAGTGCGTTGGACAGAAGTCAATCGCACCGCACTCGCTATGGCGAGATGACCCGTCTGGTCGGCTTACCCGTGGGCCGTGCCCTCATCGCTTTCGGCCGCGGCGATTACGCACCGGCGACTCAGGCTCTTGGCCTGCTTCCGGCGTCCGCACATCGCATCGGCGGCAGCCACGCGCAGCGCGACCTGCTGTATCTGACCCTGCTCGAAGCCGCACAGCGGCTGCGTCGTTCTGCGCGACGCGCTGCGGCCTGAATTTGAGCACTGCGACCGATTGCTCGCGGAACACTACGACTGTTGACGATCATCTGCTGTCCCCTCACGGACCGGCAGCCGCCGCGCTGAACTTCAGTTTTTCTGATGTGCTCTTCAGACATTGCGTTTGTTGCTCAGGCGACAGGTCGCGACACTGCGTGCCACGGGTCACCCGGTGGCTCGGATCTTTATGTTGGCCCGCACATCAACTCCTGCCACGAAAACGGCCCGCATGTCTGCGGCGGCACTTGGCATGCTCCTGTGCGCGAGTGCTCTCACCACGACGCCAGCGGCTGGTGCCGATTCCGCGGATATCTTGCCAACGGGCGGCCTGCTGTATGGCTATTTCCGTGAGGCTCGCCGCGGCGCGTCCGTGCCCGCGCAAGGGACCGAAAGCTTCGACGAGTCTCGCGGTCTTACTGACAGTCACGCGCCCGTCTCCTTCGACACTGAGACGGCGCAGCGGGCAGGCCTACTAGCAGACGCGACCGCACGCGTGCGCGGGCAGGCCCGCGCGCTGGCCGCTCAATACCGACCCGTCGCGGGGTCGGCGCCCGACCTCAGCGCCAATGTCGATGTGCCCCCGTCTGACCTCCCGGCCCGACTCCACCACGTATTCGGCAGCGATGCAGGACTCAAGAGTGACCGCGCGCGCCAAGATGAGGGCGAAGTCTTACTGAGGAACCCCGACGCCTTCGCGCGGGCGAAGGTCCAGCTGGGTGTGACCAAGGAGTGGCGCGGCTTTGTGTACGCCGATATAGGCGCGACGGACTCCGAGTTGAGGTGGCAGGGTCTGGCCGGCATCCACGGCGGGCTGGGCGTGGACCTGGTCGGCGGCTGGCGCCACGTTACCTACCACTTCACCCCAGGCAGGGGATTCGACTCGCTCGAATTCAACGGCCCCTTCTTCGGGGCAACTCTGGCCTGGTAGCGAGACGGGACCTGATCGTCGAGGGTCCTCCCCGGGCACAACTCATTAATTTTCCAATTGATATAACTCCTTATTCGAGTCATTTCGAGTCACTCCGGGACTCGAACCTGCGCACAAACTATAAGGGTTCACGCGTACGTGCGACTCAATAATCCAAATGAGTAACGCCCAAGTACCGCCGGCGCGGCGCCATTTTTAGGTGTCAATCGTGTTCTCCCAACGGTTAATCTGCACCTGGAGCTTCAGCGACGGACACTGGGGGTCTCTGCGGTGGCGATCGAGACACGCTTCAGCCTCGGCCCATTCCGGCTGAACGCCGAGACGGGAGAGCTGCTGCATGCCGGGCGAGTCACCAAGCTCACCCTGAAAACAACCCAAGTACTGCTCACCCTGGCGCGGCAGACCGGCGAGCTCGTCAGCAAGGAAGAGTTGTTCCGCACGGTATGGAAGGGCCGTGTGGTTAGCGATGCAGCTCTCACGAGCTGCATCCAGGAGCTGCGAGACGCGCTGCAGGATCAAGCGCGACAGCCGCGGTACATCGAGACGCTGTATCGCCGCGGCTATCGACTGCTCGTGCCGCTCGTGCCCGCCGAGCCGGTTGTACCGCCGCCGCAGGCGGCCCCGTCCGCGACGCCGTGTCGGATCGTGGGACGTCTTGCTGAGCTCACGGCGCTCGAGAATCGCCTTACGCAGGCGATCCTGGGGCGATTGCAGATGGTGTTCGTGATCGGTGAGCCGGGGATAGGCAAGACGACGCTGCTCGACGTCTTCGCCGACCGGCATACCGCAACAGGCGAGCTCGCTTACACCATGGGGCGCTGCGCGGAACATTACGGCCCGAGCGAGGCCTATCTACCCCTGTTCGATGCGATCACGCGCTTATGTCGTGGCCCTCATGCCGAGCGCTTCCTGCACGTCCTCCGCAGCCATGCGCCCAGCTGGCTGGCTCAGCTGCCCGCACTGCTCGGCGATGCCGAGCTCGAAACGCTGCGACGACGCGCGGTCGGTGGGACCCGCGAGCGCATGCTGCGGGAGCTCGCGGATGCGATCACGGCCGTCTCCATCGACATTCCGCTCATCCTGCGGCTGGAAGATCTGCAGTGGAGCGACGCTTCGACGCTGGACTGGCTCAGTTTCATCGCC
>Ga0306920_100012195_pt1 | contig 11648 bp, 10 predicted proteins | sample flu12Cox44000170_FD_204666 | JGI IMG/M metagenome (GOLD analysis project Ga0306920, IMG submission 204666) | Lab enrichment of tropical soil microbial communities from Luquillo Experimental Forest, Puerto Rico - flux4day.12C.oxic.44.000.170 (v2)... | ecosystem: Environmental > Terrestrial >...
CGTCGCCAGGTCGCCGGTCTTCATCCACCGCGCCGGATCGATGGCTTCCCGCGTTTTTTCTTCATCGTCCCAATAACCGAGCATGACGAGATAGCCCCGGGTCAGCAACTCGCCCGGGGTGCCGCGCGGGACGATTCGGCCTTCGGCATCGACGACTTTCGCCTCGACATATGGCATCGCGCGCCCAACGGTCGACACCCGCCTTTCGAGCGGGTCGTCGGTTGCCGAGATAAAGCTCACCGGACTCGTCTCGGTCATCCCGTAGCCGATCACCAGCTCGGAGAGGTGCATGCGCTCCACCGCCTTGCGCATGACTTCGATCGGGCAGGGGCTGCCAGCCATAATGCCGGTGCGCAGCGACGAAAGATCGAATTCAGCAAAATCGCGGTTGTCCATTTCGGCGATAAACATCGTCGGCACACCGTAGACGGCAGTGCAGCGCTCCGCCGCGATCGTCTCGAGTGTGGCGAGCGGATCAAAGCCTTCGCTCGGAAACACCATGGTGGAACCATGGGTTAGGCAGCCAAGATTGCCAATCACCATGCCAAAGCAATGATAGAGCGGCACCGGAATGCATACCCGGTCGCACTCGGTGAATTTCATTGCCTCGCCAAGGCAGAACGCGTTGTTCAGGATGTTGTAGTGGTTAAGTGTGGCACCCTTAGGAAACCCGGTCGTGCCGCTGGTGAACTGGATATTGATCGGATCATCGAACTGCAGCAGACCGGCGAGCGCCGCAAGCCGTTCCCGTCCTGCTTCGTCGGCGAGATCATAAACGCGGTCGAAGCCTACTGCGTCCGCTACCTGATTACTGCCGATAGTGATGACAACCCGCAAATCTGGCAGCCGTGTAGAGCACAATCTGCCGGGTGATGCGGCAGCCAATTCCGGCGCCAATTCATCGAGCATAGCGAGATAGTCGCTGGTCTTGAACCGCACCGCCGTGATCAACGCCTTGCACCCGGCCTTGTTCAATGCGTATTCAAGCTCGGTTACCCGATAGGCAGGGTTGATATTGACGAGGATCAGCCCGGCTTTCGCGGTGGCAAATTGGCTGACGACCCATTCGGCATTGTTGGGCGACCAGATCCCCATACGCTCGCCGCGTTCGAGGCCGAGTGCCAAGAGCCCCGCGGCAAAATCGTCGACTCTTTGCTTCAGCTCCTGCCAGCTCCACCGGACCTGCTGATGGCGCACGATCAATGCATCGTGCTCGGCGTACCGTTCGGCGATTTGGTCAAAATATTCGCCGATCGTCATCCCGATCAGCGGCGCTGTGCCGGTACCATGAACATAACTCGGTTGTGGCATCCGGCTCACCCCTTTCAGGTTTTGCCGGCTGCAGTCGCCTGTACTATCAAATTGGCGCTGTGGCACCGGCAAGAAGTCATCGGCCAAGGGACTCGCGGCATGGTTGCGGCAGCGATCCCGAGTGGCAATCAATAGAGCTCTTCGATATCCGTGACCGGAAGCGTGCGCATGTCGACCTGCCACTGGAGTTCCTCGATGGAAATCGCGGCGGTCGGCGGCGCGGCCACGGCCCCGACTGTCGGAAAGATTTTCGACCTGACCGTGCCGGCAGCAGCTATTGCCGCTAAGATCAATACCGCGGTCAGGGCAGTCAGCACCTTTATCATGGCAAACCTCCTGTTTACTGAAGTGAAGATCGTGTTGCGGCGCTACAGAAGCATTTTGGTTTAGAGCAGCTGGCGCATAGGTGCGGCACCGACCTTGCCGCCGGAGCCTGCCTCCAGTACCGAGACGCCCGAGTATTCTGGAATGTCTTTATGCTGCGAGGCGCGCGTCTTCCGCAACGCGCACTGCGTGCACGCGAAAGCGGCCGAGCCATGGTGTGTTGGCGGCGGCTGTTGACGGCCGAGGTTCGTGAACACCCCTTACCGCCACCATATCGCCCTCGCGATAATGCGCGATAAATTCACGAGCGACATTACCTTCTACGGCACAAACTATGGGAGATCGTGCACCGAACTCGATTTTAAACCTGGCACGAGTACCGAACTCCACGAGAGAGAAGATGGCCAGGTTTGCAATGCGACCAGTGAGAGTACGCTCCTGCATGATAATTTTCCTCTGGCAAGGTCGGATCTATCCGTCTGCGCGTTTACGCATCCTGATATTGAGTAATATGGGGAGCCGACGTTTCACGCTGATGTCTCGCAAGGCATAAACGAGTTTCAGTTGTTTCAACCGCGCCGCCGCTCCTAGCAGCGACGGTGCGGCGGCTGCGCTGCCTAGCACCCGGCCACTTTCAAGCCGGAGCACCCGATCGGCTGCGGCAATCGTTCCGGGATGATGCGCGATCATGATGCGGGTCATCGGCACCTCACGCAGTGCCGCATTGACCTCCTATTTCTTTGACCAGGTCGAGGTGGCTCTTCCCCTCGTCCATAAACAGGACGATAGGCCGGTGATAGAGTGCGCGCGCAAAAGAGGAGCCGCTGCCGCTGACCGCCCGACGGGCCCGGCTCCTAAATCACCGACCAATGTTTTGTAATTCGGCATCGCCATGATCTCGGCGTCGACGCCGGCGATGGCGGCGCACTGACGCAGTCACGCAATATTGATCTGTGGGTCAAAGGAGGTGATGTTCTCGATCATCGAGCGGGTCAGCAAGTGGTCCGGCGACGGCGGGGAGTCTGGGATCAGACGGTCAACTCAAGGCCGTCATAGGCGGAGATCACGTCGACCTTTTCGCCGATCCGGCTGATCGCCTCGAACCGCATAGTATCGGCGAGAACGACCTCGAGCACCCGGTCGTCCAAAACCGGATCGTGATGGAAAAGCGCGAGCCGTTTGACCTGTACTGCTTGCGCCAGCTCGACCGCAACGACGGTGCTGGAATGGCCCCAATGCTCTTTCACCGAGACAGTGTCACCAAGCGAGTACATGGCATCAAAGATCAGCAGATCGGCATCTCGGTAGAACTCGACAAATGGATAGGATTCGTCGAGGCAATTATATTCGTGCTCGCAATCGGTAGAGTAGACGACGGACTTGGCCCCCTTGGAGAAGCGATAGGCATAAGAATCGCCCGAGTGGAATTGCTCCATCGCGGTCACCGAAAGACCGGCAACCTCGCAGACCCGGCCGGGTTCGAGGGCCACGAACTCGATCGTCGCGGCGAGCGAGCAAAAATCGACAGGAAACCAAGGAGCTGAGTGCTGGGTGCGTAACGCCTCTTCAAGCCCTTGGTGGCACCCGAAGATGCGAATTCGGTTTCCGGGAATGTAAGCCGGGGCGAAAAACGGGAAACCCATGATGTGGTCCCAATGGGGATGTGACAGGAAGATGTTGAAGCAGTGCTTGCGCCCGCGGCCATGCTCACGCAGAACACGATTCCCGAACTCGCGTACACCGCTGCCGAGATCGCACAATACGTATTCATCGCTGCCGGCGATAACCTCGACGCAGCTGGTATTACCGCCGTAGGTGCCGCGCACCGAAAAGGGCAATTCACGGTCGATGAAGTCGTCAATCGCCTCCGACGTGTCGAGGGTTCGGCCGCGCGCCGCGAGCAATGCATCCCGGATCTTGCCGCGTATCGCAGATTCTTGCATCGGCGCCGGCAATGAACCCCGAGTGCCCCAGAAGCGCACGCGCAGTGGTGCGTTCGGATCAGGCCTGGGGCCGGCGCGCCGATCGGCTGGCTTCGGCGGCGACGGCCTGTCCCAGGCCGCGCGCGCCTCCTCCACCGTCGGGAAGATCGGGATGAGATGCGCGAACCGGCCGATCGTAAAGATCTCGTGCACCACTGCGTTGAGACGAGCCACAGCGAGCCGCCGGTCTAGCGGTTTCCGGCGAGAGGCGGTCATCAAAGCCTGCAGACCACAGCTCGAAATATATTCGACACCGGAAAAGTCGATGACGACATCCTCGGTGTAGGAACTGACGGCGGCGAGCAGCCGCCTCCGAAACTTGGCGCTCGTGCGGTTGTCGATCCGCCCGACCGGAGCCAAGACCAGGAGGCCCGCTTGGCGCTTCTCGCCGATCTCCAACCTAGCCTTCATTGCATCGCCGAGGCCGACATTTTGACAAACAGAATACTGACGGAGGGCGCTCATAGTTTGGGTCCTTTGATATGCGGCCGGCGATTTCACGCGGCGCGGATGGTCAGATCAGCGACTTTGCCAGCAGGCTGACACCGGAGACGATCAGCAGGATCAGCACCGCGCGGCGGAAATTGACTTCGCTGAACCGCCGATAAAGAGTAAGGCCGGTCGACGTGCCGAGCAGCACTGCGGGGAGCGTCAGCGCCCAAAGCAGCCAAAACTGCGTATTGAAAATCGTGGAACGGGTAAGCGCCAGAATACTCAGCGAGAGAAGTTGCAAAACTAGAATGTAAGGCTGGGTGATGTTGCGCGTCTCACTCTTGCTCAGGCCGCGCAGCCCCAAATACACCACAGGTATCGATCCGGGGAAAGCCGAGAACCCGCCGATCATGCCGCCGGTGGCGCCCACCGCTACGGCGGGCTTCCAGCCCGACAGCTTGATCCTCAGGCTCTCGGGTTTAAGGAGAACGAGCGCACTGTAAATGATCAAGAAGAGACCGAGCCCACCGGCGAATAGGCGCATCGGCAGAGCCTGCAATAGCCCGAGGCCAATCGGCGCGCCGACAAAACCGCCGGCGATGTAGGCCAGTGCACCTTCGCGCTCCGGTGTGCTGCGCAGGACTATCTCCCGGCGCAAGGCGCCAACTGACAGCAGCTGGTTGCAGACTGACAGCAGCATGATCAGCGGCACCGCCTGCAGCGGTGGCAGAAGCCATAAAATGCAAGCCGCGACCGCCGAAAATGCAAAACCCGAAAGCCCGCTGACGGCGCCGGCCAGGAACAGCACGAGTGCTACCGCGGCTGCCGCGGCCGGATCGAAACCGCTGCCAATGGGTAGTTTGGCGACCAGCGATGAGCCAACATGCAGTAATGCCAGGGCCCGGTCCTCGACCGCTCGCGGTGCGATGGCGATACCGGCAACCCCGAAGGTTGCAATCGCAACGGCAAGACCGACGGTTGGTCCTTGTTTGACAGCATTGCTCGTCATTCCCCTCCTTGGTTCCTCGCGAGGACCGCCGCGCTGCGGTGGCAAATGCGGTAAAGCGTCTTTGAGGATTGCGAGTGGCGCGCGAAAGCCCCAAAATCGCGATCACGGGAGCCAGCAGAACAGCTTCGACGGGTCTACTATTGGCTTCTCCCGCATGAGCCCCACATCGGCGAGCAGGTGGTCGTTGAGCTGGGCTAACCTCTCGCGCTGGAGCGCACGCGAATCCCATTCTGCGAGGGCCATGCAGGCGCGGCGCCACAGCCCGGGTAAGCGCGCAGTCCGCCTGAGGCCGGGCGCCTTATTTTCCCGCGCCTTAACTGACTGCTCCCGAATTTTACTGGGGGAGGTGAAAGCAATGTGAGCCATCTCAGTCTCTCCTTCATCATTCGGTCCCACTCGCCACGATGGTCTGTGGTGAAAATGAATCTGGAGGCGGGATGTTTCTGGGTGACGTCGCCGCGCGGTGGGGGGAGTAACAGTTGTTTCAGCTGTGTTGTTCAGGAAAATCTCGCAAAAGAGCGAGGGCTCACCTCGACGAAGCTGCTGAGCCCTCGTCCTTAAGCGGCCGGCGCAGAGAGCGTGCGCCGACCCGTGCCTTTACCTTGGTCCCGGCTCGTTGTTAAGGGGCGATCGCTGCGCAAGGCGTCGTCGCGCAGTCGAGCAAATATCCGGATATTGTCACGCTCGAAAACGAGATCAGAGTGGCGTCGGCGACGGCGGTCACGGAGGGCGCAGACCCGGCATTGAAATACTGCAGAACCGGCTGATCAAACTGGCTCGCACCCTGGAATGAGGGAGGAGCGATAAAAGAGGAAAGAGCACCATTTGCTCCACCGATTAATATCACCAGCGCACCCGTCACATTGCCCACTAGCAAGCCAGAGATATGCTGGACAACGAGCCGATGATTTTGGGGTACCGCGGGAAAATCGAAAGCGCAGGCGTCTGTATCCAGGACACACGCCGCCGTGATTTGATAGGCGATGCGTCCGGGGTCGTCGACACTCCTCGTCAGCGCGGGTTCTGTCGCAGGATTGACGATAATGACGTTGCTGGTGGGCGTCGCGGCGCGTGCGGCGTTAATGGGCGCGGCAAAAGCTGTCAGGCTCGCGGCGAGCGCGGCGGCGACGCCCGCTGCCGGCAGCCACCGCCTGCCAGCCTTTTCACGCTCCTCGACTGTCTGCTCCCGATTTTCGCTGGGGTAGGTGAAAACAAGATTAGCCATCTCAGTTGCTCCATCATCACTGGGTTCCCTCTGGCCACCACGGCCGGTGCGAGAGCGAGTATGGAGATGCGATATTTCTGTGCGATGTCCCGCAACCCACAAAACAGTATCAGTTGTTTCGGTGACCGAGCGCTCGAGTGTGGCAGAGAAAAAAGGGCTGGCGCTCATCACGCCAGCCCACTGTCATGTCTTACCCGCAAAACAAGATCGCAAATAGAGCCCGCTGCTTAATGAGCAATCGTCGCGCAGGGGGCAGCCGTACAGTCGAGCAGATATCCCGTCAGCGTCACAGCCCCCCCGTAAACAGGGGCATCTGCGTCAAGGCTGACTCTCGGGCCGTTTCCCGCGTCGACGTAGAGCTGGACCAGCTGGTCAAAACGGGTAGCATTTTGAAATGACGGTGGAAGGAAGGTCGATAAGCCCTCGCGGCTGAACACTGTTGCGGTCACGCCGCTTATGGCGGAACTGAAAACCGCGAATCCGACGACGTGCTGGATCACGAGCCGATGGCCTGCCGGCACCACTGGAAAGATGGCCGTGTCTTCCCCCGCGGCAATACTCTGTTGAGATTCGTAGGGGATGCGTCCCGGGTCGTCGATATTTCTGACTTCGGCGACCAGTGAGGCGGGGAATGCCCCGTGGATCGACGACGCCAGCACCGCGAGGCCAGCCAGCGCGGCAAGCGCAACGCGGCTACGCCGAGTAGCGGACAGAAAATTCGCTGCAGAATTGCCGCTAACGCTCTTGGATATTTCAGTCATCTCAGTCTTTCCTTCATCACTGGGTTCCCTGGCCCCCTGACCAAGGCGAAGGCGAATCTGAGGGCGCGATGTTTCTAGACGATGTCGCCGAATGGCTTCTATGGTTTCACTTGTTTCCGAGCGGGCCGTGGCCGGGACTTTACGCCAGCGCGGATTTTATGGCTCGGTGATAGTGCTGCAGCGCCGGCTCGTTGCGTCCGAACACGATGTCGTCCTGGGCGCCCGAATAAAATCCGCTTTGGACGCCCTCGGACACCGGGAAATCCTGCTTTTCGACAGTGGCCATCGTTAGGTCGAAATTATTATTCCAGTGCCGCCTCGCGCTGTCGGTCAAAGCCGGCTCGGGCGTGTAGAGTGAAACATACATCTGCGTTTCGTCGACCCCGTCGCCAGCCGGGAACAGGTGCCAAGTCTGGAGATGATCCTGGGCCATGACCAGAACCGTGTTCGGGAACATTAAATAAACGACTATCGTTTGACCGATGACATCCCACTGGTCCTCAGGCAAGCCGCGCAGCTCACCGATTGTTCGGCGCGGCAGGATCCAGCGAAGGTAATGGCCAAATCCGTCGAACGTACTGCGGTTGGTGTAGTAGAGTGGACTGATCGTGTCGTAATGCAGCGCGCCGATGTGATACGATTCGAGAAACGTATCGACCGCGAGCTTCCAGTTGATCCGGCGTTGCAGAACCCGCGTCTCGTAATGGTGGAAGGTGTCGAACCCATACGCCGCGAAGTCGGCTGCGAGGTCACCCAGAAGGCCATCGATATCGAAGGTTGCCCCCGGCGTCGGGCAGACCCAAACCATGCCGTATTTCTCGACGACAGGCAGCGTGCGCAGGCCGGCTGTCGCCCGGTCGAACCCGGCGAAGGAGCGCTCGTCCGGCCGCGCCACCAGTTTGCCGTCGAGGCCGTAGGTCCAGCCATGATAAGGGCAGGAGAAGCTGCTGGCGCCGCTGCCGCAGCCCTCTGCGACGCGCGCTCCACGGTGCCGACAGACGTTCAGAGAGGCGCTCAATGCGCCGTCGGGCCGTCGCGTCAACAGGATCGGCACTCCCGTATAATCGTGGGTCATCCAGTCGCCCGGGTTCGGCAACAGGCAGCCGAGGCCGATATTGATCGGGCCGCGGCCAAAGAACTTTTCGCGCTCGAGTGCGGCCTGCCGCGGGCAGGTGTAATTGCTGACCGGGTTACGATAGACGCTTTCGGCCATCGCCGTCGTGCGCGTGTCAAGATACGACAAGAGCTTACGGGCCTGAGTGATCTGATCCTGGTGGCGCATCACCAATCTCCTCGAAGAGCGCCGCGCCGGGCGACGACTGCAAGCGACTTACCGGTTCGATGTTTCGAGGCGATGTCGCGGGATGTTTCGATTGTTTCGCAGCCCGTGGTCCCGCTGGTCGAGCACCTGAAACAACTGAAACAAAGAGAGAGGCTCCGCGACATCGTACTGAAACACCGGCTCTCTACAAGCGCCCGGGAGTGGAACGGAGGGGAGGAAGATGTTTACTTCCGCGCTCACCGGAGAGAGGATCGGGCCGGGATACGAACAGCGACAAGCGGTGGCGCCATCATGGGGTCCTCGCCCGTCAGTTGGCCATAATATGACCGTCCCGGCCGAAATTCTCGTCGTCGATGACGAGCTCGATTTACGCGAGGTGGTCGCGGAGTACTTGGCGCGGCACGGTTTTCACGTGCGCACCGCAATGGACGGCGAGGCGATGGCCGCAAGGCTGCAAGAAAAATCCGCCGATCTCGTCATCCTCGACATCAACATGCCCGGTGAGGACGGGCTGACCCTCGCCCGCCGTCTGCGCGAGCACAGCGATGTCTGCATCATGATGCTGACCGCCGCCGGCGAAATCGTCGACCGCGTCGTCGGGCTCGAAATGGGCGCCGACGACTACATCGCAAAGCCGTTCGACTTGCGCGAACTGCTTGCCCGCGTCCGCACTGTGTTGCGCCGTCGCGCCGATGCGGATAGCCGCAGCGCCCGGCCCGAACAGCCGCCCGACACCCTCCGGTTCGGGCGCTGGCTGCTCGATCTCGATGCCCACAAGCTCATTGGTGGGGATGGCGGAGAACTCCGCCTGACCTCGATGGAGTTTGACCTGCTGCATGCCTTCGCCAGACACCCCAACAAGGTGCTGTCCCGCAACCAGCTCCTCGATCTGGCGCATCGGCGCGACTGGGAGCCCTTCGACCGCAGCATCGACATTCGCGTGGCGCGTCTGCGCAAGAAGATCGAGCGTGATCCCGCAAAGCCGCAGATCATCAAGACCATTCCGGGGGCGGGTTACATGTACGTGAGCGAGGGACGATGAGCGCAGCATCGCGTGGAAGGAAGGCCTGCCCCGGGTTCGAGGAGGCGAAGCTCCTCGCATTCCTCGACGATATTCCGGTGCGGGTAGCATTCATCGGTTCCGACCGCCGCCACCTCTACGCTAACCGTGAATATGCCGAGGCAATCGGCATGCCGGCGGAGGAATTCATCGGCAAGACCATCGCCGACATCTTTGGCGCGGAGTCATATGAGAATCTCAAGCCGTTTGGTGATCGCGCGCTCGCGGGTGAGAGCCTTGAATGCGAAGGGTGGATTAAACACCCGCAGCTCGGCGACCGCTATGCCCGGCGGGTTTACCGACCCTACACTCGGCCTGACGGGACGATCGAGGGCTACTTTGTCCTCATTCGCGACCTTACCGACGAGAGGCTAAGACAAGAAGCGCTCGACCGTGAGCGGCTCCGCCTGCTCGACGCTGTCGAGAGCTTTTCCGAAGGTTTTGCCCTGTGGGACCCCGAGGATCGCCTCATCATGTGCAATTCGCGTTACCGCGAAATGCACGCGCCTGCCATTTGGAATAACCTGCAGCCGGGCATCAATTACCGGGACCACCTGGTAGCGCTGCTGCGCAGCGGCACGACCCAGGTGCGCCCCGAAGACGTCGAAGACCGCGTGCGAGAGCGGCTTGCTGAGCGGCAAAACCCGGGACCGCCAAACGACTTCCCACGCGGCCATGGACATTGGGTCCGGGTGATCGATGGCAAGACCAGCGAGGGTGGCACGATCTCGATCCGCATCGACGTGACTGACATCAAGCGCCGCGAAGCAATCCTTTCCCTTGTCAACGACGCCGCCTCGCAAGTTCTGATAAACGGCGGCTGGCGCCCGCCCGTAGAAGATTTGCTCAGCCGGCTCGGGCCGGTAATGGGGGTAAGCCGTGTATTGCTGATGCAGAATTCCATCTCTCCGACTGGAGAGTACTTGCAAGACGATCTCTTCGAATGGGATGCCCCAGGCATTCGCCGCCGCATGGGTGATGAGACGCTTATGGGGTTCCCCGTCAAGGACGATGCGTTCCAGGAGGACCGCGCGCGGCGCTCACGCGGCGAGGTGACGTATAGCAGGGTGAGTGACCTTCCAAAGGACCAGCGTGACTGGTTCACGATGGAAGACGTGAAATCTGTCATGCGCGTTCCGATCATGGCCGGTGGCACCTGGTGGGGGACGGTTGGCTTTGATGATTGCGTCGAGGAACGCTCCTGGCAGCCCCTCGACGTGGAAACATTACGGGCGACAGCGGGGCTGATCGGGGTCGCGATTGCGCATGACCAGACGGTCTCGGCGCTGCGTGACAGCGAGCGGCGCTTCCGCGGGATTCTCGAGAGTGCCCTCGATGGCATCGTTACCACTGACGACCAGGGCGTCATTCTCGAGTTCAACCCTGCGGCGGAAGCTATATTTGGCTTGGTGCGCCAACGTGCCGTCGGCGCGAAGATCCGCGATATCATCATCCCCGAGCGGCTGCGTGCGGCGCATGACGCCGGCATGGCGCACTACCTCAGCACCGGGGAGAGCCGCATCCTCAACCGGCGGATCGAGGTCACGGCGCTGCGCGGTGAAGACGAGTTCCCCGCCGAGCTGACGGTTACCTCGACCCAGGTCGCCGGGCGCACACTGTTTACGGCGCATGTCCGAGATCTGACGCAGCAGAAGGAGGCGGAGCGTGAAATCGCCCGCCAGCGCGACCGCCTCTATCAAAGCGAAAAGATGAGCGCCCTCGGATCGCTATTGGCCGGGGTCGCGCATGAGCTCAATAACCCGTTATCGATCGTCGTTGGCCAGGCATTGCTGCTCGAAGAGGACGGCGGCGGCGAGCTGGCGCAACGCGCCGCGCGAATCCGGACTGCGGCAGAGCGTTGTGGCCGCATCGTCAAGAGCTTTCTTGCCATGGCACGCCAGCGCGGCCCCGAGAAGAAGCCAGTCGATCTGAACGAGATCGTTCGCGCCGCGCTCGAACTTGTCGGGTATGGGATCCGCTCGGCCGGAATCAAAGTAACTGCCGACCTTGCGGCCGACCTGCCGATGTTCAGCGCCGATCCCGACCAGCTCAGCCAAGTCGTCACCAACCTGATCCTCAACGCTCAGCACGCGCTAAAGGACATGCCTCAGCCGCGCCAGCTCAGTGTGCGCTCGCGTTACAAGTCGGCCCAAGCAGAGATCCGGCTCCTCATCAGTGACAATGGGCCGGGCATCGAGCCCGACTTGCGCTCGCGCGTGTTCGAGCCGTTCTTTACAACGAAACCCTTTGGCAGCGGGACGG
>Ga0306920_100012197_pt1 | contig 11648 bp, 10 predicted proteins | sample flu12Cox44000170_FD_204666 | JGI IMG/M metagenome (GOLD analysis project Ga0306920, IMG submission 204666) | Lab enrichment of tropical soil microbial communities from Luquillo Experimental Forest, Puerto Rico - flux4day.12C.oxic.44.000.170 (v2)... | ecosystem: Environmental > Terrestrial >...
CCGGATGCCCGAGAAGCCCACGCTCTTCGATTTCTTCCGGTATCGCTTCGGGCCCTCCGCCCACGTCCTCCAGAGCGCGCGGCTGGCCAAGAAGAACGGCCTCGACGAGAGGGTCGTGCTCGCCTGCCTCCTCCACGACATCTCGGTCATGGGATTCATTCGTGGTGACCACGGATACTGGGGAGCCCAGTTGGTCGAGCCCTACGTCGACGAGGAAGTGAGCTGGGCCATCCGTTTCCATCAGGTGCTGCGGTTCTTCCCGGACGAGTCCGTCGGCTACAAGTACCCCGATGCCTACGTCCGGCTCTTCGGCACCGACTACGAGCCCGAGCCGTACGTTCAGGAGGCCTACCGGTACGCGCGCGATCACCGCTGGTACATGACGTCGCGGCTGATCACCCTCAACGACCTCTACTCCTTCGATCCCACCGTCCGGGTGGAGCTCGAGGAGTTCGCCGACGTCGTGGGTCGTCACTTCAGGCAGCCGAAGGAGGGGCTCGGATTCGATCATAGCCCGTCCGCGCACATGTGGCGGACGATGAACCATCCGACGAAGTACCTGTAGGAGCGCCGACGGGCCGCCCTCACCCGTCGAGTTCCCGATCCGGTAGTAGCCCGTCCCGGCCCCGAGAGGGGGGGGTCGGGCGCGGCCGCCGGGCTCAGTCGCGCCGGCGGGGAAGTCCCCTGCCAGTCGAGCCGCTCGCCCACCACGTGCACCGCGGAGTAGATCGGGAAGGACAGGAGAGCGGCCCGGAGCGCCACCGCGTAGACCTGGTCGGCCCGATACTGGCTCATCGCCCGGTTGATCGACGTAGCCGAGGCCCCTCGCCGACATCATCCACTCGGCGGCGATGGCCACGATGATGCGGCCGCTCGCCGTAATCTCCCGTGCGGCGACGATCTAGGGGATGGCGTACAAGCGCCGGACATGGAGGAATGTTTCCCAGGCGCTCGCGTCGAGAACCCGCATGCGGTCCAGAACCACGGAGTCCGCGGCCTGGAGCCCGCGGTAGGTGTTGACCAGGACGGGGGAAGAAGCCGGCGAGGACGACGATGGCCACCTTCGAGCCCAGCGTGTCGCCGAAGGCGAGGACGAGGACCGTCACGAGAGCCGCGTAGGGGACGTTGCGCAGGGTGATGACGACGGGCATGACGACCTGCCGCCCGAGGGCACGGCGAGAAACAGGACGGCCAGGCCGATCCCCACCACGTTGGCGAGGACGAAGCCGAGGGCGGCGGCCTTGAGGGTGGCGATCAGGTGCACGGTGATGAACGCACGCTCGGCCACGAGGGTCTGGCGCACGCGCTCCGGCCGCGGGATGACGAAGGCCGGCAGGCCCCAGAGGAGGATCGTGAGGTACCAGAGCCCGAGGATCGAGGCCAGGGGGGTGAGAACCCGAAGGGCGAAGCGCCCCACCCGTCGCGTCACGGGAGCCGGCGCTCAGCGCAGAGGTCGGCCAACCGGCAGGCACGGGGCCACCGCAGGGGGAGCGGTTGGGCCCGCCCGAAGAGCAGCGCGCGGATGTTGGGGCGGCCGTCTCGACGAACGCGGAATCCCGGCGAAAGTCGGGGGGGGGCGCTCGCGCTGCCGGGACGCGCACGTCCTCGAGGACGCGACCGGGGGCCGGGGAGAACACCACCACACGGTCGGCCAGCAGGACGGCCTCGTGGATGTGATGCGTCACGAAGAGGACCGTCGTGGGCCGGCGCCCCAGCCACTCGTCCAGCTCTTCGCGGGTCATCTCGTCGAGGGACGAAAAGGGCTCGTCCATGAGGAGCACCTGCGGGGCGTGGGCGAAGGCGCTCGCGATGTTGACCCGCTGGACGATCCTGCCCGAGAGCTGGTGAGGGCGCTTCTGCTCGTGGCCCGCGAGGCCGAACTCGACGAGCAGGTCGCGGGGCGGGAACCCAGCGCGGCGAGCGACCCGCTGGGTGAAGGCCACGTCGTCGACCGCGCGCTTCCACGGCAGCACCGCCGGGCGCTGCGACACCAGCCCCACCATCCGGGTTCGTCGGGTCACCGCAGGCGGCTCGCGCCCGACCCACACCTCGCCGGCCGACGGCTGCTCGAGGTCGGCGACGACGCGCAAGAGGGTCGTCTTCCCGCAGCCTGACGCACCGACGAGGGCCACCAACTCGTCGGCCGCCACCTCGCGGTCGAGCCCGGCCAGCGCGAGGGCCACGCCGAACCGCCGGGACACGCCGCGGATGGCGATCCGCGCGAACGTGGGCAACCAGCCGCGGCCGCGCGGCGCCGCCCTCAGCGTTTGAGGTTGAGCCCCGGCAGGAAGGCGTTCGTCATGATCTCGGTGACGGGCAGGACCTGCGGAATCCGACTATCGTACTCCTGGTAGAACGCCGTGCCCGGCCCGCCGTCGAGGATCCGATGCCGGATCCCTTCCTCGGCGAAGAAGCCCTTGGCCTCGGCGACGATGATGGGGGCGAACTCCCCGTTCCGCAGCCAGCCCAGCGGGGTCTTCACCTCGATCGGCGGCGCCGGGGCGGCGGTGCGCCCCGGCCGCCAGCCTGGCGAGGCGAACCAAGCGCCGAATCGGAATCCGGGGATCGCGCATGGGTGCGATCTCCTCCGTACACGGCGAAGGGCGAGAACTCTTGAAGCAGGGACGAGCGGCTGAAGCCGGCGCAGTGGCAGATGTCGGCTCTGGAGTCGCTCGAGGCCTCGGCCGGCGACCCCGGTCACCACCCGATTCCCGGGCGCCCGTCGACAGCTGGTCGGGCGCCGCGGCCATTGCCTCGATGACCATCCGCGCCATGAGGGGACCGCACCTCCGGTAGATGGTGCGGAGGTCCTCGTGCTCGAAGTCTCCGAGACCCTCCGCGTGGTTCACCACGATGGAGAGGATGCCGAGACACATCCGGTACATCCGGGCGAGGCGGAACTCCGGTCCCGCCGTCTTGCCGACGCTGTCGTAACCGAGACGCCGATAGGTCCGATCCTCGATCGGGGTCTCGAACCAGGGGCCTGGCGTGTGCACGTAGATCCCGCCGGTCTTCACGTGGTGGGTGGCGCCCGGGCCCCCAGCCAGGTCGGCGTAACGGGCGAAGTTGGCCTCGGCCGCCTCGCGCAGACTCCGGGACAGCTTCGGGCAGAGCGGCGCGCGGAAGTGGATCAGCCCGGGAGGCACGGGCCGCGGCACCGTCCCCGACAGGTCGACGACGTCTCCGACGACCACGAGGTCCCAGGGCGACAGGTCCTCGCTACTCCCCCCGTGCTGTTGTCGACGAACACCCGCCGCGCGCCGGCGCGCGCGAGCACGTCGAAGACCCGCTCGCTCGCCAGCGCGCTCCTCCCCGGAGCGTCCGACCGACTCGCCGTCTCGATCCCGTGCATCCAGACGTACAGGTAGTCCCGGCCCCGGCCTGTGCGCCGGTCGGACAGCCGGCAGAGGCGGAACGACGGGGACGGACCGAACGGCGTGGCGAAGCGCAGGTCGGGTTCGACCACGCGCACGGAGAGCGACGGATGGTCGTCGAGGGCGCCGTCGGGATACGGGAAGGCCCAGGTTCCCGAGCCCCCGATGTGGGCCAGCTCGACGCGCGGTGGCTCGGTGAGGAGCGGGAGCGCCGTCATCGTCGGCAAGCCGGCGTCCCCGCCGGCGGCCTAGAGCTTAGCTGAGGACTCGTCGTGCCGACAAGCGAGAATCGCAGTGAGAATCGCGCGGACGCCGGGCGAGCGCCGCGTGGTGGGCCGAGCGCGGACGCGTCGGTGTACACTGACGCGCGTCGGGTCCGGCGGGGTGACCGTTCGTCGGTGGTTCTGCGGGAACGTTGCCTCGAGCCAGAGGGAGACGTAGAAGATGAGCGGCGCGGGAACGCGGGCGGTGCATCGGTTCGAAGAGATCGTGACGTCGGCGAGCGCGCTGTTCGAGGTGTGCACGGCCGGCGCCGGCCCCCGGGGACGACTGCCCCTCACGCCGGAGATGCTCCGCAACCGGCCGAGCGGGGACCTCTTCGGTCTCACCCAGAACGCCGGTATGGGTTGGGACCCGCAGGAGCTGGGACGCCCGCAGTTCCTCATCCTCAGCACGCAGGGAGGGATCCGCGCCCCGGACGGCTCGCCCGTCGCCCTCGGCTACCACACCGGCCACTGGGAGGTCGGGCTGCTCATGCAGGCGGCCGCGGCCGAGTTCCGCGAGCTGGAGTGTCTGCCCTTCGCCGGCTACTGCACCGACCCGTGCGACGGCCGCACGCAGGGTACCGTCGGGATGATGGACAGCCTGGCCTACCGGAACGACGCGGCCATCGTGCTCCGTCGCCTGATCCGCTCGCTGCCCACTCGGAAGGGAGTGCTCGGGGTGGCCACCTGCGACAAGGGGCTGCCGGCGATGATGCTGGCCCTCGCCGGCGTGTCGGATCTGCCCGCGGCCATCGCGCCGGGGGGAGTGACCCTTCCCCCGGTGGACGGCGAGGACGCGGGCCGGATCCAGTCGATCGGCGCTCGGTTCGCCCACGGCGAGATCACGCTCGAGCGAGCCCAGGAGGTCGGCTGCCGGGCGTGCGGCTCGGCGGGGGGCGGCTGCCAGTTCCTGGGGACGGCGGCCACCGCGCAGGTCGTCGCCGAGGCGCTCGGCCTGGCCTTGCCCCACACCGCGCTCGCGCCCTCAGGGCAGCCCATCTGGACGGACGGCGCCCGGCGCACGGCGCGGGCCCTCGTCACCCTCGAGGCGCGGGGCATTACCACCCGCCGGATCCTTACGCTGGCCGCGGTGAAGAACGCGATGACCGTCCACGCCGCGGTGGGCGGCTCGACTAACCTGCTGCTTCACCTGACGGCCATCGCCCACGCCGCCGGCCTCCGTCGGCCCACGCTCGACGACTGGAGCGCGGTGAACCGGCAAGTCCCGCGGCTAGTCGACGTCCTTCCCAACGGCCCCGTCGGCCACCCGACGGTCCGGCTCTTCATGGCGGGCGGGGTGCCCGAGGTGATGCTCCATCTCCGGCGCCTCGGGCTCCTCGACCTCGACGTCCTCACCGTGTCGGGCGAGCATCTCGGCCGCGTGCTCGAGTGGTGGGAGCGGTCGGAGCGACGCCGGCTCCTCCGAGAGCGACTGGCCCTCGTCGACCGCGTCGATCCCGACGACGTCGTCATGAGCCCTGATCGGGCGCGGGAGCGCGGGCTCACCAGCACGGTGACCTTTCCCCGGGGGAACCTGGCGCCCGAGGGCTCGGTTATCAAGAGCACGGCGATCGATCCGTCAGTTGTCGATCCCGATGGGGTATACCGCAAAGTCGGACCGGCGCGGATCTTCACGACCGAGCGGGCCGCCATCGCGGCGATCAAGAGCCACGGGCCGGCGCGGATCAAGGCTGGGGACGTCCTGGTCCTCATCTGCCGGGGGCCGCTCGGTGCCGGGATGGAGGAGATCTACCAGATCACCGCTGCCCTCAGGCACCTGTCGTGGGGCAAGCAGGTGGCAGTGCTGACGGACGCGCGCTTCTCCGGCGTATCGACCGGCGCCTGCGTCGGCCACGTCGGTCCCGAGGCCCTGGCCGGCGGACCCATCGGGAAGGTCGTCGAGGGCGACCTCGTGCAGATCATCGTCGACCGGAACCGGCTCGAAGGCTCGATCGACCTGGTGGGCCACGCCGGAACGGTGTTCGGTCCGGAGGAGGGAGCGCGCGTGCTGGCGCGGCGCGCGCCCCGGCCGGACCTCGCGCCCGATCCCGACTTGGCCGCCGACACGCGGTTGTGGGCCGTGCTGCAGCAGGTCGGTGGCGGCACGTGGGGTGGCTGCGTCTACGATGTGGAGGCGATCGCGCGTCGTCTGGGCGAGGCGAGGTGACCAGCCGGGCCGCGTCCGCGTCACTCCCCGGAGTCGCCCCCCGATGGGGGCGAAGACTCCCGGCGCTCCTCGCGGCCGCACTGCTAGCCGGCTGCACCGCGTCCGGGCCGGCGCCCCGGCCGGTCGACTACCCGCTACATCTGGAGTGGCCGCCCTTCGAACTCCACTGGCGGCTCGATGTCGGGCCGGACCCGGTGCACGCCGACGGGATTATCGAGCGCGGGACCCCGGAGATCCTGCTGGCCGTGGTGCAGCTGATCGGGCTCGATGCCGCGGGCGGCATCGTCAGCTTCAGCCAGCCGCTCACCGTCCGCTGGGGCTCCGCCTGGGACGCGCTACCCTTCGCGCTGACGCTCACGCCCAAGGGCGGCGAGCAGCGATACGAGGTGCGGGTCCTCACCTTCGAGTACAAGGAAATGCGCTCGCACGGCTGAGCCTCACCGGCCCGAGAGCGCCCGCTCGGCGAGGGCGAGTGGGAGCCCGCCGCTCGCCCAGCCGATCGTGGGACGGCCGGAGCGCGTCGACGTCCGAGCGTCCGATCCGCGCGAAGTGCCTGCTCGGCATCGCCAGGGTCTCCTGGCACCCGGTGAGGTAGCTGGCTGCCCGGGTGGGCCAGCTCGCGTAGCGCGCGACCTCTGCCCGCGCGGTGGGCTCCGGCAGGTTGGCCCGGGTCTGCATGAAGGCGACCGCCTCTTCGACCGCCATCTCGCCCAGGTGGAGGCTCGTGTCGACCCCATCCGCGCCCAGAAAAGGAGCGCCTCGACCCAGCTCATCTCCTGGCGGAGGTCGGTGAAGAAGCCCGGCTCCCGCATCATCTGTTCGGCGTAGAAGGTCCAGCCCTTGGTGACGTAGCGTGTCCGGAAGACGCGGCGAACCGCGCTCGCCTACCAGATGCCGGGGGTGTCCGGGATAGGCCTCGTGAACGGCCGTGGTGGGATGCTGGCCAAGCTGTTGTTCTCGAGCGGCTGCGAGACCTCGGCGGCCGGCGCGCCGTCGAGCGGGAAGGGGACGAAGAAGTGACGAATGAGACGCGGCGCCGGGCCTCGACGGGGCGTCGCGGCTCGCCCGCCGGGTCAGGGACGCACGGTCCCGCGCGGATTGGCCTGGGCGTCCCGCCGGGTTGGCTGTTGACAGCCGGCGGCCGCTCTCCCAGCATACGCGCGCGACGGAGTGGACGACAGCGGTGGCCGGGGGCGACCGCGGCCGTCCGCCCGTCGCCCACGATCGATCTCATCGGGGAGTTTGGGGTGTCCAAGGCGGCGCTGATCGACTCGCCTTACGCGTGGCGCCGTCTCGCGGTGTCGCTGGCCTTCAGTACGATCGGGGGCATCGGCCTTTGGTCCGTGGTCGTCGTGCTGCCGGCAGTCCAGGGCGAGTTCGCCGTCGCCCGGGGAAGCGCCTCCTTGCCCTACACTGCGACGATGATGGGCTTTGGCGTCGGGGCCGTCCTGATGGGCCGGCTGGCCGATCGCCGCGGGATCGTCGCCCCGCTCGTCCTGGGCTCGATCGCGCTCAGCGCCGGCTACGTGCTGACGGCGTGGGCGGCCAACCTCTGGCAGTTCGCCCTCCTGCAAGGCGTGGCGATCGGGCTCCTGGGGAGCTCGGTCACCTTCGGCCCGCTGGTGGCGGACATCTCGCACTGGTTCAGGCGCCGCCGCGGCGCCGCTGTCTCCATCTGCGCCAGCGGCAGCTACCTCGCCGGCACGATCTGGCCGCCGATCCTCCAGCACTTCACCGCGGCGGTGGGTTGGCGGCGAACTATGATCGGCGTCGGCGTGTTCTGCGCCGGGACCATGCTCCCGCTGACCGCTCTTCTCCGGCGACGATCGCCCATCGCGCAAGGGCCGGGAGCGACGTCCGGCGCTCGCGGCCACGCCGCCCTGACCGACATCTCGCCGGGCCGCCTGCAGGCGCTCCTCTCCCTGGCCGGGGTGGGTTGCTGCGTGGCCATGTCGATGCCGCAGGTGCACATCGTCGCCTACTCGAGCGACCTCGGCTACGGTCCTGCCCATGGGGCCGACATGCTGTCGCTCATGCTGGGCCTGGGGGTGATCAGCCGGCTCGGCTCAGGCTGGGTCGCCGACCGGATCGGCGGCGTGGCGACCCTGCTCCTCGGCTCGACGCTCCAGTGCCTCACGCTTCTGCTCTATCTTCCGTTCCACGGACTGGAGTCGCTGTACGCCGTCTCGGCGTTGTTCGGCCTGTCCCAGGGCGGCATCGTGCCGTGCTACGCCATCATCGTGCGCGAGCACTTCGCGCCCCGCGAAGCTGGCGCGCGCATCGGGGCGGTGCTGATGTCCACCATTGTCGGCATGGCGCTGGGCGGCTGGATGTCGGGCGCGCTCTTCGACCTGACCGGCACGTACCGGGCGGCCTTCGTCAACGGCATCGCCTGGAACCTGCTCAACATCTCGATCGTCCTGTGGCTGCTTCGCCAGCCTCGCCGCTCTCTCGCGGCCGCGTGATGGCCGCTGATCCCGAGCGGGACTCTGGGCGTCGTGGTCCTGCGGCCGGAGAGCCGGACTGGCTCGGCCTCTGGCCCCTCGATCCGGGCGTCACCTTTCTGAACCACGGCTCCTTCGGGGCATGTCCGCGGGCCGTCCTCGCCGAGCAGACGCGCTGGCGCGAGGCCATGGAGACGGACCCCGTCCGGTTCCTCTACCGGGATCTGGAGGGGCGCCTCGACGCCGCCCGGGCGGCGCTGGGGCGGTTCGTCGGCGCGGAGGCGGACGACCTCGCCTTCGTCACCAACGCGACGACCGGGGTCAACACCGTCCTCCAGTCCCTCGACTTTGCCCCTGGCGACGAGCTGCTCGTCACGGATCACAGCTACAATGCCTGCCGGAACGCGGTCGAGCGCGTGGCCGCCCGCTCCGGAGTCCGCGTGGTCGTGGCCCGGGTGCCCTTCCCTCTGGCGAGCCCCGAGGCGGTGGTCGCCTCGGTACTCGACGCGGTCACGCCGCGGACCCGGCTCGCGCTCGTCGACCACGTCACTAGCCCGACCGGGCTGGTCTGGCCGATCGAGTGCGTCGTGCGCGAGCTGGCGGCGCGCGGCGTCGAGACCCTCGTGGACGGCGCGCACGCTGCCGGGATGCTGCCCCTCGATCTCACCGCGCTTGGGGCCGCCTACTACACCGCCAATTGCCACAAGTGGATCTGCGCGCCGAAGGGATCCGGCTTCCTCCACGTGCGGCGGGACCGGCAAGGGATGATCCGGCCTCTTGTCGTGAGTCACGGGGCCAACTCCCCACGGACCGAGCGCTCGCGGTTCAGGCTCGAGTTCGACTGGATGGGCACTGGGGATCCCACCGCCTACCTCGCCGTGCCGGTCGCGATCGCCTACATGGGTGGGCTGCTTGCGGGCGGGTGGCCGGCGCTGATGGCCCGCAACCGCGAGACGGCGCTAGCCGCTCGGCGGCAGCTCGGCCAGGCGCTCGGCGTGCCCGCGCCGGCGCCGGACTCGATGATCGGGTCGCTGGCGTCGCTGCCGCTGCCCGAGGCTCTTGGCGACCCCGCGCTGCTCCAGCGAGCCTTGTTCGACCGCTTCGGAATCGAAGCGCTGGCCTTCGCCTGGCCGTCGCCCGCGGTGCGGATCCTGCGTGTCTCCGCCCAGCTCTACAACGCACCCGGCGACTTCGCGCGTCTGGCCGCCGTCATCCGCTCCCTCGCGGGCTGAGGTCGCCTCTCTCCACCGACCGACCCTGGAGGGCCGGGCGCGGTCGGGGGCGCGAGCGACCGAGCCGGGGTTGCTTCCCGGGCGGACGGTCGATCCGAGGAGGAGGACCCCGGTCGCGGCTCCCGCACCAGCTGGTGGAAGAGGCTCGACTCCCGCTGGTAGAAACCCTGCGTATGGAAGGAGTCGGCCAGCCGCAGGTGCTCGTAGTCCAGGTGGTGGACCAGCTCGTGGAGCAGGGTGCGGAGGAAGGTCCGGAAGGCGACGACCCGACGCCGGCGCGCCGTTCGCATCCAGAGCTGGACCCGCGCCGACCGGGCGCGGCTCGCGGTCGTGTAGAGCCCTTGTAGCTCACCCCAGCGGCCGTGAGGACGGGCGGCCAGCACCTCGACGCGGCAGGGCGGGACGGCGAAGGCCCGGGTCAACCCCGAGAAGAGGCCCTGGGCGGCGCCCTGGACGGCGGCGCGCCCCGCGCTTTCGAGCGAAACCGCGAGCTCGGCGACGAGCGGGCGGAGCGACGCGGCGCCGGGGAGGGGGAGGCTGGTGATCGCGTCCGATCGACGGTAGAGGCGCTGCTGAGCGGGGGTGAGGCGGTCGTAGTACCCGAACGTCATTGAGGCTTCTCCGTCGACCGCCGTCGACCCCCGCCGGAACCGGGTGCGGCGCGCCCCGGTTGCCGCAGTCCCGGTATTGCTTGCCGAGCCCTTGCAGGCCGGCCGTGATGCAGGGAGGGAATTCCACCTCGGCCTTGCCGTAGGGGAACCGGGGGCTCGGCGCTCGCCGGGAGCCGGGACGTCTTGTCGATGTCGACGACCATCATGCCGCCGCGCCGGCCCGACGCTTCTCAGAAGTACGTCGCCTCGGGCGGGGTGTTCTCGAGGATCTGCTGGATCTTTCCGCCAGCGCCCCCGTCGCGGACCGCGGCGTTGAACTTCTCGACCGGGGTGTGCACCTTGACCACGGCTCGCCTGCGTCCTCCGTTCGTGAACCGCGCCGACCAGGCTATCGCCGACCCGTTGGCTGGGTCCGGCTAGTAGGTCTGCCGCCCGATGAAGGACCACTTGCCGTCCTTCACCACAAGGTAAACCTGGTCCTTGGCCTCGCGCTCCCTCTGGTCGTTGAAGGAGAACGTCCCCGTCACGCCGGCGAAGGTCTTGGTCGCCGCGACCGCGTCGCGGATGGCGTCCCGGTCGATCCCGGCCTTCTCGACGGCTTGCAGGACGACGCGCGCGGCGTCGTACGTGGTGGCGTGGTACTGCTCGGGCTTCTCGCCCGGGTGGAGCTTCTGGTACATGGCCACGAAGTTCTTCACCACGGGAGCGGGGTCCTCGGCGTTGAACTCGGTGTTGACGGCCAACCCCTCTGCGTTCCTGGGGCCGGCGAGCTCGAGGAACTTGTCCTCGTAGAGCGTGCCCGTGCCGACGAGCGGCACGCTGATGCCGAGGTTTCGGGCTTGGAGCACCACGAGGGCGCCGGTCGTGTAATAGGTCAGGATGGCGAGGGCGTCGGGCTTGGCGGCCTTCACCTTCGTCAGCTGGGCCTTGAAGTCGGTGTCCTTGTCGTAGACGACCTCGGTCGCCACCGCCTTGGCCCCGAGCCTTGTCAGCTCCTTCAGGAAGTAGTCCTTGGTCTGGATGCCCCAGTCGTTCTGGACGTAGATGACCGCCACCTGCTTCTTGCCGAGCTTCTTCACGGTGTACTGGGCGAGATCGGGCACGTAGACGGAGATGGGTGACCACATCCGGAATATGTACTTCCCGCCCTGCTTGGTAAGCTCGGTGTCAGAGGCGGACGGCGTGATGGTGGTCAGATGGGCCTTCGAGTAGATGGGGATGGCCGCGAAGCAGGCCGACGACGAGTAGTGCCCGAGTACAGCTAGGATTCGGTCGTCGGAGGCGAACTTGTGGGCGACGGTGGCGGCCTCCTTGGGGTCGCTCTTGTCGTCCTCGACCCGGACGACGACCTTCTTGCCGTTGATCCCGCCCTTGGCGTTCACCTCGTCGGCGGCGAGCTGGGCCCCTTCCGCGAACTGCTTGCCGATCTGGGCCAAATTGCCGGTCATGGGCGCGGCCACCCCGATCATGAGCTCCTGGGCTCGAGCGGGCGCCGCGGGAAGGGCGGCGAGCCCCAGCGCAGCGGCGAACACGAGGGCGAGGGAGCGTCGTATGGAG
>Ga0306920_100012198_pt1 | contig 11647 bp, 8 predicted proteins | sample flu12Cox44000170_FD_204666 | JGI IMG/M metagenome (GOLD analysis project Ga0306920, IMG submission 204666) | Lab enrichment of tropical soil microbial communities from Luquillo Experimental Forest, Puerto Rico - flux4day.12C.oxic.44.000.170 (v2)... | ecosystem: Environmental > Terrestrial >...
AAGCGACCTCGACGAAGCGGAGTGATTCGCGCCGCCCGTTCGGCCCGCTCTCCCGACCGAAGGAACCTTTAGCCTACGGCCGCGCCTCAAAGATCAGATTGAACGGCGTCTCGGTGGCGCGGCGGAACCGCGTAAATCCCCCGGACATCACCACTTCGCGCAGCCGCTTCTCGCCGGCCTGCGCGCCCAGCGCCAGCCCGACCTCCTGCGAGAGCGATGCCGGGGTGCACAGGAGCGTGGAGGCTCCGTAAAATGCCCGCCCAATCGGGTTGAGATTCTCCTCGATCTTGTCGCCGGCATACGGCTCCACGATCATCCAGGTGCCATCCTTCTTGAGCGTGCCGTGCACGTGCTCCGCGGCTCCCCGCGGATCGCCCATATCGTGCAGGCAGTCGAAGAAGGTCACCAAGTCGTAGTCCTTGCCGGGATAGCCCTTCGCCATCGCCACCTCGAACCGGATACGGTCGGCCACGCCCGCTGCCTTGGCCCGCTGCTTCGCTGTTTCGATGGACTTCTCGTGATAGTCGAATCCCGCGAACTCCGACTTCGGATAATGTCTGGCCATCAAAATCGTGGACGCTCCGAGACCGCAGCCGACGTCGGCTACCCGCGCCCCCGCTTTCAGTTTCCCGTCCACGCCATCGAGCGCGGGAACCCACGCGCTGATCAGGTTCGCTGCGTATCCCGGCCTGAAGAAGCGCTCGGTGCCCTCGAACACATTGTGGCTGTGCTCGTGCCAGCCGATTCCCTTCCCGGTCCTGAAGCGCTCCTCCAGTTGATTGCGGGCCTCGATAGCCCCTAGCGCCACCTGAAACGCCCCGGGCAAAAAAGCCGGACTGTTATCGTCGGCCAGCGCGAACGCTTGCTCCTCGCTCAGCGAGAACTTTCCGCTCGCGGGATCGTAGCTGACGTAGCCACCTGCGGCTTGACTGCACAACCACTCGCGCACGTAGCGCTCCGTAGTGCCGGTGCGCTTGGCCAGCTCGCCCGGCGTTTGCGCGCCCCCGGCAGCCAGCCCTTTGTACAAGCCGAGTTTGTCGCCGATCGCAACCAGCGCAGCGTGAAAGGTGGCGCCGAAATCCGACACCCCTTTGCCCAGAAGTTCATGCAGTTTCTGTTCGTTGATTGACACGAGTCTCCTCCATCACGTTGGCGAGGGAACTGCCGACCTGATTGGCGGACATTCTAGTCCCGTGGGTTTCAGGCTGACAAGGGCATCTCAGACGTGGGCATCGACGGGGGCGTTCAGCAGCAGCGGTTCGGACGCGAATAGCGCTTCTGCAGCTGCTCCAAATAGAACTGTTCGCGGCTGAGCGCGGCTTCGCCGGAAGCCCGTTTGGCGCGCGCTTTCAGATACTGCTCATATGCCGAGTCCCCCGACCAGTCTCGCACTCCGCGCCACGCGCGTCTGGCAAGCGTGCCGAGGCGGTTCCGGAAATCGGCCAGCACTGCCTTCATCAGTCGCCCTCCGCGCCCACCGCCCAGGCGGTAGCCACATAGGGCGACTCGTGCAGCACCGCCGCCTTCCGCTTGGTGAGGATTGCCGTCCACTGCATCACCGCTTCGACCAGCAGCACCAGGATCATGCCGGCAAGCACCACGGTCACTGCCGCGTCCAGCCGCTGGTTGAAAATCAGCCGCCGGGTTTCGGCGATTTTCTCAACCGGGATCTGGCCCGCCGCGATCTCGGCGGCCATGGCATTGGCAGCGGCAAGAAACCCCAGGCGCGGGCTGGGATCGAAGATTTTCTGCCAGCTGGCGGTCATGGTGATGATGACCAGCCAAGCCGTCGGCACCAGCGTTACCCAGATCCACCGCAGCCTCCCCATCTTCAAGAGAATTGTCGTGGCCACCACCAGCGCCACCGCCGCCAACAGCTGATTCGAGATTCCAAACAGCGGCCATAAGGAGTTGATGCCGCCCAGGGGATCGATCACTCCCTGATACAAGAAATATCCCCACGCTGCTACGATCACCGCGCTCGAGAACAGAATACCGGGCATAGAGGCCGTGCGACCGAGCGGGGTCCATACCCGGCCCGCCAACTCCTGCACCATGAATCGCCCTACCCGCGTGCCGGCATCGAGCACCGTCAAAATAAACAGCGCTTCGAACATGATCGCAAAGTGATACCAGATGCTGAGCAGCCGCTCGCCGCCTATGGTGTTGGAGAAAATCTGCGCCATGCCAACCGCCAGCGAAGGCGCTCCGCCGGCGCGGTTGAACAGTGTGTGCTCGCCCACGGCGTGCGCCAGACTGGCCATGGTCGCCGCGTCGACAGGATAGCCCCAACTCGAAATCGTGGCTGTTGCGGCATCACCCGGGGCGCCCACAATGGCCGGCGGCGAATTGATCGCGAAATACACTCCGGGACACATGGCGCAAGCCGCCACCATCGACATCACGCCGACAAACGACTCCAGCAGCATGGCGCCATAGCCGATGAACCGCGCATGCCTTTCGCGCTGAATCATCTTCGGCGTGGTGCCGCTAGAAATCAGCGAATGAAAGCCGCTGATCGCGCCGCAGGCGATGGTGATGAAGCAGAACGGGAAAATCTTCCCGGCGAACACCGGCCCTGTGCCGTCCACGAATTTCGTGAGCGCGGGCATGTGAACCAGAGGCCGCACCACCAGGATGCCTGCCGCCAGCGAAAATATCGCACCGGCCTTGATGAACGCACTTAAATAATCGCGCGGCGCCAGCAGCAGCCACACCGGCAGCGCGGAGGCCATAAAACCGTAGGCCATGATGGCAAACGCCAGCGTCACGCCGCCCAGCGTGAACACTGGCGACCAGCGGGCCGAATTCGCCACCCACTGCCCCGCCACCACCACGAACAGCACCAGTGCCACGCCGACCAGCGAAGCTTCGAGCACACGCCCGGGTCGCAGGTAGCGCAGATAAATGCCCAGCAGCAGCGCAATCGGAATGGTCATGGCCAGCGTGAAGGTCGCCCACGGCGAAGACTTCAGCGCGTTCACAATCACCAGCGCCACTACGCCCAGCAAGATCACCATGATCGCCAGCACCGCTAGCTGGGCAATGAACCCGCCGCGCCGGCTCACTTCATCGCGCGCCATCTCGCCGAGCGTTTTGCCGTCGCGGCGGATCGAGCAGAACAATATGATGAAGTCCTGCACGCAGCCGGCCAGCGCCGCACCCGCGATGAGCCACAAGGTACCCGGCAAATAACCAAACTGCGCGGCCAGCGTCGGCCCCACCAGCGGCCCGGGCCCGGCGATCGCCGCGAAGTGGTGCCCGAACAGCACCCACTTGTTGGTCGGCACAAAATCCCGGCCATCATCGAGCCGCTCCGCCGGTGTGGCCCGCGTGTCGTCGAGTGCCAGCAACTTCGCCGAGATAAAAGCCGAATACAGCCGGTAGGCTACGAGATAAGAGCACACTGCGGCGATCACGAACCACGTCGCGCTGATCGGCTCGCCGCGGTCGAAAGCGATGAATCCGAGCGCCACGGCGCCGCCGAGAGCAACCGCCGTCCAGACCGCGATGGAGCCCAGCCGCTTCACCTCGCGGCGCCTTGCGGCTGGGCCATGCTCGCCTGCATGAACTGTGTCAGGTCCTGCTTCAATTTGGCCAGCGACGGCAGGTGCACGTACATCATGTGCCCGGCCTCGTAGTAGCCTCCGGAAAGATGGGGTCGCAGGGTCTCGTCCAGACGGAGATGATCAAACGTATACTCCGCGGCGAACATGGGCGTGGCCAGGTCATAGTAGCCCTTGGCTACGAACACGTGCAAAAACGGATTCTGAGTCATCGCGTTGCGCAGCGTCTCCGCCACGTTCACGTAGCGGTTTTCGTAGGGCTCGAAGCTCCAGGGCCGTACCCGCGACGTCAAGTATTCATAGAAGAGGTCGCTCTCGAATTTCAGGTCGCCGCGCGCGTAATCGTGGAACGCCGCCGTGTACGGGCCGACGATCGCCGCCAGGCTGGGGTCATAGTCCGGGCGCGCGCCCGCCGCATCCTCGTCAATTCCGGTAAAGCGCCCGTCGAGGCGCCCGACCGTCCGCCGCTGGTCACGCAGCAACTCTTTGGTGAACCGCATGATCTCGATGCGCAGGTTGCTGCGCTCGACGTACTCTGCGGAAAGTCCGGTAAGCCGCGCCAGCTTCTGCGCCATCTCCTTCTTGCGTGCTTCGGGGAGAGGGTCGCCGCTCATCAGCACGTCGGTATATTCGTGCGCCGCGAAATTCCTCGACTCGTCCACCGCCTTCTCCAAACTGCCGCTCTCGAGATCCGGCGGCAACCGCTTGTGATACCAGGCGATGGCCGTGTAGGTCGGCAGATACAGAATGTAGGGCAGGTCGTTGCCGGTATCGAACTCCGCCGTCTGGAAATTCAGGATCGACGAAATCAGGATGATTCCGTTCAGATACATTCCATAGCGCTCTTGCAAATATCCCGATAAGCCCGCCGCCCGCGTTGTTCCGTAGCTCTCGCCGGCCAGGAACTTCGGCGAAGTCCACCGCTTGTTGCGCGTGGCGTACAAGCGGATGAAGTCGCCTACCGACTCGATGTCCTCCTCGATTCCGTGAAACTGCTTCGGCGCTTCTCCCGGAACCGCGCGGCTGTATCCCGTCGAGACCGGATCGATAAACACCAGATCGGTGATGTCCAGCAGCGAATACTGGTTGTCCACTAATCGGTACGGCGGCGGCAGCAGCGCGCCGGCGTCGCCCATTTCGACGCGCCGCGGCCCGAAGGCGCCGAGGTGCAGCCAGATGGAAGCCGATCCCGGCCCGCCGTTGAAGGAAAATGTGACCGGCCGCTTGGCGGTGTCGCTCACATCGTCTTTGGTGTAGGCAATGTAGAACAAGCTGGCTTTGGGCGTCCCGTCTTCGAGTTTCAGCAGGATCGTTCCCGCCGTCGCGGTGTACTTGATCTCCTGCCCGCCCATCCTGAAGCTGTGCTTGCTCTGTACGGTTTTTTCTTCGGGCGCCGGTTTTTTCTCTTCTTTGGGTTTCTCGGCGGGCTTTTCCGCGGGCTTTTCTTCGGGCTTCTGGGCTCGCAGAGACCCCGCCAGAGTCGCGAGCAACATGGCCTGAAACAACAGAGACGAAAGTCGGGGCATGGTCGAATCCTCTAGAAACCAAGGTGATGGTCTGCGCTCCGCATCCTATGCGACTCTCCGCGGAGCGTCAATTTTCCTTCCCCTCCGCTGTCCCGGGCTTGTCTCAGGGATTTCTCTTCTCCCGCCGTTCGCAGAACACAAATCCGACAAACCTTCTACCAACAAAAGATCGCTTGATGACACGGCGCGGCCCGGATTTTCCTAGCCTGCTTGTCGGACAAATCGCCGCCGGACCGGCAAAAAACTCGCCAGTCAGAAGGGCGGCCGAACCAAACAAGGAGATTCACCATGAAAGACACCACTCAGGTCAGCCTGCGGGCCCTCGGCAAGGCGCGCGCCAACCGGAGGTCCTTTCTCAAGAAAAGCATGGCTGCTGGCGCCTTGACCATGGGTGCCGGAGTCCTGGCCGCCGGTCCCGCGGTTTTCGCCGATTCCGACGGCGACAACGACCGCAGTGGCCGCTTAAGTCCCGGAGATGCGGCCATCCTGCGTTTTCTAGCCGCTGCCGAGATCATCGAAAGCGATCTGTGGCTGCAGTACCAGGAGCTCGGGGGCGTGCAGGATGGTGAAGTCTCCGCGGAAGCGGCGGCCCAGATTCCCGGCTATCCGGCCGCGCAAACCTCCGCCAACCTAAACTACATCACCGCCCTCACCCAGCTCGACACCGACATGCCCACCTACATCCACGACAACACCGACGATGAGCTGACCCACGAGACGTTCATCAACGCCTATCTCGCCTCCAAGGGCGCCAGCACCGTCAACCTCGACGAATTCCGTACTTTACCGAGCAGCCAAGCGACCGGCGCCAACAAGGGCGTTGGCCGCCTCACCAACCTGATGCAGCTCACGATCGATACCAGCTGGTGGAACCGCTACCGGAGCAGTAAAGCGAATCCCGACTTCGGTGACATGTTTACGCCAGCAATTTCCTCCCTGGCCACAGGCCGGCACACCGCCATTCCTCGCACCGACAACGATGCAAACAACTCCAGTCTGATTCAGGCCATCGCCAACACCGCCGGCTTTCACTTCGCCACCATCGAGCAGGGCGGCTCGAGCCTCTATCCGCAGCTCGCGCAGCGCGTCACCAGCGTCGAAGTGCTGCGCATCCTGCTGAGCATCGGAGGCACGGAGATCGCGCACTTTCAGACCTGGCACGACAAGGCGGGCAACTGCCCTAACGTCATGGTTACGGATCCGGTCAACAACTCCCTGTTCAAGTTCGACATACAGCCCCTTGGCCCCACCCAGCCTCCGCTTCCCCCCCAAAACCCTATCTTCACGACCGAGGATTTTCAGCCCAACCTGATCATGCCCGAGCCCACGGAATTCCTGAACGCAAGTCTCCCCAAGGTCTCCATCATTCGCCCCACCGAAACCAAAAACGCGGCCATGGGCGCGGTGAAGTTTCTCATGGCCGAAAATCTGTTCCTCGGCCAGTCCGCCAGCTTTTTCTCCATGATCCAGGACCTGGCCTCGGACGCCGACGCCGCTCACCGCCAAGGTTGATCTTCCCTAAGCCCCGCAACGCTCCCCACAACCTCTTTCGGCCCCGGCACGAGGCGCGCCAACCCCACTGCCGGGGCCGAAAGCCTCCCTTTTACGGAGGGAGCTGCACGCGGTCGGGAGTTTGCTCCAAACCGCCGCTGCGGGCGGGAGCGCAGGGCTTGCGCCTCAGTTAGCGAGAGAAGTGAATTCAAGCAGCGGATACAGATCGCGAAAAATCTTGCCGGCGTCGGCCGGGAAGGACGTGGCAGTGGCGGCGGACTTCGCGAGCTTCTTGCGCACGATCCAGCCCTGCAATCTTGACCAGTCCCCCACGCCCGGCCAGCCGTCATGCTTCGTCCATTCCTTTTTGTCCATGGCGTACCAGTAGCTTTCGTATCTTCTCGCGAGCCGCGACTTCTGCCGGGAAAGCAGCTGCGGATGGGCCGCCAGCTTCGGCTCGGCAACCAGCGCGATCGGAGACTGCTTGCGCTTGGGCATGGCGTAGATACGGAAACCGGCGGTCACCGTCTCCGCCGAAATTCCCACGTACAGTTCCCCGCCCTCCATCTCGCCCGGCAACGGCACCGAGAACTTCACATACATCTGCGTGCGGTACGGCGTTTTGTCCTTGGCGAAGCGGATGTCGCGGTTGATGCGGGAGAAATTGCTGCCGCCGCGCGCCGCCACATCAAAATTGGCATTAAGCTTAAGCAGCTTTGGCGACAACTCTTCGAGCAAGCGCCGGAACGGCTTGGTCACGGTCTGCTGATACCGCTCGCGGTTCGCGTCCATCCAGGTTTTCTTGTTGTGCCTTCCGAGCTCCCGGAAAAACTGAAAAATCTCTGGGCTGAAAATGGGTGTCGCCTCTGGCATGGGCTCCCTCTCGTTCGCTGGCGCCACTAGAGGGTACCGCATTCCCAAATCCCGTCAATTCGTCTATTCTTCCGGGCTGCGTCTTTCGTGCGCGGCGTGCGCCATCATTTCTCACAAGGAACAACCATGCGAATCGCGGGTCGCGGACTCTCACTGCTCTTCGCCATTGCGGCTGCTTTTCTCGCGGGCCCGCAAAGCGTCGACGCCGGCAAGACCGGGAAACCGGAGCAACTCCCCGCGCCCGACGGCGCAGAGAAAAAAGACCCGTGGAAGCCCGAAGACATCATCTACGCGGAGACCGCCAATCCGCAGACCCGCATCTCGCCCGACGGCCGGTGGCTGGTGTGGGTCAAATCGACCGGCGACAAGGAAAAGGACCTGCGCGTATCGAACCTGATACTGTCGAGCCTCACCGAAAACAAGGAGATCGAGCTGACGCGCGGCAGCGACAACAACGGCCAGCCGCAGTGGTCACCCGACAGCCAGCTCGTCGCTTTCACCAGCAACCGCCCACGCCACGGCGCCAAACCGGAAGCGGCGCCGGTGCAGATCTGGCTGATCAATCCGTTCGGCGGCGAGCCCTGGCCGATTACGGAACTGACCCGCGCGCCGCGCCATCTGGAATGGCTCGACAAGGAAACCGTCCTCTTCAGCGCCCAGGAAGATCCCACCCTGTACGAGCAGGAACTCAAGAAAAAGAAAGACGACTCCGAGATTGTGGACGACGCGGAACACGAGCCGCCCGTGCGTCTCTATAAGATCAACGTGAAAAACAAGCAAATCACACGGCTCACCGGCAACACCGACTGGATCGGCAACTGGTCGGTATCGAAAGACGGAAAATACGTTGCGGCGGTGCACCAGAAAAGCCTGCATTACACTTTCGATCAGAAAGTCCCGCCGGTCACCATTCTCCACAACCTGTCCGACGGGACGGAGAAGCAGATTTTCACGGAAGGAAGGGTTTATCCCCGCGGGTTCGAGTGGGCGCCCGACAACTCGGGGTTCTACGCCTGGGCTCCGTACTCAAGCGATCCGAAGTTTCTTACCGCGACCGTCCTCCGGCTCTATTTCTACGACACCGCGGCGGGCCGCGGCATGGAGGTGCCGCTCGGCTGGGAGAACGGCATCGGCTCGGACCTGGCGGCGACCGAGGACGGATTCGTGGTCGGACTTGCGGCGGGGGCTCGCTTTGACACTTCGCGCTATACGCGGACCAAGTCGGGCGATCAATGGACCTGGCGGCGCGCCTCCTTAGAGGGAGAACACGCGAAGAACATTCAGTTTTTCGAGGCCACCCGAGACGGCAAGACCATCGTCTACTTCTATGCGACGGCCAGCCGGATGCCGCAGATCTACCGCGCGCAGCTCGACGGTGCGAAACTGGTTTCGCCGGTGCAGCTCACGAAGCTGAACGATGGTCTGGTGAGAAAGCGGGCTTTCGCGAAATCGGAAGTGATTCGCTGGAAGGGATCGAATGACGAAGAAGTGGAGGGAATTCTCTACTACCCGGCCAATTACGAAGCCGGCAAGAAATACCCGCTGATCACCGCGATCCACGGCGGGCCGGCAGGCCATGATGGGGACACCTGGGAAGACAGCTGGGCCTACCCCACCAACCTAATCACCGAGCGCGGCGCGTTCGTGCTGAAACCCAACTACCACGGCAGCGACAACTACGGCCTCGAGTGGGTGGAATCGATCTGCTGCGGAAAATACTACGATCTCGAAACCCCCGACATCAACTCGGGCGTGGACTATCTCATTGCCAGGGGCTACGTCGATCCCGACAAAGTGGCGACGCTCGGCTGGTCGAACGGCTCCATCCTGTCCACCAGCCTGATCACCACCTATCCATCGCGCTACAAAGTGGCCAGCGTCGGAGCGGGCGACGTTGAATGGATCAGCGACTGGGGCAATGTGATGTTCGGCGATTCCTTTGATTCCTACTATTTCGGCAAGTCTCCGATGGAAGATCCCGAGCTGTACCTGCGCAAGTCGCCGTTCTTCAAGATGGATCGGGTCGCAGCGCCGGTGCTGATTTTCCAGGGCACCGACGACACCAACGTTCCCCCGGCGCAGAGCTGGTCCTATTTCCGGGTGCTGCAATACTACGGAAAAGTTCCCGTGAAATTCGTGGTGTTTCCGGGGGAGCCGCACGGCCCGAGGAAACTCACTCACCAGATGCGCAAAGTAGAGGAGGAACTCGCCTGGTTCGATAAATATTTCTTCAAAGCCCCGCCGCCTCGCAGCGACGCCGTCAAGAAGGGCTCGCCGCTCGACGACACGCTGCGCCGCAACGACGCGCGGCGTTCCGGCGCCAGCTATGGGATAAAAACCAGGTCCAAGGACGGCCCCGACATTCTCGTACCCGAGGTTACGAGGCGCGGCGACCTCGAGGTGGGACGCTTCGAGGTTACGCTCGGCCAGTTCTACGCGTTCACGCGACCGCCTGGCGCGGCGAAACGCCGAGGTCTCCCGGAAACCGCAGCCGCGACGGAACTGGACCGGCCGGCGGGAGGCGTTGCGCTCAGTGAAGCTCAGGGCTATGCGGCCTGGCTCAGCGAAAAAACGGGGCAGGTATGGCGGATCCCTTACGAGGATGAAGTGAAGAGTCTCTACGAGAGCCGCGAAGGGGAGAACACCCTCGATTACTGGGCCGGCTATGCGCCGAATCCGGAAGATGCGGCGAAACTTCGCGAAGCTGCGAAGAAGCTCGGCGGCAACGCCCCTTTGCTGAAGGACGTGGGAAGTTTCCACGGCCAGGGCCAGGACGAACAAGGGCCCATCTACGATCTCGGCGGGAACGTCGCCGAGTGGGTGCTGACGCGGGACGGTCACGGCAAAGTGATCGGCGGCAGCGCCGACTGTCCCGCGGACCCGAGGTCGAACTGCACCCCGCAGCCGGAATACATTGGCTTCCGCGTGGTGCGCGGGGAGGCGCAGCCCGCGCCCAAGCCATAAGGAAAACCGGGAGCGCCCCTAAGCTGGCTCCCTCGCTTCCACATCCAGATTGGCTCTTTCCGTCGCGGCCGAAAGGCGGCACGATGCACTGTGGCCTGTCGGAATAAGGAACCTTTCAAGCTATGAGCTCATTTACGCCCACCGAACGCACGCAGGTGAAACGGTTGCCGAAGCGCGGAGCGTACGACCGCGAGACCGTTTTCAAGATTCTGGACGAGGGTTTTGTCTGCCACGTGGGATTTGTGGTGGACGGCCAGCCCTACGTAATACCCACCAACTACGGCCGCAGCGGGGATACGCTCTACCTGCACGGCTCGGCGGCCAGCAGAATGCTGCGCACGCTCAGCGAAGGCATTCCCGTCTGTGTGACGGTTACCCTGGTGGATGGGTTGGTTCTGGCTCGCTCGGCCTTCCATCACTCGGTGAACTACCGCTCGGTCGTCGCGCTCGGAACGGCGCGGCTGGTCGATGATCCTCGGGAAAAAAGAGAAGCGCTGCGCCTGTTTACCGAGCACATCATGAAAGGCCGCTGGGACGACATTCGGCAGCCTAGCGAGCAGGAGATGAAGGCAACCACCGTGCTGGCGCTGCCGCTCGAAGAAGTTTCCGCCAAAGTCCGAAGCGGTGGCCCGATCGACGACGAAGAAGACTATGCCCTCGGAATGTGGGCGGGCGTGCTGCCGCTCAGCGTGACGCCCGCCGCTCCGGTACCCGATTTACGGCTCCCGGCCGGCACGGAAGTTCCGGGCTATATGAAGAGTTATAAGCGGTAGCGTCTAACCGATTCCCAAAAACTCACTTCCTGGCGCGATTCTTTGCTCAGGCGAGCTGTTGGGCGAGACCCGCGGCATCCCAGTTTTGCCAGGCTTCGACGAAGCGGCCGTCTTTGATACGCACGATGGAGATGCCGGAGACTCTGACATCTTTCCCCGAGGCTTTGTGGCGGCAGCAGGCAGACCAGCGCAGGCTCGCTAGGTCGCCCTCGGCGAGCGCGGTTCCCGTAGTAATACGAAATTCGCAGAACTGGGATTGCAGGTTGTCGTAGAAGGCGGCGAACTCCTGCGGGCCGCGGATGGGAACATCCCCGTCATAGAGGACGCACTCCGGAGCAAACAGCTCAAAGATGACTTCACGGCGGCCCTGGTTCCAGACTTCTTCGAACCAGCGCATCACCAGGTGCTTACTTTGATCGAGAGCGGAGATGGTTTGCGGGGCGGACATGGGGCT
>Ga0306920_100012199_pt1 | contig 11647 bp, 12 predicted proteins | sample flu12Cox44000170_FD_204666 | JGI IMG/M metagenome (GOLD analysis project Ga0306920, IMG submission 204666) | Lab enrichment of tropical soil microbial communities from Luquillo Experimental Forest, Puerto Rico - flux4day.12C.oxic.44.000.170 (v2)... | ecosystem: Environmental > Terrestrial >...
CCCGATCGTGCTTGTCCTGGCGTTCGGTGAATCGCTCGCCTTTATCTCGCTTCTGATCCCCGCCTGGGGGGCGCTGGTTGCAATCGGCGCGCTGATCGGCGTGAGCGGTCTCAGCTTCTGGCCGCTGTGTATCGCGGGTGGCATCGGCGCAGCGTTGGGCGACTGGGTCTCCTACTGGTTCGGCTACAAGTACAAGGAGCAGGTCGCGCAGATCTGGCCGCTGTCGCGCTATCCGGACATTCTGCCGCGCGGCGAAGCTTTTGTCAGACGCTGGGGCGTACCGAGCATTTTTATCGGCCGCTTTTTCGGACCCTTGCGGGCCTCGGTGCCGCTGGCTGCCGGCATATTCGAGATGCCGTATATGCAGTTTCAGATCGCCAATTTCGTCTCGGCGCTGGTTTGGGCGGCCGCGCTGCTCCTGTTCGGCGACGTGATTGCGCAGATCCTGGAATTGCTCTGGCGCGTGTTCTGATTTCGGGCAAGCCATCTTGACGTCCGGGGCAAGCGGCCTTAAATCGCGCGCATGATCAACGCCGCGACCATTTTCGCCGTTCGTCGCCGCCGTAGCTCGGCGGTACGGGCGGTCGTCTGCGTCTAAGATCACCCCGCCGCTGGATCAGGTCCGCGGCATTTCCCTCAAATCGCATGCAACCGATCCGGCGGCTCCTCTGGCAAGCAGGAGTTTGATATGGATAGGTTACCTGAGTTCGGTCACATCGGCGGCGTCGCCGACATGACGGCGCAACAGTCGGCGCGTCCAATGCGGCAGACGCAAGTCTTTGCTATAGAAACGTTCAGGCTCGAAAGGAGCGTGCCATGACCCTTACCGATACGGATCAAAAGCTGGCAAGCGGCGTCGCGGCAAAACCCGCCGTGTTCGTCGACGGCGCCTCTGGAACCACCGGTCTCGAAATCGGCGAGCGGCTCGCGCGGCAAAACGATGTCGTGGTGAAAATCATCGCCGACGACAAGCGCAAGGATGCGACCGCCAAGCGCGCACTGATGGAGGAGGTGGATCTCGTCATCCTCTGCCTGCCTGACGATGCGGCCATGGAGACGGTCAAGCTGATCGACGGCATGGGTAACACCGCACCCCGGGTGCTCGATGCGTCGACGGCGTTCCGCGTCGCGCCCGACTGGGCTTACGGCTTTCCGGAACTCACAGGCGACCAGGCCGGCAGGATCAAGGCGGCGCGCAAAGTCTCCAATCCCGGTTGCTATCCGACCGGCGCGATTGCGCTGTTGCGGCCGCTGGTCGATGCCGGTCTGATGCCCGCGGATTATCCGGTCACGGTGAATGCGGTCAGCGGCTATTCCGGCGGCGGCAAGTCGATGATCGCGAGCTTTGAGGACGGCGGTGCGCCGTCGTTCGAACTCTATGGTCTCGGCTTCGAGCACAAGCACCTGCCGGAGATGCAGCTTTACTCGAAGCTGACACGGCGGCCGATCTTCGTGCCTTCGGTCGGCAACTACCGGCAGGGCATGCTGGTGTCGGTGCCGTTGCACCTGGACACGCTTGCCGGCAAGCCCAGCGCGTCCGATCTCCAGGCGGCACTGGCAAAGCGCTACGCTGGAAGCACCTACGTCTCGGTGCTGCCGCTTCAAAGCGAAGCCGCCAAGAGCGGACGGCTCGAGCCCGAGGCGCTCAACGAGACCAATATGCTCGAGCTCTATGTCTTCGGCAGCGACAAGTACCGTCAGGCGGTTCTCGTTGCGCGCCTCGACAATCTCGGCAAGGGCGCGTCCGGCGCGGCCGTGCAGAACATGCGCCTGATGCTGGGATTGAGCGAGACCTAGCGGCTGTGGACGAGGCCACGCTGCAATTCTACCGGCGCAATGCCGAAACCTATGCAGGGTGGGCGAAGCCGCCGTCGGCGCGGCTGAAGGGGTTTTTGGCGTTGCTTCCGCCTCGCGGCACGATCCTCGAACTCGGCTGCGGCGCCGGCAATCATTCGGCTGAGATGCTGGCCGCCGGCTTTTCGGTGCGAGCAACCGACGGCTCGCCGGAAATGGCCGAGATCGCCTCAAGGCGTCTCGGCCAGCGTGTCGATGCCATGCGGTTCGATCAGCTCGACGAGGATGAAGCCTATCACGGCGTCTGGGCCAGCGCCTGTCTCTTGCATGTACCGCGCGACGAACTGTCAGACATCTTGAAGCGCATCCATCGTGCGCTGAAACGTGACGGCGTCTTCTACGCCAGCTTCAAGATCGGAAACAGCGTTGATGGCCGCGACAAGCTCGGTCGCTACTACAATTATCCGCCGCCGGAATGGCTCGATGCCGCCTATGCGGTGGCGGGCCCGTGGCAGCTCATCAAATCCGATACCAGCGAGCTCACGAGCTTCGACGAGACGCCGGCGACGATGCGGCATCTCGTCATGCGCAAGGGCTAGCGTCAAAGCGCTAACTCGCGATCGCTGCGCGCGTCTGCATCCGCGCCACGCATGGAAAGCGCAACGGTCGTTCGCCGGTGCCCGCGCAAGCGGGCCGTCGGCAGTGAACCGTTCCGGCGCGGCCCGCGACAAACAGCCGCCATCGTCGCGAACGGCGGCGCGTGCCCCGCCGAACGCGCGACGCCGATTGAGGTTGCCCATGCCGATCGTCAGAATCCTCCTGGTGCTTCTTGCGCTCGCTTCGCCGGCGCTCGCGCGGGATGGCGCGCGCGACGCGGCCGCCGCGCGCGAGGCCGCGCAGGCCTTCCGGGTCTACGTCGAAGGGGTGATGAAAGAGCGCGGGCGGCCTGACTTGACCCGGCCGGAGGTCGCCGCGCTGCTCGGCCGCGTCTTCGATCTCGACGCCTTGAACGCGCTGCCGCCCGCGCAGGCGAGCGATCTTGACTGGCTGCTCGACTGGATGGACGCCGCCAACGCGACCAACAAATTGTTCACCCGCTACGGCGCGATTGAGGGGCCACAGCCGGATTGGGTGGCGATCCAGCGCAACATGACCGAGTACGAGGACCAGTTCGCGACGGCGATGAATTTCATGATCCGCGGCTTCGCGCGCGAGGCGGTTTCGGCCAATTTGTTCAGGGCGGGTCTAAAGCCGGAGCAGCGCACGCGCGTGCGTGAGGAAGGGTTCGCGGGCCTCCGCAGCACCACCGCCGCGTTCATCCTGGAAGCCATCTGCTCGGTGATCGACAGCGGAGGCAAGCCTGCCAACGCTCGCCTAGTGGCGGCTGCCATCCGCGACACCAGCGAGGTCTGGGCGAGCTTTTTCCTGCCGCGGGATCGGGCCCGCGTGATCGAATATCTCGCCGACCTTCCCAAGCGGGTGCCGGATGAGACGGCGCAAGGCGATCTCGCCGCCTTCACGGCCACGCTTCAAGCGGTGAATTGATCTGACGTCTTGCGGCCTGCGCCAGCAACGGCGTCGGATTGTCCGCCGTCGGCGCTCGGTGACCGGGTTGGGTCAATCTCAGCAAAACTCGAAGTCTGCACACCGAGTCCGCTTTTTCAGCGAAGCTCTCCGTCAACTCGGACATCGCCGGAGGTTGCAGAAGGGCCGAAAGCCGACATGTTCTGCGTCTCGACACGAACAGACAGACTTGCTTGAGTGTTAGGGTGGGCGAATTGTCCAGGCAGGCTGATGCGCTATGAGCTTACAGCCCGAAGCCGTCCCGCGCCTTTGAGCACGCCGGTTGGCAACGTGCCGCTTCAAGCTACGGAAGCAGCTTCGCTCATGCGACAGCAACCTTTGTCGCAGCGCTGCTGAAAGCCGCCGGTATTTCGCCCCGGTCAGCAAGTACTCGACGTAGCGTGCGAACCAGGCCATCTCGCTGCTGCTGCCGCAGGACCCGGCGCCACCCCGCACGGGCCTCGCAATTCCCATAGCAGCAGCGCTGGCGCGTGGTCGCAAGGCCGTAGACTGACGCAGCGGCGTAACCACCCATGATCTTCTCACGCTGGTGAGCGTCCCGCTCTCGCGAATTGGCCTCCGAACAGGCCGCGCCATTTGATCACCGTCCAGATGATCGGATTCCAGTTGCGCCAGACTTTCTCGGCCTCCCGCATCATGAGCCCGGTGATGACGACCGGAGGCTTGCGGTAATAGCCGCGGGTCGCGCTCGACATGCCGCGATCCTCGAGCACGTTCCATTTCGAGTATCCGCCCATATGAGCAGAGCGGATCGAGAACACGACGCGGGCTATTCCCGCCTCGCGGATCGACATTGAGCACATCACACACGGCTCGACATTGGAATAGATCGTGCAACTGGCGAGCCGCTTGCGTCCATAACCGCGCTGCGCTTCGGACACGGCGAGGAATTCCGCATGCTGGGTCACGTCGCTTCTGCGGAACACCCGGTTCGTCACTTCGGACAGGATCCGTTCGCCGTCGCAGATCATCGAGGCGAACGGCAGCTCGCCGTGGGCGGCCGCCTGTTTGGAGAGCTCGATGCAGCGGCCCATCATGTCGAGATCAAGCTTCTCGCGGGCCGAGAGCGGGCAGTCCTGTTGGGTGTCGACTGCGTCATCCACCGGAGAACGCAGCAGGCCGGCCATGAACCCGGTGAAATGATGGATGCACATGGTCAGATGTTCCCGAACAAGCTGAAGGATCAGGCTGCGCCCGCGGTGGCGATCGGAACGGGCGTCGGTTGCGCGGCGTCCTTTGAGGGTATCGATCCGGTCACCGCAAAGAGAATGACGAGGACCATTGCCGGCACGTTGGCAAACCAGGGCATCGTTGAGAGGAATGCGGCGTGCATTCCGAGCGCGGCGATCGCGAGCGCGACGCAGGGGCGGGCGAGCGCGATGCCGAGCGTGGCCACGATGCCGGGCCAGCGCCGCCAGCCGATGTCGAGGAACCGCGCGCCGACCGCGCCGGCCATGCCGATGTTGGCGATGTACTGCACGATCCAGGTATAATGACCATGGTAGTACATGTCGTAGACCGTCGCGCCGAGCTTCTCAGCGCTCAGATAGGCAATCAGCAGCCAGAAGAACAACCGGCGCACCTTCACGAGCGGCCGGAAGATAAGCGCGACGGCAAGCATGACGGTCTCCTTGGTTGGCACTCGATCCTATGTCGGATGGATACGGGTCCCCGTTCGGGAGCGCTGTGACCGCAATCACGCGATGATCGCAAGCGCGGCGGCGCGGCCGTTGGGCCTTTACCCCGCCGCTGACAGCCTGAACCGCCGGACGCGTCGGTTCGACCTGTGCTTCGCGCTCATCACACTCCAGAGGCGAGGGCGCCATTCGCGCCAGACCTGTGCCGCCTCATTGAGCAGCAACCCGGAGATGATCTGCGGAGGCTTGCGAAAATATCCACGCATGATGTTGGTGATGCCGAGGTCTCCGAGCACATTCCATCGGGACAGGCCGCCGAGATGCGGTGACTTGATGGAGAACACGACGCGGCTGACCCCAGTCTCGCGAATGGGCCACGAGCACATGGCGCACGGCTCGACGTTGGAATAGAGCGTGCAGCCGGTGAGCCGCCTGTGGCCGAGCACGCGCTGGGCCTCGGAAACCGCGACCATCTCCGGATGCCGGGTCGCGTCCCCGCAACACCGGGCCTGGTTTGTCGCTTCGGCCAGTATCTCCTCGCCACGGCAGATGAGGGCTGCGAACGGAACCTCGCCCTCAGCGGCGGCCCGCCGGGACAGAGCTATGCATCGCGCCATCATCTTGCGGTCGATCGCGTCGAGGGCAGGTCGCTTCGCCGACCGGCCGCCCCGCGCGCCCGCCGATGAATCGGTCAGCTGCGGATCGAGCCACAGCTTGTTGAAAAACTCCATGAAGCTTCGAATGCACATGCTGTGCTCTTGGTAGCGACGGAAAGAGGGATGGTTCGGGGGGCGAATCATAGGGACGCGACCGCCATTCCAGATGTGCTGATGGTCACGTTCGAGGCAGGCTGTGCTGATGGTCACGCAGCCAAATGGGCGGCGAGCGTGAGCAACTCGTCGTCGAGCGCGCTAACGAGGCGAAAGTGGGACGCGAAGAACTTTGAAGCCCTTGATTTCGGGGAATGCCTCGGCAGCGCCCGGAGAAACCACGTTCAACACCGCGGCCTGGACCTCTCCATTGATAAGCCGATCGATCGGGTTGACGTCGCTCACGGAAAGCCGGGTCTCCGTAGCGCCCGTGGCGGCCAGCGCGGCGCGAATGTCTGCTTGGACGCTCGACTGGGCCGCGTCGAGAGCGATATTCAAGCCCTTGAGCGCGGCAACTGATTTTACATCCGATCGCGAAATCAGAAGAAAAACCAGAGCATCGAGGCCTCTCGGAGGAGCTGCATCATTGCCGCCGTCGGATGGTTTTATTTCATCTGCACCATTATTGCCTATCAGCTCTAACGTGTCGTGATTGGTCATTTTCTCGGCAACCTCCAGCGCGGCCATAAGCTGCTCTTGAGGGGACCTCTGTTTGGAGGGCTTGCCGTTCTCCGGGTTGGGAGGTGGATTGTCGGCTTGTGGCTTTGGAAGGGGCAGTGGGATTGGCGTCGTCGCAACCGCGGTTTCGGAATTGTGGATTTTCTTTCGACCTGACGCATCGACCGAGGTCGGCATCACGTGCTTCGAAACACGTTTGCTGGACGATTCCCCGGCCGTTTTGCCAGCAGACGCAGTCGCCGCGCTCCTGGCGGTAGCCTTCGTCGCATTGAGCGTCCGTCGGCTCCAGTCCATATAGGACTGACAGGCGAAATTGCACGGCAATCCGTCAATGTGAATGGTGCCGGGAGAATCTAGCGGGTTAGCCGACGACGCTCCAACAAAACCAAAAATCGCGCAGGTCGCTACAGCCAATACTCTCACTGAAATTACTCCAACCCCTGTCTCGATCATTGTCGAGCGCCAGGCAAGAAATAGCCGGCCCGAGGTCCGGGCGGGGAAGCAATCGCCCAAAACATTGATGACCAATTCCGACCAAATAACGACTGGACAGCAACGACTGTCTAGATCTGTTGCAATAAATGGCGAGCTCGACTGGCTCTTGCCGCATGAATCCTTTCCATCCGCCGATGGTCGAAGGTTCCGGATATCGCTCTCGCTGATCCAGGCTTGCCGGCCGGGCGTAGCCAGCGGACATCGCTTGCGGCACAATGAAACGGCCAAGAGACGATCATGAGGCGACCATGAAGGGATTGAATGCGCTGCGGATGGTGGCCGCTCTTCTCGCCGCATTGGCGGCGATTCCTGCGAGCGGGCAGACCTATCCCAGCCGCCCAGTCAAGATCGTGCTGCCCTTCGGGGCCGGAGGCGTCGCCGATGCCAGCTCGCGCATTATTGCCGACAAGCTCGGCGAGCGTCTCGGCCAGCGTTTCTTGATCGAAAACATGCCGGGCGCAGGCGGCATCAGCGCGGCCAAGGCCGTGCTCGCAGCAGCTCCGGATGGCTACACGCTCGGGCTCGTGAGCAACGGCACCGCGATCAGCGCAGCACTTTTCAACGGGCTGCCGTTCGATCCGACGGTGGACTTCGAGATGATCTCGATGCTCGGCACATTCGACCTCGTTTTCGCCGTCGGCGCCGCTTCCTCATACAAGACGCTCGCCGATTTCATCACGGCCGCAAAGGCTTCTCCGGGCAAGTTAAACGTCGGCACCGTCAATGTCGGTGGCACGCAAAACCTCGGCGCGGAGCTGTTCAAATCGGCGGCCGGCATTGACGTGCAGATCGTCCCGTTCCGCAATTCGCCGGACATCGTGGTCGCATTGCTGCGCAACGATATTCAGATGATGGTGGACTTTCCGTCCGCCGTGAAAGGTCAGGTGGATGACGGCAAGGTGCGATTGCTAGCGACCTCTGGTCCGAAACGCTCGCCATCGATGCCGAACCTGGTGACCGTCGCCGAAACCGGCGTGAGGGGCTACGAGGTGACATCATGGAACGGCCTGTTCGCGCCGCGCGGCACGCCGTCACTGATCGTCGCCCTGATCAACGCCACAATAAAGGACGTGCTTGCGCAGGCTGATGTCAAGCAGCGCCTGCGCGTGATCGGCATCGAGGCGCGGTCGAGCAGCCCCGAGGAGCTGATGACGCTGTTCAATAACGACGTCAAGAAATGGGGCGACATCATCGTCGCCGCTGGTATCGAAAAGAAATAGACCGGAGTGCGCAGGATGCCCAGACATCCATTGTCCATCGCCATCGTCGGTGCCGGCATGGGGGGACTTGCGGCCGCCGCCACGTTGCGGCAAATCGGCATCGACGTGCAGGTCTACGAGCAGGCAACGCGCTTTGCGCGCATCGGCGCCGGCATTCAGATGATGCCGAACTCGATGAAGGTGCTGCGTGGCATCGGCATTGAGCAGCGCCTGCGAGATTTTTCGTTCGCGCCCCATTCGCATCTCAACCGCGTTGGCGACACCGGCGAGATCACCCGAGAATTGCCAATGCCTGAGAACCTCTACGACGCGCCCTATCTCTGCATGCACCGCGGCGACCTGCATGACGCGCTGCTCTCGACCGTGCCTGCCAATTGCGTCCACACCGCGAGGAAACTCGTCGGGCTCGACCAGGCGAACGGTCGCGTCACACTTACCTTTGCCGACGGCTCGCAGGCGATCGCAGACGCCGTCATCGGCGCCGACGGCGTGCATTCGGCGGTGCGGGAGCTCTTGATCGGCCGCGACGAGCCGGTGCACAGGGGCCGCATCGCGTACCGGGCGGTGTTTCCTGCCGCGCTGATGGGCGGGAGGGACATCGGTCCGTCACGCACCAAATGGTGGGGGACCGACCGTCACATCGTCATCTACTACACGACAAGAGCCAAGAGCGAGATCTACTTCGTCACCAGCGTGCCGGAGCCGTTCGAAGGGCTGACGCGCGAATCATGGTCGGCGAAAGGCGACGTGCAGCAACTGCGCGCCGCGTACGGGGACTTCCACGAGGATGTGCGCGCCGTGCTTGCCGCCTGTCCAGATTGCCACAAGTGGGCGATCCTGGAGCGCGAGCCGCTGCGGCGCTGGAGCGACGGCCGGGTGGCGCTGCTCGGCGATGCCTGCCATCCGATGACGCCCTACATGGCGCAGGGCGCCGCGACCTCGATTGAGGACGCGGCGGTGCTCGCCCGATGTCTGAAGGCGGTTGACGGCGACGACATCGAAGGCGCATTCGCCCGTTACGAAGCGCACCGCAAGCCGCGGACAACGGTGATCCAGTCGATTTCGAGCGCCAACACCTGGATGCGCGAAGGCACGGGCGACCCGAGTTGGCTCTATGGTTACGATGCGTGGTCGGCCCCGCTCGATCAGCCCGCCGCACATGCGGAGGCGGCTTGAGGCTATCCTTTCTACCGCAAACGTGTTTGGAAATTTCACCGTCACCGCGTCACGGCAACGATGCAGCACCCTTACCCTGCAGCTGGCGAAGCGATCAGACGATCCTGAAGATCGCCAGCGCCAGCACGGCTTGCGCGAGGAAGCCGACGGTGAAGGCCAGTGTGCGGAATACCGGCAGGCCCAGCGTGTAGACGATGAGATGAGCGACGCGGGCCCAGAAATAGACGGCGCTGGCATAGACCGTCCATTTCGTCGAATAGTCGATCTCGTTCAGGATCAGGATCAGCGGCGCGAAGATCACGAGGTTTTCCACCGCGTTGTCATGCGCGAACATCAGCCGCGTGGCCCAGGGGGCGTGCGGCTTGGCGCCCGGCGTCGGATTGGCCATCGAGCCCACCATGCCGCGCACGTTGATGCGGTTGAGGATGTAGGGGACCCACAACAATCCGGTCAAAATCACCGTCAAGGTCAGCCAGAACAGCTCGGGCGTCAGCAATCCGGGTGTCATCGTTTCCCCCCTTACTCGAATCCAAAAAGCTTTCGCCGCCGCTTATAGCCGAGCGCGTGAAGAAGCGCTATGCGCGGACCCTGACATAGCTGCCCGGCGCGTCCTCAATCGGCGGCAGCGCGTCACTGCCGACGGTGCGTGCCGGAACTTCCTCACCGTCGATATTGGAAAGCCATTCGCGCCAGTTCGGCCACCACGAACCCTTGTGTTCCTGTGCGCCCTTGATCCAGTCAGGCAGCGAAATGTCGCGGATATTCTCGTTGGTCCAGTACTGGTACTTGCCGAGGGACGGCGGATTGACCACGCCGGCGATGTGTCCCGAGCCGGACAGTACATATTTCACCGGACCGCCGAAGAATTGCGAGCCGTAGAGCACGGAATCCGCCGGGGCGATGTGGTCCTCGCGGGTAGCCAGGTTGTAGACCGGCACTTTCACCTTCGACAGGTCGAGCAGGGTGTTGTCGAGTACCATGCTGCCGGTCGAGAGCCGATTCTCCAGGTAGCAGTTGCGCAGGTAATAGGAATGGTTCGCCGCCGGCATCCGCGTCGCATCGGAATTCCAGTGCAGCAGGTCGAACGCGGACGGTGCATTGCCCTTCAAATAGTTGTTGACGACATAGGACCAGATCAGATCGTTCGATCGCAGCATGTTGAAGGCCATCGCCATCTTGGCGCCTTCGAGCACGCCGGATTCCTGCATGTCGCGCTCCAGCGCCGAGATTTGGCCCTCGTCGACGAACACGAGCAGATCGCCGGCGTGGGTGAAATCGACCTGCGCCGCCAGGAATGTCGCGGAGGTCACACGCACGCGGCGCTTCTCGGCAAGCCAGGCTAGGGTCGTCGCGAGCAGCGTGCCGCCGACGCAGTAGCCCATGGTGTGGACCTTCATCTCGCCGGTCGCCTTCTCGATGACGTCCATCGCCGTGAGCGGGCCTTCCTTCATGTAGTCTTCCCAGGTCTTTGCGCCCAGCGACTTGTCGGGGTTCACCCAGGAGATCACGAAAACGGTGATGCCCTGGTCGACGCACCATTTGATAAAGGATTTTTCAGGCCTGAGATCGAGGATGTAGAACTTGTTGATCCAGGGCGGCACGATCAGCAGCGGCGTGCGCAGCACGTCCTCCGTTGTCGGCGTGTACTGGATGAGCTGCATCAGCTCGTTCTGGTAGATCACCTTGCCGGGCGTGGTCGCCATGTTGGTGCCGACCTCGAGATTGGCGGGATCGGACTGGCGGATCTTGAGCGTGCCTTTGCCGGCCTCGATGTCCTCAGCGAGCATGTTCATGCCGCGAGCCAGATTGTTGCCGTTCGACGCAAGCGTCTCGCGCAGCACCTCCGGATTGGTCAGCACGAAATTCGACGGCGCGAGCGCGTTGGTGATCTGCTGGACGTAGAACTCGGCCTTCTTGCGAGTGTGCGGATCGAGCCCCTCGGCGTTGCGCACCAGGTCGTACGCCCATTGCGTGGTCAGGAGATAGGCTTGCATCACGAAATCGAAGAACTGGTTCGATTTCCATTCTGGATCGGCAAAACGCTTATCGCGCGGAGAGGGCGTGATCGCCGGCATCGCCGCTTCACCGGCCAGGCGCCGCATCGCCGAGCCCCAGAGATCGAGATAACCCTTGGCCATCCTGGTCTGGATGTCGGAAGAGCGCTCATTGTCGGACATCCAATATTCGGCAACCGCGCCGAGCGTCTTGATCACCTCGGTCAGCTCTTCGGGCGGCTTGTCCCTTACTTCACCGCTCTCGCGGGGCTTCAGATAGGCCGCAAGCGCCTTGCCGCCGCTCTCCATCGCCTTCGCGATGTTCATCGCGAAGGCTTCGGCGTCGAATTTCTTCTCGTTCGCGGTCTCGATCGTGACGTCACTCATGGCTTCGACACTATCGCGTCATTTCGACTTCG
>Ga0306920_100012200_pt1 | contig 11646 bp, 9 predicted proteins | sample flu12Cox44000170_FD_204666 | JGI IMG/M metagenome (GOLD analysis project Ga0306920, IMG submission 204666) | Lab enrichment of tropical soil microbial communities from Luquillo Experimental Forest, Puerto Rico - flux4day.12C.oxic.44.000.170 (v2)... | ecosystem: Environmental > Terrestrial >...
AACTACAAGCCACCCGCGTGGATCGCAACATTGGCGCAGCTCCACAAGAAGCAAGATACGACAGTGCCCGCGCGCAAGATGCGGCCCATAGCAATCGATGGCGGGGAGCGAGGGAACTCGGGAAATGGATTGGCGAGTTCGGGTTCCGGCTCAGCTTCGCAAAGTGCGCCGGGCAAAGCGACAAACGCAGGGGAGAGCAGGACCGGAGTGCAGGTGCCTCTGGCGCGGAAGAGCCATTTGCCCATGAAGATCTTCTTTCTTCTGGTGGCTGTGAGTCTGGGCCTCTCGACGCTGACCGGGGTCTACATGTCCTACAAATACAACCGCGGGTGGTGGCAGCTCACCGGGCTGTTAGTGGCTGGCGTGATTATGCCTTTTCTGCTGCTTCCCTTTTAGCGAGGGCCAGCAGCGTCTGGAAGTGCGGTGCCTCGGGTTCCTTGTCGACGACATTTGATTTCACATCGGAGAAGCCAGCCTTTTCGAGCATCGCTTCAAGTTCAGCCTCGTTGAATCCGAGCCATTCGTCGGCATACATCTCGCGAGCCTCTTCAAATCGATGTTTACCCAAATCCAGAATGGCAATGCGACCGCCGGGACGCAGAATTCGCCATGCCTCTCGAATTGCGCGATCGGGATGCAACGCGTGATGCAGGGACTGCGAGAAGAAGACGAGATCGACCGAGGTGTCGTCGATCGGTACTTCCTCCATGTCGCCGATTCGGTAATCCACGTTTTTCACTTCGAGTCGCGCAGCCTGTTCACGTGCAAACTCGATCATCTTCGCGGATGAATCGACGGCGATGACGCGTTTGGCCTGCTGCGCAAGAAGCAGAGAGAAGGAACCGTCTCCAGCGCCCAGGTCGGCGATCACCATAGGCGGCATCAGGCGAAGCAGCGCCTCAGCCAGACTCTTCCACGACTTCCCAGGGACGTAATCTTTGCCCAGGCGGCCTGCGATGCTGTCGAAGAAGCTGCGCATCTTGTCCTGCCGCTTCTTGACCACGCGCCGTGCTGTGGCTTGATCATGCTTCGCTTCGGGAATCTCGCGCTCGACGCGGACGAGTAGATCGCCGATGATCGTGCTGCCGTTCCCGGTTGTAAGACGGTACAGGCTGCTCTTGCCTGTGCGCCGATCCTCGACGAGACCTGCATGTTTGAGCTGAGAGAGGTGCGTGGAAATCGTGCTCTGGCCCATGACCAGGATCTCCTGCAGCTCGGCCACGGAAAGCTCTTCGCCGTTGAGCAGCAAGAGGATACGCAGCCGGTTGGGATCGGCGACGACGCGCAGGATTTTCACGATTGACGCAGTCATGGCTTTCTGGTACATATCAATATATCACGATAGCTCGATATAAGGAGAATTGAATGGCTTCTTCAACTCTGGAACTGACGGAATACAAAGTCGCCGATCTGGCGCTGGCTGAATGGGGCCGGAAGGAGATCTCAATTGCCGAACACGAGATGCCGGGCCTGATGGCGATTCGCAACAAGTACGCTGCTGAGAAGCCTCTCGCGGGCGTGCGGATCACCGGTTCTCTGCACATGACTATTCAGACCGCGGTGTTGATTGAGACGCTCGTGAGCCTCGGCGCCGAGGTGCGCTGGGCAAGCTGCAACATCTTCTCGACACAGGACCATGCGGCCGCAGCCATTGCTGCCAGCGGCGTTCCTGTCTTCGCATGGAAAGGTGAATCGCTCGAAGACTATTGGGAATGCACCTATCGCGCGTTGAGCCACAAAGGCGGCAAAGGGCCAGAGCTTGTGGTGGACGACGGCGGCGATGTCACGCTCCTCATTCACAAAGGCTTCGAATTGGAGGAAGGCGACAAGTGGGTCGATACTCCCTCTGGCAATCACGAGGAGCAGGTGATCAAGGATCTGCTGAAGAAGGTTTATGCCGATGACCCGCAGCATTGGCACAAAGTCGTCAAGGAGTGGCGCGGCGTTTCAGAGGAGACGACAACCGGCGTGCACCGGCTCTACAAGATGATGGAGCAGGGCAAGCTTCTGGTTCCGGCCATCAATGTGAACGACTCAGTGACCAAGTCGAAGTTCGACAATCTCTATGGCTGCCGCGAATCGCTGGCCGACGGTATCAAGCGCGCGACAGACGTGATGGTGGCAGGTAAGGTCGCGGTCGTCTGCGGATACGGCGATGTCGGCAAGGGCTGCTCGCACTCGCTGCGCGGCATGGGTGCGCGAGTCATTGTCACGGAAGTGGACCCGATCAACGCTCTGCAGGCAGCGATGGAGGGATTCGAGGTCACGACCATCGAAGAGACGCTCGGACGCGGCGACATTTATGTCACCTGCACCGGGAATGTGGACATCATTACGCTCGAGCACATGAAGCTGATGAAGGATCAGGCGATCGTGTGCAACATCGGCCACTTCGACAACGAGATTCAGATGGACCGGCTGAATGGAGAAAAAGGCGTTGAGAAGACGAACATCAAGCCGCAGGTGGACAAGTACAAGTTCTCCGACGGGCACGAAATCTTCATCCTTGCCGAAGGACGCCTTGTGAACCTGGGCTGCGCGACGGGCCATCCGAGCTTTGTGATGAGCAACAGCTTCGCTAACCAGACACTGGCGCAGATTGATCTCTGGAAGAACAAGGACACCTACAAGGTGAACGTCTACACTCTGCCGAAGAAGCTCGATGAGGAAGTGGCTCGGCTGCACCTTGAGAAGATCGGCGTAAAGCTAACAAAGCTTTCGGCGAAGCAGGCAGACTACATCGGCGTGCCGGTGGAAGGCCCGTACAAGCCGGAGTTCTATCGGTACTAGGCAGTAGGGAAGAGGGAGCAGGGAGTAAAAAGCAATGGAGCCCCGGCCACGGCCGGGGCTTTCTTTATGCGTTCCTGATTTGGAGTCTCTTAGGATGTAATTTCACCCGCGAAGCTTCTCTTCTCAATTTCGGTCCAGGGGAGTGTCCTGAGCCCGATTCGTCGCAGATTAGCGTGGCCTTGCCGTCCCAGGAAAACCGCAGTTTCATCATTTCCATCTTGCGGAGCTCGTGATAGATGCAGAGTACTCCTGATAGCGAGAGAGCAGAAACCAGCACGGCGACAACGGAGATGACGCCCTGGCTTGCGTCGCAGATTCAAAAGATCATCGACGACATCCACAGGAAATACAGAGACGTCGACGAGGGTGCGGTTGCAACCTATATTCCAGAACTGGGGAAGGCCGATCCGAAGGCTTTCGGGATTTGCCTCGTAACCGTGGAGGGCCAGGTCTTCACTGCAGGAGACTGGGAAAGGGAATTCACAATCCAGTCCATGTGCAAGCCGTTCGCGTTTCAGATGGCGCTGGAACAACATGGCGCCGCCGAGACGCTGAAACATGTGGGCGTCGAGCCGAGCGGAGAAGCCTTCAATTCGATTGAGTTCGACCCGAAGACCGGGCGCCCCTTCAATCCAATGGTGAACGCCGGGGCAATTGCGGTCGCTTCACTCATCAAGCAGAAGCCTGTTGAGGCCGGCGTAGAAGCATTCGTAGAAAAGATGGGAAAAGCTGCTGGACGCAAGTTGCGAATCGACGAGGCGGTGCTGGCATCAGAGACGCTCACAGGCAACAGAAATCGCGCGATCGCGTACATGCTGCTGAATGCGGGGATCATTGATGAAGAGGTGCAGGAATCACTTCATCAGTATTTTGCGCAGTGTTCGATGCTGGTCAATTGCAGGGATCTCGCGATGATGGCAGCGACCATGGCCAATATCGGGAGCCATCCGCTGACGTGCGACGCTGTCTTCGACTTTCAGAATCTCAAGCACGTGATGGCCGTGATGTTCAGTTGCGGTCTCTATGACTACGCGGGGAACTGGGCATTTGAGGTTGGGCTTCCTGCCAAGAGCGGCGTCTCGGGCGGAATCTTTGGCGTCGTCAACCGGCAGCTGGGGATCGCGGTGTATTCGCCAAAGCTGGATGCACAAGGCAACAGCGTGCGCGGCATACTTGCATGCAAGGAACTGGCAAGCCATCTTGGCCTGCACGCTTTCGACTTCAGCAACGTTGGTTCCAGCTTCATGCAGTGGCTTCTATGAGCGTGGGCAAGAATGGTGGTCTCGGAGTGAAACACAACGCATTCATTTCCTGCGCAGGAAGAGCTTGCGAAACATGCGCGACGTGAAGCTGTGCAACAGCCGTGTCTGTTCAGCTTTGAGCGCGGCGTATGAGTGCTTTACGTAAATGTCAAACTCCGGCGGCCACCCGATGGTGGAGCGGCGCTCGGTGTAATCGCCCTCGGCCCACTTCTTCATGACTGCCTTGTACCCCACCACGTGCGTCACGAAGTCGAGAAGGCATTGCGGCATTCGTTCTTCGACGACCAGGTATGCCTTCTCGATAATGATCTTCTCGCGAAAATCGTTCAGCGGCATGAATATGGTGGTCATCCAGAGCATCCACTCTTTCATCTCGGCGTCTGTGATCGGGTCGCTTTTCAATTTGCCTTGCCGTTTCAGGAGCGACCGGTACGCGATGTCGCCAGCCTCGGATGCCACGTAGAGAGGGCCGTAAAACTCGTTCAGACGCTTGTTGACGAGGCGAAGCTTGTCGCGGCGGCGAGCATTCACGCGCGCGCCGAACATGGTGACAAGATAGCCAACGAATGCAAGAGCAATTGTGAGAAGCGCGGCGCTGTGCAGTATAGCTTTCAGTGATAAAGAAGAAATATCTGTTTGATCCATTGCGGTGTTCGGCCTTGGCCGAAAGTATAATTGCCAGCGCCACAGGCAGACCGTGATCGAAGAGAGATTACACGGCGAAATTCAGCCGGCGCCGAGGTATACAAAGCGGAAAACGAAGAGAACCGCAAGGATGTAGAGCAGCCAGTCCTGTCTGCGATAGTTGCCTGTCGCAAGGTGAAGCACTGCCCAGGCGATGATGCCAAAGCCGAGTCCGTTTGCGATTGAGTAGGTGAGAGGAATCAGAATCAGCGTGAGAAAGGCCGGAACAGCAATAAGAGGCTCGTGCCAGGGAATTTCGGTAATTGTCGCCAGCATCAGAGAGCCGACGAGAATAAGAGCCGGAGCGGTTGCCGAGGGGGGAACGACTCCGACAAAGGGAGCGGCTCCGACGGCGAGTAAGAACAGGATTCCAGTTACGATCGCAGTTACGCCGGAGCGGCCCCCGGCGATCACGCCCGCTGTGGACTCGACGTAGCTGGTAACAGTAGAGGTTCCAGTGAGGGAACCAAACACGGTTGCGGTGGCGTCGGCAAAGAGGATGCGATTCAGCCTTGGGATGGAGTAATCCGAGGCGATGAGGCCGGCGCGTTTTGAGACTGCGACCAGGGTTCCGAGATTGTCAAAGAGATCGACGAAGAAAAAAACGAAGATGATCTCAATCAGCCCCTTGCTGAGAGCTCCGCGGATGTCGAGTTGAAACGCGGTTGCAGTAAGCGCGTGAATGCCGCCGGCGGCAGGCGTCCAGTGAACCTGGCCTAGTGCCCACGCGACCATGGTCGTTGCAACAACGCCAATCAGAATCGATCCACGGACCTTCTTGATTTCCAGAGCAACCATCAGAATCAGGCCGAAGAGCGCCAATGCCGTGGTGGGATTACGAACATTGCCGAGGCCGACAAGAGTCGCCGGATCACTGACTACCAGCCCTGCATTGCGAAATCCGATGAACGCAATGAATAGTCCAATACCGCTGGCGACCGCTGCGTAGAGTTCGTGCGGAATGGAGCGCAGGATCATCTGGCGAATGCCGGCGGCAGTGAGCGCGAGAAAGATCACGCCGGAGAGAAATACTGCGCCCAGCGCCGTCTGCCAGGGGATGTGCATCTTGAGGCAGACGGTGTAAGTGAAGTAAGCATTCAGGCCCATGCCCGGCGCGAGGGCAATTGGATAACGCGCAAGAATGCCCATCATGATTGATCCAAATGCGGCCGAGAGGCAGGTGGCAGCAGTGACCGCCGGCAAGGGAACTCCTGCCGCCGAAAGGATCGCGGGATTGACGAGCACAATATAGGCCATTGTCAGAAATGTCGTGACTCCGGCCAGGATTTCGGTGCGCCAGTTTGTTCCCAGATGGGTAAATTCAAAATAGCGTTCAAGAGTTCTGAGCATAGGTGGGTGATTCAAGAAGACCACAGGCGATTGATAACGCAAAGCAATTTGTGAATCAGAGAGCCTTCAGCTCGTCCTTGTGGATTCTGCAGCCACGAGCAAGGCTCACGGATCAAGCGGCCTTCGCCTGCCTGCGGCGCATCAGCCAGTCCAGGGATCCGCCTTGCAAGACGATTGAGAAAACGACGACAAGGTATGTGGCGGCAAGCACCCAGGCGCGGCCAAATTCAGGGGGCAGCGAGAGTGCGAGTGCGATGGAGAGTCCTCCGCGCAGGCCACCCCATGTAAGGACCAGTGTCGAACTTTGGAATCCGCGCTTGTACCGCCGCGCCACAGCAAGCAAGGATCCGACGACAACAAAACGAACGAAGTTGACCGCGATAATCGCGACAAGACCGGTTCCGAGTGTCGCAGCGTCGAGAGCTATCGCCATGAATTCCAGACCGAGAAGCACAAAGAGCACCGAGTTCTGAATCTCATCAATGACCGCCCAGAAGCGATCAACCTGTTCATGGGAAACGCGAGTCTCTTTAAACCGCTCATTGAAATAGCGCAGTGAGATCCCTGACACCACGGCTTCGAGTGGTGCGGACAGATGCGCAATCTCGGCAATTACGTATCCGCCGAAAGCGAGGGCAAGGGTGAAGAGGATTTCGACCTGATGGGCCTCGATCCTCCGCATCAGTTGCGCCGTAACAAAGGCTGCGGCAACTCCCACGGCCACGGCGCCACCGGCTTCGACCACGAGCAGCAACGAGACATGCCAGGGGGTTGGAGCATGGCCGCGGGCAACTTCGAGCATCGTGATGAACAGGACCGCCCCGAGGCCGTCGTTGAAAAGCGATTCGCCGGCCAACTGCGCCTGAATACCTTTCGGAATGCCGACGCGCCGGAGCATTTCGAGAACTGCAATCGGGTCAGTCGGGGAAATGAGAGCTCCGAAGAGGAGGCACTCGATCCATGGAATATGGCCGCCAGTGAACAGCGACATCAGGAGAGCGACTAACAGAAAGCAGACACCGGTGCCGACAACTGACAGCAGAGCGACGGGGAACCATTCCCGGGCGAGTTGTTTGAGGTCGAGAAGGAATGCTCCTGCGAAAAGCAGAAGAGGCAACATCCCGTGAAGGATGAGGCTCTCAAAATCGATCTGCATGACAAGGCTCGCGGCCCAGTGGTGGATAGCTGGAAAGCGCTGAGCCGTAAGCGTGAGACCGGCAGACACCAGCACGGTCAGCAGCATGGTTCCAATCGAGATCGGCAACCGCAGCCACCGGGAGCTGAGCAGCCCGAAGATTGCGGCGGTGGCCAGAAGCAAACTGAGGATCTCTAACGTGGTCATGATCGACAGCCCGGACTGCGGATACCTTCATCGTATCGGAAGTGCGAGTCTCACGTTGAGAAAGGCGGGTGAGGTACCCGCCTGTTTACGGGAATGAAGAGCGGAAGTGAATCAGAGCAGCTTTGCGGCGTCCTTTGCAAAGTACGTAACGATGAAGTCTGCTCCCGCGCGACGGATCCCAACAAGCGATTCAAGGATGGCGCGATCGCGTTCGAGCCAGCCCTTTTCAAAAGCTGCCTGAAGCATCGAGTACTCTCCCGAGACCTGGTACGCACCGATCGGCTCGCCGAAACTGTTGCGCGCCTCCCGCACCACGTCAAGGTAGGGCATAGCGGGCTTCATCAGGATCATGTCGGCGCCTTCTTCCAGGTCGAGTTCGATCTCGCGCATCGCTTCGCGCAGATTTGCGCCGTCCATCTGGTAGGTCTTGCGATCGCCAAACTGTGGAGCCGAGTCGGCTGCCTCGCGGAAAGGTCCGTAGAATGCCGAAGCGAATTTTGAAGCGTAACTGAGAATTGGGGTCTGGGTGTTGCCGTCGGCATCCAGGGCGCGGCGAATGGCCGCCACCCGGCCATCCATCATGTCGCTTGGCGCGACAATGTCGGCTCCTGCACGGGCAAGACTAGCCCCGGTGCGGGCCAGAAGTTCGAGAGAGGGATCGTTGTTTACCTCATAATTGTCTCCGCTCTTGACGATCACACCGCAGTGCCCGTGGCTGGTGTACTCGCAGAGACAAACGTCTGCAATCAGAACGAGCTTCTTCGCGGCCGGGCTCTGTTTCAAGGCGCGCAGTCCTTGCTGCACGATTCCGTTATCATCCCACGCGCCCGTTGCCTGCTCATCTTTTGAATCGGGCAGGCCAAAGAGCAGTAATCCGCCGATCCCGAGGCTGGCAGCTTCTTCTGCTTCGCGCACAGCCTCATCTACGGAGAGGTTGAATACACCGGGCATCGAACCAACCGGAGTTCGGACGCTCTTTCCGGGACAAATGAACAAGGGGTAGATGAGGTCACCCGGATCGAGCGTGGTCTCGCGGACGAGTGAACGAAGCGACTCGGTGCGGCGCAACCGGCGCATGCGATTTTCAGGAAAGCTCATAGATCGATTGTAAGATAGCGGGCCATCCGTCGTTGTGGTTCACTCAATGGCTCGGCCCTTGAAGCGCGGTGCATGTAGACCGTAACGTCGATTCGAGGGATTCGCGCGGAACGCTTTCAACAAAGGGTCGAACAGCCCAGCCAAGACCGGGCGGGATAGAGCGAGTGAGTGAGACGGTTTCTATCTGCATGTAGAGGCCTCCGTCGCGCTCCTCGTAACTCCAGTAGGTATTCAGTCGCCAGAGAAAGCCGTGCTCTTCGCTCGGACTGAGTGCGCGTTCGGATTTCGTGCCGGGCGAGTAGATCTCGGAGATACCAATGCTTCGCGAGATGCTGTATCCGTGCCCGGGGTCCAGTCGCCCGAATGTGACGTCGTACGTGGTGTCCATGACAACGGTGATCACATGATGCTGGCGCACCCGCATCCACACGCGAAATCGATCGTCGCCAGGACTCCCCGCCTGCGAGACCGCTTTCGCCTGCAGCACGCCTGGAGCGTAGATCTGCGAATAGGCACTGAAGTTCTTCATGAGCCGCTCAAAGTCGGCGGCCTTTACGCCAGGCGCGAAAGCGGTGCCCCGCCAGTGGTGAAGCATAGCGCCAGGCAAATCCCCGGCCGCTGAGGGCGTGAGCTTATCAATGATCAGTTCTCCCCGGTCAAGGCGCGCATCGGCCTCCGCGGCGGAAGTCACGTGAGCAATAAACCCATCCGAAGACTCGTGTTGGCGCGAGAGGCGCGATTCAAGAACGGCAATATACGCGTTGAATGCTGCCGTCGCTGCCGGACTGGGTTCCGCCTTGATTGGCCCCGGCGCGCACAGGAGCAGCAAAAGGCACAGCGCACAACGAATAATGGGAGACCTCGGAAGGGCTATGAACCTGTCACGCTTCATATACTGAGCATGGCCTGTCGGTCTGCTTCAATGCAATGGATGGAGCCTCATGCGGGGTGGATGGCGCTCTCTGAGCAGAGCGTATGACTACTCACGGCCTGCTGCAGCGTGCAGCGTGGTTACAAACTGGACAGCGAAGGTGTGGTCGTCGTCTTTGTAACTGACGCTGTAGTGCCTTACCTCGTAGGCGGCTTTAATGAGTTCGAACCGGAACAGGCGGAACCCGGCAGACGCCTCGATGCGCCGTTCATTTCCGGCGGCATTCGAAGTGGACTGACCATAGCGGCCGGCGAGGAACCAGCGCGGGCTCAGAACCTGTCTTATCTCACCGTAGCCCGCAGATTCGCGGAATGTGGGAATAGCCGTGTAGGGCATCACAAATTTCTGAAACTCGCCCTGCGCGATTGTGTGACCATGAGCCCAACTCGCATCGATTCCCACTGCGTGAGCCTTGAGTTCGCTCGGACTTAGCTCCCCCGGGAAGTAATACGGATAATTATGACTCAGGTATGGTCCGCGATATCCCGAAACGCCAACGCGGAACCCCTGGCGGATTGTGTATCCTGCACCGCCCGCCCAGTTGCCGTACTGATCATCACTGAACAGACTGCGGGGATTGGCGGGGGACGAATTGGCAAACTGAATACGGCCATCCAGCTTTCCGCGTGTTGCGTCGATCTGCGCTCCCGCAATGCCGTGCATCGTGACTGGCGCGTAGTAATACCCGTAGCCGATGGGTAGATCGACGAGAGCGTTCTCCGCGTCATCGTAGCGCAGCGGAAATGATCCGAATGCGGTGGACATCTGACCGGCACGCACCAAAATCGAACCCTTGGGAGAGACCCGGGAGTAGTTCAGTGTGGCCTGAAGTACGCTTCCCTTTACCCCGTAACCCGTAGTTGAAAATTCTTCGTAGTAGTAAGGGCGCGTAACGAGTTGGAAAGCGCCGGTCGAGAACCAGCTGTCACTGATCTTCCATGTTGGATAGATGACAGAGCGGGAACCGGGAACAACAGGGGATCCGGATCGTGGCTCTTTGGTCAACTCGTTCGAGGCAACCATCTGGCCAGTCAGGGTGCCGCGAAGATCTAAGCCGGAGCGTGCCTCCTGTGCGCAGATTGTCTGAGTCAGCTGAATCCCCACTGCCATACAGAACAAAACAGATCTGGGGCAGCTCATGCGCTTACCGCCGAAGCCGCCTCAACGAGGAGGGCGCTCTCCGGTCCGCCCTCCTGCCGCGTGAGAATCTCCGCCGGGAGATTGACAAACTCTTCAACGATGCGGGGATCGAATTGGCTTCCGGCGTACTTGATGAGCTCTGAAATCGCTTTTTCGCGCGTCATGCTGGCGCGATAGGAACGGTCGGTGGTCATCGCGTCATAAGCGTCGGCGACGTGAATAATGCGTGCGTCAATTGGGGTCTCTTCGCCCGATTGGCCTTTGGGATAACCGGAGCCGTCCCAGTTCTCGTGATGCAATTCCACTGCCGCGAGAAATGGCGCAAAGCCCTGCACGCCCTCGAGAATGCGGCGGCCGATCACCGGGTGCTCCTTGACGAGGGCAAATTCCTCGTCGGTCAGGCGTCCCGTCTTTTGAAGGAGGCTGTCCGAGATCCCGATCTTGCCGATATCGTGCAGCAAAGCTCCCACGCGGATGCGTTCTATTTCATCCGGACCAAGCTGAAGGGCCGAAGCGACAGCGCACGAAAGCTGACTTACGCGATGGCTGTGCCCGGAGGTGTACCCATCGCGGACGTCCAGCGCGTTTGCGAGAGAGCCGACGAACTCAAGGTATGCAGATTCAAGGCTCGCGCCCGCGGCCCGGACTGACGTGGCCGCGCGATTGTAGATCTCTGACAGCTCGCGAATCTCCAGGATCGTTGAAGACTCGTCCTCGAGTTCAGCGAGAACACCGGTGTGAACGGCACCGCGAAGATGTGAAACGATGGCAGCGATCGGCTTTACGATGGAGGACGATGAGGCGATGCTGCAAAGGAATGCGACGAGCACGCAAAAGAGCGCCAGGCTGAGGAAGAGGTTGTGCAGCCGGGATTGGATTGGCGCCGTGGCCTCATCAACGTTTTCAAAACTCAGCAGCGCATACCCTCCGCCGTAGGACTGCATCGGAAGAGAGATCCAATTCGATCCCCTCAAGCGCATATCGCATTCCCGTTGCTCCCGGCAATTGGCCAATGCCTGCTCCAGATCCGCGGGAGCGATTTTAGGCAG
>Ga0306920_100012201_pt1 | contig 11645 bp, 10 predicted proteins | sample flu12Cox44000170_FD_204666 | JGI IMG/M metagenome (GOLD analysis project Ga0306920, IMG submission 204666) | Lab enrichment of tropical soil microbial communities from Luquillo Experimental Forest, Puerto Rico - flux4day.12C.oxic.44.000.170 (v2)... | ecosystem: Environmental > Terrestrial >...
AGGACCATCGTTCGTGCGCACCGAGATCGCGCGGCTCCTGGGCTGGCCGGAAAATCGCGTGCGCGTGAAGGTCCCTTATGTGGGCAGCGGCTACGGCTCCAAGCTCTACATCAAGCTCGAAGCGCTTGCGCTCGCGCTTTCCATGATCGCGCGCCACCCGGTGAAGGTCGCGCTGACCATGGATGAAATGTTTTATCAGATCACGCGACATCCCAGCACCTTTCGGATCAAGAGCGGCGTGGATGAGCGCGGCCGCATCATCGCGCGCAAGTGCGACGTCTTCTGGAACGGCGGCGCCTATGCCGACATCGGCCCGCGCGTGACGCAGAAAGCGGGCCTCACCGCTTCGGGCCCGTACGACATCGACAACGTGGCGATCGATTCCTACGCGCTCTACACCAACGTGACGCCCGCCGGAGCGCTGCGCGGCTTTGGGGTTCCGCAGCTCGTTTGGGCGTACGAGAACCACACCGACATGATGGCGCGCGCGCTCAAGCTCGATCCGGTCGAGTTTCGCCGCAGAAACATCATGCGCGATGGCGGCGAGCACACCACCACGCAGAAGCTGGAAGATGCCCCGGTCGAGCAGATCATGGACCGTGTGCTCGCGCGCATGGGATGGTCGCGGGCTTTCGACCGGGACAAGGGGGTGCTTCGCCGCGGACGCGGCTTCGGCATTGCCATCAAGGCGGTGACCTCGCCGACCACGTCGGTCGCCATGGTCAACGTAGCTGCGGACGGCTCGGTTACACTCTATTGCGGAACGGTCGACATGGGCCAAGGCTCGGATACGGCCATGGCCCAGATGGTTGGCGAGATCCTCAACGTTCCGGCGCAATCCGTGCGCGTGGTCCAGCGCGATACCGACGTGACGCCTTACGACATGGGCACACTCGGCTCGCGCTCGCTGTTCCACATGGGTCACGCGGTTTGGCGCGCGGCGCACGAGGCGCGCGAGAAGCTCTCCCAACTCTCGCGCGAGGTGGGCGAGCCCGAGGGATCCAACATTCCCGTGCCGGCTCTGTTTGCAAAGAAATACGGCATGCAGGCCGGCAACGTGATCGGAACCGGGGTCTACAAGCCGGACTACGTGTCCCCCGCCCCCGAGACCGGTCTTTCTTCGAAGATCACGCCGTTCTGGCTGGTCTCCGGCGCCGGTGCCGAAGTTGAGGTCGACACCGAAACCGGCCACGTGAGGGTGACCAAGCTTGTCAACGTTGTCGATTGCGGCAAGCCGATCAATCCGAAAATGGTCGAGGCGCAGATTTCCGGCGCCGCGCTGATGCATGTCGGCTTCACGATGTTCGAGAGAATGCAGCTTGACGGCGGCCAGGTCACCAACGCCTCGCTGGCCGACTACAAGATTCCGGGCTTGCATGACGTTCCGGCTGATTTTCAGAACGTCTATCTCGAGACCGAGCAAGCGAACGGGCCCTTCGGCGCCAAGGGCGTTGGCGAAGTTGCGACCTTTTGCGTTTCTCCTGCCATCGCGAACGCGATCGATGACGCGGTCGGCGTGCGACTGATGGAAATGCCGCTCAATCCGGAAGCCGTCTATCGCGCGCTGCGCACGAGCGAGAACAGGCCGCTCGAGAATGAATGAGAGGAGGAGAACGCGATGAAGCTTTGCCGATTCAACGACGATCGCCTGGGCGTGGTGCGCGCAGACATGGTGCATGATGTCACCGAGGCGCAAAGCGCGATCAGGGCTGCCGCCCCCTACGCGATGAAGGGCGATGCCGTGATTGCGGCGCTGCCGGCCTGGCGCTCGCGGTTGGAGGAGATGGCCGCAAAAGCGCCGCCCACGCCGATCTCGGCGGTCAAGCTGCTTGCGCCGGTTGCGCGGCCCTCGAAGCTTGTTGCCGCGCCGACGAATTATACGGCGCATATCGAAGAGATGGCCGCACGTGCCGCGAGCCAGAACATCAAGCCGTCGCCTGCTATCGGCACCGCCGGGCTCTTTCTCAAGGCGAGCTCCTCGCTCGTGGGCCCTTCCGAAGGCGTCGCCATCAGGTTCCCCGAGCGGCGCAACGAGCATGAAGTGGAGCTCGCGATCATTTTCGGCAAAGCGGGCAGCGATATCCCGCGCGAGAAAGCGCTCGATTATGTCGCCGGCTATTGCATCGGGCTCGACATGACGGCGCGCGGCCCCGAAGACCGGAGTTTTCGCAAATCCATCGACAGCTATTCCGTGCTTGGTCCGTGGATGGTCACCGCCGACGAGATACGCGATCCCGACAACGTGCCGCTTCGGATTTTCGTGAACGGGGAGCTCAAGCAGGACAGCAATACGAGCCACCTGATCTTCGACTGCCGCAAGCTCATCGAATGGGGCTCGACCTTCTACACATTCTATCCCGGCGACGTGCTCTTTACCGGGACGCCCGAGGGCGTAAGCCCGGTCAAGCCCGGCGACGTGATGCGCGCCGAAATCGCGCCGATCGGGGAAATGTCGGTGCCAGTGCGCGCGCACAAGACCGGATGACCGGCTTGTAGGGGCGAGTTTGAAACCCGCCCCTCCCTATCTCCCCAAAATCGCGTCTTTCATTGCGCGGGGATCCCGTTTCGGCCATGCGGCTGCATCCACCGTCTGGAAGAAATCGTCGAGATGGGCGTTGAAGGCGTCGGGTTCTTCGAGGTTGATGGTATGGCCTGCATTCGGCATTACGACGAGCGCCGCGGTCGCAATGGTGCGCTTCATCAGCAGCCCGGGTTCGAGGCAGGGCCAGTCTTCGTCGCCGGTCATGATCAGCGCCGGCGCGGTGATCGTCTTCATCTTGTCGACGAGTTCGTAGAGTGAAGGTCTGCGTTTCTGCAGCCCCCGCATGGTGCGCGCCGCCCCTTCGCTCGAATGTTCGGCGAGCTGGTCGCGAAATTCCTTCCAGCCGCGCGGGTCCTTGTTTTGGAACTGCACGCGTGTAGGTCCGAGTGCATAGCCCTCGGCCGCGCTCGCCATGCCTGCCTGCTCGAATTTTTGCGCGGCCGCTTCGGCTTCCTGCGCGAACAGCGCGCGCTTGTCGGGCGCCGCGCCATAGCCGCAGCCGGCGATCACCAGCGAGCGCGCCCGCTCCGGATAGGTAAAGCCGAAATGTAGGGTCGCGAAGCCGCCCATGGAGAGCCCGACGATGTGAGCCTTGTCGAGCTTGAGACCGTCAAGCACGGCGCGGATGTCGTCGCGCGCGCGATCCTGGGAATAACGCTCCACATCGGAGGGCACGTCCGAGGGCGAGTAGCCGCGCGCATTGTAGGCGATGGCGCGGTAGCGGCGCGCAAAGTGGCGCATCTGCGGCTCCCAGGAGCGACAGTCGCCGGCAAATTCATGCACGAAGACGACGGGCGTGCCAGAGCCGGTTTCTTCGTAGTAGAGCTTCACGCCGTCGTCGGTGGCTACGTGGGGCATATATCAGTCCTCAGTAATCATTGGTCAGTGCCGTAGGGTGGGCAAAGGCGCGCACCGCAGATGAGTTTACGCAGCCTGCGCAAGTTTGACTGCATCGCAGACAAGTTTACGCAGTCTGCGCAAGCTTGACTGCGTCCGCGCCGTGCCCACCATCGCCGTCCGACCACGTGGCCACGGCGCGCGATTAGGGCTTTATGAACCATGCAAATCATACTGCGCGCGCCTTTGCCCACCCTACAAGTTTTGGTCCAGAAGCGGATCGCGCACGAGCACGTCGTCGGCGTAAAGCGAAGCAATCTCCGCGTCGGATAGCGACAACAGCTCGCGCAGCAGCTGCGCATTGTGCTCGCCCAGGAGCGGAGCAGGGGACGGCGCCCGCTCTGGCCAGGCCGAAAATTTCACCGGCAGGCCGGGGATATCGAACTCGCCAATGAGGCGGTCCTTTACGCGCCGCACCGTTCCACGCTCGCGCAGATGCGGATGCGCGATCGCTTCATGCAGCGTGAGCACCGGCGCGCATGGGATTCGGCCCGCCTCCAGTGCCTTGATCGCCGCCTCACGCGAAGGAAACTGCGCGAGCCATCCTTCAATGATCGCTTTGAGTGCCATGTTGTTGTCCCGGCGCGCGCGCGGCGTGGCAAAGCGCGTGTCGTCAGCGAGCTCCGGCATGCCCATGACTGCAATCATTTGCTGCCACTGGTAAGGCATCACCATGATGGCGATGAACTCCTCGTCCTTGTAGCGGAACACGCCGGTGGGCCCGCCGTCGGGATGGAGGGAGCCCGCGCGCTTGGGCGCAAACGCCGCGCCGCGCAGGCTCGCTTTCGGCACGTTGACCTCGTGCATCTGAAAATACGTGTCAATCAGCGAGCAGTCGATATGCTGCCCCTCGCCCGTGCGCTCGCGATGAAGGAGCGCAAAGCCCACGGCCATCGCTGCCGTCACGCCGGTCGCGCAGTCGCCGATGGCGGTTGCAAACTGCGCCGGTCCCCGGTCGGGCTCGCCGATGAGCGAGGTGATGCCGGAATAGGCTGCGCCGGTATAGTCGAAGCCCGGCTTTTGGCTCAGCTCCCCGGTCTGGCCGGCGAGCGAAATCGAACACATGATCAGACGCGGATTGATCGCCTTGAGCGCGTCATAGCCGAGCCCGGCACGAGCCATGACACCGGGCGCAAAGTTCTCGACCAGCACGTCGATCCTTGGCACCAGCGCCTTGATCAGATCGCGCCCGCGCGGCTGTTTGATATCGATGGCGAGGCTTTTCTTCGAGTGATTGTGCTGGAAGAAATAGGTGCTTTGCGAGGCATGCTTGAATTGCGGATCGCGCGGTTTGTCGCCGGCAGTGCGGCCGCGGTCGCCATGCGGCGCAAGCTCGACCTTGATCACGTCTGCGCCGAGCTCCGCCATGATGCGGGTGCAAGTGGGGCCGGCGACGAACTGCGCGATGTCGAGAACGCGGTAGCCGCTGAGCATGGGGCTAGGCCGCGGGAGCTCTCGCCGATAATACAAGTCCGGCTTCTGCGAGCCTCTGCTCCAGCAGAGGCATGCGGTCATAGCCCCAGAACGGCTCGCCGCGAAAGATGAAGAACGGCACCCCGAAGACGTGATCGGTTGATGCCTCTTCCTGGCAGCGTTCGTAGGCGAGGCGCCCTTCACCGGCCAAATAGTCGAGATACTCCCGGGCGGGCAGACCCAGGCTGCTCAACAGGGCCGCCACCGCGTCGGCTTGATCGGCCTCGAATTCGCGCAGGAAGAACTGCTTGAACGCGAGGCGGCCGTAATCGAGCAGGCGGTCATGCTTTTGCGCAAACAGTCCGCCGATCGCGGCGGGCGTGGTGTCGTAAATCTTCAACGGCCCGCGGATCCACAGCCCCCGCGGCTTCGCCCAGCGCCGCGCATCCATATAGGAGTATTTCACCTTGTATTCGGAATAGGTGCTGCGCTCGCCCTTGCCTTTGAGGCGCAGCTGAAACGGAATCCAGCGCAGGCGCACATCGAAACGCTCGGGCAGGGCCATGGCGGGATCGAATGCCAGATAGGCATAGGGACTCTTGAAGTCCGAATACATTTTGACGGTTCGATTGTCCTGATCCATTGCGTCCTCCAATGGCGAATAGCGAATAGATGATCTCGTCTAACTACTCGCTATTCGCTACTCACCATTCGCTAATTCCGCGGCAGCACGTGCGCCCATTTCGCCCGTATGCGGGCGTCAAGCTCCTTGCTGGAGCGTGCCACGATAGGGAACGTGTCGCGCCGCGACCAGGGCTTGCACGCGTCGATGACGATGCGCGCGTTGCGGGGATCGTTCGGCCCGTATGCCATGGGGTCGAGGACCGTGCTCCAACAGCCGCGCAGGATCTCAATGCCTTCGCGCGGTTCCATTCTGGTGCAGATGGCCCATATCACCTGATCCATGTCGGCGGGGTCGATGTCGTCGTCCACCACAACCACCACACGATTGGCATAGGCGCCCGCGTGGCATTGCGAGGCAATCAGGCCCGCCTGCTTGGAATGGCCGCCATAGAGCTGCTTGATGGCGACTGTGAGCCATAGCCGGCTGCCGCCGGCGGCATGCGCCCATACGCCCTTCACTTCCGGGACGCCTGCGGCTTCGAGCTGATTCCACACCGCGCCGGAACGATAGGTGCCGCGGTAAAACGAGTCATCGTCGGGCGGCACGCCGGGGATGGCGCCGAGCAGGATCGGTTCGTCGCGGTGCATGAACGTCGAAATGCGGATCGCCGGCTCCTTCTTCAATCCGCCGGCGTAGTAGCCGGTCCATTCGCCGAGCGGCCCCTCATCGAGCAGGTCGCCCGGATGAATGAAACCTTCGAATGCGATTTCCGCCCGGGCGGGAATGGGAAGGCCGGTCGCCGGTCCTGTGATCACTTCAACCGGCTCGCCGATGAGCCCGCCGGCCACGTCGTATTCGTTCTTGCCATAGGGAATTTCGAGCCCCGCCACCATGAAGAGCGCCGGATGCATGCCGGCAACAACCGCGATTGGGCAGGGTTTTCCCAGCTCGTGATAGCGCCGCTTGATGAGATCGCCGTGCTTGCCCTTGGAGCACATCACGGTCGCCACGTCCGCTCCTTGCGACTGCACGCGATAGGCGCCGTAATTGATCCAGCCGGTATCGGGATCCCGCATGATCACCATGCAGCCGGTGCCGATGTAGTAGCCGCCGTCGTGCTCGTGCCAGCGCGGGGTGGGGATGCCCGCAATGTCGATGCCTTTTCCGCTGCGCACATTCTCCAGCAGGGGACCCCTCTTCACCGTCACGGGCGGAATGCTGCGCGCCTCCTTCATGTAGTTGCGCCAGTAGGAGACAAGCTCGATGGCGGAGCCCTCGATCGGCAAGCCCAGGGTGAGATTGATGCGGCGGATCGAGGTGAGAATGTTTGCAAGAATGCGGTGGCCGTGGGGATAGCCGGGAATATCGTCGAACAGCACCGCAGGATTACCCATCTTGCGCATGTAAAGGTCGACAATCCCGCCGATCTCGCTCTCGCGCTCTGCCCCCCTGACTTCCTGCACCTCGTCCGCCGCGCGCAGCGCCGCGAGCCAGCTGCGCAGATCCTGACGGGAAGTTTCGGCGGTCCCGGCCGCCGTTGCCTGCGGCTTCTTCGCGACGGCGCGCTTTCGGATTTTCGCATCAACCATGCTTTGCATGCGTCATTTCTCCGTGGCGGTTCGGCGCGCCCCATCCCTCCCCCGCTTGCGGGGGAAGGCGGCCGGGTGGGGGATTATGATAAACGAGGAGCCTGCCCGCAAAGAATGAAAATCAAAGCTGCCGCGCGCAATTTATCGCACTGCCCGGCGTGCGGCTAAGGGTGCCCACCCGGCCTCGATGTAGCCTTTGGCCTCTTATTCAGGACGACCACCCTGGTGCCGCAGACGCTAAGTTACGTCAGCTTCCGGGGCGATCCAGCTGCCAGATGGGGTTCGGTGCACAGGCGCATAAGTCTCGCCTCTGAGTATCCACGAAATTGACCCCGCAGGACTTTGGAAAGATCGCCCTGGGTAATGCCAATCAGCTTTGCTGCCGCTGTCTGCGTAAGCTTTCGTTGCTTAAACAAACGGCGCAGCTCAATCACGATTGTGGATTTGAGCAACATTTCCTCCGCTTCGGGGAGCCCGAGGTCCGCAAACACATTTTCGCTGCCGCGATCAACTTTAGCGCGCCGTTTATTCATTTTTGTCCTCCCCTGAAAGCGCGGCCAACAATCGATGTACCTCCTCCTTTAATACTGGCAAATCGTTCTCAACAACGTCCCAGACCAGCAAGAGATCGACACTCCAATATCCGTGAATCAGCCGGTTGCGGAACGCAATAATCCTGCTCCACGGCAGACCCGCCTGGCCGCGCAGCTCGGCTGAAAGCTGGTTCGCCGCCTCACCGATAATCTCGAAATTGCGAATCACCGCGTCCTGGATCAGCCGCTCGCGCATGAAGCGGTCGCGCCCATCGACCACGTAGCTTTCGATAGCCTCGATGCTATCGGAGATGTGCCCAAGGTAGGGAAGATCCGACTTCACAAAGGACGCGCCTCTCCCTCGATATAGGGGCGGAAATGCGGGCTGAGGCTCCGCGCGATGATTACTTCGACGCGCCGCCCGAGCAAACTCTCCAGCTCCTCAACCAATGTCAGATAGTCGCGGAAGCCACGGTTCTCCGCCAGATCAACCAGCAAATCGATGTCGCTGTCCGCGCGCTCCTCGCCTCGGACTGCGGAGCCGAATAAACGCAGGTTGGTTGCCCCGTGCTTGGCGGCGATAGCGCGAACGGTGTCACGCTGACGAAAGAGCTCTTCACGCAGCGACATCGCGCGAATCTCCATGTGTGATTGCGGCTACCGCGCACATTCTAGCCATGCGGCTGGGGCGAGCAACAACGCCCCGCATAACGGGGACGTCCTCTCAGGCCATGTTCGTTGCGCGCGGGGGCGGGTTTGAAACCCGCCCCCTACATGTATCATGATCTGTGCGAGACTTTATGCCGCGCTTTGAGAATCTCCCTCAGGCGCGGGGGCGTGATGGGCAGTGAGGTGACCGCACCGGGCACACCGATCGCATCGTCAATGGCGGACGCAATCGCTGCGCCCACTCCGGTAATCCCGCTCTCGCCGGCGCCCTTGATGCCGAGTGGATTGAGCGGGCTGGTGTAATCCTGGCGCAGCATCACATCAACCGCAGGCCGCTCGCGTAGCGTCGGCAGGAGATAATCCGCAAAGCTCGTCGCAAGCGGATCGCCGCGCTCGTTGAAGGTGAACTCCTCCATCAGCGCGCCCCCCAGGCCCTGCACAAAGCCACCGACGATCTGTCCCTCGACCAGCGCGGGATTGATGGCGCGGCCGATGTCGTAGGCGATGACGTAACGCTCGACGGCCACGCCGCCAGTCTCCCGGTCGATCTTCACCAGCGCGAAATGAACCCCGTACGGATAAACCTGGTGTCGCGTTCGAAACCAGCCTTCGATGCAGAGCCCGGGCTCGCGCTCCCCGAGGGTTTTTAAGGTGGGGGCCAGATGCGCGGCGATTTCGCCCAGCGTGATGGATGGACCGCCCGGCGCATCCTTGCGCACGACGTTGCCGTTCTGAATGTCAAGCGCCTCGGGCTGCGACTGCATCAGCTCGGCCGCCATGTCGAGCGCCTTCGCCCGCAGCTTGACCGCCGCATTGTGCGTGGCCGATGCCGTCATCACGGTCGCGCGCGAGGCATGGGCGCCGATGCCGAAGGCAATGCGATCGGTCTGGCCGTGGGTGACGCGCACGCGCCGATAGTCCACCCCCAGCATCTCAGCGCAAACCTGTGCCATGACGGTCTCGAAGCCCTGGCCGATGGATGCACCCCCGGTGATCAGTTCGACCATCCCGGAGGTGTCGACTTCGATGCGCACGCCGTCCGCGGGGCCAAGGCCGCTCTTCTCCACGAACATGGCAAAGCCTGCGCCGACCGCTTCCCCCGCCTTGCGGCGGCGCGCAATCTCGCGCTTGAGTGTCTCCCAATCGAGCGCCGCCAGCGTCTTATCAAGCAGCCCGACATAGTCGCCGGAATCGTGCTCGATCTCCTCGCCCAATGCTTCGAGCGGCCGGTGATAGGGCATCTCGCCGACGGAGATCGCATTCACGCGCCGCACGTCGTTTGCGTCCATGCCGAGCTTTGCAGCCACGGCATCGACGAGCCGCTCGCGCACGAAGGTCGTCTCGTAGCGTCCCGGGGCGCGATAAGTCGCGGCCGGCGTTTTGTTGGTGAGCCGGAAATGTCCGGTCGCGCGATAGGCCGGCACGCGATAGGGGCCGGGCAGAATGCCCCCCGTCATATGGACCACGCGCGCGGCGTGGGTGCGCACATAGGCACCCTGATCGTGAAAGTAGACATCGTCGATCGCGAGAATGCGGCCCTCGCGATCGACCGCGGCGCGAATGCGATGGAGCTGCTGGCGTGAATGATTGGCGGCAACGAGATGCTCGCGCCGGTCCTCGATCCATTTCACCGGCCGGCCAAGCCGCATGGCTGCAACACAAATCAGAACGTCTTCCGGATAGAGCTCGCCGCGGATGCCGAAGCCGCCGCCCACGTGCGACTCGTGGACATGAATCGAGGAGGGCGGAAGATTGAGCATGCGCGAGAGCAGGTCGCGATTGCGGTGCGGCACCTTGGCCGCGCCATGCAGTTCGAGAATGTCGCGGGCGGCATCGTAGCGACCGATGCCGCCGCGCGTTTCGAGCGGAACGCCGGAGTGACGCCCGATCGCAAGTTTAAGCTCCACCACGAGCGGGGCCGAAGCGAGCGCCGCGTCCACGTCCCCATAGCCTTGCCGGAAGACCGCGACTTCGGTGTTGCGCCCCGGCACGAACTCGCCGGGCTCGGCATCGGCAGCGAGCAGCACCGGCAGTTCTTCCACTTCGATCGTAACCAGATCGGCCGCATCCTCAGCCGCATAGGGATCAGAAGCAAACACGGCCGCAACCGGCTCGCCCACGTAGCGCACGCGATCGATCGCGAGCACCGGTTGCCGGTAGGGCTCGAGCGCGGGAATTTTTCCTTCACGAAAATCGATCGGCGGGACATGGGCAACATCTGCGCACGTCCACACCGCAACCACGCCGGGCAGCGCGCGTGCGGCCTTCGTGTCGATTGAGATGATGCGGCCATGGGCGTGGTTCGAGCGCACCACGCGCATGTGCAGCTGATGGGGAAAGGAAATATCAGCGGCAAAGCGCCCGCGCCCCGTGACGAGCGGCGGATCTTCAAGCCGCACGACCGATTGGCCGATCCACTTGTTTTCGCTCACGCTGCCGCGCGCTCCAGCGCGCGCCGCGTGATGGTGCGCGCGAGGTCGCGGCGATAGTCGGCACCGGTGATGATGTCGTCGAGGGGATCGACTGCGCCCTCGGCCGCGGCTGCCGCCGCTTCGAAGACCGCGCGCTCGGGCGCGCGTCCCACGAGCGCTTCTTCGGCCTGCGCAATCCGGCGCGGACACGCTTCCACGCTGCCGACCGCAAGGCGTGGCTCAATGATGAGGCCGTCGCGCAGCCGAAAGCTCGCAAGCGCCATGGCAAGGGCAAAATCGCCCGCCCGGCGGCTGAACTCGTAGAAGCCGCAACGGGTATCGGCGCCTAGAACCGGCAGGCGCACTTCGGTGAGGAGCTCGTCCTCCTTGAGCGCAGTGGTCATGATGCCGCGGAAATAATCCCGCGCGGGGATGACCCGTGTGCCCGCCGTGCTTTGCGCGACCATTTCCCCATCAAGCGCCGCGACGACCAGGCACCATTCGGAGGCCGGGTCGGCATGGGCCACGCTGCCGCAGAACGTGCCGCGGGTACGAATGGGCTGGTGTGCGATATGGCGCACCACGGTTGCAAGCAGCCGGCCCAGCGGCCCTTCGACCACCGGAGAGTGAAAGGCGGCGTGACGCACGCAGGCGCCGATGCACAGCTTGCCGTCTTCAACCGCAAGTCGCTTGAGCGCCTCGACCCCGTTGATGTCGACGAGGTGGGCGGGACGCGCGAGGCGAAACGCCATGATCGGCACGAGGCTCTGGCCTCCCGCCAGCACGCGGCCGTCTTCGGGCGCGACCTCCGCCAGCGTCTCCACCGCCTCCTCGACGGTCCTGGGCGCGTGATAGCGGAACGGCGCGGGCTTCATTGTTGCTCAGCTTGCACTTTACGTGTTTTGATTGATGCATAGCGATTGGTGTATGTAAAGGAACATGAAACCGCCTCCCTTTAGCTATCAC
>Ga0306920_100012202_pt1 | contig 11644 bp, 11 predicted proteins | sample flu12Cox44000170_FD_204666 | JGI IMG/M metagenome (GOLD analysis project Ga0306920, IMG submission 204666) | Lab enrichment of tropical soil microbial communities from Luquillo Experimental Forest, Puerto Rico - flux4day.12C.oxic.44.000.170 (v2)... | ecosystem: Environmental > Terrestrial >...
TGTGCAGGTTGAACTGAACGATGCACGTCTCGGGCGCAGTGCAATGCACCGGGAAGCTCGCACTGCCGGCGATAGCGGGGTCGCTTCCAAACGCGGCGCCCGAAAAGGAGCCGACATTCACTATATGGTTGGAGAGAGTCGCTGTAGCGGAAGCAATCTGTAACGGTTCGTTCACGCCCTGGAGCTCGGCAACGACGTTGCTCAGCTGCATCTGTCCGGAAGCAGCGGGGGGCGCGAAGCCGACCCACTCGCCCGAGAGTTCCAGTTCTACTTGAGCCTTTCCAGCCAGGCCTATTCCCGGCACACCGATTCCAAGCGCCTTCGCTATTTCCACCAGGCGCTTGAGTTCGGCTTCGCCACTTATGGTAGCGCGGTAAAGATCTTCATCGACGAATGCACTGGCTACTGCCGGAGAAGGAGCGCCCATGAGCAACGCGAAGGGTTTAAAAACCACGCTGAATCCCGTGTCCTGTGCCGGCTTTAGGTTTGCACCTGCTTTACGGACACGTCCGGCGTTTGTTGATGGAGCACCGCCGGGCACGGCGAACTCGATTTGCCCGATCTCCAGGTCTTTGCTGAGTACCCCCGATTGCACAACCAGACGGCTGGTGCGTCCGCCTCCGGACCAGAATGGAATTGCTGCTGGTGTTTTGCGCACCTCGAAGGTGGCTTCTACTTCACCGGTGGCAACGAGGTCTGTCGGCAGGTCCTTCTTGGCATGGCGGGCGAACGCGATCAGCCGCTCCATGGGAAGCTGTTGGGCTGTAATGGCGATCTGATACGACTCCGCTCCCCAATGCTTCGCACCGCCGCTGACCCGCAACAGGCCTGGCTTCACCGGCGAGTCGCAGACTACGTCGTCAAGCGACTCGGTAAAAACGGAGTATGCGCCCGTGCAATGCGCCCGCAGGCGCAAGGCTTCTCCCAAGGCGATGTCATAGCGGCGGAAGTCGTCAATCTGCGCGTCGAGAACGACGCTGAGAGCGGCGGGCGTGCCGCTCAGTGTTGCAGTGGCGCTGGCGCCGCCACGCCATCCGCGATCGCGTCCGTAAATCAGTTTGGTGATCTGTCCCAATTGCCCCTTGCTGAACTGAACCTGGAGCCGGACGGGCATCTTGCGCAGTTGAGGCGCGCTTTGGAAACGGCCATCCACTTTTAACTGTCCGGTGTCGCTCAAGGCCAGGTCGGTGCGGGTGGGGCGCGCCTGCATACGTATTCCCCACTCCTTCTCAGACTCCCGCCACAGCGCGAAATCGGCGTCGGTGAACGAGAACGCCTTCTTGACGGTGCCCAGCTTGAAGTTAATTCGTGCGGTGGTGGCTTCGACATAGGGGAAGCGGGGGCGGGACTCGGGACGGCGCGCAGCAGTGGGCGCGGGGGATGCCTGAGAACTGCGCTGCAAGACCTCCTCGACGTTCCAGTGGCCGTCTGGACGCCTCACAAGATTCAGGCTGGGATTGTCGAGTTCAAGGGTACCGATCTCCAGCCGTCCGCGCCAGAGCGAACTCATCCTGACGTACGCGGCGACAGTCTCGGCGCGCAGCATGGGTTCGGCGCTGTAGGCGGGATCGTCGGCTACGACGAAACCTGACAGCACCAACCCGGGACGAGGAAGCAGCCGCATCTCGATTCCAGATGCGGAGACCTCTCGGCCGAGTGCACGGCTAATGGTAGCGACAACGCGCCCCCGGTATCGGTTGACGTTGATCCAGGGCGGCACGAACGAGGCCAGCAGCACAATCGCCAGCACCAGCCACATCGCATATTTGCCGCGCGTGCGGCTGCGTGGCTCGGCAGGCAGGTTGCCCATGCTGGTGGCCGGCATTAGCGCACCACGTGGAACATCCGGGACCAGCGCGTCTGGTCGAAGAAATGCAACACGATGCGGAAGAAGAACGCAATACGTTCCGCGATCGAGGTGCGCATGTACTCATCTCTGGGGGTTTCGAAGGACCAATAGATGAACATGGGCCGGCCAATGACGTTCTCGCGCGGCACGAAACCCCAATAGCGGCTATCGAGGCTGACATCGCGATTGTCGCCCATGGCGAAGATGCTGTCTGACGGAACAATCAAGTCTCCGTCCTTGACATGCGATGGCAGGGTCAGGCGCCACTCCGAGGTTACGTCTTCGTACGGACTCGGAGGAAGAGCAGGGAAGTTGTCGCGATAGCCGACGAAGTCGCCGCGCCGGATGACGTACGGCTCATCTAGTTTTTGCCCGTTGCGATAGACCGCGCCATCTTGGAGATGAATGCGGTCTCCCGGGGTTCCGATGACACGCTTCACGACGTACAGGCCCGGCTGTGCCGGGGAGATGAACACAATAATGTCGCCGTGCTTCGGGTTGCGGTAGTTCAGCAACGGGCCAATCCATTTTGTGAGCGGAGCGAAGATGACGCGGTCTACGAACACGTGGTCGCCGATGAGTAGCGTGTTCTCCATGGAGCTGGAGGGAATCTCAAAGGCCTGCAAGGTGAAGGTAATGATGAACAACCCGGTTACCAGGACGACCGCGATCGAGGCGATGAACTCCGAAGTCGTCTCCTTCGGCTTTTGTGCTTTTTTCGGCTTGTCGGCCGCTGGTTTGGGTGCAGATTTCTTGGCGGCAGGCAGAGTTGTTCTGGGCATTTGGGTTCTTATCGTCCTGTTTACATCCTAATGGGGGACGCGGAACATGCGGTCCCATCGTAATCCTTTGAAGGATTGAATGAGGCTGTAGGCTAAAGTGGAAAGTCTATCAGACCGCGACGAGTCATCGTTCGCAACCGCGTTGCGCTGCATCGACCAGTAGATGATGAGAGGGCGTCCCACGATGTTCTCGGCCGGCACCAGGCCCCAGTAGCGCGAATCGTAGCTGTCGTCGCGATTGTCGCCCAGCACGAAGTAGTGCCCCTCGGGTACGATGAGCCGCCCGTCTTCCATCAGCTTCTGGGCCTGCATGAACCACTTCGACGAAATCCTGTCGCCGAAGAAGCCTCCGGCGGGGAAGTCGTCGCGGAATTTATCATGTTGCGCTGCCCAATTGAAAACAGCGTAGGAGTCCGGCTGCGGCACTCCGTTGACGTAAGCGTGCTTGTTGATCAGCCGGATGCGGTCTCCTGGAACACCGATGACGCGTTTCACGAAATGCTGCTGCGGATTGACCGGATAGCGGAACACAATGATGTCCTGGCGTTGTACAGGACGATAGGGCAACAGCCAGCGCCACAGGCGCGAGTCTCCGTAATGCGCCTTGTCCACCAGCAGGTAATCGCCGATGAGCAAAGTGCGCTCCATGGACTCGGAAGGGATCTGGAACGCCTGTACGATGAAGGTGACCACAAAGACGGCGATCACCACCGTGGTGGCCAGCGATTGCAGGGAGTTGGCGTGATGAACGTGGAGCCGGCCCGTGGGTCCAGCAACCGGCTGCGGCACAATTTCAACGGTGGCCCATTCGGGTTCGGTGCGGAGCTCGCTCATCCCTGTCTGGAAGATTCGGCGCTGAGACTCCTGGCGTCTACCGCAGAACCTCTCTTTAACGATTGTAGGTGTTCGAAGGCCTGTTGTGCAGCCTTTTGCTCGGCCGCCTTTTTTGTTTTGCCTTCTGCCCGGCAGACAAAGCCGGAGTCGCCGTCGCTCGATGGGGCGATATGCGCCTCGATGGTGAAGAGCTTCCGGTGTTCCGGACCTTCCTCCCGTACCACGATGTAACGCGGTTGTGGACGACCGCTGCCGTGGGCCAATTCCTGTAAAGCCGACTTGTAGTCCATCACCGGGAGCTGGTCTTTGCCGAGCCTGCTCAGATTTGCCAGTTCCGGCTCCAAAATGGAGTTCACAATGAAGCGATGTGCAGCTTCGAAACCGGCGTCCAGAAACAGGGCGGCAATTACCGCCTCGAGGGCATTCACCAGCAGCGCGCTCTTGCTCCTTCCGCCGCTCTTCTCCTCGCCTTTGCCGAAACGAAGATAGCTGCCGATTTCCAGATGCCGCGCCGGGCGGATCAACTCACGCGCGCTGACGATGTGTGCTCGAAGCTTTGAAAGCTCGCCTTCCTCGTACTCCGGAAAGCGGCGGAAGAGTTCCTGGCTGATAACAAATGAGAGCACTGCGTCGCCGAGAAACTCCAGTTGCTCATTGTCGGGACGTGGTGTCAACCCGGTCGACGCGGGGCTTTGCGACTCGGCCTCACGCGCGAAAGAAGAGTGGGTGAGCGCCTGCTCCAGCAATTCGCGGCGGCGGAAGCTATGCCCGAGAGCTTCTTCCAGTTGCGTCAATTCTGCCACTTGCGGATTCATCGTCGTGCCGGCGTTATCGTGCGGCGAGTCTTAAATGCGTTCAGTGCGGCTGCGGTGGCGTAGGTTGCGCTAGGTTGCCCGGCCCAGCAGGATTGCCAGGATTCGTCGCGGGAGCAGTGGGCGGTGTCTCTCCCGGACCCGGCAAGCTTGGATTGCCTCCCGCCTGCACCAGCTTTTGCAAGCGCGCTTGCTGCTGCTTCGCCAGATTCTTCTCCAGCGTGCCTTCCTGGGAATATTGCACCGCTTTGTTTGCGTTTTCCAAGGCCTCTGCGTACTTCCTTTCGTTGTCCTGCGCAACCGATAGCCGCAGGTAGATGCGCGCCATGGGCTCGCCTTTAACCGCGTCCGCGGCTCTCTTAAAGTCGGTCTCGGCCGCGGCGAAGTCCTGCTTGTGCATCTGGATCACGCCGAGCGTTTCATACGCTGTCGCCACGATGTTGCTCTTCACCGCCGCGACCTGCTGCGGGGTGACACTGGGCGGGATGTGCAAACCCGTCTCGATGTTGTCGATGGCGGCTTGCGCGTCCTTGGCCGCCTCGGCGTAGCGCTGATCCTTGTCCAAATCGTTGTCGTGGGTCACCTCCACGAGCGCCGAGGCGACATGAATCAGCGGAATCGGGTCGGTTGGATCGATGGCAATCGCCTTTCGTCCGGCTTCGATCTCCTTCTCGGCGTTGTTCTGCTGCTGGAACATGTTCATCGCCTGAATATAAAGTATCTCTTTAAGTTCGCTGCTGGGGTACTTCTGGGCGAACTGGTCGGCAGCCGCCAGCACCTGATTGGGATCGGTCAACTTTTGTCCGGCCACGATGGCGTCGTACTCGTCTTTGGTCTTGGCCTGCGGCTGCCGCGAAGCAGCTGGAGCCTGGGCCGCGCTGCCTTGCGTCGCGCCAGTAGTGCCTTGCGCGGCCGGCGCGCCTTGCGCCGGAGTCGTCTGGGCTGCAGGAGGAGCTTGTGTGCCGCCCGCCTGCGCCGACGCCATGCCGGCCAACAGGAGCACGGCCATCAATGCTGAAAACGATTTCATGACTTCCTTTCGAGTGGAGCTATCGGCACACCAACACTATCTTATTGCGATTCGGTTTTCGCCGCCGGAGGCTGGTACGGCGCCTTCAGTCCTCGCTCGGCAGCAGCTTTTGTATCCGGAGAGATATCCCCGGTATCCAGCGCCGCCTTGTACTGCACCAGAGCGTCCTCGCGATCATCCTGCAAGTCGAGTATGCGGCCCAGGTAGATGTGGCACCAGGCGGCGATGCGCGGGTCCTTAGTCGCCTGCAAAGCCTTGCCGAAATTATCGCGCGCCTCCTGCATGTTGCCGCTCAAGGTGGCCGCGCGCGCCAGCACAAAATATGCTTTCGCCTGATCCTGGTTCGCTGCCAGAGCTTCCTGCGCAAGCTGCTCCGCGCCAGCCGGATTGCCACTGGCAAGCGCCTGCTCTGCCTGGTCCGCCTTCGTCTGTGATGCAGCTTTCGGGGCGCGCATCACCTCAGGCTCGGCGGTCGAGGCGAACTGGATTTCGGCCGCCTGCTTTTTGATGGCATCAACATCCATGTTGTGCAGCCAGTCGGGGAAGGCGTCCTTGAGACCGGTGTCCTCTTTTTCGAAGGTGCGCAGTTGGTTGTAGAAGTAGCCGGTCAGCACGAACCCTTCCGCTTCGGCGCGCTTCACCATCGCCAGCCGGTCTTTTTCCGGTAGTTTGGGATCGGCAGGGGTACGCGCCTCGATAGCGCGAATCAGGCTCTCAATCAGCAGCAGCCCCACGTCTTCCCGGTACTCCTCTGCCATGGGAGCTCGTTGCACCGAGAGCAGAATGGGCTTGAGGCGGGCCAGCGCAGTAGCGCGCTTTGCGATGAGCGGGTCGAGAACAAAATGCAGATATGTGTGGCGGAGCTGCTCCATGTGAACGGTGTTACCCTGGGGCGAAACCACCATGTAATAGAACTCGTCGCGATAGCTGCGCGAATTCACCTGCCCGGGCGCGGCCATGGGCTCGAGGTAGATCGTGTAACTCCGTCCAAGGTACCCGGCGATCGGCATGCGCAGGTAGTTGTCGGTGGAGGTGATCATCTTCGACACCGGATCGTGATACTGCTCGATCAGTGCGTTGTATTGCGGCGCGTGCTTCAGCCAAATGGAGTGCAGCTTCGCGGCTGTCGCATACTTCTTCAGCAGGGCCACAAATCCTAGGACGTACGCGGCGTCGGGAGCAATGTCCGCTTCCTGCCACTTGGGTGCAAAGTCCGGCGGAGTGCCGATGTTCAAAGCCAGAGATACGTATTGCGCCAGGTCATGCGATGCGTCCGCCTGGCGATGGTCGCGGTAGAAGCGGCACATGTCGTCCGCTGCCGCCGCAGTTTGCGGTGCTTCGGCGGCCTGGACCAGTTCGGCGCGGACCTGCGCGCGAATCGGCGACGACGATGCAAGCTCCTGGTCGTATCCGCAGACGTTGATGGCAGAGATGACGCTGAACAGCGTCTCGTTTACATCGAGGGAAACCTTGGTGGGTCCCTGGGCAGCACACGGCACCGCCGCCAAAATCAGCGCGGGAAGCAGTTTGCGGAGAGAAAAGCTCAGACGAGCCTCCTGAAACACTCTGGGCAGGCGAGAAGCAATACTTAAGTTTACGTTTGCGACAGAAGAGGTGCAAATCAGAGAAAGAGGGTTTCCCGTCAGGAGCGTTCTTTAGTAGAGGCCGTCTTCGCTTGCTCCGGTGTCATTACGCAACGGAATCCTAGATGGTTGGTTCCGGTGCTGACTTCGCCTTTGCCGCGGGTGCCGACGATGTAGCGCGAGCAGTACTGGTCGGTGCAGAGGAACGATCCTCCACGATGCACCTTCTTCGGCTGGCCGGGCTCGGCGGGGTCCATCGATGAGCCGGGTCCCTGAGGATTGCGGGCCACTCCCGCCGCCGCGAGTTGGCTGTAGTAATCGGGACGATACCAGTCGCTCGTCCATTGCCAGACGTTGCCAGCCATGTCGTACAGGCCGTACTGATTCGGCGGAAACTTCGCCACCGGCGCGATGCCCATGTAGCCATCTTCGGCTGTGTCCTGATCAGGAAAGTGCCCCTGATGGGTGTTCGCCATCCACTTGCCGTCCGGCCGGAAGCCGTCGCCCCAAACGAACGGTTTGCCGGCCATGCCTCCGCGAGCGGCGAACTCCCATTCTGCTTCTGTGGGGAGTCGCTTGCCCGCCCACCTGGCGTATGCCTGGGCATCTTCGTAAGCGACCTGCACGACGGGATAGTCGTCCTTGCCTTTGATGTCGCTGCCCGGTCCCAGCGGATGCCGCCAGTTTGCCCCGGCAACGTAGTTCCACCATTGAAAGTGGTTGTCGAGACTGACCGGATGATTGGGCGGCGAGAAGACCACCGAACCGGCGACAAGATTTTCCGGCGGCGCGCCGGGGAAATCTTCGGCACGCGGCTTACGCTCGGCGACCGTTACGTAACCGCTGGCCTTCACGAATTTGGCGAACTCGGCGTTGGTGACGTCGGTCTTGTCCATGAAGAAGCCATCGACGTACACCCGATGGATGGGGCGCGCGTCCTTGGTGGCATTCATGCCTACTGGGCTCATGTCGGGCGGATCGTTCGCGCCCATGGAGAACTCGCCACCGGGGATCCAGACCATGCGGGGCGGCGGCTCACCGGGCTGCGCGCCTCGGTTGGCAATGGTCGGCGCGAACCCTATGGTCGCAGGCGCGGCCGCAACCTTCGCGGGCATCCAGGGCCGATAGAAGAAGGCACCGGCTGCCAGAGCGACAGCAACGACCCCAAGCCACACCCAGTACGACCGCCGCAATTTCTTAGTGGTGGCTTGCCGTGACGTACTTTGCGCTTTTCGATTGCTCACACGCGTCCCTGGCCGACTGGTTGTGACAGGCACATCCTTCTCAGTGGTTGCAAACAATGTACAGCATTGGCCAAGAACCGGGCTGGACGAATCTCATAAAAGTGAGGCACCGGGCCTAGATATGCTGCTCACCGCGGGACGAGTGCATCCGCGTTGCACTTGTCCGTAGGGAGTTCGGGATGACCTTTGGGCGCAACTGCGCTCCACGACGTTGCAAAGAATTCCGGGTTAGTATCGGTTCATGTGCCGGAACATCAAGATTCTCTTCAACTTTGATCCTCCCGTCACGCCGGAAGAGATGCGCGCTGCGTCGTTGCAGTTCGTGCGCAAGATCAGCGGCTTCAACAAGCCATCGAAGGCGAACGAAGCTGCATTCAATCTGGCGATCGACGAGATTGCCGCAGCGTCCATGCGGCTACTTAGTTCACTGGAAACCACAGCCGCGCCGAAGAACCGGGAAGAAGAAGCGGCCAAAGCGAAGGCACGCGCGGCGGCGCGATTCCCGGCATAGAGCCGGTTGCGTCGGGTGCATCATTTTGCTCGGTCACGCCCTCACCGTTGCGGCTTGGCTGGGACATTCTAAGCTGAGTGTCGGCTTGCCTATAATTGCGCCAATGGCACTGGTTATCTTCCTCAGGGGCGTGAACGTTGGCGGATACAGGACTTTTCGCCCAAGTCTCCTTGCGAATCAACTGAAGGACTACCATGTGGTCAACATTGGGGCCGCAGGGACTTTTGTCGTGTGCAAGCCGCCCGGTGAAAGGAGACTGCGCTCTGAACTGCTCCGACGATTGCCGTTCCAGACCGAGATGATAACGTGCACCGGCCAGGAACTGATTGCCGCCGTCTCGACTAACCCGTTTGAGGGAGAGGTGCAGAGTCCCGATATCGTTCGCTTCGTCACGGTCTTGGCGAAGCAACCCCAGGTTTTTCCCTCGATGCCGATTTGTGTGCCCGGCGAAGACGAGTGGTTTCTCCAAATCCTCTCCCGGCAGGCCAAGTTTCTTTTCGGCGTTTACCGGCGCCACATGAAGACGATCAGCTATCTCCGCTCGATTGACAAGCTCGTGGGAGGGCTCACCACGACACGAAACTGGAATACGATCAAGGCAATTGTCAAAGTGCTGGAGAAGAAGTAGGCCCAAGCGATCACCTGTTTGTTAACAAGCTGAGCCGACGCCCGGGGCGAGCAGAGTCAACCGAAGCAGTTATCGATACCCTGATTACAGGCGGGAGGTGTACATGCCAGAACGAAACGATGATCTGAACGACCGCCTTTCCAGATACCGCGAAATTAGAATCACGGTGACCGGCAGAAAGTCGGGGCGTAGCATTTCAACCCCGGTATGGTTCGTATTTGAGGGTGACAAACTTTACCTTTTGCCGGTACAGGGTTCGGATACGCAGTGGTACAAGAACGTGCTCAAGAACCCCAAGATTCGGATTGATGCGAGGGGCGCAGAGGGAGAATTTCGAGCCGTTCCTATCACTGATCACAAAGAGGTCGCGTCTGTGGTGGAGAAATTCCGCGAGAAGTACGGCGCGGTCGATGTGAAGAAGTACTATTCGAAGTTCGACGTCGCTATCATTGTCCAAATAGACTGATGTGCGTTGTTCGTAGTGCCGCCCAGGTCAGCCGCCGCAAATACGGTGCTTATCCCTTCACCTGTATCTTCGAGAACGACAGGATGGCGCGGCTCGAGGTCGGCCGGCCGAAGCTGGTTGCGGGACGGAAGGTGGTGAAGATCAGCACGTTCTTCAGCTCCGCCGGCAGCGACTTCATGTCGTCCGGCCCCGAGAGAATACGGTAGTCCTGGACCCGGCCATTCGCGTCCACGTAGGCTTCGACGATGAGGGCGTCGGCATTCGAGACACCCACTGCCAGCTCGAATGGAGCGAACTGCAACTCCGGCGGCGTGTAGAACGCGGTGGGCACGTCGTTGGCGGCGGAGAGCTGTCCGGGGTAATAGAGGAAGCTGATTAACAGGCCAAAAATAATAATGGTGGTAATCAATCCGGCGGTGGCCGGAACCATAATGGCATTGAACGCATTCTTCCAGTGGACGCGAAGCGTCTCCCAGCGTGAGCGGCGGGCCTTCGCCAGCTCCTGCGAGAGAGCAACGCGAACCCGGAACGCGATTTCAGGCGGCGCGGGCTTGCGACCCAGCGATCCAACCAGCTTCTGTGTCAAGCGGAGCGACTGGTAGTCCGCCGCACAATCGGCGCAGCCCTCCAGGTGCTCATTCATCTGAGCCAGTTGGCTGCGCTTTACAGCGCCGTCCAGGTAAGACGACATGATCCGCTTGACAACCGAGCATTTCACGGCATTACCTCGACTTCCTGTGCCCCGACTGTTCCATCCTTGCGGCGCTTGCGTTGGCGGACTGCGCAACTGAGCCCGAAGGCCGGCATGTGGCGCTCAAGCCGGCGGCGCAACGCGTCACGTCCCCGTACCAGGCGTGACTTCACCGTTCCCAGCGAGGTATCCATCACGTCGGCGATCTGCTCGTACGATAACTCCTCGATGTCGCGCAGGATCACCGTCGTCCGATATGGCTCAGCAAGGCACTTCAATTCCTGCTCCACGCACGCGCGCAGCTCCTCGTCGTAAACATTTTCCAGCGGCGACTTGCTGTCATCCACCAGCATGTTCTTGATCGCGCCAGCCTGTGTGTCATCGCTGTCCGGCGGCTCGATCGAGGTCTCCTGCACCTTGTGCCGGAACCACCAGCGTCGGCGGTTCGAGGCCTCGTGCAGCGCGATGCGGTAAATCCAGGTCTTCAGGCTCGAGTCGGCATGGAACCGCTTGATGCCCCGGAAAACCTTGATGAAAACTTCCTGGGTAGTGTCGGCAGCGTCAGAGGGGTCGTCCAGCATGCGGTACACGAGGCTGTACACCGGCTGGTTGTACTGCGCGATGAGCCATTCGAAAGCCTGTTCCGACCCGGCCTTCAACTCGGCCACGATCGCGGCTTCTTCGGTGCGGACTCCAATCGCACTCGCGAGGTTGCTCACCGTCGAAACTCCCGCCATGGTTCTCACGGCGTCAACCTCATAATAATGAGTTCCCGAATCCGCAACAACTTTTGCCGTCGGAATCGCCTGACGCTACTCTGGCCTCCCGTTGCCGGCCTAGATCGCCGCTCGAGCTGTGCGATCTGAGGCAGGGCCTGTATAAATAGACCCCGCAGAGTGCAAGATTGTTCCCGCTGCCCGGTCAGGTTCTCTGAAGCCTGGCGCAGAGGAGAGGGCAAGTCATCCCTCTTGACGACTCGCCTGCTGTGCCTGCGGACAGAAAGCCTGAGAGGGCGGTGAAACGGATTGATAAGGGCCGGCGCTCCTACGGTTCCCGCAACCGCAGAAGCGCCTGGCTCGAAGCTACGGAATTATCGTCAGGGTCGCTTTCTTTAGCAGTCCGTGGTTCAAGTAGTTGATTTTCGGCAAAGCATGCGGCGCAGTCGGGTTCGCGATTTTGAGACGTATTCGATTGCCAATGCTGGGTTACGACCA
>Ga0306920_100012203_pt1 | contig 11644 bp, 16 predicted proteins | sample flu12Cox44000170_FD_204666 | JGI IMG/M metagenome (GOLD analysis project Ga0306920, IMG submission 204666) | Lab enrichment of tropical soil microbial communities from Luquillo Experimental Forest, Puerto Rico - flux4day.12C.oxic.44.000.170 (v2)... | ecosystem: Environmental > Terrestrial >...
GTGTTCCGAAGCGAGGTTGATATGAAAGCGAGGTTCACATGAAATTGAGAGCGCTTGTGCTTTGCGTCTCCTTCCTGGCTGCGGGGTTGACAGTGTCCGCCGACACGTTACACCTGAAAAGCGGCCAGACCATTTATGGGACGTTTAATGGCCGGACTCCTCAAGGGATCCAATTCACAGGCACCGATGGAAGGACCCAGATCTATCCTTATCAGGAAGTGGACAATTTGAATTTCGGTCCGATCCCGGCTCCGCCTCAACCTGCGCCGTCTCAGCGGATCGTGGTCCCTCCTGGTACCATCCTTTTCGTTCGAATGAATGATACCTTGGACACCAGTTCGGCTTATACCGGCCAGGTGTTCACCGCTACCCTCGCCACCGATCTTGCTGCTGAGGGGTATGTTGTTGCGAGAATGGGCACGACGGTCTATGGCCAGGTGCTCGAGGCAAATTCTGCCGGTCGGAGTTGGGGAGCCTCACAGCTAAAACTGCAACTTACACAAATCGTGATTGGCGGAACTGCGATTCCCATCCTGACCGATATTTTTGATTCGAAGGGAAAAAGTTCCTCGCGCCGCTCTTTTCGCCGCTTGTTTGGAGGTGCCGGCCTAGGCGCTGCCATTGGGGCCATCGCTGGCAACGCCGGTATGGGCGCGGCGATTGGGGCTGTGGCAGGAGGCGCGTTGTCGGTCGTGCAAAAGGGTAACCAGGTTCAAATCCCGGCCGAGGCGCAGTTGGAGTTCCATCTAGAACAACCAGTAACACTTCCGATCGCGCAATAGAATGGCGTTGCGTCCGACCAATTTCCAAATTTGGAGGATTTCATGAATTTCCGATCACTATTTCTCACCTTGAGTTTTTCGGCCGTGGCTGTGACCACGTTGTACGCGCAGGAAAAACACGTTAAAGATCCGTCTGAGAGTCAGTTGCTCAACACTCAAACTTATATTGAGCTTTTGAGCTCAGACCTGAATGCGCAAAGGAGACAAATCGTTAACGAGACCATGCAGTTGGACGATAAGCAAGCCAGGATTTTCTGGCCCATCTATAACGAGTATGAGGCCGAACTCGACAAACTCGGCGACGAAAAGCTTGCCATCATCCAAGAGTACGCGACCAATTTTCTGACCATGACGAACGAAAAGGCTGACGAGCTGGCACAACGAGTGATGGCCCTCGACGACCAAAAGATGGCCCTGCGGCGGAAGTACTACGACCTGATGAAAAAGTCCCTACCAGCGATTCTCGTAGTCCGTTTCTTCCAGGTGGAAAACCAAATTCAATTGCTGGTCGATCTGAAGATTGCTTCCAATCTGCCCATCATCGAAGCCACCGATCAGAAATGACTCGGATAACGGCAGATCCCGAGAAGTCACAAAAGACAGTAGGTGGCGTAGGACGAAACCGGAGAAGTGGGTTTTAGAACGCTGAGGGTTGCGGTTCAGAACATTCCGATACCCAAGAGGAGCAGAACCCCAAAGAATGGGTCTGAGCGCCACCATACGGCACCCACCAGCCAAAACACACCTGCCAAACTGGGGTATCCAAGGCTTGACCCACTTCGCGGCTTTCCAGCGAAAGACTTCGAGAATGACGCCGATTCGTGCAGATAGCGCCGCCGAAAGTCTGGTAATCGTGAGTCGCGCGACGCGCAAGTTTGGGTTGAAATCATTGTCGAGGTATTCCTGCCCTGTGGTTCGCCAAAACTCAGGCCGGCTTTAAAATCAACAATGTACGCTGAGGCACTGAGGCCGCGAAGCATTACTTGGGTTACTGGTAGCAACAAAGCGTACCCAATCACATCAGAATTCCTTTTCGCGTTTTTGGGGCAATTGGGGGGCAGTAACGATTCTTTTGTGTTCCTTGCAATACCTTAGAAGGCCGAGGTACGCCGCAAAACTCCTTTGTTTCCATACAGTTCGTGGATTCGATCACCACCACCCCTACCAACACCTCAACCGTTTTTGATGTATTCCGGTCGCGCGATCTCAGAAAGTGCGCGAACAGCGTTGATTGATTGCTGCTTGACTCCAATTTGACTCCAATTGGAACTGGGCGGAAGCGGGAACGTCATCATTCGCCGAGGCTTAGAAGTTGGAAGTTTGGATTCGACTTCCGCACGCCTCCGCCATATTGTCATACACACAAGCGCTGATAGTGGCCGCTACTCCTCGGCTCCCGGTCGTACGGGGGATCCTGCTTTCCGACCGCAACCGCATGGACCTTGACTGGTCCCAAAACCAATTCACCTGGCGCTATCGGAATAGGATGTCTTTGGAGCGGAGATTCGCGGTGCGCTCTTACAACCCAGGACCCTACGTTAGTGCTGAGGTTTTCTATGAGAGTCAGTACGGGAAATGGAACACCACGGCGCTCTACGCCGGCTGTCTGCTTCCACACAGCAAGTATTTCCAACTCGATCGCTATTATGAACATCAGAACATCACCAGCAAAAAGCCGAATCAACAGCTAAATCAGTTCGGGTTGATCCTGAATATGTACTTTTGATCAAGGCATTTCTCGTCGTGCGCCGGGAAGGCGAAGGCTCCAAAGCAGAGCGTATGGAGGCCGATTAACACCGGAGCCAACCATTCAAAGAGTCGAGGAAGAGGGAACTTATCGGCGCAATAGCGGAGGTGGCAGAGTCGGCGATTCAAATTCCACACCCGTGCCGACGGCGGCTTCTTCCGTACAACGGTTGAGGGAACCGTTGGATTCAACAGTCGTTCCGGTTCTCTCTCCGTGATTAACATTTCCGCGGCCCGCCTTTTTTTCAAATACCTCCGACTTTATTCGCTTACTTTTTCCGTTTTTAGGGCCTCTGAGTATATGGGGGAAGTAGTCTTCGATTTTCCAAGAGGACCCTATACGAATGCCGGACCGTGTCAACAGGCATTGCGGACGGGCGAGAGTCTGCTGCCTGCCTACGGAACTGCAAGGTCCCAGGAGGCACCTATTCCCGCGCTTTCTGGAAATTGAGCAGAAAAGGCGTTGAGGTTTTCCCTTAAGGAGGCCTCTTAATATATAGAGGGGCTTTTCGACTTTTTTCTCCTTTCCACTTGGTGGACCTATCTTGCGCAGATAATCCACCAGTTATCGCGCACGGCTCGAGGGACGACGACCGGGCGCGAAGGTAGACCTCATCCGTTGAAGCGATGCGGCTTGGTGCCTCGCGGGCGAGGCACGGGTTTCACCCTCGGCTAAGTCCCGTGGGCCGGGCGGGAGAAACGAGAATCCATCGGGAGATTTGGAATATATGAATATTCCCGGCGTTCACATTGAGCGAATCAGAGGCTTGGGCTACACCGAGTCCGAGGCCCGCTTTCTCTACATCGTTGCCGTGTTTTCCGGCTACTTCACGCTGGGACAGTTCCGCGCCTTTACGGGCGCCAGTTACGGGAAACGCCCTACCTCCTTTGCTGAAAAACTTATCGAACAAGGGCACGCCCGCATTTGTGGCCAGGCACGGCGAGGATTCCTGCTCCATCTCTTTTCCAGAACGGTCTACGGCCAAATGGAGAAGGACAACCTCCGCAATCGCAAGCGCCACTCGCTTGGTTTTATGCGTACAAGGCTGGTCCTGCTCGACTTCGTTCTGGCCAACCAGGACCTCGCCTACTTTGAAACAGAGCAAGAAAAAGTGAACTTCTTTTGCCAAGAACTGGGCATTTCCAAGGAGTACCTACCCGCTACCGTATACGAGGGCGCTGCACCCGATCAAAAGACCATTCGCTACTTCGTCGACAAATTTCCTCTTTTTGTTGCCCCGCCCTTTCCAGGTGTTCCGCCTGTGGTCACTCTCAGTTACGTGGACGCCGGCTTCGAAAGGCCGTCGAAGTTTGCTTCGCATCTTGCCGCTTACAAGCCGCTCTTTCGGCAACTTAATGGTCTCCGGTTTCTATATATCGCAACGCAGGAAGCCTATTTTCATGGAGTCGCAGAGCGTTTCCAGTCCATCGTCCGACGACCGCTGGAACCTGACCTATCGAGCGAAATCCTGCGGTATTTCCGGATTCGTAGGAAGTGGGAGAACCACGAATACATTATCCCGGTGACGGAGGACCTTGAGTTCCTCAGGGCCGCACGGGAACGTTTTCGGAATGAGAACATCGAGCGCCTTTACAAATCTTGGTGCTCGGGCGAGCTTCGTGAGTCTGAAATGCGGGCGCAAATCTCGCAGCGGAAGGCCGAGCCCACCATCTTTTTTGACACTTATTTGGTTCGCGGAGATCGCTCCGTTCGACCGGAGATGTTGGCCACGGTGACGGGTGCGTGAAAGACACGGTTCACTGTGTCCGGCACGCCTCGCGTCAACTCGACGGTGACACGAAGGTTGTGAAGAGCTAGAGGTTGCGCGGTGCGCGACGAAGAATTTGGACGCGGGCAAAACACCGAACTGGACTGGAACGACCCCATTTGCGCGCCAAAAAATCGGCGGGGTCGTTCCAGCCCAGTGTTTTGCCCGCGGATGTCTCTGCTGACCATCGCCAGATCTCAGAAGACGGAGTCCTCCAGAGTGAAGACCGTAAGCAATGCCTTCTGCACCTTCGGACCTTGCCAGGTTCTCACGACGTTCTGCTCGTATAGTTGCGCGCGCGTGTACTTTGCGAGGCGCGAGACAACCGCGCTTCTGGCCCGCACGGTCTCGGTTCCGGTGAAGTGGGCTTCACCCCCCAACTTCACCCCGCGCAACTTCACGGACCACTTCATCCTGGATCGAGCGCAACATAAGGAAAATCATTCAGATCAACGATCCCGAAGGACGAAATTGCACGCGGCCCAGAACTTGCCTGAGGCGGGAGCGACCCCGCCATTTGACGCACGGTGCGTCACGGGACCCCGTGGGGTCGCTCCCGCCTCAGGCCACAGGAATCGCAGCTCGCGATGGGCCGCGTGAAAGAGCTCTGTCGAACAGATCGTATGCGGCGCCGCATACAGCTTGTCCGACAAGATTGCATGCATGAAAGGAGACAAGTACTTGCCACTCTTAAAGGCACAACCTAAACAACCGAAGTCGGCAACCATTCAGATCCGGGTCGAGGAGGATGTAAAACATAAGCTCGACAAATACGCTGAGTTCATCAACTCCTCGCCGGCATATGTGGTCACCGAAGCTCTTAAACTCCTGTTTAACAAAGACGGAGAATTCAAATCCTGGCTAGGCCAACACGCCGACAACTCTCAAGCTCAACGTCACACATCGAAAGCAGCAATCTCGAAAGGAGAGTCCGTCCAAGCGGCACTTAAGTAGAACCTATGCACTGCCGTCTCCAATTCGGTATGTGTGAGAACCCAGCGTCTGACCGACGACATGGCTCACGTCCTGTTGTGCAGGAACATTCGGTTGCAGCAGCAAGTAGGCACGACGCCCATCAGCAAGAAATAATTGTTGGTTCTGACAGCGTACGGGTGGCGCAAGGCCTCGCCACAGGGGAGAGAAGGGAAGAAGCCGAACATGCGATCTCGGTAGCGCGATCAACTAACGCGCTCTGCAATACATGGACAAACAGCAGTGCAGACCAACACGCGCTCAGCAGAATGGGGCCCACCGGTGGTGACACTGAATTCGAACCACTGCTGGACGTTGTTGAAGCGGCGCGGGTCCCGGGACTCAATTCCAAGACGTTACGGGTGAAAGCGAGGCACGGGGACATCATTGGAATTCAGATCGGCGGAATCTGGCGACTTCGTGCCTCCATGCTGAATCGTTGGCTAGAAGCAACCACTGATAGCCGCCGGCGTTAGGAGTGGGCAAGGTCCACAAAGTCGAAGCTGGGCATCAGGCCACCACGGTGCCATGCGGACGTCTGCAATGCACGCCACCTGGTAGGGAGCCAGACGGCCTTTCACCCCTGACCCCGGAGCTGAAGGGCTTCATCGAGCGTGTGATTGTGCCCATTCTCGTGAAAGAGTACTTGGCAATTACCGAGAGCGAGATCGACCTTGCATGGTACGACTCCGAGGGTGCACACTGTCTTGGCAGCAGCACGGGTCCTAAAGCTGGGGAGGCACTGAAACCGTGACCGAATCTTCCCGCTGCGCTGTCTACGCTAGATTTAGCTCTGAAAAGCAAAACCCTCTTTCCATCGATCAACAAATCCGGAAGTGTCGCGAATACGCCGACCGGCATAACCTGCAGGTCCTGGACAAGCACATTTATGCTGACGAGGCAATCTCCGGCGACACGGACAACCGCGCAGCACTTCAGCAACTCCTCATTGCGACAAAGCTGAAACCGCGCCCCTTCGACGTCTTGCTGGTCGACGATACCAGCCGCTTGAGCCGACGCCTGGTTGATTCACTGCAAATCAACGAGCAACTTCAGTTTGTAGGTGTGCGTGTGATCTTCATTACCCAGGGCTTCGACACAAGCAGCGAACAAGCCGAGCTTCTGGTGGCGACGCACGGGATTGTAGACGCACTATACCTGAAGGACCTGTCGAAGCGCACTTTCCGCGGTGTCGAGCAGCGCGCGCTTGAAGGGCTTCACACTGGCGGTAGAATCTTCGGCTATCGCCGAGTGCCAATCGAGAGCTCAACACAGCGGGACAGTCATGGCCGCCCCGTGATTGACGGAGTGAGGCTCGAAGTCGATCCAGAGGAAGCAGCGACCGTACGCAGCATCTTTGAGCGCTACGCCGCTGGTGAATCGATGAAGCGGATCGCGCTGGATCTGAACGATGACGGGATCGCGTCGCCCCAGCCGCAGAAGGGAAGAGTTTCGAGAAGCTGGTGCCCCGCATCGGTCCAGTACATTCTGCACAACGAGCGGTACCGTGGCGTGATGATATGGGGCAAGACAGTAAAAGTGCGATCGCAGGAGACTGGGAAACGCATCTATCGACGGAAACCGGAGAGCGAATGGCGCCGGCGGGAGATCCCCGAGCAGCGCATTATCTCAGAAGAACTATGGGCGGCGGTGTCCCGACGTTTCGAAGTCGTGCAGCACCTCTATGATTGCGGACCTGGGCAAAGACCACGCCGAGGCCGCTCAGCCGGATCGCCATATCTGTTCACTGGTCTTCTGGAGTGTTCGCTCTGCCACGGAAGCATCACGGTCGTATCCGGACAATGGCGAAAGCGCGAGGATTCTCGCTATGGCTGCTCGATGCATGCCTACCGAGGAGACAAAGTCTGCGCGAACAATTTGCTGATCGGGAGGAGTTCCCTCGAGGCTCAGCTGCTGGCCGGCCTGCAAGCCAAAGTACTGCACCCTGAAGTGGCCGCGTACACATTATCCCGGTTCGAGGACGAACTGGATCAAGCGGCGAGCCGGCAAAGCGGCGAAACCGCGACATTTCGGCGGCATGTGGAGCAACTTGAGCGCGAGATTCGGAACTGCACGGAGGCCATTTCCAGCATGGGACTCTCGCCATTTCTTCGCGAGCGGTTGACCAAGCTGGAGACAGAGCACCGCGACCTCACAGAAAAACTCGCTAGCCTAGAACCACGACAGCTAAAATCACGGCTGAGGGAGACGCGGAAATTTGTCGAGGCCCGACTCCGACGCCTACAGTCGATGCTGACAGGAGAACCGCGCATCGCTCGGGCGGAGATCGCGAAGCACGTGAGGAAAATCACGCTGACACCGGAAGGCCGGATCTATATCGCATCGGGTACGTGGGATTTGCTCGGCGGTGTGGCTGTTACAATGGTGCCGGGGGCCGGAATCGCACGTTGCAGCCCACGATTCGGTTCTGTGCCAAGCTGGCAGCATAACAGCCGATGTGCTGGGACAGGCTGACAAGAAAAGAGCCGGAATTGTAGGTTCGAGCCTCAATCAATCGATACCGAAGCGGCTACCTTGGTTGCGCGGTTCTGCCGTTCCGGTACAACCTCGCAAAGACGGCGGCGTGACCCTGGCTCCTCGTTGCGAACGAGGAAAAATCTAAGCTAAGATGCGGTGCCTCAATCACTTAGCTTTTTCGCCATACCCCTCAAATAGCAACCTTAGCAACCTTCGGCTTTGAAGTCTCAACCACCCTTTAATTGGCAAACTTGGCAAACCAGTCTCCGCGCAAAGAATGCACAAGCTTTGAGAAAGCGCATGGATGGTTGCGGGGGCCTGCAATGCACCGAAGCCGCCACCTTGGTTCTGCCATTTCGGAATAGCCTCGCCCGCGGGGTGGCGGCATGAACCCAAACTTCGGACGTGGGTTCGATGCTGCACTTTTGACGCATTGCACAAGAGCCGCGCGGAGCGATTTAAATCTCATTTTTCGTCTCGATCCTTCGGAGAAGGACCCGACAAGGGGACGGTTTGGCTCAGTGAGTTACGGTTTGGCTGAGTGAGTTGGCGTGTCCGTCTCAGTCGTGACCGCCGCTGACAAGTCTCGCGCCGACGAGTGGAGACCTCCGATGTGCGCTTCATCGGATGGTAGAACGCTACCTTGACACGGAAGAGGTCAGAGGTTCGGGTACTCCCGGGCCTACCATCTTTTCAAATGAGATACGAGAAGCCAATCGCCGAAACATTGCACATACGTTGCACACTCTTTATTGAACTAGCTTAGAAAAGGCATCATTGACGGCGCGACGTACATCGGGCAAGACCGCCTGCGGCTTGATGTAATGGCGATCGCACACATCGCGGCTATTGCCCAAGGCTTTTGCGGCAGTCTCGCTGCTCTTTGATTCCATGCGCACTCGGGTGGCGTGGGATCGGCGAAGCAAGTAGAAACCGTTCCAAGCTATGTCGGCCTTCTCAAGTGTCTGGCGAATGGTGCGCTTGCTCAGATTATCGAGCACGACGGGCCGATGCCCCCCTTTCTCCCGTTAGAATGTATCCGACAATCGGTGAGCCTTGCGTCTGCCAAAGGTCCAGCAAGATTTGGCGCAGTTCGTAGGCGGCGGTTCCAACTCGAGCGGTCAGCGAACGGAGCGGAGATTAGCTGTCCCGTTACTACTTAATTGCACGAATTAAACTTGAACGAGGCGATTCGGGTGCTCCAGTCGAAGCTCGCGGTCGTTTTCATGTATTCCTGGCTGTACCAGAACGTGCAATCATCGCTCGGGTCGACGCTCATGCTGCTGTAATCGCCCCAGCGGCGGAAAGATTGCACCTGCACGCCAGCACCTGTTACCAAAAAAATGGGTGCTTCCAGCGTCCCCAAAGGGAGATCACTCGGAACTCGCCCCGCTACTGCGACGCTGGGAAAGAGCCCTCTGCTGGAGGCGCTGAAGCCAAGCGCGATGTTCCCTACGCCATCCATGGCAATACTCCCCATCCAGTAGTTGATGTTGGGGTCGATAATCGTGCCCTGCTGGAAGACGAACGGCGACGAGCTGGAATTGTTAGGATTCCGAATCTCGTACCAGCGGATTCCCCCCGCCGCGCCTCCTTCTATCGTCTGGTTCACCACCAAAGCTTCATGGGCACCAAAATTGCGATAGGCCAGCCGGTACATGACGCGGTCACCCAAGGAGTCCAGCTTCTCACCGGGGTTCGGCTCCGTAATGCAAGCCCGCGTACTTAGTGAGCACGCTTCTGTGAACGGCGCTACAGGGATTAGCGTCGGGCCGGTGAAGGTAGAGTTAGCAGGATTGCTGAAGTCTACGTGGAATCGGAAGAAGTTCAGGTCGGACGCATCCGCAACGCCGACCATAAAGTTGGGCGACCCGACCGGCGGCGACGTTTTTCCGTCGAGGTCGGACGGCAGCAGGCTCGAGACGCTTGGCGGTTCTTGGAAGCAAATGATCGTAGCTGCATTCCCGGCGAGCATATTCGCACGATCGAGCGCGCAAGCCATCGCTCCGCTGAAATGCGGGTTGAAAATATTGGCGGTCACGTAGTACCCGTCCGGCCAGACTCCCAACTTAGGGTAGTCCGGCAAATTGGTATTAGGAGAGGGGAACGAAAACGCGTACCGATTATAAGAACCTGTAGCGTCTGAGGTAGTTGACACCGCCAAACAGTACATGAACGGCGGAGCGAAAACAGGCTGAGCAGCTACCCAACGATTCGCCAGCTTGTCATATTGGATGATAATGTCTCCGTCGTTCCGCGTTTCACAGGTTCCCCCAAAACCTTTCCAAAAAGCGTTGCCTGGCGTTGGAAGCATAACCGCTGCACCGGTCGTCTTGTCGAACACTTCAAAGGTCAAGTTGACCCACTCCACGAATTGCGTTGCACCCACTGCGCCGTTCGTGTCCGGCGGCACCACAGGGCCACCGCTCGCTACGGTCTGTGTGGCGTCCAGGCCGTCAAAGTTTAGCGCTGTAATCACGCTGACTATTGCACCAGTAGGTACCTGCGCGACTGGATCCGTCTGGGAACTCTTAAATGGCGAGTGCGTTGACAGAGCTGGGTGACCCAACTGACGATTGCCGGTGGATACTTGGGCGGCCTTTGCCATATCTCTTAACGAGCCGGGAGAAAGGTCGTGCTTAACCTCTTGGGACACACTCGGATTGCCTGATGAGTCTTGCGTGGGCGCCGCAATCGGGGAAAAAAGCATGGCGCACATGATCGCTGACGGTATCGTCAAAACAACTCCTGCCGGTGCTTTCATCGGAATACCTCCTAATCCAAAAGTTGAAACTCGTTTTGTTTGAGCAATGAAGGCTGGCCACTCTGGGGCACATTCCAGACAGGTGGATTGTACTCCTTAGCTGGAATTTCAGATAATCCATTAGTCGATTTGACCAGACCCTTTCCAGTTCCGCGCGGAATAACGCACGTGAACCGCGCCATTCCTGCACAATCGACAATCCCAAGATGTCTTGCCCAGTGAAGGGCTCACGCTCATGGCTTGGAGCTTACGAGGATTGGAAGGCGGCTATTCAGGCAATGAGTCCGCATGTGCCTCCGACTGACCATTTACCGGCTCGTGGGTTTGCGAGCACATGATTGAAATCGGAGACTAGGGACTCAGTCCAGCTGCTCCAAAAATCAAATAGAATCAAACACAGCCATCGGCGCGGTCTGCGTTCACCGGACAAGGGAGACACTTTGGACATGAGCTTCGCTGTCCGACCGCGTCTCACTTGCAGGCGGCGAGAGGTGCAACGCGCGCGTGTAGCGAATGTACGTTTCGACCGGCAGCACCGGCGTGACAAGCGGCGCAAGAATCGCGCCCGCCGCGATCAGCAGTGCCGGGTAGGCCACTCGCCGCCACCTGCGGTGCCGCGCCTCGAGGAACCCTTCCCACATGACGCTGCCGGCGGCGAACAGCAGCGGAAAGGCGGGGAAGAGGTAATACACGCGCGGACTCATCGTAACAATCACGCCCGCCGTAAACACCCACGCCCAGCCCAGCGCGCGAAATCTCTTCCCTTGCTCCGCGAACAGGAAAAACCACAGGCCTGCTAGCCACACGGGCGCGGCCAACGGGTTCATCGCACCAATTTCCTGACCGAAGAAACTGAAGAAGCCCAACGGCACGTTCCGCCCGTTGCGTCGAATGTTGGCCCGCAATTCGAGAAATGGAAAGTGGTGCCGAACATTCCAACCTTCCGAAGGCGGCCTTTCAAACCCAAGCACTCACCAATGCGCAGTCCGGTCCCTGCAAGCAAGGCAACCCAGGATACGGAACCTGGGGATGATGGTAACTAGGATTCGCTCGACCTCTTCTCTCGATGGAGACGGGCGATGCTGCGTGGTCGGGTCAATGATGGGCATACCCACACATTCATGGTTCCACTT
>Ga0306920_100012204_pt1 | contig 11644 bp, 12 predicted proteins | sample flu12Cox44000170_FD_204666 | JGI IMG/M metagenome (GOLD analysis project Ga0306920, IMG submission 204666) | Lab enrichment of tropical soil microbial communities from Luquillo Experimental Forest, Puerto Rico - flux4day.12C.oxic.44.000.170 (v2)... | ecosystem: Environmental > Terrestrial >...
CCTCGAGAATGGATCTCTCGGTGAGGCTGAAATCTCCTACGCCGGGCCAAATGCGCTCGCACGTGCACGGCTTGCTGCCGAATCCGTATCCACTCGCATCAAGAGACGCTACTCGGACCTCGAGATGCGTGTCGATCTGATCGGCGTGAATAGTGTCTTCGGCGATCTTGCCCCGGCCGTCGCAACCGATCCAGCCGAAGTGCGCTTGCGCTTCGCGGCACAGCATCCGCAGCGCGAATGCGTTGAGCTATTGCTCAACGAGGTGGAGGCACTCTACTGCGCGGGGCCCGCGGGCGGCGCCGGCGTGCGCCGATCTTTGGCCCCGCGTCTCGCCAACGCCTCCTGCCGCATCGAACGCGAGCGCGTCTCGCCGCGGATTTCCTTTCTTGGAGGCTGCCGGTGACTCGCGTGATCGAGGTTCCGCTCCATTGCTTGGCTTCCGCACGTAGCGGCGACAAGGGCAATCGGCTCAACATTGCGGTCGTGTGCCACCAATCTTCTTTCTATGCCGTGCTGCAGCGGGAGCTTACCGCCGAGCGGGTTGCCGAGCATTTCGCTCCGCGCAAGCCAAGCCGAGTTGTCCGTTACGACCTGCCGAAGCTCGCTGCGTTCAACTTCGTGCTGGACGATGTGCTGGAAGGCGGCGTGAACGCGAGCCTCGGCCATGACGGGCACGGCAAGTCCCTCTCGTTCTTCCTGCTCACCCTGTCCATCACTGTTTCTGCCGAGCTGCTGGAGTAGCCGCGGGGCCTCGCTCAAACTGCCGCGCCTGCCAGATGGTGCTGCTCATTTGCCTTGACCCGCGATATTATCTCGCTAGGCAAACGGGAAAGCTGACGCGCGGGATGGGAACCCTGCAACCCCGGTGGGGGTTACCGCCTTGCCGTCAGTGGGACTGCCAAAGCAAGCCAATGGCGATCATCAGGATCATCGCGGCTTTAGCTATCGTCTGCGTGGTTGTTGTCGCTGCCTTTGTCGCGTTTGCCTGGCGCTCGCCAATCGATCCCATCAACAGGCCGGACACCACGGCTTTCGACCCAGCGCTTGTCGCCCGCGGGGCGCAGCTCGCATCGGCCGGAAATTGCATGACGTGCCATACACTGCCGGGCGGCCGCGCATTTGCGGGCGGGGTCGCCGTTGCGACGCCGGTCGGCATCCTCCATTCGACAAACATCACACCGGACGCCGATACAGGGATCGGCGCATGGTCGCCGGCGGCGTTCACGCGCGCCATGCGAGAAGGCGTCGACCGCGCCGGCCGTCACCTTTATCCGGCCTTCCCCTACGACCATTTCACCTTGCTCGACGACGATGATCTTGCGGCACTCTACGCTTTTCTAATGACTCGCGAGCCGGTGCGCGCCACTTCTCCCGTCAACGAGGTTACGTTCCCGTTCAACCAACGTCTGCTGATTGCGGGATGGAAGCTGCTTTTCCTCCGCCCGGGTCCGTACAAAGCCGATCCTGCGCATACCGCAAGCTGGAACAGAGGCGCGTATCTGGTCGAGGGTCTCGCCCACTGCGGCGCCTGTCACACGCCGCGCAACCTGCTGGGAGCCGAGACGAAAAGCGCTTTCGCCGGCGGGGACACCGAGGGCTGGAGCGCCTATGCGTTGAACTCGGCATCGCCCGCGCCTGTTCCGTGGGATAGCGATGCGCTCCATTTCTATCTGCGCAACGGATGGCACGGCGATCATGGTATCGCACGCGGCCCGATGGCGCCGGTGATCAACAATCTGGACGCGATTTCAGACGCCGATCTCGGCGCGGTCGTCGGCTATTTTGCAGATATTCTCGGCAAGCCAACTGAGGAGCGCCGCCAAGCCGCGCGAGCTTTACTCGAACGCGTACGCGCCGGCGACCAATCCGGCGCGGCGAAGAGCGCCAAGACCGCGGCACAGGCTGCATCGGCCGACGAGCAAACGCCAGGCGCAAGAATTTATCAGTCGGCGTGCGCTCCGTGCCATGAGAGCGGCCGGCCGCTTCCCTTCGGCGGCATCAATCTCGCGCTGAGCACCGGCCCGAGTGGCCCCAATGCGCGCAACGTGCTCAATGTCGTGCTCTGGGGGCTGCCCGCCGCCAACGGCGAACGCGCCCCCATTATGCCTGCGTTCGCCGGATCGCTGAACGATCAGCAGCTCACGGAGCTCCTCAACTTTGTGCGCGCGCAATTCGGCACGGGCTCGCCTTGGACCGGGATCGAAAACGATATTCGCGAGGCGCGCAGCGGCCGCAGGCCTGTGATGATCTCTCCGGCGCACGGCAGCGATGCTGCAAGCGCCATTGCCAGCCAGGGTGACACGCAATGATGAAGCTGGACATCAACGGCGCCCAGCACGAGATCGATGAGGACCCTGATACGCCGCTCCTCTACGTGCTGCGCAACAATCTCGCGCTCAATGGGGCAAAATACGGCTGCGGGCTCGGCCAATGCGGCGCATGCACGGTGTTGGTCGACGGCGAGGCCGTGTTCTCCTGCCTCATTCCGATTCTGTTGCTGGAAAGCAAGCGCGTCACCACAGTCGAAGGGCTTGGCACTATCGAGAATCCGGGACCGCTCCAGCGCGCCTTCATCGAGGAGCAGGCGGCGCAATGCGGCTATTGCATTCCAGGCATGATGATGCGGGCGCAGGCGCTGCTGCAAAAGAATGCACGACCCTCCGATGCCGATATCCGCAAAGCGCTTGCGCCCAACCTTTGCCGCTGCGGCACCCACGTGCGAATTCTTCGCGCAGTGCGGCGCGCCGTTGCGCTCATGCAGAGCGCAAGCATGGCCCCGGCCGGCGAGGGGAGGGGGCAATGACCAGCGCGATCACGCGTCGTCATGTCCTTGCCGGCACGGGTGCGCTGATTGTCAGCTTCTGCTCGAGCTCCCGATTGCTGGCGCAGCAGGGACCCGCTGCCGCAGGCAATGCGCCGCCGCTGCCGGGAAGCTTGAAGACGAGCCCGTTCCTCGATTCCTGGATTCGCGTGGATGCCGACGGCCGCATAACGATACTCACGGGCAAATGCGAGCTCGGGCAGGGCATCAAGACCGCCCTGCTGCAGATCGCCGCTGAGCAGCTCGACGCCCCGTTCGCGTCGCTGAAGCTGATCACGGCCGATACGGCCGTGACCGCGAACGAAGGTTTTACTGCCGGCAGCCATTCCATGCAGGACAGCGGAACCGCGATCATGCACGCCGCCGCTCAGGTACGCGCAATTCTCATCGGCGAAGCCGCGGCGCGTTGGGGCGTGCCGCCTGAGACGTTCAAGACGCAAGACGGCGCCGTGGTCGCGGCGGACGGCCGCCACCTCACCTATGGTGCGCTCGTTGCGGACCAGTTGCTGCACGTCGAGGCGCAGCCGCGATCCTCGCTGAAACATCCGACCTTCTTCAAGGTGATGGGAAAGCCGATCCCGCGCGTGGACATTCCCGCCAAGCTCACGGGCGGAGCGGCCTATGTGCAGGACGTGCGCCCGCCAGGCATGGTGCACGCGCGGATCGTGCGGCCGCCGGGCTATGGCGCCAGTCTGGCAAATGTTGATACGGCCGCGGTCGAAAAGATGCCGGGCGTGCTCAAGGTCGTTCGCGACGGCAATTTCCTCGCGGTGGTTGCGGAACGCGAGTTTCAGGCAATCAAAGCGATGCGCCGCCTCGCCGCTGCCGCGCGTTGGGACGAAAAGGCAAGCCTGCCCGACCCGTCCAATCTGCCGGCGACCATCATGGCGCTTCCCGCGCAATCCACCGCCATTCTCGATCGCCGGCAACGTGCAGTGTCAGGAGGCAAGACACTGCAGGCGACCTACACGCGGCCATATCAAGTGCATGGCTCCATCGGACCATCATGCGCGGTGGCGCTGCTCGAAAATGATGGCTTGACGGTTTGGACGCACACGCAGGGCGTTTATCCCGATCGCCAGGCGATCGCAGAAATGCTCAAGCTTGCGCCCGATCGGGTTCGCTGCATCCATGCGGAGGGCTCCGGCTGTTACGGGCATAACGGCGCCGATGATGCGGCCGCCGACGCCGCGCTGATTGCACGCGCATTCCGTGGCCGCCCGGTGCGCGTGCAATGGATGCGCGAGCAGGAGCATGCCTGGGAGCCGTTCGGCCCGGCGATGGTGAGCAAGGTAGCGGCTGTGCTCGACGACAAGGCCAATATCGTCGACTGGGACTACGCGGTGTGGAGCAACACGCACACGATGCGGCCGGGCGGGGCCGGCGCGCTGCTTGCCGCCCAGCACATGGCGCAGCCGTTTGCCGCGCCGCCACCCAAGCCGATCCCGCAGCCGGAAGGGGGCGGCGACCGCAACGCGATCCCGCTCTATCGGCTGCCGAGCGCGCGCGTAACGCATCATTTCGTGCCGCAGATGCCGCTGCGAGTTTCCGCTCTGCGCGCGCTTGGCGCCTATATGAACGTGTTCTCGATCGAAAGTTTCGTCGATGAGCTGGCGCAGGCGGCGGGAGCCGATCCGGTCGAATTTCGGCTACGCCATCTCGACGATGCTCGCGCCAAGGATGTCGTTGCGCTCGCCTCGCAACGTTTCGGGTGGGATTCATTCCGCAGCGAGCGCGATCGCGGGCGCGGCTTTGCCTTCGCGCGCTACAAGAATCTCGCCGCCTATTGCGCCATTGCAGCGGAAGTGCAGGTGGAGCACGAGAGCGGGCGCGCGCGGCTCGTGCGCGCCGTTGCTGCGCTCGATGCCGGGCAGGCCGTCAACCCCGATGGGCTCGTCAATCAGGTCGAGGGCGCCATCATCCAGTCAACGAGCTGGACCCTTTATGAGAGCGTCAGCTTCGACCAGAGGCGCATCACCAGCATCGACTGGTCGACCTATCCCATCCTGCGTTTTGATGCCGTCCCCGACAGCGTCGAAGTGCATGTCATCGACCGCCCGGGGCAGCCGTTCCTGGGCAGCGGCGAGGCAGGCCAAGGCCCTGCTGCCGCGGCGATTGCAAATGCCATCGCGGACGCGACGGGCAAACGGCTTCGCGATTTGCCGCTGACGCGCCAGCGCATCAAAGCGGCCATCGGCGTGTGACATCGGGCGCAAACTGTTTACTGGCTTCCAAGTGCCCGCTCGCTTCGATGCGCCGCCGCAAGACGACCACACCGACCCTCAGATGCGCCCGCTTCTCCATCCAACTCTGGTCAACGGACGAAGCGGCGATCCTGCGCTCTACGTCGAGACGTTGTTCGAGCGCCGTGCCATCCTGTTCGATCTCGGCGACATCAGTGCGCTGCCGCCACGCAAGATCCAGCGGCTCGACCATATTTTCGTGTCGCACGCGCACATCGATCACTTCTTTGGCTTCGACTACCTGCTGCGGGTGCTGGTCGGGCGCGACAAAACGATAAGTCTATGCGGCCCGGCCGGCTTCACCAGTCATGTGCAGCACAAGCTTCACGCCTATTGCTGGAATCTGGCGGGTCGATATCCCTGTGATCTCGTGATCGATGTAACCGAGGTCGATCGGGATGACGATTCCAAGCAAAGTCATGCCGCTCTAGCGGCACACAACGCGCGCTTTCGCCTCAAGACGGGATTCGCCGCTGAGGAGCTCGGCAAAGCTTCGCTCGAAGCAGGCATCGTGCATCGCGAATCGACGTTTCAAGTCTCAGCGGCCGTCCTCGATCATCGCACGCCATCTCTGGGTTTTGCGCTCGAGGAGGCCACGCATTTGAATGTGTGGAAGAACCGACTTGCGGAAATGGGGCTGCCGGTCGGCGCGTGGCTGCGCGAGCTTAAGCGTGCAGTGATCGAGAGCAGGCCGGATGACGCGCCGATCCGAATTCCCTCCTCGCCGGAGGGAGATGAGCAGGTGCTACCCCTTGGCCGCCTGCGCGAAGCCGTCACCATCACGCCCGGGCAGAAGATCGCCTACGTCACCGACGTCGCTGATACGCCGGCCAATCGCGCGGCGATCGTTGCTCTCGCGCGCGGGGCCGACCTGCTGTTCATCGAGGCGGCTTTCGCCGCCTCCGATGCGGCGTTGGCGAGCGCGCGCGCCCACCTGACGACGACGGCGGCCGGACAGATAGCCCGCGCCGCCGGGGTGCGCCGGGTCGAGCCCTTCCACTTCTCGCCGCGCTATGCTGGAGAGGACGCGCGGATGCTCAGCGAAGTGGTGGCCGCGTTTACCGGGCAAGCGTCGTAGCCCGGATGAGCGCGCTCGCGCGTCTTCGACGCGCCACCAGCGCGTTCACGCGCGTCTTCGACGCGCTATCGGCGCGCGATATCCGGGGTTCCCGCATGTCGCCATAGCGCGTCTTTGACCCACTATGACTCATGCGGGCTACGGCTCCTCCGCAATCAACAATCCTGTGATCGGCGTCACGGCGGGAATTTGCAGGCCGAGGTAATGGTCTAATCGTGCAAACAAAAAGGTGAATGCCATGACCGGCACCTATATCGCTCGACCAAGGACTCCGATGTCTCCCGAGGCTCTGGGCGTCCTCGGCACTGGAAGGATTGCCTATGTCAAGGAAATCCGCGCCGCGGATGTGCATGGCGACTTCCCGCAGATCCAGCGGCTCGCGCCCGGGACGCTGCTTTATGCGCTGCATGCCGCGGACGGAACCCCGATCATGCTGACCGACAGCCGCGAGGCGGCGCTGGCAAATGCGTGGCGCCAGGAGCTGGAAACAGTCAGCCTGCATTGATTGCTAAAAAAAACGCATTCGTGTGCTGGCTGTCACAGCGTGATTCTCGCAAGCTTGCATAGACTGAGAATGGTCAAGGGCAGTGTTTGCCCGCAGACATCAGACGCCCCGGAGGATGCCATGACGGCAATGATCACAATCGACGGTCCGCAGGATGGTCATTTCATCGTGCGATTTTCCACGCGAGACGGCAGGTCGCTGTCTCTGGGAGTCCCCGAAGCGAAAGCCGAGGTGCTGCGCGAGCTGCAAGAGCACATTCCGTACGGCATTGCGGTGCGGGAGCTGGTCGAGGTTGACGCCGAAGGCGTCTGACGCGCCGGCGCGCTCCTAGCCGATCGCTGGATACTGTTTCGCTTATTTCCAACCACGCCGTCATGGCCGGGCTCCTCCGGCTCGTAGAGGCCATTGAGGCATGGATGCCCAGGACAGGCCCGGGCAATTGCTCTAGCTTCATAGAGCCATAATCGATGGGCTTCATCATCTCGGATGCATGCCGAATGACGGAGCTCGCAATGGTCCCCTTGAAGGTTGTCGTAACCCTCGCCTGCGGTTGGCTGGCAGCAGCCGCTTTCGCGCCGACCCTTCATGCCCAGCAGCTGCAAGGCCAGCCCGAGGCGCGGCTGGTCGTCATCGGGGAAGGTGCCGTGAGGGTGGCGCCGGATTATGCCCAGGTCATCTCTGGCGTTACCACGCGGGCAAAGACCGTCAAGGAGGCGGCAGACGCCAATTCGAGAATAATGGCGGCTGCCACCTTGGCGTTGGTTCAATCGGGCATTGCCCGGCAGGATGTGCAGACCTCGCGGTTCTCGGTGCAGCCCGTTTATGCGGCGCAGCAGCCCAACACCGAGCCAAAGCTCAGCGGCTATAGCGTCTCCAATCAGGTCACGATCAATGTTCGCGATCTCAACAAGGTCGGTGACATTCTCGATCACCTGCTCACGGTGGGAGTGACGAACGTCGGCGGCGTCACCTTTCTGGTCTCGGATCAATCCAAGGCGCTGGACCAGGGCCGCGCGGCGGCCATTGCGGATGCTCGGCGCAAGGCCGAGATCTATGCCCAGGCTTCGCACTTGCGGCTGGGCGAGGTTGCCTGGATCACCGAGGACTCCGGCTTTGCGCCCCCGGTTGGGATGCGCGCGGCGGCAGCACCGGCTGCAATGGCAACTTCCGTTCCAATCGCACCCGGCGAAGATACCTTGCGTGTGAGGGTCACGGTCGGGTTTGCGATCGCTCACTGAGGCGATGATGCAGAGCGATGGCGGGGTGCGCGCAGATGACGCGGCGCCGCTTGCCCGCAAGCCCCACCGGCTGCGCCGGCTCGCAGCTCAATCCTGGGAGTCGTGGTTGCTGGTCGTGCTGCTGCTCACGCTCTGGCAGCTTGCAACATCCGTGCTCGGCGTGCCCAGCTACCTCGTGCCGTCACCGGAGACGGTAGTCGCAACGATCATTGCGCGCTGGAGCTCAATCGCCGAGAATGGCCTCGTTACCCTTTTTGTCACTGTGGCGAGCTTTTTCGCCGCCATCGTGCTCGGGGTAGGCAGCGCCGTTCTGATCTCCGGCTTTCGCCCCGTTGAGCGCCTGGTGTTGCCGCTGATCGTCTTCTCCCAGGTCGTGCCGAAGGTGGCGATCGCGCCGCTGCTCGTGATCTGGCTCGGTTTCTCGATCAAGTCGCGCGTCGTCGTCGCCTTTCTGGTCTGCTTCTTCCCGATCGTGATCGCGACCGTCAGCGGTTTGAAGAGCGTGGAGGCGGAGCTCCTTCATCTCACGCGCCAGCTGCGCGCGAGCCGCTGGCAGAGCTTCTGGATGGTGGGCCTGCCGAGCGCGCTGCCGCAGATGTTTGCGGGCTTCAAGGTGGCGATCACATTGGCGGTGGTCGGCGCCATTGTCGCGGAGTTTGTCGGCGCCGATTCCGGCCTCGGATATCTGCTCCTGGTCGCCAACGGCAACTTCGATGTGCCGCTTGCCTTCTCCGTGCTGGTGGCGCTCACGGTGATGGGCGTTGCGCTTTATGGGGCAATTGAGCTCATTGAACGCCTCGCCTTGCCCTGGCATGTGTCGCGGCGCATGGATGTCCATGAGTGAGCGCTGCCGGCCGTGCCGGCTCTGCCGGTCGAAATGAGCAGCGAACAGGGAGGAGCCACGACCATGGTCAAATCGCGCATCGGACGCCGTCGTTTCCTTGCCGGCGTGTCCGCCGTTTCCGCTGCTGCCGCGATGGGAGGCCGCCTTCGCGCGCAGAGCGCCGAGGCGGTGACCATGCGGCTCAATGCCATCGCTTACGGCGAGCACGCGCCTTTCGCCTTGGGCATCGAGAAAGGCTTTTTCCTCGGCGAGGGCATCGCGCTCAAGCTCCTGCAAGGGAACGGCTCCGGCAACGCCGTGCAGATCACGGCCTCGAAGCAGGACCCCTTCGGCTACGCCGACGCCGGCACCGTGATGAAAGCGGTGGCGCGCGGGGTGCCGGTACGGCTGGTCGGCGTCTTTCAGCAGCTCTCGCCGCTCTCGATCATCTTCTTCGCCGACAAGGGTTTCAAGGCGCCCAAGGACCTCGAGGGACACTCGATCGCGCTCACGGCGGGGGACGCGCTGCACCAGCTGCTGCCGGCAGTCTTTCGCAAGAACGGTGTCGATCAAAGCAAGGTGCGTTTTTTGTTGATGGAGCTCGCCGCCAAGTCCACCGCGGTGATTGACGGCAGGGCGGACGCCATGGGTGGTTATTTCACGACCCAGGGGCCACAGATCGCGGCCGTCGCCAAGAAGGCGACTGCTTGGCTCAAATATTCGGATTTCGGGGTGAACACGCTCTCCGACGGGGTCATCGTCAACCGCGATCTCATTCGCGACAACCCGGAGCTCATCCGCCGCTTTCTGCGCGCAGCGACACGCGCGTGGAGCTATGCGGAGGTCAATCCGCAGGAGGCGGTGGACGCGTTGATCAAGATGTTCCCGGATTCAAGCTTCCTTGCCCAGCCCGGCCAGGCGTTGAAGCAATGGGAGGGCCATAGTGCGCTCATGCGCGCGCCGCGTGCCGAGGGGAGAGTGCCCGGCTGGGTCGCGCCCGAGGACGTGCAGGACACGATCGAGCTTCTTGCCGAGTACGCCGAGCTCTCGCCCAAGGGCAAGATGGATGACTACGTCACCAACGCGTTCTTGCCGGGGTAAGGCGGTGTGCGTTGAGATAGCGTTTCCCGGGCGCAGCGCAGCGTGGCGCACAGCGTCACGCTACGCTGCAGACCCGGGATCTTTACGTGCTCGAAGCTTTGTGCGGTCCCGGATTAGCGCTGCACCGCTTCGCAAGGGCTTCGCGCTGCACCGCATCCGGGACACGGGTGTCTTTTGCTCGGCTCATGACATGTGATCGCGCCGCCGTCATCGAGATCGCGGGCGTATCGCTGAAATATCGCTCGGCGCGCGGCGATATCCTCGCGCTCGCGCAAGTGAGCCTCGCCGTGCATGCGGGCGAGTTCGTCTCCCTTGTCGGCCCCTCCGGCTGCGGCAAGAGCTCGCTGCTGATGCTTGTCGCGGGGCTTTATCCGGCGACGAGCGGCAGCCTGCGGGTGATGGGCGAGGAGGTTCGCCGCCCGCCGCGCGGGATCGGCATGATATTCCAGAATCCGGTGCTGCTGGCGTGGCGCAGGGTCTTGGGCAACGTCCTTTTCCCGGCCGATGTGCTGCGGCTCGATCGCCGTGTCGCGCTCGCCACGGCGCGGCGCCTGCTCAAGCTCACCGGGCTTGAAGGATTCGAGCACCGCTACCCCTTCGAGCTCTCCGGCGGCATGCAGCAGCGGGTTGCGATCTGCCGCGCGCTTATTCACGAGCCTGCCATCCTGCTGATGGATGAGCCCTTCGCTGCGCTTGACGCCATGACCCGCGACCACATGGTGTTTGAGTTCCAGCGCATCGTGGCGACGACCGGCATCACGGTCCTGTTCGTCACCCACTCGATCCCGGAGGCGGTGACGCTGTCCGATCGGGTGGTGGTGATGTCGCCGCGCCCGGGGCGCATCCTTGCCCAATACGCAATCGAGCTTGCGCGCCCGCGCGACTATGGCGTGATGTCGTCGCCCGCGGCGCTCCGCTACATCGATGCCCTGCGTAGCCACTTCATCGCCGAGCTCACCCCGGCGGGTGGATGAGGCCTCGATAGCAGCACCGTGCGATACATTGTTAGGTGTTTTCAAAGTGCTGGTGCGCGCTCCGCCGCGATGGGCTCCGGATTTCTTCGGCGATGGTATATTAGCTTCCTTACTGCTTGATCCTTTCGAGCGTCGCCGAAAAATTCGTCGGTGACTGATCGATGGATCATTCTGCTCGCTCTTGGGATAGGCGGCTTAAGAGCATCGTTATCTCCTACGCGGCAGCGCGTTCGCAACCGCACCGCCAGTGGCTGCCTCGCCCATCTTTTCGATTGTCACCGGCCGCCGGGACCTAACAATGCCGCGCAAGATGGACGCGGGCCGCTTCGGCAACAGGACCACACTGCCGTCGGGATGCATGAAGAATTTGAGCCTGTCACCACGCTTCAACCCGAGATGCTCGCGGATGAACTTCGGAATTGTCGCCTGCCCTTTGCTGGTGATTGCGGACTCCATGGAGAATCTCCGTATCATTACATTCCAATGTGTAAGACACTGCTCCACGCGTCAATCGCTGGTGGATCCGCAATTTTGCTCGAATGCCGCGTGTTTTTGCGCCTGTAGAAGCCGCGAGTCTGAGGCAGATCGGGCGGAGAGCGCCCACCCTAACGCTGACCTGCCACTCATGGAGGAGGCTCGCATGCCCGAAAAGAGACGCGTTAGGTTGTTTCGAAACGGCCGCGATCAGGCGGTCTGGATTCCCGTGGAGTTCGAGCTGCCGGGAAACGAGGCGATCATCCATCGCGATCGCAATCGGCTGGTGATCGAGCCAGTCCGCAAGCGAGGCCTTCTCGCCTTGCTGAAGGCGATGAAGCCGCTGAACGAGGATTTTCCAGGCATCGAGCATCCTGTGCCGGCGCT
>Ga0306920_100012207_pt1 | contig 11643 bp, 9 predicted proteins | sample flu12Cox44000170_FD_204666 | JGI IMG/M metagenome (GOLD analysis project Ga0306920, IMG submission 204666) | Lab enrichment of tropical soil microbial communities from Luquillo Experimental Forest, Puerto Rico - flux4day.12C.oxic.44.000.170 (v2)... | ecosystem: Environmental > Terrestrial >...
CGGGCGGCGCATGCGCATGCGCCGATAGAGCCCGCGGCGCGGCCGCCCCTGCTCGCTCGCCACCACCGCGGCGACCGCCTGGTCGGAGCCGAGGTTCGAGATGTCGAAGCACACGAGGCGCGACGGGGGCCGATCGAGCGCGAGCACGCGCTGCAGCTCGAGCATCTCGGGCGAATGGCGCGCGCGCGTTCCCGAGGCGCGCGCCTCGAGATCCGCGAGCGCGTGCGCCGCATTGCGCTCCGCGGTGCGGAGCAGCAGCCGCTCGCGGCCGCGCTTCGGCACCGCGAGATCCACCGCGCGTCCGGCGCGGCGCGCCAGCGCGTCCATCAGCGTCTCCGCATCCGCGGGCGGCTCGGCGGTGACCAGGCGGCGCGGCGCGGCGCCCGTGCCGAGGTAGCGCTGCGCGATGAACGATGCGAGCAGGCTGCCTTCAGGCTGGCCGGCCGTGTGCTCGAGCACGCGCGTCTCCTTCCCCACCACACGACCGCCGCGCAGCAGCAGCGACGCCACAGCCGCGCGCGGACCGTGGCGCGCGACGCCGAGCACGTCGGTGTCCTTGCCGTGCAGCGTCACCACGCTCTGCGGCGTGCGCAGGTTCTCCAGCATCTCGATCTGATCGCGCAGCCGCGCCGCTTCCTCGTACCGGCGGGCCGCCGCGGCCTCGTCCATGCTGGCGCGCAGCCGCACCGCGAGCTCGGGATTCTTCCCGCTCAGGAACAGGACCAGCCCGTCGACGAGCGCCCGATACTCGTCGCGCCCGACGTGCGAGCGGGTCGTGCAGGGGCCGACGCAGCGGCCGATGTGGAAGTAGAGGCAGGGACGGTTCGCGCGCCGGTAGTCCTCGAAGTTCCGGCAGGTCCGGACCGGAAAGACGCGCCGGATGCCGCGCAGGGTGCGGCGCAGGTTCTTGACGTCGGTGTACGGGCCGAGGTAGCGGGCCCCGTCGTTCAGCACCCGGCGCGTGACCGAGAGGCGCGGGAATTCCTCCTGCAGGCTGAGCTTCACGTACGGGAAGCTCTTGTCGTCCTTGAGCAGGATGTTGAACGGCGGGTGGTGCTGCCGGATCAGCGTGGCCTCGAGCAGCAGCGCCTCGGCCTCGCTGTCGGTCAGGATCGAGTCCAGGTCCGCGGCCCGCTCCATCAGCTCCGGGAGCCGCGGGTGGCCGCTGTCGCCGGTGAGATAGCTCCGGACCCGCTGCGAGAGGCTCTTCGCCTTGCCCACGTAGAGCACCCGTCCGGCGGGGTCCTTGAACAGGTAAACCCCCGGCACGGCAGGGAGATTGCGGACTTTTTCGTCCAATGTGCCCACGTGAGCCTCCGTAGGGTCCTCGGAGGATTCCCGAGACTCGACACAGTACACTGCGACGCACCACCCGGCAACCGCCCGGGGCACGCGATGCGCCCGCGCGGTCGCGCGAATGCGCGCGGCGGCGGCGGCGCGACGTCAGTGCTGCGCCCTGCGCTTGACACTCGCGCACACGCGCCTTAGTGTCGGTGGGCTCGATATTTCCGAGGAACCTCGAACGGAGGAATCTGCATGCCGCATCACAAATCGGCGGCGAAACGGGTCATCACGAACGAGAAGTCGCGCGCCCGTAACGTCGCCGCGCGCACGCGGATGCGCGGCGCGATCCGCGGCATGCGCGGCGCCACCACCCGCGCCGAGGCGGCCGCGGCCTACCGCAACGTGTGCTCGGTCCTCGACCGGGTCGCCGCCAAGGGCATCATCAAGAAGGAGACGGCCAGCCGGCAGAAGGCTCGCCTGGCGCGATTCGCCGCCAAGCTGCCGGCCTGAGCGATCCCGCATGAAGCACACCCGGGCCGGCATCCTGGCGGCTCTGTGTGGAACGGCTCTGACGGCCGCCTCCGCCTTCGCGCAGGCGGCCGCTCCGTTTCCGGTCGTCCCGAACCCGCCCGAGCCGCACCGCTCGCATTTCATGGCGAACACGATGATCGTCACGGGCGTGCTGATGATCGCCTCGTCGTTCCTGATCGAGCGCGAGGCCGACCGCACGTACGATCAGTATCTGAGCGAGATCGACCCGGCCCGCATCACCGAGCTCTACGACCGCACCACCCACTACGACGATCTCTCGAACGCCGCGCTGATCGGCGGCAACGTGCTGCTCGCGACCGGGGTCACGCTGCGGCTTCTGCAGCGCCCGCACGCACCGCCGGTGAGCCTCTTCATCGGCGCGGAACGATGCGCCGTCGCCTTCGGCTTTTGAGCCTCGGCGCGCTGCTGCTGCTCCCGGGGTGCGGGCAGCGCCTGCGCGCGAACCCGTTCGATCCGCACAACGCCGTGACCGGCGGGCGGCCGCCCGGATTCGTTGCGCTCGCGGGCGATGCGAAGGTGACGCTCGAGTGGTCCTACCTCCCCTCGAGCGGCCTGCTCGGCTACCAGCTCTATCGCCGCGCCGCCACCGACACCGCGTTCGCCGAGATCGGCGCGCTGATTCCGCCGACCGTGACGACGAGCGGCGACTTCGGCCTGCTGAACGGCGTCGACTACACCTACCGGCTCTACTTCGTGTTCGGCTACGGGCTCGGCGCGTCGCCGGCCGAGGACATCGCGACCCCGGGACCGCTCGCGCCGTGGGTCGCGGATCTCGGTTCGGCCGCCGCGACCGAGCTCACCGCGGACGGGCGGCACATCCTGGGCGCAGACCCCTCCTACACCGGACCCACGTTCATCGCGGTCGACACGAATCTCGGACAGGTGTGGATCTCGGACACGGAGGGCGGCAGCCTGGTGCTCTACACCCCGTCGTCCGGACGCCACGTGACGCTGTACGCGGGCACGACGCCGGGCTCGATCGCGCTCGACCCCGTGGACGGGAGCACGTGGGTGTGCGACACCCCGACCGACGCGGTCTATCACTTCAAGAGCGACGGGACGCCGGGATCGCCGGGCCAGCTCTCCCTGATCAGCAACCCGCTCTGCGCTGCGGTCGATCCCGTAGACCGCTCGGTGTGGGTGTGCGAGCGGGACGCGGATCATCTCCGCCACTACACGTCGTCGGGCTCGCCGGCGGGCTCCGTCAACCTGATCGCCCCGTCGCGTGTCGTGGTGGACTCGCTCACGCACGCGGCGTGGGTCAGCTCGTTCACGCGCCAGGAGGTGTACGTGGTCGCGAACACGCCCGCGATGCGGGACAGCATCGGCGGCTTCGCGGGGCCGATCGGCATCGCGGTGGATCCGCGGCGCGGGCGGATCTGGGTCGCGGACGCGGCCGGCGACCGGGTGGTCGCGCTGCAGCGCACCTCCCCGATCACCCAGGAGTTCAGCGTCCGGCTCCCCGGCGAGCCGCGCGAGATCGCGCTCGACCTCGCGACCGGGAACGCCTGGGTCACGCTCGCGACGGCCGGCGCGGTCGCGGTCGTGACGCCCGGCGGCACCGTGCTGCGGCGGGTCGCGGGGTTCGGGCAGCCGGAGGGCATCGCGATCGGTGTCTCGCCGTGAGCGCGCCTCAGAAGTTGTAGCCGATCCAGAACACCGTGCGCGGGTGGTGCGAGTAGTGGTTGAAGTCGTCGCTCAGCCACGCGTAGTCCCAGCGGAACGCCGGGAAGAGCCCGCCGCCGAGGTACACGCCGAATCCCGCGCTCTGGATGTGATCCTCGAACCCCGACTGCCACGCCCACGCCGCGTTGTAGAACGCCGCGCCACCGATCGTCGGGATGAAGAGCGGCAGCGGGTTCGCGAACGTGAGGCCGCGCACGAGCGGCACGCGCATCTCCTCCTGCAGCAGCACCGTGGTCGGCCCGGAGAGCGTGCGCCGGTCGTAGCCGGCGATCGATCCGTAGCCGCCCAGGTAGAAACGCTGCGCGTCGCGGCCGAAGCTGTCGTACGCCTGTGCGCGCTGCGCCCACACCACGTTCGGGATCGGGGTCTCGTAATGGCGCAGCTCGGAGAGCAGCGAGACGTAATCGCCCTGCGCGTACGTGAGGTCGCGGGTGAATCCGGTCGAGACGTACGCGCGCGTGCCCGAGCTCGGCCCCATCTGGGTCCAGATCACGTTGTCGTGCACCAGCGTGAGGAAGTCCGAGAGCAGATTCTCGTTCTGGATGTTGCCGTTGCGCAGCAGATGGTTGTCCGCGTGACGCAGCACGAGCGACGCCTCGATGCGATCGAACCGGTTGAAGGGATAGACCAGGATCCCGAGCCCGCCGGTGCGCTCCTCGCGCCGCACGACGTCGAGGTCCTGGTCGTAGATCTCGTTCAGCCGGAAGATCCCGGCGCCGTAGTTCAGGCGCTGGTGCTGGTTGAGATACGTGATCGAGCCTTCGAACCCCTCCCAGAAGCTGCCGCCGAACCGCTCCGCGTCGTTGCCGATGAAGATCTGGTACTGCTCGTCGCCGAGCACGTCGCTGAGCGCGATCTGCGCCGCCGCGCTCGCCCCCAGCACCGGATCCAGCGCGATCGCGTTCTGCACCAGATCGAGGCTGAGATGCCGCTCGTAGGGCTGCGCCGCGCCGTCGAAATGCAGCTTCGTGAGCGCGGGCAGGGGCGGCCCGGGGCTCTCGTGCTCGACGGCGAGCGTGTCGATGTGGAAGCGCATGGAATAGGTCTGGAACGTGATCGCGTTCTGCGCGGTGAACAGCAGCCCCTCGCCGCCCGGCAGCCAGTCGGGATCGCTCGCCGGCCCGACGAGGCGCGTCACGCGCCGCGTCTCGCCCGACGGCTCGGCGGGCCGCACCCAGAGGTCGCTCGTTCCGCCGCGCGTCGAGCGGTACGCGATCCATTTGCCGTCTGGTGAATACACCGGCTGACGATCGCTCCCGGTCGGCGGATCGCTGACCCGCTCCGGCGTTCCGCCCGAAAGCGCGAGCCGGAACAACCCGTAACGCCCGCCGCGATCGCCGCGGTCCGAGGCGAACACCACCCACTGGCCGTCAGGTGAGACGTCGGGCTCGAGGTCGTCGTAGTCGTCGTTCGTCAGGCGCTCGAGCCGCAGCGTCCCCGCCGGCCAGCTCGCGCGATAGAGATCGCTCCGCCCGCCGTAGTCCTGGCCCGAGAAGATGATCGCCGAGTCCCCGGGCGCGAAGCACGGGTCGTGTATCGCGACCAGGCCCGGGAAGTCCGCGCGGCGCATCACCCGACCGGACTTGGCGTCGAGCACGTACAGCGCATCGCGGCCGCCGCGCTTCGACGACAGCACGATGTGCCCGGTGCGCGAGACGTCGGGCCGGTTCTCGAAGAGGTGGAACGATTCGTAGGATGGCGACGTGCCGCCGCTCAGGAGCCGCCGCTCCTGCCGGTGCCCGTGCCGGCCCGGCTCGTTCACCGTGAGGTGGATGCCGTTCTCCCCCGCCGCGAAATAGCAGAACGACAGCGACGAGTCGCTCGCGCTGCCGCCCGAGATCGCGCGCGGGCCGAGATTGTAGTGCCCCTGCGGCGTCAGCCGGTGCGCGATCTCCTGCGGCTCGGAGCACAGCGCGGCAGCCGGGTAGTAGTGCCGCCTGAGCGATGCGAACCAGTCCTCGTCCACGCGCTCGAGCGGCACGCCGAGCGTGAGGCGGAACAGCGTTTCGAAGTCGTCCGCGCGCCACCAGTTGTCGAGCAGATCGAAGATGCGCGCGTCCCCGTACGTGTCCCGCACGTACAGCAGGAACGACTGGCCTTCCTTGTACATGAGGACCGTGCCCCAGATCGGCTCGCTCTTCGTGATCGGCAGCGCCTCGCGCGTCGTCAGCGCGTCGCGCAGCAGCCCCTCGGCGTCCTCGTCCCAGTGCGTGCCGCAGTATTCCGCGAGCCCCTCCGTGAACCAGAGCGGCGGCATGTACGACTGGGAGCGGTGGTGTTCGCGCATCACCTTCGTGAGCTTCTGCAGCATGTACCAGTGCGTCAGCTCGTGGCGGGTCACCCACGCGAGCCGGGTCCACGATCCGTTGTGCGGGACCATGACGCGGCCCTTGATCAGCTCGGTGAGGCCACCGACCGATTCGGTGATCAGCTCGGGCGTGGCGTTCGTCTGCTGGAACAGATGGTGCGCGGAGTAGAACAGGAACGGCACGCGGTCGTGCGGCTGGATGCGGAAGCGTCCGTCGTACTCGACGCACACGCTCTCCGCGAACGCCGCGAGATGGCGGGCGAGGCTCTCCTCGGCGGCGTAGTAATGGAGGCGGACGTGCGGGGTCTCGAGCACCAGCCACTGGAGGCGCTCGTACTGGACCTTGTTCTTGCCGAACCCCTGCGCGTGCGACGGCCCCGGAACGAAGAGCGCCGCCAGCAGCACGAGCGCCGGCAGCGCCGTCCTGGGCGCGCGCCCCGCGCGCGCGGTCGCTCGGCGTCCCCGGTCGTCCGCGCTAGCGCGATCCCAGAACATCGTCCAGCGAGTACAGGCCGGGTGGCGCGCCCGACACCCAGCGGGCGGCCGCGATCGCCCCGGCGGCGAATGCCGCGCGCGACTCCGCGACGTGACGCAGCTCGATGGACTCACCGTCCCCCGCGAACAGGATCGCGTGCTCGCCCACCCAGCTGCCCCCCCGCACCGAATGAATTCCAATCTCCGTGCCCGGCCGTCCCGCGCCGCGCCCCGACCGTCCCTTGACCAGCGCGTCCTCGCCGAGCCCGCGGCGCGCGAGCGCGCGGCGGGCCAGCGCGAGCGCCGTGCCCGAGGGACTGTCGGCCTTGTGACGGTGATGCCGCTCCACGATCTCCACGTCCCATCCCGCCGGCAGCGCCTCGAGCACCGCATCGAGCGCGCGATGGAGCGCGGCGATTCCGAGGCTGAAGTTCGCGGAGCGGACGACCGGTGTGCGGCGCGCCGCGGTCCGAACCGCGGCCTCGTCGTCGGGCGAAAGCCCGGTGGTGCCGCTCACCAGCGCGGCCCCCCGCTCGGCGCACAACCCGGCCACCGCGCGGCAGACGGAGGGAACGCTGAATTCGATGACGACGTCGCCCGATCGGACCACGGCGGATGCGTCCTCACTCCATACCCCGGCCTCCCCGCCCGGGTTCGCGCCCCCGGCGAGCGCCGCCACCGGCGCCGCGCGATCGACATGCGAGCGGATCGCGACGTCCGCGCTCGCGCGCGCCGCCTCTTCGACCGCCCGGCCCATGCGGCCCGCTGCCCCGACGAGGACGATCGGGATCATGCGCGCGCCGCCGGGGCGGCCGCGGCGGTCGAGATGCCCGCCGCCGCAGCGGCCGAGAGGATCGCCTGCTCGGTCGTGCTCTCGACCGGGACCAGCGGCAGGCGCAGCTCGTTCGCGATCCGCCTCATCGCGGAGAGCAGGAACTTGACCGGACCCGGGTTGGACTCGATGAACAACGCCTTGAAGAGCGGCAGCAGGCGGCGGTGCAGCGCCTCCGCCTCGGCCGCGCGGCCCGCGCGCGCGAGGTCGCACAGTGTGCGCATTTCGGCCGGCGCCACGTTCCCGGCGACCGAGATCACCCCGGCGGCGCCGACCGCGATCATCGGCAGCGTGAGCGAGTCGTCGCCCGACAGCAGCGTGAAGCGCGTGCGCGCCTTGAGCGCGCTCGCCTGATCCAGGCTGCCCGAGGCCTCCTTGATCGCGACGATATTCGAGACCGACTGCAGCTCGGCGAACGTCTCGGGCATGGTGTTCGTCGCGGTGCGCGACGGCACGTTGTAGAGGATGATCGGCAGCTTCGTGGTGCGCGCCACGGCGCTGAAGTGCGCGATCTGTCCGCGCGGCGTCGGCTTGTTGTAGAACGGCGTGACCAGCATCGCGCCGTCGAGGCCGAGATCCTCCGCCATGCGCGTGAGCGCGATGCTCTCCGCGGTCGAGTTCGTCCCGGTCCCGGCAACCAGCGGGATGCGGCCGTGGATCCGCGACTTCGCGAAGCCCCACAACCGGCGGCGCTCCTCGATCGAGCAGGTCGCGGCCTCACCCGTCGAGCCGGAGATCACGAGCACCTCGACCCCGCCCTCGATCAGAAAATCGATCAGGCCGTCGGTGGCGTCGAGATCCAGCTCACCGCCCCGGAACGGCGTCACCATCGCGACCGTCAGTCCCTCGAACATGGTCTCCCTCCTCCTCAGGTGACGACCGGCGCGGTCTCGTTCCAGGCGCCGGCGAATGCGACCTCCGCCGGGCCCGCGAGCGTCGCGTCCCATTCGTTATCGACCGGACGGAGCGTGACGATCAGCTCGTCCCCGCCCGCCGTGACCACCGCGATCGGCGACGGCTCGCCGTCCGAAACCGCGCACAGGGCCGACGCGATCGCGCCGCTGCCGCACGCGAGCGTCTCGGCCTCGACGCCGCGCTCGTACGTGCGCATCGCGACCCGCGAGGCGCCGAGCCGCGCCACGAAATCCACGTTCGTTCCGGCCGGCGCGAAGCGCGGATGATGGCGCAGCGCGCTGCCCCACTCGGCGACCGGAACCCACTCCGCGCGCTCCACCGGCACCACGAAGTGCGGAACGCCGGCGCGCGCCGGCCGCCCCTCGAACCTCCGTCCCGCAGCCTCGAGCGTCACCATGCTTTCGGGCCGCCCGACGCGCCCGAATTGAAGGTCGATCCCGCGCCCGTCCGCCGACCGGCGCGCGGACTGGATGCCCGAATCGGTGCGAAAGCGCACCGCGCCCGATCGTCCGAGTCCGAGATCGAGCGCGAGCCGGGCGAGGCAGCGCGCCCCGTTCCCGCAGTACTCGGCGATCCGGCCGTCGGCATTGAAGTAGCGCATCGCGAAATCCAGCTCGGGATCGCGCTCGAGTAGGAGCACCCCGTCCGCGCCCACGCCGCGGCGTCGGTCACACAGCCGCGTGACCAGGGCGGCGAGGTCGTCTCCGAGGTCGCCGGCGCGGTGATCGATCACCACGAAATCGTTGCCGGCGCCGTGCATCTTGAGGAACGGCAGGCTCATGATCCTCACGGCTTTCCGCGCGGCCGCCGCACCGTGAGCCGCACGTTCAGGACGTCGGCCGCCGGCGGCACCACGACGGTCACGAGGTCGCTGGCCGGCTCGCGGTCCGGCTGCCACGAATGGCTGCGGTCAAGATCTCGATACGCCCGCACGCGCAGGGTGCCCGCGGGCAGCTTGAGATCGAACTGATTGTCGGCATCCACGTCGAACTGCAGCGCGCGCAGCGTGTCCTCCGGCGTGATCACCTGCACGCGCAGCACGCCCAGGCTGTCGCCCGATGAGTCTATCACGGCGCCTCGGAGCCTCCCAGGCGCGCGCGGGTTCACGACGCGCAGCGTCACGCCACTCGCCCACGGCTTCGCGGCGCTGAGCTCGAACACGGTGTCCACGGCCGCGAGGATGTCCGCGCTCGGCTCGAACGAGCGGTTGTTGTTGAGATCCGCGAACGCCCACAGCCGGTAGCGGCCCGGCACCGCGAGCCCCGAGAGCCGGAAGTGTCCGAGCCGGTCCACGAGCCCGATCGCATCGAAGTCGCGCGCCGTGCTGTCGGGCGTGTGACCGGTGGCCGCGTCGTAGCACCACAGGTACGTGCCCCCGGCCGGGAAGCCGCGCGCCTCGAGGTCGCCTTCGATGCCGCCGGCCGGGAACGCGGGCGCGGTGCTGAACACGATCGTCTTCCCGTTCTCGAGGTGGTTGCCGTGGATGTCGTAGGCCGCGGTGCCGAGGAACAGCGTGTAGGTGCGGTTCACGCCCAGCGACTCCGCGGGCTCGAGCGTGAGCGTGTGCCCCGACCAGCGCCGCCGGTGAATCGGAACGCGCGGCGCGAGCTCCGCGGCCTCCCCGGTCGCCTCGGGCTCCATGCGCTCGCTGAACGTGATCGTGAGCCGCGCGCCCCGCGAGACCCCCGCGGCGCCGGAGTCCGGCGAGGAGCCGATCACGCGCGGCGGCTCGACGTCGAGCGGGCCGCCGGAGGGTGGCTCGCGTTTCGCGCAGCCCGCGAGCGCGAGCAGCGCGGCGAGCACCGTCACGACGGCGGCGGCCGGCGCGCGCCATCCCGGGCGGGGCGCCTCCTCGCAAAGCCTCGCTCGGCGGAGCCGGCTCACGCGCGCGGGTGCGCCTGGCGGTAGGCCTTCCGGAGGCGCGCGCCGGAGACGTGCGTGTACACCTGCGTGCTCGCGAGCGAGCGGTGTCCGAGCAGCTCCTGGATCGCGCGCAGGTCCGCGCCGCGGTCGAGCAGGTGGCTCGCGAACGAATGGCGCAGTGCGTGCGGCGTGACGCCGAGTCCGGCGGCGACGCCCGCGAGCCTCCGCCCCACCACGCGCTGCACGGTGCGGGCCGTGAGCCGCGCCGCGCCGCGGCCGCGGAACACCGGCGCGTCGGCGCGCTGCGGGTCGCGCACGGAGACGGCGAGGTGCGCATCGAGCGCGGCGAGCGCGCGCGATCCGACCGGCACGATGCGCTCGCGCCGCCCCTTCCCGCGCACGCGCAGGAGGCCCGCCCCGCGGTCGACGTCGCCGAAGTTCAGGCCGGTGAGCTCGGAGACGCGCAGGCCCGACGAATACGCGAGCTCGAGCAGCGCGCGATCGCGCAGCGTCTGCGCATCGTCGCCGGCCAGGCGGTCGAGCGCGCCGGACAGCGCCGCGGCCGGGAGCGTGCGTGGCAGGCGCCGCGGCAGGCGCGGGAACGCGAGCGCGCGCGCCGGGTCGCCGGTCGTGATCCCGCGGCGCTGGCAGAAGCGCGAGAAGCTGCGCCACGCCGCGAGCGCGCGTGCGGCGCTCGCGCTCGAGAGCCCGCGGCGATGGAGATCGCGCATCGCGCCCTCCAGCAGCTCGCGCGTCCACAACGCCGGCGCCACCGTGCGCCCCGGCCCGGCCGCGCGGTCGAGCACGCGCGTGATGTCGCGGCGGTACGCGGCGAGCGTGTGCGGCGAGCCGCGCCGCTGCGCCGCGAATTCGCTCAGGAAGCGCTCCAGCGCCTCACGCACCGATCGCTTCCGGCTGGAACGTGGACTTGCACTTCACGCAGCGCAGCGTCAGCCCTTTCTTGGTCTCCTTCTCGACCAGGAACGGCGCGTGGCAGTTCGGGCACGGCGTGAGGCGCGGCTTGTCCCACGCCGCGAACTTGCACTCCGGATAGCGCGTGCAGCTGTAGAACAGCTTGCCGCGCCGCGTCCGCTTCTCGGCGATCTCGCCGATCCCGCACTCCGGGCACTTGATGCCGAGCGTCATCTTCTTCGTGAACTTGCAGTCCGGCCGCCGCGAGCACGAGATGAACCGGCCGTAGGGGCCGTTGCGCGCCACGAGCGGCGCGCCGCACAGCTCGCACTTGCCTTCGACCGGGGTCGGCAGCTCGGCGTCGTCCACCGGCCGCGTGTACTTGCACTCCGGGTAGCCGGGGCACGCGAGGAACGCGCCGCGCCGGCCGTACTTCTTGACCAGCATGCGCCCGCAGTTCGGACACGGAACATCGGTGACCTCTTCGACCGTCTTGCGATGATGGACGACCTGCTTCTCGGCGCGCTCGAGATCGAGGCTGAGCGGTGACCAGAAATCCTTCACCACGTGATGCCACTCCTGCGAGCCCTCCTCGATGCCGTCCAGCTCCTCCTCCATCGTCGCGGTGAACATCACGTCGAACACGTCGGGGAACGTGCTCACGAGCAGCTTGTTGACCGCGCGCCCGACGTCGGTCGGGATCAGGCGTCCCTTGTCGCGCAGCACGTAGCGCCGCCCGGTGATGGTCGAGACGATCGTGGCGTACGTGCTCGGTCGCCCGATGTTCTCCTCCTCGAGCGCCTTCACCAGCGACGCC
>Ga0306920_100012208_pt1 | contig 11643 bp, 13 predicted proteins | sample flu12Cox44000170_FD_204666 | JGI IMG/M metagenome (GOLD analysis project Ga0306920, IMG submission 204666) | Lab enrichment of tropical soil microbial communities from Luquillo Experimental Forest, Puerto Rico - flux4day.12C.oxic.44.000.170 (v2)... | ecosystem: Environmental > Terrestrial >...
CTGGGCGATACCAGCCCGCTGAGCCCATCGGTTGCCTCCTTTAACGGAAACCTGTATCTGGCGTGGAAGGGCGACGGCAACGACAATCTCAACGTGATGGTCTCCACCGACAATGGCCAGAGTTTTGGCCATAAGATGACTTCCCCGGAGACAAGCAGTGACGTCCCCGCCCTTGCTGCCGATACGGAGCACCTTTACATCGGATGGAAAGGCAGCGGCAACGACAACCTGAATGTCGCCCTCGTGGACATCGATCAGTCAGGGTTCCCAACCGGCCTTTCAAACAAAACAACCGTAGGCGACACGAGCCCCTTCGGGCCGGCGCTAGCCACCTTCAACGGCGCACTCTATATGGCCTGGAAGGGCGACGGCAACGACAACTTGAACGTCATGGTCTCCACCGACGGCGGTCAGACCTTCGGTGACAAAGTGGTCTCTCCAGAGACCAGCGACACCGCGCCCGCGTTGGCTGTGAACAACGGCAGTCTGTTTATCGCATGGAAAGGCAGCGGAAATGACAATCTGAACGTTGCGGTGGTGGATACCGACTTGTCAACCGGCATTCCATCAGGTCTGTCCAATAAAGTGGTCCTGGGCGATACCAGTCCATTCAGCCCCACCCTGGGCTCTTTGAATGGCTATCTCTTTCTCGGGTGGAGGGGAGATGGCAACGACAACCTGAACTTGATGGCTTCCACTGATAACGGCCAGACCTTCGGCACTCAGCTTGCTCCCAAGTTTACTTCTCCCGAGACAAGCGACACAGCGCCGAGCGTTACCGTAAACAATGGCACCCTTTTTATTGCCTGGAAGGGGAGCGGTAATGACAATCTTAATGTCGCCCCCGTTAACGTTGCAGGCTTCACCGTGCCCCCTTATGTCAACCAGACGAACATTCCCAATTTCTCGATAAACCCGGGAGACAGCATTTGGTGCTCGGTGCAGTACATTAACAATCAGACAGCCGGTTTGATTTACTTTGCCAACTGGACCACAGGACAAAGCTTTTCGCTCACTTTGGTACCGCCACCGGGAGCGAGCTTCAACGGCGACAGCGCCGAGTGGATCATGGAAGCCCCGACCCTGGTAACCCCGAGTGGAGGCACGAGTGGCGCGTCTCTGCCCAGCTTTACTCCAGTCGCCTTCACTTCTGCATTTGCCTGTACGGCCAATCAGAACACAGGCGACCCGGCGAACGGTGACACGTGGAACATTGTTAATGCGGTGAACCAGACACTTACCTCCGTGTCGGTTGGTTCAGGGACAGTTACCATTGATTTCACCGGTTGAGGCTAAGCACGCTCATTATCGGACAGCTGCAGCATTGAACGACGCACACAGCATGATGTGCTGATCCAACGCTTGCAGGGACCGCTCGACCGCAAGCTTGCCCGCATACAGCTCGTATAACGCCACGCAATAGCGGCGTCACCCTCTGCGGATGGCGCCTGCACCCTCACGCTCTGGGTTGTAGCGAGGATGGCGCGGGCAGTTTACGCGGACCGATCGGCGCATCCGGAGATTGATCTTCAGTCGCAACAACTCACCTCGTTTCGATGGAATGTTCGCGATCGCTCGGGGCGTACCAAGTTAGTCGATCCGGATGTGACTTCTTGCGTTCGAGCTTGGCTCCGTTGACGGGTTCGCCCCGCAGCAGCGCATCCCGGACCAGCCGGGTATTTGGCTGGGTGTTGATCATCGCCTGCAGGAATTCTCCTTTGAGCCCGACAGGCAAATGCTCCATCATCTCTTTCAACAAACGACGCGGAATGCTTCCGGTATGCAGACAGAACTCCTGGGGTAACATCCGGTCGTCGATTTGCAGCGATGGTTGTGAGTTCGTCTGCAGGCGAATGGTGTTGAGCTCGCCTTCCAGTCGCTTCAGTCCGCGGCAGCGCAATAATGGCGCAGTGGCAGCATCCTCCATGCGGATTATCGCGTAGACAGTACCAGGGACATGTTCCTTTCGCGGCGGGAGTCGGATTTCGCACTTCGATATTCCAATCTATGACTTTGAGGGGATTCCGTTTCACTTGCTGACGTTTTCGCAGCACCAGCGAAGGTGTGAGAAGGAGATGCTGGAGTTGATCGGGCACGATGTCGATCTCGCATATGCGTGTCGCCCCCGGACCCTGCAACCGCCGCCGAAAAGAATTTTTTCAATTCGGGCAAAATCCGTCTCCCGTTTTTCGCCTATCTAGTTGTGAGGCGGTTTCGCCTTGGAGATGAACATGAAAGCGTTAAGAATATCGGCCCTGATGCTCGCGGTTGCGGTCTTTTCCATCTGCTCGATACCGGTGCTCGCACAACAGGAAGTCGACCCCGATCACTTTGACCAGCCGACCGTGGCATCGACGCATGCTCGGAGTGCTAAAACACAAAACCATCACAGCGCGAATACTCCTCAACGCAACACTAACAAGAAGCTGGCAAGTGCACCCTCACATAAGACGAATCCGCCACGAAACGCTCGTCGGATATCCAACGGTAGCGAAACTCTGGGGGACTAGTCGGCAGCCCTTAGAAACGGCTGCAACTGGTGGGTATCGCTAAGACCACGGAAGTTCGAACCTGTTGCGATTGCCAGGCTCGCTCGGATGATGTTTCCCTGATCGACCAGAGATTTATCGAGACAAAGAAGTATCGCAGTGTCTCTAATTGGCTAGTTGCGAAAGCGCCGTGCGCAGCAAGTGTGTCACGCATCTGTGCTGGGCGTACCGTTCGCTGAGACGCGTATTGGCTGTCTCACAAGCTGGAATCTGATAAGCCGCGCCGAGTTTGTGCTCGAAACCGCTCGTTGCCGAGCCCTGTAATAGTGAAGCGTCAGCAACTGGGATTGCTTGGTTCGCGAGCGCCTATTACCGAATGACGAACGGCGGAAGCGATGAGTGTCTTGATAGCGAGGAGGGCACCAAAAGTGCGGCCGAACCGGGGGAATCCCGTCCGATTTGAATTTTGCAGCTCTCTGATGCAGCACTCTCGTTGCCCAACTTCGGAATTTTCGGTAGCATTACCCCACTCCGATGTCCATCAGTTCGGACCAAGTCACAAAGCTTTTGCACGACTGGAAGAACGGAGACCCTGAAGCGCTAAACCGCCTCACCCCGCTCATCTACCAGGAATTACGGCGCTTGGCGGATAGCTATCTGCGGAACGAACGAGCAGCACAAACCCTCCAACCTACTGCGCTAGTTCACGACTTATATTTGCGTCTTGTTGGTGGTGAACTGCCTGACTGGCAGAGTCGCGCGCACTTCTTCGGAATCGCTGCGCATCGCATGAGGCAAATCCTCGTCGAGCACGCTCGCCGGCGCCACGCTTCTAAACGTGGCGGGGGCGCCGAACCGGTGACGTTAGACGAGATGGTCTGCTTTGCGCCGCAACGCAGCTCCGACATCATTGCGTTGGACGAGGCCCTTAACAGCCTTGCCGCTTTCGATGAGCGTAAATGCAAGGTCATCGAGCTCCGCTACTTTGCCGGCCTGAGCCTAGAGGAGGTCGCTGAGGCTTTAGAAATCTCAGTTGCAACAGTGGGTCGCGAACAGCGGCTCGCCGAAGCCTGGCTTAAGCGCTACATGGCTGACGGAAGAAATTCTTGAGCGATCCCTCACGCTGGCGCAGGATCGAAGATCTGTTTCACCAGGCACTGGAGCAACCAGAGCTCGAGCGAAAGCGTTGGCTTATAAAGGCTTGCGCGGATGATGTCTCCCTTCTTGGCGAGGTAGAATCGCTTCTCGAATCAGAAAAGTCTAGCGCGTCTCTTTCCATTCGCGAGCATGTAGTTGGCGCCGCAACGGCAATGGCCGAGTCCCTCGAGCAAAACGATCTTCCGCCACGGGTGGGCCCGTATCGGCTGTTGCGGCAAATCGGTCGCGGAGGTATGGGTACCGTGTACCTTGCCGAGCGTGCCGACGGACAGTTTGAACAGCAGGTCGCGGTGAAAATGGTGCAGCCCGGCATGGATACGGAATTCATTCTGGCGCGCTTTCGCCGCGAGCGGCGGGTTCTCGCTCGTTTAGATCATCGCAATATCGGGCGGCTGCTCGATGGCGGCACTACGAGCGATGGGATTCCTTACTTCGTGATGGAGTATATCGATGGTAACTGGATCACACGGCACTGCGACTCTAAAGCTCTTTCTGTCGAGCAAAGGCTTCGTCTGTTTCTTCGTGTCTGCTCTGCGGTCCACTACGCCCACTTGCAGTTCGTGGTGCATCGTGACCTGAAGCCCGGGAACATTCTGGTCGACTCTAAGAGTGAACCCAAATTGCTCGATTTTGGTATTTGCAAGTTGCTCTATCGCGACGCAAGTAGCGAGAACCACGACACTGGAGCTCTCGGCATGCCCTTGCTGACGCCGGAATATGCCAGCCCCGAACAGGTACGAGGCGAGCCCGTAAACATCGCCTCCGATGTGTATTCGCTTGGAGCTGTACTCTACGAATTGCTGACTGGCTCACGTCCGCATGTCTTTCCTAAGCTCACACCGCAAGTAGTTGAGCAAGTGGTGTGTCAGCAAGACGTGAGCACGCCAAGCGATGTAGTCCGCCAATCTAGCAAAAAGCTGGCGGCGCGATTGCGTGGCGACTTGGACAACATCATTCTGCAGGCCATGCGGAAGGAGCCGGCCAGGCGTTATCAAACCGTTGAACAATTCGCCGGGGACATTCGCAATCACCTCTCCGACAGACCGATTACTGCGCGGCCCGATACGTTCACTTACCGTTCGGGTAAGTTTCTGAGTCGGCACCGGCTATGGGCGCTTGGGGGCGTAGCTCTCGTGATCGCCTTCGGAGCTGGCCTGTTCAGTACTGGCCTGCACATCCCGCTGCTGTCACCAAATCCTAATTTGAAACCGTCGCCAATTGCGATACCTCATCAACCCCTTTTGCAAGAACAGCGAGTCGAATTGCTGGTTGAGCTGGGTGATTCTTACGCTCGGGAGGAAGACTGGAGCGATGCGCTTATTGCTTATGAGCAGGCCCAGGCACAGATCACTAACAAGACAGGCAGTGATGATCCAGCGAGGAAGACTTGGAGCGAGCGGATTTCCGCTGACATAAAACTGGCCAAGCAGCACCAAGGAGTGAAATCCAAAAAGTGAGATTCGTGTGAGCAAAATCATCCAAGTTTTGCGCCTTAATAGTAATGCGAGCTCCGAATGACTCCGCGACAGAACCAGATCATTTCCGAGACCTTCCCTTTAATCCGGGAGATCGCCATTCCTGTCTCACTGCTCTTCTACGGACGCCTCTTCGATCTCGACCCGTCACTACGCCGGTTGTTCAATATCGACATGAAAGAGCAGTCGAAGAAACTGATCGCCATGCTCGAGGCCATCGTCGCAAGCATCGACGATTGGGAGCAGATTGTCCCAGTTCTGCGCGAGCTGGGACAGCGCCATGTGACTTACGGAGTGAAAACGGAACACTACGACACCCTTTGCGCGGCTCTCGTCTGGGCGTTCGGTCAAGCACTACAGCCTGGTTTCGATGTAGAAGTGCGCGCTGCCTGGACCGCCGTCATCCAGGCCGTTAATGATCAAATGAAAATCGGTGCCGCGGTCGCTACCGCCTGACAATCTAACAAGTGCTAGGACCGCCGCTTTCTTGTTGCTATGTCAATTGTCGCGCGATCATCCGAAATTTCCTTGCTTGGCGATGAGCAATTCTCACTCTGCCTTACGGCTATAGGTGAAGTGGATCAATCGATCCTTCCAAGCAATTGGAATTAAGTGGAGTTCGGATGTCCAAGAGCCCCATTGATTTTTCCGTTACCTGATTAGAAAAAGAAGCTCCGATATATACGAACCAGCTACCACCAACGGTCCTCCACGGGGGAGGTCGTCGGGTCAACCGCTGCATTTCGGCGACACGAGAGTAAATTCAATCCAGGTCATGCCTTTGTGTACGGAGCGGCTGTTGCGACCCAGGGTCGGCGAGTGGCGTGTGCGGCAGCGGCTCAACGGGCGTCAAAGGCTTGGCGACCGTAGCTAACGGTGGCCCAGGCGGAAGCTTTACCGTCTTCTCGGGGCAACCCAACTCCCTCCAGGCCGGCACGCCCGGAATCATAGCTACGGGCGGCAGCGGTGACCCCGGCAACAACTCAGTGGGGTCCGAATGGCGCAGACACGTTGGATGCCACCAGCGGCAACGGATGGGTTGCTGGAGTTGGAGTCCTAGGCCAAGGCGGCAACGTCAGTGCAGGTTCCGTGTTTCCGGCTCAGGACGGCGTTCTCGGACTCGGCAGAACCGGAGGCGGCAACCGCGGCGGTATAGGTGTCGAGAGAGTCGGTGGGCAAATTCAAACCACGACGGTCCCGGTGGCAGCTTCGCAGGTGCCAATACTTCCCAATATGGTAAGGGAGTTCGGGCTTTCGCGCGCAACGGCTACGCTGGAGATTTTAATGGAGACGTCGATGTCTCCGGTACTCTTCCTGCCGCAGTGAAGAACTTCAAGATCGACCATCTACTCGATCCCGCAAACAAGTTCCTTGTGCATGCTTCGGTAGAGTCGTCTGAGTTGATGAACATCTATTCCGGAAACGTCATCACCGACGCGCAAGGGGATGTGGCCGTTCTCACTGCCTGACTGGTTCGAAGCCGAGAACACCGACTTCCGTTACCAGCTGACGGTAGTGGGGCAGTTCGCGCAGGCCCATCGTGGCGGGTGAGATCTCGAACCACCAGTTCCAAATCAAGACCAGCACGCCCAACGTGAAGGTTTCCTGGCAGGTGACTGCTGTTCGTCAGGATGCCTATGCCAAGGCGCACCCGCTCGTAGTTGAGCAGCAGAAGGACGACCGCTTACAGGGCGCCACTACATTCATCCTGAGCTACACGGTGCAACGAGTCAGAAGCAACTCGAGTGGGCGCGCCATCCCAGCATGATGCAAGAGATGAAAGCAAAGCAGGCAGAGTTAGCAGCTCAGCACTAACCATAGCGGTAACTGATTGATTTGATCGGGCAAAGTTCAACTGGCCTGCGCCCAACTTTTGTCACAATCGGATGGGAAGGAATGACGAGAGGAAGAACACTATGCAACCGCTACAGATCTTGCCGTACGATCCTCAATGGATCGTGGACTTTGGAGCGGAACGGCAACGCATCGCGCAATCCCTGGGCGCAGTGGCGCAACGGATCGAGCATCACGGCTCCACGGCGGTTCCCGGGCTGGATGCCAAACCGATTATTGACATTCAGATTTCCGTGGCGCATTTACGGCCGATGGGCGCATGCGCAGTGCCTCTCGCTACACTCGGCTATGTGCTCCTTCCCCACCTCATGTTGATTGGAGAGCCCCAACCAACCCTGCTGTAACCGCAAGCATGGAATATCGTCAGTTCTGACCTGACCACGATCTTACCCAGGAACCAGAAAATTCTTGCTGCCGGTGATCGTTTTTCGATTCCCATGGCGCCCGTATAGATGAACGGATCAATCGATCCCCCACAGGAGGAAATATGAAGAAGGCTTCATTAGTGCTACTGGCTGTGGCTGCGCTGGCAGCCGCCGGCTTTGCTCAGAACGCTTCGAAAGCCGACGCGTTCGCACAACAAGCTCAGAATGACGGTCAAGTTCAGCCGCTGGGCACGGGCGTTTGCCAGTCCACATTCACATCGGGCAGCGCCCTAGCCTACATGAAGTTCTGCACTACGCAAAACGGAAATGTGGCCAAGTTCGAGAGTCCATCTACTTTTGATCAGCTCCACCAGGGCGGCGAAGGTTACGGGGTCTGCGATCTCACGAACAACAGCAACGTCAGATATTACGACTGGGGAGTCTATGGCGAATCGGGCTGGCAGGCTGCCACGATCACACAACCGAACGGCCCGAACACCTTTCCCCTGACGATCACCCGCTCTACAACGGATGGCGTCTGGACGCTGAAACAGGTCTTCAGCACTAACGCGACCACTCCCGCCGTCAGAGTCACGATGACGCTCACTAACAACTCTGCGGCGACCAGGCAGGTCAACCTGTCACGCTTCGCCGATGTTAAGGCAGACGGGCAAAGCGTCAACTGGTTCGACGCTACCGGAACAGCAGCGTTTGGCCACTACGTTTTTGGTTTGATGATGCGGCACGTAAGCATAGATGGCATGGTGTTAGGCGGCTATATTGTTCCGCCCAGCACCACGGACCCGTGCAACATTAAGTTCAACGGCACTCCTTACAAAGGCGACGCTGCGACTCTTTTGCTGTGGACTTTCTACGCAGGCAATTCAATCGCACCCGGAGAGTCCAAAACAGCGGTCCTGGAGTACCGCGCATTCTAACGCGGGATGACCCACGCAATGGAAGGACGGGCGTCCTCGCCCATTCCTTTTTTGGGTGTGCCGAGCATGCTCGACAACTTGGAGGTGCAGGTCCTCTTCACAACGTGATGGAGGTGAAAATGAATTCATACCTGAAATTAACAAGCATGTTCTGTACAAGCATCGCCAGCATGAGCCTGATGTTGGCGCAGGCTGCTCAGACACCGAAGCAGCAGCCGGCGCAGAAATCAATGTCTCGGCCGGTGCGGGCGCAATCTTTATCGAGCGTTAGTTCGACCCTGGCGGCCGACGGCTCTCAACTTTTGGAAATCCGCAATGTTTCCTACCAGGTAACAGGTATCGTTCCCGGCCTCGCGGAAGACGAGCGGCTACTGCCAAGAAAAACGGCGCATTCAAAGGAAACGATTGGGGACATTGGCGTTGATGCCACTATCCTGCTCGAAGCCTGGCGTTTCGGCGACGACCTCGGCCAAAAGCCCAGGTATACGATTTCCGTTCCAGGAACCGACGGGCACACCATCGACAACGCGATCTTCATCGCCTCGCGGGGTCTGGAAGAGGTGGACTGGTGGTCCGTCTACCGCCTGGGAACGGGCCAGCATCTATTCGATACCTACGTGCCGCTGGTCAGCTTTTCCATTTCGAAACAATTCCTCACTCCCCGCTACGTCGGACTCGATGTTCCATCGGACGAACTCTCTGACGCCCGACTAAAACAACCGAATGTCGTTGCCGTTCTAACCTATGCCTCGGCAGAGCGGGTACTGAAGGAAGCCCTGCTGACCTGCGACGATGCGGACCAGGCGGCGCTGCTACGCTCCTACTCAGATGCTACCCGGTCAGTTTCGATGGTTGAAGGCGAGTCAGTCGCAGCCACAGGCCATCACGGACACTCAAGCTATCATTCAGCCAGAACTATCCGTCGCCATCTGATACCAAGCTGGTACTCATTCCAGTGCAAGGCGACGACTTTGACCTCACGCACGCGCAACTTCCTGCCCGGATGCACGTGAGCGCATGGCACCGGAAAACCTTGCAGCGAACACCAAACCGTCCAAAGGCCATCTTCAAGCTGGCGCGCCGCCGAGGCCCTGGGTGACAACGCAACGTCCAGGGAACGTTACCAAGAATTTCTAAATTAAGTATTTGGAAGGATGCCGACCCGGATCGTCCTGAAGTCGCCACCGATGAGCTTTTTTGCAAGAAAATCCTTTGCAACATGCCATCGGCTAATCCGCCAAGGCACGTAGCCCGCAACGATTCCAGGAGCAATCACCAGGAATATTGCAGATTGGGCGCCGCTGCTGGGAACTTCCTCATTTTGGCTCGTCGGAGTGTTGTCCATCGTCGCAGGAATCGCCGTTCTTCTGGATTCCTTCCCCCGATTCGCGCTGCAAGGTCTCGGTACGCCTGCGCCGATCTTTCCAACACGCCATTTGGTCGTCAGCGGGTTCTTTCGCGCCTGAGCGTGTAACCTATAGATGTGGAGTCTTCGAGGCGCGGCTCGCGACTGCCGGGTGTCGCCGGCCATGTTAAGTCCTGAGTTCCCGTTGAGATGCCTGCGGTTGTGAGTATTGCTGAGGTCGCTGTGCCGTGGATTCTAGTTAACGGTGTTAGGATTTTCTGATGGTGATTCTCAGGAGGTCTGTGCCCGAGTTTACTCGAGGTCGTTTGACTCAGCCGTTGGTGCGTGAGAACAGCTCGCATCGCCCGGCGACCTGGGACGAAGCGATAGAACGCGTTGCCGCTGCGTTCCGCAAGTCGATTGCGAAGAAAGATCCTCGGAACTTTGGCATTTTCAGTTGCTCAAAGACCACCAACGAACTGAACTACGCGGCGCAGAAGTTTGCCCGCAGCGTAATGGGCACGAACAATATCGACAGCTGCAACCGGACTTGACACGCGCCCAGCGTCGCCGGTCTGGCGGCGGTGTTTGGGGCCGGGGGCGGGACAAGCTCCTACCGCGAAATCGAAGACACCGACGTGATCCTGCTGTGGGGGTCGAACGCACGGGAAACACATCCGATCTTTTTCCATCATGTGCTGCGCGGTTTGCGGAACGGGGCAGAACTGTATGTCGTGGACCCGCGGCGTACGAGCTCCGCGCGCTGGGCCCACTTGTGGCTTGGCCTCGACGTGGGTTCCGACATTTCGCTGGCCAACCCCATGGGTCGCGAAATCATCGCCGCCGGCCTAGCCAATGAGAAATTCATCCAGCACGCCACCAGCGGATTTGAAGCCTACAAGGCCCACGTAGAGAAATACACGCTCGAACGGTCCCAGCGTGAGACGGGCGTCTCCGCGGAAACAATCCGCAGATTCGCGCATGCATACGCCCGCGCACCGCGCGCCGAGTTGTGCTGGACTCTGGGTATCACCGAGCATCACAACGCGGTGGACAACGTGTTGGCCCTCATTAATCTGGCGCTGCTCACCGGACATGTGGGTCGCTACGGCAGTGGGGTGAATCCCCTGCGAGGGCAGAACAATGTCCAGGGCGGTGGCGACATGGGTGCCATTCCTGACCGCCTCACAGGCTTCCAGCATGTTGAAAACGATGAATTGCGCGCCAAGTTTGAGAACGCCTGGGGTGTGAGAATCCCGCCAAAACGGGGCTGGCACCTGAGTGACATGTTTGAGGCCATGGAGCGCGGTGAGCTCACCGTGCTTTATGTGCTCGGCGAGAATCCCGCCGACTCTGAAGCCGACCGGCACCGTGCCTTGAAGCGGCTTGGCGGTCTTGAATTCCTGCTAGTGCAGGACCTTTTCTACACCAAGACGGCAGAGCTGGCCGACGTCGTTTTGCCTGCAGCGGCCGGTGCGCTGGAAAGCGACGGGACGGTGACCTCCAGCGAGCGCCGCGTGCAGCGCGTACGCCCCACTGTGCCGCCGCCCGCCGGAGTTCGCGACGACCTGGAGATCATTTTTGATTTAGCGCGCCGTCTTGGTCACGACTGGGGCAAGCCCGATGCGGAAAGCATTTGGGATGAACTTCGCACTTTGAGCCCAATGCACGCGGGCATGAGTTATCGGCGGCTGGAAGCGATGGGCGGCATTCAATGGCCGTGCTATGACGAGTCGCATCCGGGAGAGATGTTCCTCCACGGCCGGCTGTGGAGTGAGCAACTGATCGGCCCCCGGGCGCCATTTAGCATGGTGGAATTTGAGCCGCCGGTAGATCAATTGGACGATGAGTATCCCATTCGCTTGACGACCGGCCGCCGGCTCGACGATTACAATACCGGCGTTCAAACCAGGCACTACGCGTCGCCGCTGCGGCGTGAAGAGTCACTGCAACTTTCGCCTGAAGACGGTCAGCGCTACCAGCTGCATGACGGTGAAGAGGTCCGCGTCTCTTCGCGGC
>Ga0306920_100012209_pt1 | contig 11643 bp, 12 predicted proteins | sample flu12Cox44000170_FD_204666 | JGI IMG/M metagenome (GOLD analysis project Ga0306920, IMG submission 204666) | Lab enrichment of tropical soil microbial communities from Luquillo Experimental Forest, Puerto Rico - flux4day.12C.oxic.44.000.170 (v2)... | ecosystem: Environmental > Terrestrial >...
GCATCAAGGCACTGACGAAGAATATTCCGTCACCGTTCGATGCCTACTTCGACTCGGTAACGATGATGGCGCCGCTCTACTGCCTGCGTGGAACCGAAGAAGGCGTGCGCTTCTTCGAAACCGCGCTCAAGGAAATGGAAGAAAAGGCGCGGTTGAGAACCGGGCCATTACCGGAAGAACGCTTCCGCTTCGTTATCGAAGGACCGCCGCCCTGGCCCTATCTGCGCACCTTTAGAGATCTATTTTCTAAATGGGGCGCAGTGGCTGTCGCATCGACTTACTCCACCGTCGGTGGCTTGTGGGAATTCGGCTTTCGCCACGATGCCAATCACCCGCTGGAATCAATTGCCCAGCATATGCTCCAGTGGAACGTGACCAATCGCAATTTTCTGCAGCGCTATCAGCAGATCCGTCGATACGTCGAAGAGTGGCATGCAGATGCGCTGGTGATCCATTCGGTGAAAAGCTGCCGCCTGTTCTCGGCGGGGCAGGGAGACATGCGCGAATACTTTACCAAGGAGCTGAACGTACCCACTCTTCTGATCGAATCCGACATCGAAGATCCGCGCTATTTCTCCGAAGCACAGCTCAAGAATCGCAGCGATGCATTTTTCGAATCTTTGGAACATAAAAAAATCGTTCGCGCGGAAGTGGGGGGCGCAGCATGATCTACGCCGCGGGGATTGATGTCGGCTCGACTCAGACCAAGGGGATTATTCTTAACGACAAGCTCGAGATCGTTGCCAGAGCCCTAACCGATACTGGCGCCTACGTGACCCGAGCCGCCGAACGCTGCTTTGCCGAGGCGCTGAAAACCTGCGGCATCAGAAAAGAGCAAGTCATTTACGTCGTCGGCACCGGCTACGGTCGATACAAAGTAACCTTTGGCGATGCACAGATTACCGAGATTAGCTGTCATGCGCGGGGCGCGAGTTATCTTTTTCCCGGCAGCCGAACCGTCATCGACATGGGTGGACAGGACGCCAAGGGCATCAAGATCGGCGCCGACGGCGATGTCAAGGATTTTGTCATGAATGATAAGTGTGCAGCAGGCACTGGGCGATTTCTCGCCAGCGCGGCTGAGGCACTCGGGATGAGCTTGGGCGAGATCGGCGAGATCTCCCTTAAGGCAAAGAACCCCGTGCGCCTCACCACTGTCTGCACGGTTTTTGTGGAATCCGACATCATGTCGTACTTGGCCCAGGCCAAAAAAACCGAAGATATTCTCGGCGGCGTCCATAGCGCAATCGCCGCACGCACCGTCTCGTTGATTCGACGCGTTGGCATCGAGCCGGAGATTACCTTCACCGGCGGTGTCTCCCGGAACATCGGCATGGTGCGAGCTCTCGAGGAAAAACTTGGCATGAAACTCAATGTAAGCCCGGATTCTCATTTCGTCGGGGCTCTTGGCGCGAGCATCTTCGCCCTCGAGCGCGCGACTAAAGCGACAGGCGAGAGACAACAGGCAGGTTTCGGCGCGGGGACTAATGCCTAATGCCGGCTGCCTATTGCCTATTTAAGGAGACACCATGACTTTCGTCGCTGGCATCGACATGGGCGCTAAATCGACCAAAGCGCTGGTCATGGACGGCGAAAGACGCGTCTGTGGCAAAGCGGCCATAAAGACCCGGCCGGATTTCGCTGCCGTCGCCACAGAGGCGCTTCAGTCGGCGTTACAACAAGCGGGCGTCAGCGAGAAAGAAATCAATTACATCGCGACGACTGGTTTTGGCCGTTATAACGTTCCGTTCCGCGACATTCAGATCACCGATATTACCTGCGTAGGACGGGGTGCGGTCTTTCTATTTCCCAAAACGCGCTGCGTGCTCGATATCGGCGCGCAAAGTACCAGAGCCCTAAGGGTTAGTGATACCGGCAAAGTGCGTGAGTTTCGCACCAACGACAAGTGCGCCGCGGGCGCCGGCGGTTTCATCGAGCGCGCCTGCAAATATCTCGAAGTCAACGTTGATCAAGTTGGCGATCTTTCCCTGCAAGCCAACAAGCCGCAGACGATCAGTAGCGTGTGCGCTGTCCTGGCCGAATCGGAAATCATCAATCATGTCTCCACCGGCGAGACCGTCGACAACATTCTGCGCGGCGTCCACAACTCTCTCGCGTCCCGGGCGCTCGCGCTGCTCAAGCGTGCGGGGCTGGAAGACGAGGTAACTTTCGTCGGCGGTGTGGCACGTCAAAAAGGCATGGTCAAGGCATTGGAGGAAACTCTCAAACGAAAGGTCAACGTAAGCGAGCAACCCGAGTTCGTGGGCGCTTTGGGCGCGGCGCTGCTCGCCTTGCGCCGTCTCGAAAAACTGCAGAAACCGATCGAGGAAGCGAGGGTGGCATAATGGATCTCCAGGAGAAATCAGCATTGGTGGCTGGAGGAGGTGGCGGTATCGGTCGCGCCGTGGCGCTCGCGCTCGCGCGTGCCGGGGCCAAAGTCGCTGTCGCGGACATTGCCAAAGACAACGCTGAGAAAGTGAAATTTGAAGTCCAAAGTCTCGGCGTCAGAGCGATGGCCTGCCCCGTTGATCTCACCAAAAAAATCGATGTTGACCGCATGGTCGCCGATGTCATCGACCGCTTCGGCCAGATCGATATCCTGGTGAACTGCCAGGGTTGGGACCGACTCGAGCCTTTCGTCGAGAGCAGCGAAGAGACTTGGGAAAAACTGCTGGCGATCAATTTTAAATCGGTTCTCTACACGGCCCGCGCCGTTCTACCGAACATGATTTCGCGAAGTTTCGGGAAAGTCGTCAATATCAGTTCGGACGCCGGCCGAGTCGGATCCAGCTGGGAAGCCGTTTATGCGGGTGCCAAAGGCGCAGTGATCGCCTTTTCAAAGACCATCGCCCGCGAAGTGGCTCGTTACAAAATCAATGTCAATGTCGTCTGCCCCGGGCTAACCGAGACGCCTTTGCTGCAAGCCGTGCGCACGCAGTCGGAGCAAACCGCCAAAATCATCGATGCCGTGACTAAAGCGACGCCGTTTCGCCGTCCGGCGCAGCCCGAGGAGATCGCCGAAGCGGTACTCTTTTTGACTTCACCGGCGGCGAATTTCATTACCGGTCAGACGCTGAGTGTCAGCGGAGGTTTGACGATGGTGTAACGCCCTCACCCCTCCCTCTCCCAGAGGGCGAGGGCGAAAACACGGAGGCAGGATGGGTGCGTCACCTTTACACTTCTTTCTGAACTGCCCTTTCTAGCTAATCTTGCACCCTCTCCCGTTGGGAGAGGGTAAGGGTGAGGGGATCGAAAACGCGATCAAATCACGGAGAAAGACCATGCCAAACAACATTCAAGCCATCGACTTCATGTATTACGTGGCCACGCCTGAGTTCATTGCGAAATGGAACGAGGCGAAAAAAGGCGAGCTCATTTGCCGCATGGAACGCGCCATCGGCGGCCTACCTCAATTTGACAGCATCGAAGCGATGATTGCCAAGATGGATGAGGCCGGCGTCGAAAAAGTTTTCATCACGCAATGCAAGATGTGGTCTTACCGAAACAAATGGATGTACATGGATACTCAACTCGACGAAGTGGCGCAGTATACCAGACGTTATCCAAAGCGATTTGTTGGTCTCGCCGGCTACAATCCCTTTCGCATCAAGGAATCTCTGGAGGAAATCGATCGCGCGGTTAAGGACTACGGCTTCAAGGGTGTATATATTCACATTTACGGATTTGATATTGCTCTGAACGATGCGAAAATGTATCCGCTCTACGCCAAGTGCGACGAACTTAAAATTCCGGTTTCAATGCAAGTCGGCCATGTGCTGGAAGCGATGCCGAGCGAACATGCCCGGCCAATTTATCTCGATCGTATTGCCAGTGACTTTCCGGATCTGAAGATCATCGGCGCCCACACTGGCTGGCCCTGGGTCGAGGAGCTGATCTCGGTCTGTTACAAGTGGGACAATGTCTATTTTGGTGTGGATGCCTGGATGCCAAAATATTTGAAGCCTGAAATCATTCACTACATCAACAGCCGCATGGGTAAGGACCGTTGTCTCTGGGGAACCAACGGCTTGCCCTGGAAAGACAGCCTCGATCAGTGGGAAGCAGTTGGCCTGAAATCAGAAACCAAGCGACATCTTTTGCACGACAATGCCGTTCAACTGTTTGGCCTTGAGTGAGATCACGATATGGATCAAACGCTGCAGTACCGTGAGAACGACGCGATCGCCACGATTAAACTCGATCGACCGCAGAAGAAAAATTCGCTGAATGCTGAGATGCGGCAAGAAATGGAGCGCTTACTTCGGGATCTCGCGCGAAAGACGACCATTCGCGCGGTGATTATCACAGGTGGCGACGATATTTTTTGCGCCGGCGCAGACATCAGCGAAATCGAAGGAACCGCCAGCGCCGAGGCCGCCTACGAACATGCTCGGGAGTTCCAGATTCTCTTCGACCAGGTCGAATCCTTACCCCAGCCAATGATCGCTGCGGTTTCCGGTTATGCGCTCGGCGGCGGCTGTGAACTGGCGTTGGCGGCTGATTTCCGCATCGCTTCGGATTCGGCTCGCTTTGGGTTGCCGGAAATCAAGATCGGCGCATTCCCCGGCGGTGGCGGAACCCAAAGGCTGGCGCGCCTGATCGGCGTCGCCAAAGCTAAAGAAATGATCCTCACAGGGGATCCGATCACAGCGCAAGAGGCGTTAGCAGTCGGTTTGGTAGTGAAAGTAACTCCAAAAGAAACCCTTTTGGCAGAAGCGACTCTCCTGGCTGACAAACTCGCTGCGTTGCCTCGTCTCGCATTACAGGCCTCGAAAATGTTAATCAATCGCGGTCGCGACGTGGACCTCGCCACGGGATTGGAATTCGAAGCGCGCACCTTCGCTAGCATCGCCCACAGCCATGACCTTGCCGAAGGAACCAAGGCGTTTTTGGAAAAACGTAAGCCGAATTTCACCGGCAACTAGATGCAAAGGAAAGGAAAACGGCATCGGACCTAAACTATAAACGAATAGGGCTGCTCATTTCGCTCCCCCCTCGAATGGGAGCGAGTTAGAGTGGGGGTGATCCTCCCAAGAAAAACGGTCAATCACGATCTCATCGGGTATCGAACGCTACTAGACTGTCATTCTGAGCAGTAGCGAAGAATCTCGGCCTTCTCGCCGTTCACCGAGATGAGATCGATGAGACCGGAGCGGAAGCGATTTGAGTCTCTCGTATTCCGCTACAAAATGTTATGCAGTAACGAGCTGACGATAGTAGCTGTGAAGGAGACAAAAGTGCATGACCCTCTACAACAGTTTTGTTTTCGAAAATAACGATGGTGTCGCGACGATTCGACTGAATGATCCGGAAAAGCTCAACGCGCTCACCTTTCAGGTGTATGGCGATCTCGAAAAGATCTTTACTGAACTGGCGGAAGATAAAAATACCAAAGTAGTCGTCCTGACCGGCACCGGAAAGGGTTTTTGCTCTGGCGGCAGCGTCAACGACATCATTGGGCCCCTGCTCAAAATGAAGGGCGATGAGCTATACAAATTCACGCGCATGACCTGCAACGTCGTGAAGAACATGCGCCAGTTAAAAAAACCAATCATCGCGGCGGTGAATGGCATCGCTGCCGGAGCCGGTGCTATGCTGATGCTCGCTTCGGATCTCCGAATCTTCTCCGACAAGGCGCGAGCGGCTTTTCTGTTCGTAAAAGTCGGTTTATCCGGGGCCGATATGGGCGCGCTTTACTTGCTGCCCAGAATCGTCGGTCTAGGTAAAGCCACCGAGCTGGTTTACTTCGGCGATACCATCGATGCGGCGGAGGCCCATCGCATTGGCTTGGCCAACCGGGTCGTGCCCGGCGAAACTTTGATGGACGAAGCTTACAAATGGGCAACCCGTCTGAAGGATGGGCCACTTTATGCTTTGGGTGTGACCAAAGAACTGCTCGAATACGAAGCCAATGTAAACTTGGAAACCGCGTTGGAGCTGGAAGCAGCAGCCCAGGCACGCTGCATGGAGACTCCGGATTTTATCGAGGGATACAACGCATTCATCGAGAAGCGGCCGTTGAAGTTCAACCGAGGTTAATCCACCGAGTTGGAGAAGAAATATGAAAAAAGAGATTTACATCCGAAACCTGGAGAAGCGCGATCTACCTGCCATCGTCAGCATGGAAGAGAGACAAACCGGCGTTGCACGGCCCGATTACTGGGACAAGAGAATCGAAATTTCGGAGGCCATTCGACCTCACTGGGCATCACTGGTTGCGGAAGTTGATAATCGCGTGGTCGGATTCGTGTTAGGGCGAGCCGGTGAGTACGAATTTGGCCTGCCTGGCACCATTGCATGGATAGAAATCATCGGTGTCGACCCAGCATATCGCCATCAGGGAATCGCCCAGGAACTCGTCAGACAATTCGCGGAATCCGCTGAGGACCACGGCATCAAGACTATCTTCACTCTCGTGGCGAGCGATCGGCCAGAAATGCAGCAGTTCTTTACTCAGGTAGGTTTTGTCCACGGTAAGATGCTCCACTACCAAAAAGAAGTGTCGGCTTGACCGCCACGATGGACTCCTTCACTGACCCCGATCACGACCTGCGCGAAAAACTGCGCTCATGGGCGGAGCGCAATCCCATGGATGCAGTCGCCGATGAAGAGGTCCTCGAGCGCGAAGCCGTCTCGCTCGCACGGCGACTCGGCCAAGAAGGTTTCATGGCCTACGCCGTTCCGAGTTTATACGGTGGAATTCGCGAAACCGTTCAGGCGCGGGATCTCTGCATTATCCGCGAGGAACTCGCTTACATCGCGGCCCTCGCCGATGTGATGTTCGGCGTTCAGGCACTCGCCACTCAACCGATCGTCATCGCAGGCACGGAAGAACAAAGAAAGAAATATTTGCCGCCGTTGGCCCGCGCTGAAACAATCGGAGCCTTTGCTTTGACGGAGCCGGAAGCGGGCTCCGACGCCTCAGCTATTAGTCTCCGAGCGAAAAAAGTCATCGGAGGCTACTCTTTGACAGGCAGCAAACGGTTCATCTCCAACGCCGGTATTGCACAGACCTATGTTGTTTTCGCCTCCACGGAGCCCGATGCCAAGGCGAAAAGAATCAGCGCGTTCATTGTTGAAGCGGATTTCGCTGGTTTTAGCGTCAAGGAAAAAACTCGCCTGTTGTCTCCTCATCCCATTGGCGTCCTTAGCTTTGATGAGTGCTTCGTCCCACAGGATCACCTGCTCGGAATCGAAGGAACTGGATTAAAAATTGCCTTACAAACGCTGGATATTCTTCGATGTACAGTCGGCGCATGTGCGGTCGGTTTCGCGCGACGAGCTTTGCGCGAAGCAATTGCATATTCGCGCAGCAGGAAGCAGTTCGGCCGCGCGATTGCCGAATTTCAAGGTATTCAATTCAAGCTCGCGGAAATGGCGACAGACCTGGAAGCCTCGCGCCTTCTGGTCTACGAAGCCGCTGCGGTACTCGACCGAAAAGAGCCAAATTTGGAGATGAAATCGTCGATTGCCAAACTTTTCGCAACCGAGGCGGCTCAGAGGATCATCGATCAAGCTTTGCAGATCCACGGCGGCAACGGAGTTGTCGCCGGGCACATTATGGAACGGCTTTACCGCGACGTGCGCGCGCTGCGCATCTATGAAGGAACATCGGAGATTCAAAAGCTCTTGATCGCTAGGGAATTGCTTAAATAGTTGCGAAGTTCGACAACAATTGTTGGAGCTACGCACTCGAGCCCATCCGATAACGAGATCGTCACGAATAGATATCTCGAGTAACCAATCTTCATTTCAAGGAGAATGGAAATGAAACTGTCCCTCGAAAAGGCCTCCATCATCGTCGACCGCGCCCTCGCCAAAGCGCGCGAAGCCAAGTACCGACCCATGTGTGTCGCGGTGCTTGATGACGGCGGATGCGTCAAGGCGTTGAAACGCGAAGACGGCGCGAGCATTTTGCGGCCAAATATCGCCATCGGCAAAGCCTGGGGCGCAGTGGGCATGGGCGAGTCGAGCCGCGCCTTAAGCGAGCGTCTCAAGGAGCGACCGGCGTTCTTGGGTGCGTTGTCGGACATGTCCGGCGGCAAAGTGGTGCCGGTGGCGGGCGGCGTCTTAATCCTCGACGGAAACGAAATCATCGGGGCCGTCGGCGTCAGCGGCGGCACCGCTGATGAGGATGAAGCGTGCGCCATCGAAGGCATCAAAGCCGCGGGCTTAACGTCAAAAGTCTGATTTGGTGCGTTGATTCTTAAATCAAACTTTCGAAACAAAGACAGTTTAAAAGCGGACCAGATCCCATTGGGAGAGCGTTATATGCGCACAATGACGCGGCTTCTTCTCTGCCGGAGCGAGTGTGTTGCCTATGGCTTCGGCTGCGAGCCGCTCGTTTTCAGATCTGCATAGACTTTTTTGACTACACTGTAGTCGAACAATTTTTCTTTGTCTGGAGGATTGACCATTTTGGTCAACTCCGCGCGTGTAACGATCTCGTCGCGCAGGATTTCATCGCTCACCGATCCCTCGGCCGTCATGCTCGACACCGTTGCATCATAATCGAGCTCGATGCCTTCGCGCGGCGATTTGTCATATTTGGATACAATTGTGAGAGTTTGTTCTTTAAAGTGCCGCGCGTATTCCCTACCTTTGATCGCACCCGTGAGAAATCGCTCGACCAGGCTGCGATTCTCCATCAATAATCTATTCGAAGTCGCCGCGCCCGACCAGATCAGCTGGATCTCGCTGCCGATATCCGCAAGGACATGGCCCTGCGACTGCCCGACCCGCATCACATCCCTTGGCAGTAGCAGGGTTCCGTCAATGGCGCCGAATTTGAACGCGGCAAACCGCGCTTCATTGCTGCCCATCGCGATGAAGAGTACTGAGTTTGTCGGAATCCGGTATTTTTTGAGCAGGAGCAAAAGCGCCAGATGTTGAGTGTCGCCAAAGGAATTGATCGCGATTTTCTTTCCTGCGAGATCTTTGAGACTTTGGATCTCCGCCTTGGTGGAAATGAACTTATAGCTCGGTTTAGAGAGGTTGGTATAACAATCTTCACCGGTCCGCCGCGCAAACCGGCGCTGAGCGCCGAGCCTGCCGAGGTGCTCAAATGCAGATCACCGGATAATAGTGCTGGAGTCGCTACACCGCCGCCGGAGCGAATGTATTCAACGGCCAGATTTTGCTCCCGAAAATAGCCTTTTTCGATGGCCACGAAATGGTCCATGTATGCGGCGCTGGGCGTGACCAAAGACACAACGATGTTTTCTGCCGGGACTAAGCTTTGACAGAAACACGTTAAGAGCAGCAGACCAAGTAATACAATTTTCTTCATATCCACACTTGAGAAAATCAACCACGTTGAAACGGCGTAAAACGTGGTTAATGCGTCCGACCACCGATTGTCAACCTGTTCAAGTGAGAACCGGATTGACAGTGTCTGAGGCTTTTTATAAGAGACGCTTGTCGGTTGCTTTCAACCGAAACACCGCATGAGATTACAAGATAGAGTAGCTTTTATCTCTAGCGCGCAGCATCCTTGCGCCAAGGCGATCGCGTTGGGATTTGCACGCGAAGGCGCTCATTGCATTGTAGGCGATCAGGATCCCGGCCATGCCGAAAAACTCGCCGCCGAAATTCGCTCTCTTGGCCGGCGATCGCTCGCGCTGCAATTTGACGTTACGAAAAAATCGTCTGTCGAAGAAGCGGTCCGGCGAGCCGTTGGCGAGTTCGGGCATATCGACGTCTTGCTCAACTGTTCCGGCGTAACCCGTGAAAATGACTTTCTCAGCTTCACCGAGGAAGCCTTCAACGATTGCATCGAGCGCGGGCCGAAGGCTTACTTCCTGATGGCGCAGGCAGTCGGCAGGCAGATGGCTGAGCAGCGCTCCGGAAAAATTATCAACTTATCGACCACGGACGCGCGCGTCGCTTCCGGAGAATCCACCGGCAACAGCGTTGCTTATTCCAGTATCGACGCGATGACGAGAGCCATCGCCCAGGCGCTCGGATTCTACGGCGTGAATGTCAATTCTCTCGTGTGCGGACCGCTGGGAGAGAATACCTTGACCAGAGAAGAGATTGGAGAACGCATGCGGCGGATGCCGATCGGACGTCTGGCCAAGCCTGAAGATCTCGTTGGTGCGGCCGTGTTTTTGGCCACGGGTGATTCGAACTTCGTCTCTGGCGAGAGTCTGTTCGTAGATGCCGGTTACTCCAATGCGGCGGTCACCGAAGACGGGTTTCGCCCCGCTTGGGGCAAAGTTTGGGGATCATTCGAAATCCCGCCCAAGAAGTCATCCTGAAGGAGATCGTTCCCATGGGAGCTAAATTCAAAGAGGTGAACACGCTGTCTTTTATCGGCAATATCGGTCCCAAGACTGAGCGTGTTTGGAAGGAAGTTGACGAAGAGATCGACATCATCGGCTGCAAGGATAAATTCGAGCGGCCTTGCCAATTGATCTCCCCGGTCAGCGTGCTCACGATGGATCTTCCCGGCGACGGCGATAGCCGTCAGATCCCGATTTTCGTGAACGACGATGTGTGCCTGGAGTTGATGTATTGTCGCTCAAACAAGGCAGCGGATGGCCGCCGCCCTGCTGGGTTTTGCGAAACCCAGATACAGGTACAAAACAAACGAATCACCAAAACTTCCGAAGGCGATTTCGAATTGGCCGAAGGCGATGTTCTGATCGTACCGCCAAATATCACCCATGAAAACAGCGGCGACGGACCGACCACGAGATTGATCGTTTACACGAGAAGGCTAGTTCAGATCGCCCAAAGCTATCCGCTGAAGGAAAGCGTCGTCCCGAATAAACAATGCACGCTGCTTAAGCCAACGACGGTGCTCGACAAGGTCGAGGAAGGCGGTTCCGGCGGCAAACATTTCGAGTTAGTGGAAAACGCTGACATCATGATCGAAACCACCCATCGCTCCGACGCGCAAAGGATTTATCACCGCGGCTTTGGCCAGGACGAAATTGCGTTTCAACTCTCCGGACGGCGTGCGACTCGGACGAATCAAGGCGAGTACATGCTCGAGACTGGCGATTTTCTGCTGATCCCACCAGGCACATCCCACCGCAACATCGGCGACATGGCAACGATTCGAATTATTCTCTATACGCGAAATCCCGTGCGGCTTGCCGATGAATACATCGAACGCGCCAAACGGGCGGGGGCGACCCATTGCCGCGTAGATCAGGGATGAGCGAGTGACCGCGATGCTCTGGCGCACCACCTCGGCAGCGCTTTTCAGAATCATCGCAATAGTAGTGCTGTCGGCAACACCAGCTGTCGCGCTGGACAATATACGGGTATCCTACGCGACCCTTAGCGCCGCCTATATGGATCATATTTGCGCGATGGACAAAGGATACTTGAAGGAAGAAGGACTCAACGTCGAGGTCATTCGCGCTCCCGGAGGCGTTGCCACCCCTGGTCTGCTGTCCGGACAGTTTCAGTTCAGCAGCTCCGCGAGCTCCTCTTTAAGCGCTGGTGTGCGCGGCGGACCGGTAAAGATCATTTACACCAACCTCTCACGACCGACTTACAGCCTGGTGGCGATCAAGCCGGAAATTACTTCAGCGAAGGATCTGATCGGGAAAAAGATCGCCGTCAACAGTTTTGGAGATACAGGCCATCTCGCTACGATCCTGTATCTCAAAAAAATGCGTATTAACCCCT
>Ga0306920_100012210_pt1 | contig 11642 bp, 3 predicted proteins | sample flu12Cox44000170_FD_204666 | JGI IMG/M metagenome (GOLD analysis project Ga0306920, IMG submission 204666) | Lab enrichment of tropical soil microbial communities from Luquillo Experimental Forest, Puerto Rico - flux4day.12C.oxic.44.000.170 (v2)... | ecosystem: Environmental > Terrestrial >...
GGGAATAATCTGAAGCAGATCGGTCTCGCCCTGCACAATTACCACTCAGTTTACAGGTGTCTCCCGCCCGGCGTAGCTCGCAACGGCAGAGACCAACCGTCCAACGCGACCTACTGGTCTTACTTCATTCTTCCGTACATTGAGCAAAATGCTCTTTTTCAAACCATCCCCCTTGTGCAATATCCCAACTGGTCCAAAGGGAGTTATCTGGCCGCTGCGCAAGCTCAAGTATCCATTTTGCGCTGCCCCGCCAGCACCGACCTGGAGAACTACCGCACGTCGTCCGGTGGCAACATTTTCAATAGGTACCCCATCAGTTACGCTGCGGTGGCCTCCGGCAGTCTTGGCAACCCAGGGTCCTTGTGGGGCGCAGGCGAGACCGCTTATAATTTTGACGACGGTAAGTATGTGTATCCCGGCGGCTTCAATAATTGGGGCACTTTTCAAGGTACCGGCTTTCGCAGGGACGGGACCTTCTACCAGAACTCGACGGTGAGGCTGTTGCAAGTAACTAAGGGCACCAGCAACGTGGTCGCTGTCGGCGAGCGAGTCCGCCTCATATCGGATCCCACTCTCTACCCGATGCAGAATAACGAATACGGCACCTGGGCGATGGGCACCAACTGGGCCCTACATTTCGAGATGGGAGCGCTCGGAACCACCGGTGCCCCGTTTAACTACAACTGCCAGACACTGGGTACCTGCAGCAACCAGGATGAGGCCTTCACCACTGCCGGTTGCTTCAGCAGCCGGCACACGGGCGGCGTCCTCTTTGTTTTCTTGGACGGACATGTCGATTATTTCAGCGACAGCACCATTGATGACGTTCGGTACAGCATCGGAGTTATCAGTGGGGATGGCGCCGCTGACACCCCCGACAACTCCCCCCTCAACGACGACGATTGAGGGTATGAAAAATCCTGCTGCGCGCCTAGAGCCAAGGACGAGTGTTCGGCAACAGAACCAACAAAGGAGAATGCGTGCAGCGCCGAGGAATGTTCGGTGTTTTGATCGTTCTTGGCCTGGCCGCACTGGGGGCCGTCTACTGGAGTTTCGGCGGCGAGAAAACACCCCCGCTGAAGATCCTCAAAACGATCAAGCTCGGCGGCAAAGGTAAATGGGACTACCTCTGCCTCGATGCGGAGGCCCGCCGGCTATACGTCCCGCGCTCCGACACTGTCCAGGTCGTCGATCTCGACAACGGCGTTCTCGCTGGCACCATTGCCAACGCCGGCAACAGTCGCGTACATGGTGTGGCCTTGGCGCCCGAGCAGAACCTGGGCTTAGTCACCGCCGGGAAGGACCGCTGCGTCAACGCTTTTGACCTCGTGAGGCTGAAAGTCACCGCCACGGTGAAGACCCGCGGCATTCCCGACTTCATCGTGTACGATCCCGCCAGCAAGCACGTTTTCGCCAATCATCACGGGGACGGCAATATTACCGTCATCGATCCGGCTGCGCTCGGCAACACGGTCACGATTTCGGTGGGAGGCCGCCTCGAATCCGGCGTTGCCGACGGCGCCGGGCATCTATTCGTCTGTGTCCAGGACAAAGACGAAGTCGTGCAGATCGACAGTATGACCAACAAAGTGCTGGCCCGCTGGCCGCTCGGGACGGGCAAGGCCCCGACGGGACTGGCGATTGACACCCAGCGTATGTGTCTCTACGCAGGCTGCGGCAATCAACAAATGGTCATCCTCGATGCGAAGACCGGCACTATCCTGGGCACGACACCTATCGGTAAGAACGTGGACGGCGTGGCGTTTGAGCCCTCCCTCCGACTCGCCATGAGCGCCAACGGCGATGGCACGGCGAGCGTGGTCAAGGAAACGAGGACCGGAAAGTTCGAGACGATCCAGACCGTCAGAACGCTTCCCGGCGCCAAAACGATCACCGTCGACCCCAAGACGCACCAGTTCCTGCTGCCATGCAATGTGCCCGTCCGCGACGACGACGTGACCTTCGGAATCGTCGTAATCGGGATTGAAGCGGCAAACTAAAAAGACGCCCATGCGCGAAACATCTGCGGCCGTAACCCGGAGCCTGGCCGATTCCCACTTGCCGGTACCCGATTCCGTGCCATCACACTCGTTTCGATACGAGCCGGAGACCCGTTTTTTGGGTTCGTGAGATGGCCAAGAAGATTCTCGACGCTCCCCCCCAACACCGTACTCAACGACGACGACTAAGGTCCCCGAAACTCTTACCCCCGGAGCGACCGAACCATGTATTCCCTGAACTGTGTCAAGAAACTGCTCGCGCTGACTTGCTTAGCAATTCTTCCTTCGCTGGCAATTGGCCAAACCGTCGTGGTGATGCCGTACGTGCAACCCGGCGATGTCCCGTCGAGCAGCGACAAAGATTCCAAGGTGCTGCATTGGTTCACCGAGCAAAAGCCGGCGGACTACACCGTGGAATATCGTGTGTCCGAAGGTAAGTGGCTCGCTGCCAGGGCAGCCCGCATCGCCCTGGATTTCGCCGAACTCAATGTCCCCGAGGAAAAACCGAAGAAAGACAAGCCGGCCGATCCGCCAGCCAAGACCGACAAAGACAAAGCCGACAAGGACAAAGAAGAAGGCGACGACCCCGACACGAAAAAAGAGCCCAAGGTTCCGCTGCCCCCCGAGAAGGAACAGCATTATTACAAGTACACCGCGGCGTTAAGCGATCTGCCCCTGTCGACTGAAATCACCTACAGGGTCAAGCAAGGCGATCGCCTCATTCGCGAAGCCGCCTTCCGCACGCGGGCCAGGCTCGATCAGTCGGTCCGCTGTGTCCTCGTCGGCGACATGGCACAAGGACGACCCTATCAACACGGGGTCGCCTACAGCATCGCCCAGCAAAAACCCGACTTCCTCGTTGCGTTGGGCGACATCGTTTATCCGACCGGGCGCATCAATCAATACATGCACTTTTATTGGGAAACCTACAACAACACAGCCAAGGCCGACCCGAATATCGGCGCCCCGCTCATGGCCAGCGTGCCGTTCTATCCGGTGCTCGGCAATCACGACATCAAGGCTCAGCTCTCCAAAGTGCCGGACGCCCTCGGGGCCTATTATTTCTTCTCGCCCCCCAAGAGCGGTCCCGGCGAAGGCGCCTGGGCCACGCCGCTCGATGGCGATGAAGCCACCAACGCCAAGTTCCGGGCCGCCAACATCGACAGCTACCCATTTATCGATGTCTATTCGTTCGACAACGGCCCGATCCATGTGGTCGTGCTCAACGTCAACCCGAAGATGGACCTTGCCGCTCCCGAGCTGCGCAAATGGCTGACCGACGACCTCCGTGCTGCCAAGGACCGCTGGAAAATCGTCTGCTACCACATGCCCGGCTTTCACAGTTCCAAGAACCATTACCCCGAGCAACAAGCCAGGGCGCTAAGTCCGCTGTTTGAGGAGGAGGGAGTGAATTTGACGTTTGCGGGGCACGTCCACAATTATCAGCGCACAGTTCCGATCAAGTTTCTCCCCTATACCAAGCAGCCCGATGCCAAGCAGCCCGATGCGAAGCAGCCCGATGCCAAGCAGCCGACGAAAAAAATTGACGGAACCTTCACCCTCGACACCGAGTTTGACGGCGTCAAGAACACTAAACCAAAAGGCGTCATCCACATTGTATCGGGGGGCGGCGGCGCCAGCCTTTATGGGCCCGGCCTCGACAAAACCAAGGACGCGTTGAAAAAGCTATTCGGCACTAACTACGCCGACTATACCGCCAAGATGGTCGCCGACCAGCATTCCTTCTCGGTTCTCGATTGCTCCCCCAATCGCCTGGAACTTCGAGCCATCAACGTGAAAGGCGAGGAACTCGATCACATCGTCATCGACAAGAAGTAAGGCGTGCGGCAGAAGTTAAGATACCGTGGCACAGGCGGCTCGCCTGTGCCACGGGTATGTCAGCAACGCCTTTTCCGGGTTCGTAAGATGGCCGAGAAGATTCTCGACGGGGGCGGCCAGGGCGGCAACGGCGCCCAGGCCACCCTCCCGGCGTCCAGGGCGTACACGGGGGGGCATTCTTCTGTTGCGGGCCGTTGGCGGGACTATCTCCTGGCACCCGTGGATGGCGCCTCCCTGGCGGTCTTTCGCATCTGCTTCGGGTTGCTGATGCTCGGGGATGTCTGGCAGTACTGGATCAACGGTTGGATCACCAGCGACTACGTCGAGCCGACGTTTCATTTCACGTACTTCCTGTTCCCGTTTGTCCGGCCCTGGCCCGGTGACGGCATGTACTGGCACTTCGGTGTGCTCGGGCTATTGGCCGTGCTTATGGCCGTGGGCCTTTGTTATCGACTGGCCGCCTGGGGGTTCTTCTTTGCCTTCACATACCTGTTTCTGCTGGATAAAACGTATTACCTCAACCACAACTACCTCATCTGCCTCCTGAGCTTCGTGCTCGCCATAGTCCCGGCCCAAAGTGCCTGGTCCCTGGACGCATGGCGTCAACGCAAAGAGACCGGACCTCCAACATTGCCGATCCAGGCTTGTTATGACGGGACCGTGCCACACTGGAGCATCCTCTTGCTGCGGACTCAGGTAACTCTTGTCTACTTCTTCGCCGGCATTGCCAAGCTGAATCACGATTGGTTGGTGCGCGACGAACCGCTGCACTTGTGGCTGAGGGCCCGGGCCCACTGGCTCCTGGTCCCGCCCATGCTGGAATCGCCGGGCGGGCTCCACCTGATGACCTACGGTAGCACGTTGTTCGATCTGTCGGTCGGCTTCCTCCTTTGGGGGCGACGCACGTTCTGGCCAGCGGCAGCAGGCGTGCTAGTTTTCCACCTACTCAACAGCTACCTGTTTCCCATCGGCGTGTTCCCCTGGCTTATGCTGGCAACGCTGGTGCTTTTCCGCAGGCCAGGATGGCCGCGCCGGTGCTTCCGGGGAGCGGCCCCCAACATCCCGGCCCACGCCCCTAGCCCGGCCTCCGTTCGCCAAACAACGGCCCTGGTCCTGCTCCACCTTTACCTTGCCGTTCAGCTGCTGGTGCCCATGCGCCACTGGCTGTATCCAGGCAATGTCTCCTGGACGGAGCAGGGGCACCGGTTCGCGTGGCATATGATGTTGCGGCACAAGGATATCAGGACGTTCGCGATGTCCCTGACCGATCCCCGGACAGAAGCGCGGCGCCTGATCGATCCCTGCGAATACCTGACCCGCCGCCAGCTGCGCGAGATGAGCCGCCGCCCCGACATGATTCTCCAGTTCGCCCATCATGTTGCGGACCTGGAGGAGGCGCGTACTGGTGTCCGCCCGGTTGTTAATGCCCGTGTGGTGGCCTCCCTCAACGCTCGACCTTATCAGGAATTGATCGACCCCACGGTGGACCTGGCCGCCGAGCCCGACAGCTTGGCGCCCGCGCAGTGGATCGTGCCCCTCCGGCCCTTTTGAGACGACGTCGATGCAAGAGCAGCTGTGCCACTCGCGCATTATCGCAAACGGCACCGACTCTCCGCTCCGCCTGAACGCGCCTTGCGGCCCGGTTGGCTGATGCTATCGCGCGGGCGCCATTTTGTTAGGTATTTTGACCCACAATCGTCTGCCAGCTGCCGGCGCGGTTCCTGAGTTTTTCACGCAATCTTCTGTCCGCTGCACGCGCGGTGCATCTTCAAGAATAATACTTTCACTACCCACAATTCGTCCGCAATTGCCGGTTATCGTGGTCCCACTTCGCCTCACCAGGCACGCCGCTTTGCCTCCAGTCTCCGTGGCATTGCATCTACGTGCCCCATGCGCCCTTTGACCGCTGCGCAATACTGGCCGCGCACGTAATCGCGATTGGCGCGGCCACAATAGCCGTTGCCGTCTGTCGTGTTTTCGCGTCGTTCTGTGTTGCCTGTGTTGATCTGGATTCGCTGGCTCCATGGTGTCCACGTGAGGCAGCGGATCGCGAACCCCAATGAGGTGCTCCATGTTAAACAAGATGTTTCGCCGCGTTGGCAAGAATAGGCCGACCCAGGCCCGGAAGCGCCGGGAACACCGTCGCGTGCGGCCGGCGCTGGAACAACTCGAAAGCCGTGAATTGTTGGCGGGAACGCTCAGCCTCAGTAGCGGTGTCCTGCTGCTGGCTGACTCCGGCGCCGCCCCCACCATCACGGTCGCCTACAACACGAGCAGCAATAATTACACGATCACCGACAGCCGCGGCCTGTCTAGCGCTCCGGCGGGCTGGACTATTTCGCCCAGCACCACGGCCACTGAAACGGACGGCCTCGGGGCAAGCATTACGCAGCTGAGCTTCCAGACGACAAACGCAGCGTTGACAAGCGTGGTCGCCAACGCGGCCGCGTCGATTGCGATCACCGACTCGGCCACCGCCACGATCACGGGCACGAGCACCTTCAACGGCGGCCTGTTCGTTAATGGGGGCACCGTGGTACTCGGGAGTGCCACGGCTCTGCCTGCCGCGGAGCCCGTCACCGTCGCCTCGGGGGCCACCCTGAACCTCGACGGGAACAGTGAATCCATTGCCAGCCTCAACGGCGCCGGCACCGTGACAAATACTGTGGCCACGCCCATCACGTTGACCATCACGAACGGCGGTTCCTTCAGCGGTGTCATCAACGACGGAACGGGTGCAACGGCCGTGCAGCTCAATGGCGGCACGCTGACGCTCTCGGGCCAGAACACCTTCACCGGCGGCCTGACCATTCAGGGGGGCACCTTCATTGCGGGCGCCAACCCCACCCCCCAACCCGTCGGCAACAGCAACCCCGCCTTCACCGCCGGACCGGCCGGGGCCCCTAACACCGCGATTCAGCTCGGCACCGCCTCCACGACATCGGCCAACTTGGAGGCGGGCTCGTTTACGTTGACGGGGAACACCACCATCAACAGCACCACGGTCAGCAGCATCAGCAGCACCGCACCGCTGTACGTGGGCGAGCCGGTCGGCGGCGCCGGTATCCCGTCCGGGGATACGGTTGCCACGATCGCTAGCGCCACCAGCATCACGCTCGCCACAGCCGCCACGGCGACCGCAACGGGTGTATCGTTGACATTCACCGGCACGGAAGTCCCCAACATCATCACGGTGGGTACCGCCGGCACGCTGACGCTCGGCAATAACGGCGGCTTTGGCGACCCCGTGTTCAGCGGGGCGGTCGTCTTCCCCGCCAGCGGCACCAATAATTTGACCATCTCCGCGACGGGCACGGCTGACGACACGAGCGGCAACTCGCCCGGTGTCATTGTTAGCGGGGCGATCTCGGGGACCGGCAACCTGATCCTCAATAACGCTACCAACGAGTCCCCTACCGGGAACACCCCCGCCGGAACGATCTTGCTCGGCTTCCCGCCCCCCGGCAACCACGCTGGGGCGCCGCCGCCACCACACAACATCACTAATGTGGGTATAATCACCAATGCGCCGTCGGCAATCACCCTGACGGGCACTACGAACGGGAGCACGACAATCTCGGGACTCTCGAGCACCTCCCAGCTCAGCATTGGAATGGCGGTCAGCGGCGCCGGCATCCCGTTCGACACGACCATCGCCTCCATTGCTGGTCCCAACTCGATAACGCTCACTGCCCCCGCCGGCAATTCGACGACCGAACCCTTGACCTTCTGCAGCGTCGGCCTCAGCACGATCAGCAACCTCATCGTCAACCAGAGTGGGACCCAAGTGACCGGCGTTATCGAAAACGCCCCCGCCGGCAGCGGCTCGCCTCTCGCGCTTGCCGGCGCCAATACGTTCACCACCGGCGTGACGGTCCTGGGCGGCACCATCGATGCCGCTCAGACCTCGGCAGCATTCGGCACCGGTGGGGTCACGCTGGGGAATACCACCGGCAGTGTCCCCGCCGCCTTGTTCATTTCCACCAGCTTCCTGACCATCGCGAACCCGGTTCATCTGGCCACCAATGCCAGTCTCGCCGGCGTCGGCGGCCTGACCATTGGCACCACCCAAAACGTCGTCATCGGTCGGCCTACAGACTCCCTCGCGAACTTGAGTGGCGGCGTGACCGGCACCAACAACCTGACGATCGCCGTTGACGGCAACGGCAACCTGGTCTTCGACACGAACCCGATCAACATCACCGGCACCATCACCAATACCGGGACGGGCGGCGGTCAGGCCGTCATCACTACCAACCTCCCCGGCACTGTGTCGGGCATCACCCAGAACGGCACGTCGACTTTGGTCCTGTCCGGGACCAACGCGAACACCGGCAGCGACACCATCACGGCTGGCGAACTGAGCGTCGCAACGGATGCGAATCTCGGCGCCACCAGCGGTTCTCCCAGTTCGATCGTCTTCAACGGCGGCACCCTGCAAATCACCGGCACCAGCCTGACGACCGCTACCGGCGGGATGATCGGCTCGCACCCGGTCACGTTCAATCCCAACTTGACGGTCGGCTTCGATATCAACAACCCGAACAACACCTTTACCCTCGCCGACGTGCTGTCACAGGGCACCGGCGGACTCACCAAACTTGGCGCCGGGACCCTGGTTTTGAACGCCACCAACACGTACTCGGGTCCCACGGAGATCGAAGCCGGCGCTCTGCAGCTCGGCAACGGCGGCACCACCGGACTGCTGAACCCGAGCAGCACCCTTATCGACAACAGCAGCTACGTCTACGACTTCCAGGGGGGACCCGGTACCGGCAATCCAACGCCAACCCCCCCTACCCTCACCATCCCCGGCACGTTCGTTATCGACCACAGCGACACGCTCACCGAGGGGACCACAGGGACGGATTTCGGCGGCAACGGCTTCGGCACGATCTCGTTGACGGGGGCCACCGTCGCCACGAGCCCCAATAGCAATTTGGGGGGGTTCGTCACCACGGTTAGTGGCATCAGCACCGCACTGCTGGCCCCGGGAATGCCGGTCACGGTCACCAACGCCGGCACCGGCGCCGCCCTCCCGGTCGGGGATGTGATTGCCAACATCGATAACGCCACCTCCTTCGATCTCTATGCATCCTCGGCAATCACCCTGACGGGCACCACAAACGGGACCACGACAATCTCGGGGCTCTCGAGCACCTCCCAGCTCAGCATTGGAATGGCGGTCACCGGCGACAACATCCCGTCCGGCGACACCATCGCCACCGTTGGCACTAGCACGATAACGCTTAGTGCCGCCGCCACCAGTTCGGAGACCGAACCCTTGACCTTCGCCACGGACGGAACGAATGTCACGCTCGCATTCACCGAGACCGGCGGCCTCGCGAACAGCGGCAGCGGTACGACGGTCCTTACGGCGGCAAATACCTATTCCGGACCGACGTACGTCTACACCGGCGCCCTCCAGGTCGGCAATGGCGGCGCCACCGGCAGCCTCGGAACAGGCCCCGTCAGCGTAGGCAGCGGCAACCTGATCTTCGACCTCTCCAGCACCGTGACCGTGCCAAACGTCATCCAGAATGTGACGGGCGCCGCCGCCGGCGGCGGCGCTCCGGCGACAACCGTGGCCAATCCGGGACACGACATGGTGCAGTCCAACCCCGGCACCGGATTGCAGGTGGCCGACACCGCGGCCAACATGCATGACGTGCAGGACGCCAATGGCCAGGTTTCCGCCTATCACTGGGGCGCCACGGGCAGCGACCGTCCGGGAGAAACTCCGGTTCTCTCCCCGTGGACTCCGCTTGCCGTCCAGGCCGTCGGAAATACCGCCGGTTCCGGCGCCCTGTTTTACCTGACGACCAATGAGTCGACCCAGAACACGGCACCCCCGGTCACGTTGACGGGGAACACGCACACCAGTACCACGGTCGACGGCCTCTCCAGCACCGCACTCCTGGGCCTGGGCGAGTCGGTCACCGGCACCGGTATTCCGGCAGGGGATACGATTGCCACGATCGCGGGCCCCACCAGCATCACGCTCGCCACGGCCGCCACGGCGACCGCAACGGGTGTTTCGTTGACATTCACCCCGACCGGCACGATTTCGGCCACTTACACTGCCGGTAGCACAACCGTCACGCTGACGGGCGGGCAAACGATCACTGGTGATGGCATCTCCATCGGCCAGGTCGTTGAGGGGGCTGGGATTGTCACGGTACCTGCGGACGCCAACGGCGGCGGCGGCCCCGGCGCTCCAACCAACCCGACGGGGACCTTCGTCACCTCCGTCAACACAGCTGCCAATACGTTTACCCTGAACATCGCCCCGAGCGCGTCGGGGACAGGCCTTTTGCTCCCCGCCCTGGCCAATTTGCAAGCCAGCGGCATCGGCGGCGTCCAGATCGTGTCCGGCGGCAGCGGCTACACTTCGGCCGACGTCAACCAGATTCTGACGGTCGCCCAGGGCCAGGGGACGTTTTCGATCGGCTCCAATGGTGGTGTTGACAACGACGGCCTCACCGCCGCCACCAGCCTCACGCCCAACGCAGAGAATTTGCTCAACCCGAATGTGACGCCTGCGCAGCTTATGATTACGCAGGTGACCGGCGGCGCCATCACCGGCGTCGAGCTGGTCTCGGGTCACACCGGCACGTACCAGGTCTATTCCCCCGTGTTGCCCGGCGACCAGACCTACCATGCCTCGAGCTTCTTGGGCGGCATCTCCGGAAATACGCTCACAATTAGCAACGCGGGGTCGACTGCACACCCTGGGGGGGACTACTTTGTCTTCGGCACCGACGCCGTGGGCACAAATGTCATACCTCTTGCCGTCGGACAGGCGGTGCAAGTCACTGGCGCGGTCCCCGGGAATTCCATCCCGGGCGTCCCGCTAGGCGTGACCATCACGAGTGCGCCTGCCGGCGGCGGCTTCGGTACGTACACCTTGAGCTCGGCGTTGCCGGGGTTCACGGGTTACATCAGCATGATTGCTGGCGTGCCTGTGCTCACCGTTACTGCGGCGACTGCTCACACCCTTTGGGATGGCGAGGTAATCGCGGGTACGGGGGTCACCGCGAACACCACCATTATCGAAACAAATGCCGACAACCCGCTGCGCACCGGCACGGGTGGCGTCGGCACGTACACACTGGACACCCCTCAAACCGTCAGCAGCGCCCCCGGGGAGGCGATGACCTATACGATCCCCGATAATACCCCGCTTTACGCCCAGACGACTACGAGCATCACGGGCAGCATCTCGGCGAATGTGCTCACCGTGACCTCGCCATCGGGATCGCCTCTCGTCGTCGGCGACACGTTCTACGCTCCGGGCGTCCCAGTTGGCACGGCCATCACCTCTCAGCTATCGGGTACGACGGGGGGGGCCGGCACTTACCAGCTGGCCACGCTGTCCGGCGCCTCCCTGAACGTTGCCAGCGAGCCGATGACCGTCCAGCTCAATCAGTCGCTCACCACCTCCACGGGCGCTCAACTTCCGATTGAGTCGAACATGCTCAATCCGGCCTTGATCCAGCCCACGGCCGTCGACAATTCGGACCAGGGCGGTGCCCCAACCGATTTCGGGAGCGGCCTTGGCCACGAGGTAACGACGGCCTATGAAATGACCTCGGCACACGAACTCTACGCCCCCATCACCGGAACTACCCAGAAGGGTAAGCCCACTATCAGTAACTGGGCGCTGGCCTCGGTCGGCCAGACCCCCATCGCCGTCGGCTTCGCCGTCGACGGCCCGAACATCCCGGCGGGCGCCATCATCACTGCCATCACCAGCAGTGCTATCACCCTGTCGGTAAACGCCACCGCGACGAATACTGATCC
>Ga0306920_100012211_pt1 | contig 11641 bp, 6 predicted proteins | sample flu12Cox44000170_FD_204666 | JGI IMG/M metagenome (GOLD analysis project Ga0306920, IMG submission 204666) | Lab enrichment of tropical soil microbial communities from Luquillo Experimental Forest, Puerto Rico - flux4day.12C.oxic.44.000.170 (v2)... | ecosystem: Environmental > Terrestrial >...
CGCTCCGCCAGGCGGTGCGGGACGCGACGAAGGCCGGGTACGCGTACGTGGTCCTGGACGGCACCTTGATCCCGGTCGACCGGGTGGCCGCGGACCGGCCCTTCTACTCGGGCAAGCACAAGCGGCACGGCATGAACCTGCAGGTCATCGCCAGCCCGGACGGCGGCATCGTGTGGGTATCCGGGGCGCTGCCCGGCTCGGTCCACGACAAGAACGCCGAGTGGATCTGGGGCGTCCTGGCCGAGCTGGAGGCCGCCGGCCTGGTCACCCTGGCCGACAAGGGCTACCAGGGAAGCGCATACGCGACGATCCCGTACCGGGGAAAGAACAAGCCGGAATCCCAGAAACAGGCCAACCGCGCCCACGCGAGGCTCCGCGCACCCGGCGAGCGCGCGAACGCCCAGCTTAAAACCTGGCGTATCCTCCGCAAGCTCCGCTGCTGCCCCTGGCGCGCCGGGCAACTCGCCAAGGCAATCCACACCCTGGAAATTTACGCAGCATAACCAGGTTGGAAAGAGTTCACTGTAGTCACGATTGCTTTCGGCCGTTCGGTCCCGGCATTTCCAGTGTCATGAGTAGTCTTTCCCTGACGGCCGGGCCAGCGCCCAGGCCGAGGAGCGCCTGGGAATTTGAAAGTGTGCTCGCGATCGGCGCGCTACCGACTGCGACGCCGTGCGCCCGGCTTCATGCTCGTAATATCGCGTGCGAATGGGGCCTGCATGGCCTGGCCGACACGATCGAGCTGGTTGTCTCCGAACTCGTCACCAATGCGGTCAAGGCTTCGACGGACCAAGACCAGCGCCCACATTACACCGACGAGCACGGCTTAGCTTGGATCCATCTCCGGCTCTCGACTGACCGGCGAGCAGTGCTCGTGGAGGTGTGGGACGAGAACGTCGCGTCGCCCGCGCCGAACCAACCTGGTCTCGACGATGAGAGCGGGCGCGGTCTCATGCTGGTTGAGGCCCTCGCCAAACGGTGGGGGTGGGACCTGGCCGCCACTGGCAGGGGGAAGATCGTGTGGGCGCTGGCCGAAAGCTGATTCGGCTGTCAGTCTGCGGCTTCCCAGTCGGCGTCGCGGTCCATCATGCGCTCGAGGATGCGCGGGGAGGGCGGGATCTCGGGCTTGGGTGGCTGCAAGATCGGCTCCCTGCGGGGTCCGCTCCAGGCGGGAAACGCGGGACCCAGGCTGCCGTAATTGGGATCCTCGGACGGGATCATCTGGCTCTGCCGGTCGGCCAGCTTGCCGGCGAAGGCCCGGTGGCCTGCGGCCAGGTCCTTTATCCACTGGTCTATCCCTGGTGACCGGCCTCGGGTGAGGATGAGCTCGTCGCGCAGGGCGCCGGTGGTGGCCTCTGCTTCGGCGGAGCGCAGCGGCGCGAAGTGCTGGCCGGGGTGGCGGCGGCGTATCTCGGCGTCGGCGGCGACGGCCAGCTGGCGCTGGTCGCGGGTGGCAGCCTCCCAGTCGGCACGGTCGGCCATCGTCTGGGCGAACACGGTCTCGCGCTGCCGGTAGGCCTGCTCCAGGGCCCGGTAGCCGACGGCCAGCTTGCGCTGGCCCGCGGCCTGGTCGTGGTCGCCGCGCCGGTCGGCGGCGCGGGCGTCGGCGGCGGCGCGCAGGCCGGCCAGGCGGGCGTCCCAGGCGGCGGCACGGACCTGGCGCAGTTCATCCCCGACGTACCGGGGAGCCCAGGCGGTCTCGACCGGATAAGTGTCGCGCAGGTGCAGCAGCCGGCCGTCCGGCATGCCGCGCACGTCCGGGCCGTCGACCGGGCCGAGGGCGGCCAGGGCCTCGTGCCAGGCGGCCCGGGCGTCGGGGGCGGCGGCGACCGGTTCGGGGCCGATCGGGTCGGCGGGATCGGAGTAGCCGGACAGTTCCCGCCAGGCGCCGATCGCCGCGGCCCGTTTCTGCCACTCGGGGCGGTCGGCCGGATCAGCGGGGATCGGGCCGAGCGCGGCGGTGGCCCAGGCCGGGGGGTGGTCGGCGGTGCACTCGCCGATCCGGTCCTTGCGGGCGTCCATCAGCGCCGCGATCTCGGCGACGTACGCCCGGCGGCCGGGGTCGGCGATGGCAGGGACCTGCGCGGACCACGGCCTGGATGGCAGCGGGACCGGCGCGCCGAGGCGGTGGCGGAGGCGGGCGTCGAGGACGGCGGCGATGTCGCGGGATCCGGCCAGGTCCCGTTCGGCGATCGCGTCGGCCAGGACCTGGGCGGGGTCCAGGCCGGCCAGTTCGGCGGCGCGCAGGGTCCGCCACAGCCACCGGGCCTGGTGGCTGGGCTGGGTGCGGTGGCCAGGCGGCAGCGCGTTTATAACCAGGGCGCGGTAGTGCTGCTCCCGGGCCGCAGTGGTCTCGGCGGCCCAGATCGCGTGCAAGATGGCCAGGTGGTCAGCGTCGGCGAAGGCCTGGTGCCGGGTCTGGGTGGCCGAGAGCTGCTGGCCGTCATGGTCTAGGACCGCGGACAGCACGCCCAGCGCCGTGCCCGGCGGGGCAGGCTCGGTAGCCGGGGCGGGATGACCGGCCCGTTCGGCATGAATTTTGTCGTACCGGGCCAGTTCGGGAGCCGGCTTCCGGCCCGGAGCCGGGTCGGCGGTCTTGGGCGAGGCGGTGAACACGTAGGCGAGGTTGACGTCGGTGCCCCGGGTCAGCGCGACGTAGGCATGCTGGCGGTCCTCGGTGCCGGTGATCACGGCCAGGCCGGTGTGCACGGTACGGCCCTGGGCGGCGTGGTCGGTGACCCCATATCCCAGTTCGGCATCTTCGTGGTTTTTGAACACAAAGTGTCGGTCGGTCCAGCGGCGCTGGCCGGTGGACGGATCGGCGTCCAGGGCGCGGCGGACGATCAGGCCGTTCGGGGTGATGGCCTCGATGCGGAGCAGGTCGCCGTTGGCCAGCGTCCTGCCGGGCTCGCCTGCCTCGACCGTGTGGTCGTTGCGGGTGCAGATGATCAGGTCGCCAGGGCTTGCTTGTGTGCCGTCGGCGATGGTGACGGCGGGCCCAGCGGAGACGATGCCCACGGTGATGAGGTCATCCCGGATCCGGCGGTTCAGCTCGCGGCGCAGCGCGTGGTCCGCGGCCATCAGGAGCGTGTCGGTGCCGCCCGCGGACAGCGCGACGTAGGCGGCCGCGGCGGCGTCCATGATCTGCTCGGGGTCGCCGCCGATGATGCGGCCGTGCTGGTCATACTCGGCCAGGACCGAGGTGTCGCCGTCGCGCAGTCGCAGGCTGGCTTGTTGTTCCCACGGGCTGCGGAACCGGATGGGTTCGACGAGCCGCGCGTAGCCGAGCGCCCCGGCGAGCAGGTACATGCCGCCGCCGTTCTCCACCGCCTGCAGCTGGCTGATGTCGCCGGCCAGGATGATCTTGGCCCCCTTGGCCTTGGCGTAGGCGATCAGGTCGGCCAGGTCCGGTCCGGACAGCATCGAGGCCTCATCGATAACGAGGAGGGTGCCCGGGCCGATCCGGACCGGGCCGCGGGCGCCGCGGCGGCCCGGCAGGTGGCCCAGGAACTGCGCGGCGTTATAAGACACCGGCACTCCGGCGGCCAGGGTGTTGCGGGCCGACTGGGACGGGGTTATGCCGATCACCGGTCCGAGCCCGGCCCCGGCCCAGATACGGGCGACCTCGGCCAGCACCCGGGTCTTCCCGGCTCCGGCTGGAGCGTTGATCACTGACACGAGCCGGCCGTCGGTCAGCGCGGCCAGCGCGGCGGCGGCCTGGTCCTCGCGCAGCCCGCTGCCGGTGCGCGTATCCTGCGCGTCGCGCGCGTCGCGCGCGCTTCCGGCCAGCGCGTCCTCCAGCCGCGCAAGGTCCGCGCCGAGCTCGCGCACGGCCTGCGAGCGGGTCACGCGTGGCGCGTCGTCCGCGCGCGCCTGCGCGGCCATGCGTTCTTCCATGGCCAGCTGCGCGCAGGTGGCATACCGGGTACCGCCGTGCCGCTGGTAGACGCTGCGCCCGTCCGCGCGCAGCAAGCTCGCCGGCACCTCGGCCGGTTCGGGCGCCTCCAGGCAGGTGACCGGGTCGAACTCCGAGGCCAGCGCCCGGTCAGCCAGGTCCTCCAGCAGCACTGCGACCGCAGCCGGGTCCATCCCGGACCGGGGCAGGGCGCGGCCCAGGTACTTGATCACATCCGCGCGGGTCCAGGCGCTTTTCTCCTGCTGGGCCAGCGCGATGGCCTTCTGCGCCGCGCGGGACAGTTCCAGCTCGGTGAGCACCGTGCCGTCCGCGCCGTGCGTGCGCGGGTCCGCGCGGCCGCTCTGGCTATGCCACACCGACGGCGCGACCGACGCCAGCGAGACGCCGAGGGTCCGCGCGAGCTTGTCCGCCCAGCCCGCGTGCGCCTGCCCGAGATCCAGCGCGCCGTGCTTGGGGTTGCGCGTCTTGAAGTTCGACGCCTGCGCGAGGTGCGCGAGTTCGCGCTGGGATGGCGCGCGTCCGTACCGCTGCTCGAACCGCGCCGCGCGGCCGCGCAGGTCCGCGGTGATCGACGCGCGGCGGGAGGAGAACGCGCGCATCATCTCCCCGTCGATGCCCTTGATCTCGAACCCGTGGCCGTCGTCCCGCGCGGTCCACTCCAGGCCGAACCGGGCGGTCAGGGCCTCCTCCAGGTGCTGGGAGACAATCGCGGCGACCGCGCCGATGTGCTCGTTGTACCCAAGCGAATCCGGAGCCCGCCACTTCCCGTCCGTAGCCGTTCTTGCGACGTGGGCGATCTGGGAATGGACGTGCAACTGCATGTCGCCGTCGCGGGAGGTGTGCTGCAGCCAGTGGGCGACGGCTAGGTCCGCCTCGTGCCACTGGCCGGTCTCCCGGCCGTGCACCCGGGTGTTGTGGGAGCCGGTGCGCGTATAGCCCGCCTCGCGCTGGAAGTAGGCGAACCCGGCGTGGACGGCTTCCCAGATCATGTCGTCGACCTCGTCGACCAGGTCGGACCAGTATTCGTCACCTTCGCGGTCGCCGTCCTGGCGGGCCAGGCGAGCGTTCTCTCCGAGGGAGGCGTGGAAGATAGAGATCGACTTGGAGAAGGAGATCGTCAGGTCGAAGAAGAGAGGGCTTTGCCGGGCCCTCCTGACAGCTTCGGTCCTCAGTTCGCGCTTGCGTTCGGCGGTGGCGTGCGGTTCGGCGGCCAGGAGCTGCGCGTACAGGTCGGCAGCTTTCCGCCTGCCGTCTGGCGACCGGCCCAGCCTGGTGCCGTCGGGAGCCTTCCGCTCGCCGAACAGAAGGTCGTACGGCATGCGCTCGACGGTCTGGCCAGGCTCGAACCCGAGGGCCTTGGCGCCTGGTCCCCACCAGCGGCCAGGTGGTTCTCCCCCGCTCTCGCTGGCCTGGATGTAGTAGCCGGCCGCGTCCTTGACCGGGCTGCGGTCGACTTGCTTCCAGATGTAGTCAAGGTCATAGCCCTTGCTCAGGGTTGCGACAACCGCCAAGGGCTAATCCACCGCCAGCGGGCACGGCGGGATTGTCCATGCTCATCGCATGGTGCATGAGTGTGACACTCGGAATCACCATGCATCAAGGGTGACAAAACCGGGGATCAAGATCAGAAACGAATTGAGCCTGATGTCCTGTTCGGGCGAACTCTGCGGTGTTCGCGTCATTCCTGCGGTCGATGTTGCGGTTGTCCAGGTGAAAGCTGCGCGTCGTTGCGATGAATGAGCGGGTTGGCCAGCACGGGCGAGGATCGTGACGCCCCATGGACCGTCTCCGAGCTGTTACGTAGCTGCGGCTCTATTGCCGGGCGCCCGAGCTGTGCATCTCGGCATGGTGCTCGTCAGCCTCGCTTGAGCTGGCTTCTCGTTTCCTTGAACGACTGAACCGGTAGTACTACCCCCACCGGAGGTTTGCCGTCCTGGCTAAACATCGGCGGATGTGACCACCGCCGAACACGGGCGAAGTCGACCTGGCCGCCGGAGAACCTGGCGCCGTCGAAGCTGACCGTGGCGCCGACGAACTCGGCGTCGGCGAAGCCGACCCACCCGCCGGAGAACACGGCGTCGGCGAAGCCGACCTGGCCGCCGGAAAGCCTGGCGCCGCGGAAGCTGACCGGGCCGCCGGAGAACTCGGCGCCGCCGAAGCTGACCTGGCCACCGGAGAACTCGGCGCCGAGAAAGCCGACCCACCCGCCGGAGAACTCGGCGCCGCCGAAGCTGACCTGGCCGCCGGAGAACCGGGCGCCGCCGAAGCTGACCTGGCCGCCGGAGAACCTGGCACCGCCAAAGTCACCGCCGTCAAAGACAACGCCCGTGAAGTCGAAGTCCAGGCCTTGCCAGGACACTGCCGCGCCATCCTTGAGGTGCGCGGTGATGACCTGGATCACTGTGTGGCGGATTTCGCGGATGGCCCGGAAGGCACCCCGCTCCGGCTCGGGAGCCTCCTGCCCCGGATCGCGCACGTACGGCCTGCGCAGATATCCGCACAGCACGTCGACGCAGGTCTGCCGGTTTTCGGGCCAGTCATCGGCCAGGTCCGCCATGGCATACACCCCGGCCAGCCGGGGTGCCGACATTTCGTGGTCGAGCTGTGCTGTGATCGCGGTGAACCGCTCGTTGAAGCCCCGGGTTCCTCTCCGTCCGGTGTACGCCAGGTTACGGGTCAGGGCGAGGTGGGCGATGGTGTCGCTGCCTTGCTGGCGGGGCCGTGGGAGCTGGCGGCTGGTCAGGGTGTACCGCAGGCGGGGGTAGATCTGGCCGAAGGTCAGCAGTTCCGGCCCGCCGGGAATGCCCGTGTTCAGCAGGCCGAGCAGGGTACCGGTGAACGCGGTGTACTGCTCGCCGGGCGGGGCCAGCGCGACAGCGTTAGCGGCGGTCGCGGTCAGGAGGTAGCTGCCCTCGATGCCGACTTGGCCCAGGATGGTTTCCTCATCGCCAGCCTGGTCAGCCAGGGCGCGGCCGCTGAAACAGCAGTCCAGGATGACGACCTTCTTGGCGGCGCGGCTGTCGGCCACCACTCGCCGGAGCTCGTCGTAGGGCCACGCGCTGTAGGGGAGTTCGTCAGGATCAGTGTCGGGCAGGCACAGCCACAACTCGTTGCGGCTGCCGGTCCGGCCGTGGCCGGCGAAATAGACCAGCAGCGTGTCCTCGGCCGCCGTCGCCTGCTGGCGCAGCGCCCGGTAGACATCAACTGGCCTGGCAGGCTCCGCCACGACCGTGCAGTTGTCCGCAGGTAGCCCCCCCAGCGCCGGAGCGACCAGGACGTCGCGGAATCCGGACAGGTTGTTCCGGACGGCGGGCAGATCCTCAAGGTGGCTGTAGGCGCTGGCGCCGATCAGCACCGCCCGAGAGCGTCCAGGATCGGGCAGGACGGCCATTACCTCGGCTCCCGCCCGGGCGCGGTGCCGCACGATGGGCAGCGCGCCCGAGTCGGACACCCCGAACTGCTGCCACCACTCGGCCGCTGCCGCCAGATCGGCGACGGCGGTGACCGGCACCACGGTCATAGCCGCCCTCTCCCGGCCCGGCCTGCTGATGACCCCGACAGCTGCCTGCTCCCCGTCGTGAGCATTGGCGGCGAACACGACTGCCCCCGACATGCCCTCCCACGCAGAGCCGGTCAACCAGGCCGGCGGGCTGCTGGTCACCTCCAGGGACAGCACTGCTCGCCGCTTTCCCCCCGGTAGGACATGGTAAAGGTGGTGGAGAATGTGACCGAATACCAGCCAGGTCTCCCGGCGGCCGTCCCCCGGCAAGAAAGGACCGGCCTCGCTGAACCGGGGAAATCCCACCGCCCAGCCCCCCATACGGGCGCCGGATTGTCCCGGTCGACCCGGGCGAAAGTGACCGGCGGCAGGTGCTCGCCGAACCGGGTATCGCTGAGTTCCAGCAACGCCAGATCAGCCCAGGACGGTTCATCGCCGATCAGCAGCACCCGGGCAGGCAGCAAGTCTCCTTCGATCGTGCGCACTAGGAGCTGCTCATCATCCCGGAGATCGCGCCGGTAGTCGACGTTGTGCGCGGCGGTCAACACTAGCCCGGACCTGATCAGATACCCCGACCCGCCGGTCCACCGGTCCCCACCCGTCGGCCTAGCCGGGCCCCGGTCATGAAGGACCTCCACCGCCCGGCCGGTTCCGATCGCCGGCGCTCTCATGTTCCTAGCCGACGGCTGGCGGTGTCGGCGGATCGCCCTCGGTCCAGCCCAGCGCGGCATTCACCAGGCGCTCGGCATCTGGGATGCGCTTGGCGTCCAGATCGATCTCCCGGCCCTCCGGTCCGGAGATCTTGAGCGTCACGTCCGCGCGCCGTTGGGTCAGCCACACCTGCAGCGACTTGGCCAGTGTGGTGGCGGCGCCGGAGGAGACCACGCCGACGATGACATCAACGACAGCGCCCATAGCCCCGTCCGGGCCCGGCGCTTCACTCTGGCGGAGATGACCGCGAAACTCGGGTTCGCCGCGAAGCCAGTCCTGCAAGGACTCAACGTCGCCGTCCCGGCCATCCACAGTGATATGCAAATCAGCCACGGCCACCCCCCTTTAGTCGCCTTCCCAACGTGTACCACATATCGGAGCAATTTCAAGCCGTCCGGGCGGGCCGTCTGGAGGAGTCCGGGTGATCATGTCGGCTCACATGTCGGTGTCCACGTATACCTCTCGTGTCGCTATAGAAAGGCAGCGACGAGAAGCTCACTTGGTCTGACATCCCGGGCCCGCCGCGGATTCCTCAGCCACGGCGACTACTGGAGCGTCCCTGGCGCCGGCAACTGCCTCAGCGTGGTCCTGTCCACCGTCCGGGCCTCGGGGCGCTGCTTGTGATCGTTCGACCCCGCGGTCAGGACCGACGGTCACAGAAATTGCAACCTAGATCTGGACACCTGGGCGCCGAGCCGTCCAGGGCAACTCTGCGAATCCCAGGTCACAGATGTGGCCAACGCAAACTTCACCTGGACAGGACACCTGAGCCTTGTGCTGTATCGCCGAAGTGTCCTATGCCAGAGAGGTTGAGGCATTGCCAACGCGCGTGAGGCACATGGCAGAGCGCTGCCACCAAGTTGAGGCACCAGGTGGATCAAGGTCGATCGCGAGGTGCTTGGTGGCGGGCGCAGGCTCGGCTACGGGGCGGCAGCTGGCTGGCGCGACGGCTGACGTCGTCCGGCTACGCAGACGCTGGTCGGGTCGTCCCCCCACTCGCCAGTAAGCTCGGCGCCCGAGGTCAGGCCTCGGGGATGGGCCTGCCGAAGTTCTCCAGGGTGATGTCGTCGGGTTCGGGGCCGCCGCGGACGCCGGTGTCGAGCGCGTCCAGCGTTTTGAGCTCGGCAGCACTGAGCTCGAAGTCGAAAACGTCGAAGTTCTCGGCGATCCGCTCCGGCCGTACCGACTTCGGGATCGCGCTGCGGCCCTCCTGCAGGTGCCAGCGGATCATCACTTGAGCCGGGGTCTTGCCGTAGGCGGTGGCGATCGCGGTGATGGCCGGGTCATCGAAGGTGCTGGTCCCAGTGCCGCGGTAGCTCGTGATGCCGCCGATCGGCGACCAGGCCTGGGTGATGATCCCGTGCGCCGCGTCGGCCGCCTGCACCGCCGGCTGGGTGAAGTACGGATGCACCTCCACCTGGTTGACCGCGGGAATGACGGTGGCCCTCTCCAGCAGGGCATCCAAGTGCTCGGGCATGAAGTTGCTCACGCCGATAGCCCGCACCCGCCCGTCGGTTAGCAGGGTTTCCAGGGCACGGTAGGCCTCCCGGGTGAGATCGAACCGGCCGGGCAGCGCCTGGTGCAGGATCAGCAGGTCGATCTGGTCGACGCCGAGCTTGCCGGCACTCTTATCGAACGCGTGCAGGCCCCGGTCGTAGCCGTAATCGCTGATCCACACCTTGGTCTGGATGAACACATCGTCACGGCCCAGGCCCGAGCGGCGTATGGCCTCGCCGACCTGCCGTTCGTTGCCGTAGGCGGCGGCGGTGTCGATGAGCCGGTACCCGGTCCGCAGGGCCGCGTGCACGGCGTCCGCGGTTACCTCCGGCGGGGTCTGGAACACCCGAAGCCGAGGGCAGGCATCTCGATGCCGTTGTTCAGGGTCAGGTTCATAATCTGTGCCTCCTGGCGTGATAGTGGGTCAACGGGTGACGCGGGGCAAGGTTGCGCTCGCAGCGGAGGTGATGGTCAGCAGGGCCGCCGCGGTCAGGTAGCTGATGTGCAGGCCGTGCAGGAAACTGGCCTGGGCGGCGATGATGGCGCCGAAGACTGCTACGCCCAGGGAGCCGCCCATCTGGCGGGCGATGTTCAGGGCCCCGCTGACGGTGCCGGCCTGCTCGGCCGGGGCGCTGTCGAGGAGCAGCGCGGTGATGGGCGGGACGGTGAACGACCCGCCGACCCCGACCGGGATCATCAGGGCCGCGATGAGCAGCGCGGGTGCGTGGGCGGGCGCCAGGCACAATCCGGCCAGCCCGGCGGCCATGACGAGCTGGCCGCCGATGATCGGCACCCCGGGGCCGAAGCGGGCGGCGGTCCGGGCGGCGGCCGGGTTCAGCGCCGCGACCAGGCCGGTCATGGGCAGAAAGAGCAGGCCGGTGGCCAGCGGGGACTCGCCGCGCAGCTGCTGGAAGTACAGGCTCTGCAGGAACACGGTGCCGTAGAAGCCGACCATGCCGATGAACCCGGCCGCGAGCAAGATGGCCACCGCCCGGGACCGGAACATTTCCAGCGGCAGCATCGGGCGCCGCCCCCGGGCCTGAGCCACCAGGAACGCGGCTGAGGCCGCGATCGCGACCGCGAAGGCCACCAGGATCGGCGCGCTGGCGTAACCCTGCTTCCCGCCTTCGATGATGGCGTAGGTCAGCGCGGCCAGAGCCAGTACGGCGCAGGTCTGCCCGGTCCAGTCGAACGGGACCGCCCGCCGGGGCGAGGCGCCGACCCTGGTCAGGACCGCCAGTGCGAGCGCTCCGGCGGGCAGGTTGAGGAAGAAGATCAGCCGCCAGTCCAGCTGGCTCAGGGCCCCGCCAAGGACCGGGCCTGCGGCCGCGGCCACCGAGCCGCCCATGGCCCAGTAGGCGATCGCCCGCGCCCGCTGGCCGGGATCATGGTAGGCCTCCCGGATCAGAGCCAGCGACGTCGGCGTGACCAGGGCCGCGCCCGCGCCCTGCACCAGCCGGGCGGCAACCAAGAACCCGAGGGAGGGTGCCAGCCCGCAGGCTGCGGACGCGGCGGCGAACACCACCATGCCCGTGCCGTACGCCCGCCGGGCGCCGGCCCGGTCGGAGAACGTGCCGCCGAACAGTAGCAGCGCGGAGAACATCAGCGTGTAGCCGGTGACCACCCGCTGCAGCCCGGACAGGCCACCGCCCAGGTCAGCCCGGATAGCGGGGAGCGCGACGTTGACCACCTGAGCGTCCAGCGCGACGACGAAGAACCCCAGCATGGCGGCGGCCAGAGCCGCACGCAGGTGACGCCGCTCCGGCACCCGTGCGGTCGTGCCCTCGATGCGTCCTGGGACCAGGGTAGAGACGGACATGGCTGCCTTCCTGGCGGATAGGGGTTGGTCGCTGTCCAGCTAACCGGCTGCCACCCCGCCGGGGGAGTCTCTGCTGCTCCAGGTACTGCCAAACCATGTACTGGCAGAGCCTCCCAGCCGGACGGACGGTGTTCCTACCATCGGGGTATGACCGATCGCAGCCAGATTCGTGAGTTCCTGACCACCCGCCGGGCCCGCA
>Ga0306920_100012212_pt1 | contig 11641 bp, 14 predicted proteins | sample flu12Cox44000170_FD_204666 | JGI IMG/M metagenome (GOLD analysis project Ga0306920, IMG submission 204666) | Lab enrichment of tropical soil microbial communities from Luquillo Experimental Forest, Puerto Rico - flux4day.12C.oxic.44.000.170 (v2)... | ecosystem: Environmental > Terrestrial >...
AGAAGGAGCGGTTCCGGGAGACGTTCTGCGCCGACGTGCCGGTGGACATGGCCGATGTCATGTTCGCGACCCAGCGCCCGCTCGCGTTCGCGGCGCTCAACGAGAACGCCACCGCGGCCGGCTGGAAAACCAAGCCGTCCTGGTTCCTGGTCTCCGAGCACGACAACGCGATCTCCCCGGACGCGGAACGGTTCATGGCGCAGCGGATGGGCGCCGCGACCCAGACGATTGACGGCTCGCACACCGCGTTCATCGCGAAACCGGTCGCCGTGGCCACGTTCATCCGCCAGGCGCTGCGGTGACCTCGTAGACCGAGATGTGGTCGTGGCTCTGTGACGGGTAGGGACGCGGAGCGGGGGTTGGCCGGTCGGGTGGCCGGGGAAGTAGCGGTTCGCCGAGGTGCCGCGGCTACAGGCACGGGATGTGATTGGCTGGCGGGGCGGTTGGTCGGTCCGGGCGGAACTGGCCGCGACGTCGGCTCGTGTCTCACACCCCGACTGGCTCGCGGACGAGGATGATGGTGGTGCGTCCGGGGCGGAAGTCACGCTCCAGGATGAGAACCCTCGCGAGCTGGGTGCCCTCGCCTGTCAGCTCGCGTAGGCGCATGTCCTCATACGGCTGGACGTGTTCGGAGATACGCCGCAGGGCGGCGTCCAGATCAGGGACTATCTTCTGGCTGCCGATCACGAGGATCAGCTGCCTCGCCCCGGAGGCGTAGGGGCCGATCTGGCTGCCGCTTCCTGACGCCGCGACCAGCTGGCCGGCCTCGGTCACCGCCTGGACGCTGCCGAGCATGAAGTTCGGCGCGGCGCTCAGCTTGCGGATCTGGTCAGCCTCGGTTTCGTAGCTCATGTGACGCAGGCGCGTCCGGAGGAAGTTGTACCGGCCTGACCGCATGAGCTCGCCGAATATCCCAGCATCCTCGAGCGTCTTGGACTTGCCGGAGTGCACCTCGGCGCCCTCGGGGAGCAGGGCAAGGACCGCGGCCTTGGCGCCGTCCGCGTCAGCTACGACAAGGACCTCGAAGTTCCGCTCCCGCAGCCTGGTCGCCAGCGCCTCCAGCTGCGCGCTGTCTGCCGGGATCGTGTACCTGGCGGCTTGCTCCAGCATCATGAACAACTCTCCTTTCTGGGCGCCCGCTGATACGCGGGCGGCGCGGCCGATCCGGGCGGAGCGTGCCGACGGCGAGGGCACCCGCAGCGGCGGCTAGCGGGATGACGACGGTCACGGGGGCGTACTGTCCCGCGATCCCCCACACTGCGAACCCCAGGCCCTGGGTGAACATGAGTCCTGCGCTGCCCAGGGCAAGGGCACGGTTCCGCAGGGCCAGCGGTGCTGCCTCGATGAGCAGGCCATCGATCCCGGCGGCCCAGGCGGAGCCGAGCCCGGAGATCACCAACAGCACCAGGGCCAGGCCGAGGCTTGGACTGGCTGCGAACGCCGCCAGGGGCGCGAAGACCACGAGCCCGGCCGGGACGACGATGCTCCGCTGCAGGCGCGACGGGAGCAGGCGCGCGGCAAGGACATCCGCCACCACTGTCCCGGCCGGGATCCCCATCAGCAGCAGGCCAGCCGCGCGGGGCGGCTGGCCGATGTGGACGGCATAGGGGGCGGCGAGGGCCTCGGGCGCGACCGCGCACGCGGGCACGAGCCAGCTGAAGAGCAGGACGCGCCTGACCGGGCGCTGCGCGAGCGTCGCCCGCAGCCCGGTCAGGGAGTCGCGCGCCATCGACCCGCGCCGGCCGGCATCTGCGGGCCGCCGGGCGGTGCCGAATCGCAGCATCACGCCGGAGGCCGCGAAGGACAAGGCATCCGCGGCCAGCGCGGCACGCGGCGACAAGATCGCGAGCAGCAGCCCGCCAACGCCGTAACCGACGATCTGCGCGGACTGGGCGACCATTCGCATGAGGGAGCGGCCGAGAACGTACCGGGCGCCAGGCGGCAGGATCTTCGGCAGCACCGCGGACCGGACACCCTGGTACACCGGTGCGAGCAAGCCATTGGCGAACAGCAGCGCGAGAAGCCCGGGCACCGGCACCCCGGGAACCACCATGCAGGCCACCAGGACCGCGCTGGCCAGGTCGCACCCGACGAGCACCCGGCGTGCAGGCAGGCGATCCGCGGCCGCCCCGAACAGGACCCCACCGAGGAGGTACGGCAAGAACGACAGCGCCAGCACCGAGGCCGCGAGCGCCGGAGAGCCGGTCTGCTGGTAGACCAGCACGGTGAGCGCGACCGCCGCCACCACGTTCCCCAGCATGGACACAACGTGTGCGACGAAGATCATCCGGAACTCGCTGGCACCGAGCACGTCGCGGTATCTCGCCCGGCTGGCTGGCGTGCCCATGTCGGGGGCCGGGCGGGCCCGCTTGCCTCGCGTTGACATGGCAGCCAGGCTGGCTGGCGGCTAGCATTTGGGCTAGACATTCGGCAAGGGCCGAATAAAACTGGAGGATTCTCGGTGCGGCTTGTCCTGGTGTTTGGACGGGACGATCCGGCGCGCGTCCGGTTCGCGGTCTCGCCGATGTGGGAAACGATGGTGGCACTGCGGGTGCTGCGCGAACCGCACCGCCGCAGCTATCATCTGCCCTGGCTGGATCTGGTACGGCCGGACCTGGATCGCCTAGACCTGTGGCCACTGCTGGTGCTCTCACCGCGCACCGGCTGGAGCCCGGATTTTCTCAGCCCCGCCCCGGCTGGGCCCGGCACCGACATTGCCGATCAGCTTGCGCAGGTCCGCGCGACAACGCCCGAGCAGGTAACCCGGGAGGTGCAACGGTCGCTGACCCAGCGGCCCGAGCCCGCGCCCGAGGCGGCCTGGCAGCTGCTGGATGACCCGGTGGCGACGCGCGGCGTGCTCGCCGACCTGGTTGAGCAGTGCTGGCAGCTGCTGATCGCGCCACACTGGCCGCGATTGAGGGATCTGCTGCAGGCCGATGTGCTGTACCGGACGCGACGGCTCGGCGACTACGGGCTGGAGCGCATGCTGGATGATCTCGACCCCCGGGCCCGCTGGACCGGCCGCAGCATCGTCGTTGATGGGCCCGCGGCTGGACGTCGCCGACTCGACGGCGCCGGGCTGCTGCTCATGCCCAGCGTGTTCGTGTGGCCCGACCTGACAGCCTTGGTCGACCCGCCGGCCCGGCCGACTCTGGTCTACCCAGCCAGGGGAATCGCCGAGCTGTGGCAGCCCGCGCCGACCCGGCATTCGGATGCGCTGGCGCGCCTGCTCGGCCGGACCAGGGCCGCACTGCTTGAATCGCTCGCCGAACCCGCGTCCACGCACACCCTGGCCCTCCGCCACGGCCTTGCCCCGAGCACCGTGTCCGAGCACCTGGCCGCGCTGCGCGGCGCCCGGCTAATCACGCGCCGAAGGCATCGGCACGACGTCTTGTACCAGCAAACCTCCCTCGGCACGGAACTGGCCAACGGCGAGCGCCAACCCCAGCGAACGGCGACGACCAAGGCGCCGGCCAAGCAGCGGCTACCGCCCGGGTAACCCACGCCTACGCGCCACCACGTCCACCCCGGGCCTCACGGACACGAGCCGCTGAAAGAGGCGCTAGCCGGAGGCGGGCGAGTAGAGCGCTGATCACCTCGGGGAAGTCCAGACCGACAGGCCAAGAAAGGGCTCCAGCGAACGGAAGCCCCCCTGAACAAGCGCTGCGTCACCGAAGGTGGCGGCGTGGGTACAGCGCCCTGGTGGCAGGGAAGCCTCCTGCTCCGCGCCGTAGCTCATTGACTTACCGGAACTGTCGGACCTGCTACCCAAGTGGCCACGCAATCATCGCTGGCCCGCGTAGCCTGGCGAGAATCGGAGTGAGCATTAGGCGGTGCGAGGCCACCGAAGGCGGCTCTGCGCCAGACCCCGCCGGGAGGAGAGCACATATGCCGGCGCCCCTGCAGATGATCGCGCTGACTTTCCGCCTCGATGTCGATGCCGAGAGCCGCCTGCTGGCGGAGGTTGACCGGATCGAGGGCCGCGGCGTGCTGCGTGTGCTTGACATGGTCTTCCTGGCCAAGGGACAGGACGGCACGGTAGATGGGCTGGAGGTCGGTGACGGCGAGGATTTCGGCACGCTGCTGGGCGGCATCTCGCCCGTCGGGGCAGAGAACGGAGGCCGGCCGACGGCCGGCGATGGCGCGGCTGGCGGGCCGGCGGGTTCCGGCGCGGCGGCCGTGCAGGCCCTGGCCGACTCCCTAGAGCCAGGAAGCGCGGTGGCGTTGCTGCTGGTGGAGCATTTGTGGGCTGGCCCGCTTGTCGATTCCGTTTCTGCCGCGGGTGGTGCGCTGGTCAGCGACGATTTCCTGGCCGGAGATGTCAGCCGGGCTATCGGAGCCGAAATCGCCGCGGTGGAGGAAGCCTCCGCGGTGATCGCCGAGGCGCAGGCCGCTGAGGCTGCCGCCGTGCTCCGCGCCGTCGCGGCTGGCGCCGAGGCCGCCGAGGCGGAGGCTGCCTCCGAGCAGATCCAGGAAGCGGCGGCCGCGGAGGCAGCCGGTGCGCTGATCGCGGCCGGGCTCATCGAGGAGGCGGCCGCGCATGAGGCGGTCACCGCGCTGATCGCGGCCGGGCTGATCACGGACGCGGCGGCCCAAGCGGCCGGCGACGCCGTTGCCGGGGACCTCGCGCTGATCACCGCCGCGGACGAGGTGGCTGCCGGGGCCACGGAGGAGGCCCAGGCCAGGATGCGGGCTGCATCGATCACCAGGGCTGAGGCGCAGATTCTCCGCTACCTCCCGCAGCCGGTGCCGTTCTCGGTCATCGCCGGCAAGCTGGGCATCTCCCGGTCCGCGGCCAAAGAACGGGCCGCGCGGCTGTACCAGCGGCTCGGCGTGCACAGCCGGGACGAGGCGGTGAGCCGCGCCCGGGAACTCGGGCTGCTCGCCCGGTGAGGCCAGCATCTGCCGCCGGGCCGCGCAAGCCCGGTCAGGCCACCCCGTGAGCAAACGGAAAGGCTCGTCCCGCACGGATGACCTGCGCGCGTACATGACCGACCGCCAGGGCGGAGTTGACGAGGCCGTACATTTATGCGAGCCACCTTGTGCCGAGAACGCTCGCTCATCAGCCGCCAACAGTTTGTGGTGTGTTGTTGGCAGGTACCGAGTCGTTCTGCCGGGTCATCCTGCCTGTAGGCGAGCGGAGCGGCGGTCGATGAACCAGCCGGTGGCTGCCGTGACGGTGGTAGCGGCCGCGCCCAGCAAGCTGATGGGCACGCCAGCCACACGCTGAACCGGGTGAGGCGGATCATCGACCGCGGTACCGGGGACCAAGGGGGCCACGAAGAACGGGGCCCAGTACGCCACCGGAACGGCCGCCGCGAAGAACCGGCTCCCGTCCTGGCCGCCGTCGCCGGACCACAGCGACCAGATGTTGGCAGCCGACAGCGTGGTGGACATCGCCAGCGCCGTCACGCCGTGGAACCGGGCATGCGCCGGCCAGTGCTCGTTGAAAATGTGTGAGTCATTCCAGTCTGCGGCGAGGGGCACGACGGCGGTGATCACGTTGGCGACGGTGAGCAGGCCCCTGCCGAGCACGCGGCCACCTTGTCCCGGACGCGGCTGAGACATGCGCGCCTCCGATCGGCTAGACGGGCTGACTCCACGCTAGTCCGGCCGCGGCGCTGGCGCCGTGAGGCAGGGCAACAGTGGCTTCGACCGGCCAATGGCGGCCCGGATCCGGTGCATGGGCAATGCGCTCTCTGTGCCGCCGCGAGCGCGTTTTGAGCGGTTGGCCGGTGCGGGCATGGGTCTGAGCCTTCGGCGGCCTGCCGCCGGCGGGTTCCGCCGGGCGGGAGATAATTGGGCGGAGGCGCGAAGGCGGCGTCGGTGCCATGCGCGCGCCGGGCCTGGAGGAGGCCGCGATGGAGGAGCATTTCGTGTGGATGACGACGCGCCAGATCAAGCCGGGCACGCTGGCCGCGTTTGAGAGAGCCTGGCGGCCAGACACCCCGCCGGAGGGCATGCTGCGGGCCTACGCCTACTGGTCTGAGGACGAGCAGCAGATCATCGGCGTGTCGTTTTGGGCCTCGAAGCAGTCCTGCAATGCGTGGCGGGAATCGGAGACGGAGGCGCGCCGGCGTGCGGCCATGGCGCCCCATGTCCTGGGCGAGCAGGAAGCGTTCTACCAAGGCCGGGAACTGGCCCTGCGGGCCCGCAAATAGCGCCAGCGAGCCATTAGAATTCGCGGCCCCGCCCCCGCGGAACTGCCGGGCCATTACGAGCGGCCGGCGTCAACAACCGCAGCCTCCTGCCGCGCACCAGACATCCTCATCCGCCGCTGGTGGTGCGCGGCATCGGCATGATGTGCCCAGATTGGGGTCCCGCTGCTGCGGAGGTTCGCGACGATGCCGCGGTCCAGCGTGCCGTTGTCTAGGACCGCGTGAGAGAGCGTGAGCAGGGTCGAATGCTGGGGCTGCTTGTCACAACGGAATGTCGGGAATGTTGCCCTGCACGCCCAGATCGCGGCGGGTAGCGTCGCGGAGCGCGTGGAGATGACTGGCATAGTCCTCCAACACCGGTTCGTAGTCGGTGAGACTCTCCCCTTGGCCGATTCGGTCACGCAGAGCACGAAGGGAGCGGAAGGCGTCATCGGCGGCGAGGATCACCGGCTCAGGAGCCAGCAAGATCAGCTGTTCTCGCGTCATCGTTACGCTGGCGGTCCGGAATGCGGCCCGCGCCGCCGCAAGACGCGGGAGCTCTTGCGCGTGTTCGCCCAGGGAGACCGCGCGCATCGCCTCGTTGGCCTCATGCAGGGCAGACAGGTAGCCCACATAGGCGTCGCGGCGCACCGCGAGCGCTTTTGCGCTGGCATCGCGGCCAGACCGCACCTGATCGACTACCAAGCCCGAGCCCAGGCCAACGACCGCACCGACAACAGTGGCAAGTACGGGAATCCAGGACATGACCGTGGAGCCTATCGATTTACCCGGCCATAACGGTGTAACCAGTCCCGCCGCGGCAATCGAGCAGCGCTACCAGGGGCAAGGCCGGCCATTGGCGGTTGCCACGTCGACCGCCCACCCGCTGCCCGACTCCACGTGACGCCCAAACGTCCGGTCATGCCGTTGGTGGCGCGCCAACCGGCACGGTCATCAGTGATCGGTCCGCCGAGCCCGGAGCGGTCCGTGTCGGCGCAGGTAACCCCCGTATCCGACGGCGGCGAGGAGCACGACGAACAACCCCAGCCCGATCTGGATTCCCCGGGTCAGACCGGGCGGGTAGATCACCTGGACCAGGTAGTGCGAGATGAAGCCTCCGCGGTACCCGCGCTCCCCGCCGCTGCGCAGCAGGTAGTTCTGCAGCAAAGTGAGCGGGCAGGTGAAGCCGGCGAACTCGACCAGCGCGCCGTACACCATCGCCGGCGCCGCCGCCCAGATGATCCGCGGCCACCGCCAGGCCAAGAAGGCGCCGCCGACGACGAAGACGATGAACAGCAGATGGGCAACCAGCACGAGGTCAGCGGCGATCCGGTACCACATCTTGCTCACCGCCAAACCAGGTCGCGGTACTGCCGCCAGCCGTGCCGCCCCCAGGTTTCCCGCCCACGCGACCGGCGGAGCCTGAAATCGGGGCTGAACGTGTCGTCCACAGCGGCACCGTTCCACCTATTCCGCGGCTCGCCATAGAACCGCCCGATCAGCCTGGCAAGAGAAGCTGCCATTTGCCCATCGTGAAAGTTCTTGCCCGGCCGGTCCAGGTCGCAACCGGATGCACTCTCAGTAGCCGCGATGGTGCTCGTTGTCCAAGTAGGGAAGATGTGCTGGTTGAGTCGGGCAGAATCAGGCGCATGTACGGCTCAGTCCGAGGTATCCGAGGTAGCTGTGATCTGGCCAGCGCTGATTGCCCACGCCGACTGGGGTACTGATAGCCGGAAGCGGCAGGTGGCGGTCGCGCGGGTGCGCCGCGCCAGCGGCAATAGCCACGCCCACGCCCGCTATGCGGTGGAATCGCTTGCTCCGGCGGCCGATGGGCCTGAGTTCTTCGGCCAGCTCCGGGCGGCTGCTGACCCTGGGCAGGCCATGATCGGCTTCGACTTCCCCATCGGGCTGCCCCGCCGCTATGCGGCGGCGGCGGGGATCACGACGTTCCCAGCGCTACTGGAGGCGCTTGGCACGCCGCCATGGCACCACTTCCACGTGGTCGCCGCGCAGCCAAGTGAGATCACGCTGCACCAGCCCTTCTACCCGATGCGGCCCGGTGCCTCACGCCGCGAGCATTTGCATCTAGGACTGGGGCTCTCGGGTCCTGAGCTGCGCCGCCGCTGCGAGGGCAACGATGCCGAGTCCTTGTTCTGGACCCTCGGCGGCAAGCAGGTCGGCAAGGGGGCGCTCATCGGCTGGCAGCTGATCGCGGCGGCCCGGCGCGCTAAGCCGGGGATCAGGCTGTGGCCCTTCGACGGCCCGTTGACCCAGCTACTGACCGGGCGAGGCCAGACGATCGTCGTCGAGACCTACCCCCGCGAGTACTACCGCCATCTTGGCCCGCCTGCCGCTCGCGGCCGCTGGAGCAAGCGGCGCAAGGCCGACCGGCTGAGCCGGGTTCCCGGCCTGTTCTCGTGGGCGGAGTCACTGCCCGTCGAATGGGATACCACCATTCGCCGGCGGGTGGAATCCGGGTTCTCCGACGATCGAAATGGCGAAGACGAGTTTGACGCTGTCATCGGGCTGCTCGCGATGATCGCGGTAGTGACCGGTGCCATCGATGCCGGTGTGCCAGCCGATGACCCAGCGGTTATCAGCACGGAAGGCTGGATCCTTGGGCGCGCACCCGACGGCCCTGCTCCACGACTCGGCCGGCCCCAATAACTAACGCACTCACAATGCCGCTTACGGTGAATCGCGAAAGGCGATCAGCTGATCGCCAGCCTCTTGCGGGGCGCAGTGCCGAAGTCGGTCTGGTCCACGCCGCAATCGATAAAACCTGCGGCGCTGTAAAACCCCTGTGCATGAGGGTTGGCGGTCACCTCCAGGCACTGCACGCCTCGTGCCCGCAAGACGTCCACGACGTGGCTGACCAGGGCAGTAGCGATCCCGCGCCGCCTCCAGCCCGGGTCGACGAACAGGTCTTCCAGTTCGATGGTGCCGCCGGCTTCGGCCCATGTGGCGAAGCCGACTACCGAGCCGTCTTCTTCCGCCACATACGTGCGGCCTTCGACCAGTCCCTCGGGCCCCAAAATCAAGTACTCCGGATGGGCCAGCAGGTTGTCACGGTCGCCCGAGTTGGACAACGACGCGCGGCGATAGACGCCAGCGGCTGCGGGCAGGTCAGCAGGTGTGCCAAGCCGGATCATTGCCACAGTGTGCACGAAGCAGGCTTGACGCCGCCCAGGCGGGTAAGGACGGCGGAGTTACCCTGCCACCAACGTCCGCACATAAGTAGCCGCAGAGCGGTCCGCCGGTTACCGGCCGAGGACGCGGCGGAGTCCCCGGTCGATCTCGCTCATGAGGGCTGGCGGAAGAAGGCCCGTCTCGGCGTCCAGGTCAGTCTTGTCCAGGGTGACCAGGGCCGTTACGTTGACCACAGAGTCTTTGGGCAGGCCTGATGAGGTGGCGGGCAGGAACACGTTGCCGGGCATTGCCGCTAGGCCGGTGTTCGAGGTGATCACGGCGGCCAGGGCGGTCTTGAGCCGGCTGGCGTTGAACGGGTCGGCCTGGATGATTAAGACGGGGCGCCGCTTGGCGGACCCACTGCCACGCGCTTCCCCCAGATCGGCCCAGCAGATACTGCCGCGGCGGATCACCAGTCATCTCCAGCGGCCAGCCGCCGGCGTCCGGCCTGGGCCGCAGCGGCCGCGGAGTCGTCGCTGCCCGCCGCCTGCAGCGCCTCGTTAACCTCCTGGGTGAGCGAGCGCGAAGCGAGTTCGTCCAGGTAGCGGCGGGCGGCGCGGGCAAAGAACTCTGACCGGCTGATCCCCAGCTCCGCTGCTTGCCTGGTGGCCTGCACGAAGGTTTCGTCAGGCACCGAGATCGCTGTTTTCATGACGCTAGTATAACCCGGTATTACCTATCATAACGAGCCCTACGGCACGCACTCACATGCCGCTGACCGAGCGGCGTCAGGCACCGGCCACGTGCCAGTTCGACGATGCGTTCATGCCGATGTCGGTGCCTGGCAAAGGCTCAGGCGGATGACACGCTCCCCTCAGTCATCCCCGATGTAGCCCGTATTGGGATCGATCATGGCGAGGAAGGCGCGGATGCTCTCCCGGTGCTCGCTCACCGGCCGATTCGGTGTCCCGCTCGACCCGAATCCGTAGCCCTTGTTAGGCCCGCCCAGCCAGTCGTAGGGCGGTGCCGCCGTCTCCAGCTCGGCGGATGGCGAACCGCTCGCCAGCGACGTCGAGGGTGAACAACACCGGCCCGGGCCTTCCCTCCGTTCCGCGGTACACAGCTGGAACGGCGGGGGGACCGTCGCCGTCACCGCTGGGGCTCCTGTCCACAAGAGCCAGCATCCACAGCCGACGGCTTTGAGTCCATCGCGCGCGCGCTCGGCTGACGTACTCATCCGCCGCCATAGGGCGCTGGTATCGCTTCCGGTTCGGGCTGTCCGATGGGGGTAGCGTGGCGCCGTGGCTGCCTCGGTTGCGATGCGGTCCGCCCCGGTGCGAGCGAACGATCTCGAGTTCGGGGTGCTCGAGGCCGGATCGGGCCCGCTGGCGCTGTGCCTGCACGGGTTTCCTGACGCTGCCTACACTTGGCGGCATCTGTTGCCTGCCCTGGCCGAGGCCGGGTTCCACGCGGTGGCGCCCTTCATGCGCGGCTACGCGCCCACCGAGGTCCCAACCGATGGTGCCTATCAGCTCGGCGCGCTGGTCGCCGATGCGGTCGCGCTGCACGACGTCCTGGGCGGGGACGGGAATGCCGTGCTGATTGGGCATGACTTCGGAGCCGAGGCCGCCTACGGGGCAGCCGCCCACGCGCCCGACCGGTGGCGCCGGCTGGTGACCCTCGCGGTGCCGCCCGCGGCCCTGGATCAGGTGCTGTACGGCGACTATGAGCAGCTCAAGCGCTTCTTTTACGAGTTCATGTTCCGGGATCCGGCCGGGTTCGCTGAGACGGTGGTGGCCAGCGACGCGATGTCGTTCCTGGACAAGCTCTGGCGCGACTGGTCGCCTGGTTACCAGCCCGGTGAACATCTGGCCCGGGTCAAGGAGTGCCTGCGCGAACCAGCGAACCTGGCCGCCGCGATCGGCTACTACCGGGCGGCGCGCGGCACCGGCACAGCCGGCCGGGCACCGCAGACCGCAACCCAGTATGCGTCCGAAGACCAGGCGGCCGGCCGTCAGGCCCCGCAGCCTACGCTCTACCTGCACGGGGTCCGCGACGGCTGCATCGGCGTGGAACTGGCCCGCGGCGCCGAACGCCTCCTCGCCCCTTCCTCACGCATGGTCGTGATCGAGGACGCGGGCCATTTCCTGCATCTGGAGAAACCCGTCGAGGTCAACAACCACATCCTCACCTGGGTAACCAAGCCCGGCAGCATCAGGTCGTTAGGCAGCCACCCATGAGGCTAACCGCGCCTGCGACGAGATACGCATGCGCCCTCCCTGCGGTGCCTATTTCGTCCCCACCCCGATGAGGAGCTCACACGGCGAGTCGTAGCCCTGCGGGCCCACGAACTGCGCGAGCGCGCGCTCGATCTC
>Ga0306920_100012217_pt1 | contig 11640 bp, 10 predicted proteins | sample flu12Cox44000170_FD_204666 | JGI IMG/M metagenome (GOLD analysis project Ga0306920, IMG submission 204666) | Lab enrichment of tropical soil microbial communities from Luquillo Experimental Forest, Puerto Rico - flux4day.12C.oxic.44.000.170 (v2)... | ecosystem: Environmental > Terrestrial >...
GCCTGCTCCTCGAGCTCAGCGGTGCCCCGGCGACGCAGAAGCTTGCCGCGGTGGTGTGGCCGGAAGCTGCCACCCCATTTTTGCTCGGGCGTGATGCGTACCATCGCGGCGAGATCGCCGCCGTCGCGGCCTCTGGGCGCGGATATGTCATCACCGGCGCGGTGCGGACGAACCCTCCGCCAGACCCGGTAACGCGGGTTTGGAACAGCATCGAGGTGGTGGACGGAAATGGTGAGATCCGCGCCCGCTACGACAAGGCCCACCTGGTTCCGTTCGGCGAGTACGTTCCGCTGCGCGAAATGCTCCCCCTGCAAAAGATCACGCCTGGAAGCCTCGACTACAGCGCTGGCCCCGGACCAAGAACGGTCGAGCTGCCGGGGCTTCCTCCTTTCGCCCCGCTGATCTGCTACGAAGTCATATTTCCAGGCGAAATCGTCGATGAACATGACCGCCCGGCGTGGATCCTGAATGCAACGAACGACGCCTGGTATGGACGCACCTCTGGTCCGTACCAGCATTTTGCGATTGCCCGGACCCGCGCCGTCGAAGAAGGATTGCCGCTGGTGAGGGTTGCAAACAACGGGGTGAGCGGGATCGTCGACGAGGTGGGGCGGGTTGTCGCCCGGATCGATCTTGATACCGTCGGCTACGCCGATCTTCCGCTGCCCGCGGTCACGGTCGCGCCAACGCCCTACGCCCGCTTCGGGGATTGGCTATTGCTGGCGTTGCTGTGCCTCGGTCTTATTCCGGTCGTTTTTCGGCTCCGGTGAACGAAGCTGGGCGCAAAGACACAACTCTTACTATCCTGTTAACACTCCTTGTTGACCGCCATCGATCCGCGTGCTTTATCAAATCGGTCCCGCTATTTGCACTAGTGTTCGATCAATGGCGATGCAACAACAGACCCGGCGCCCCGGTCGCCGAAAAGGCGACAAGCCGAACCCGATAGACATCCATGTCGGCTCCCGCGTGCGGCTCCGCCGAAACATGCTCGGCTTGAGCCAGGAAAAGCTCGGTGAGGCGATCGGATTGACGTTTCAGCAGGTGCAGAAATACGAGCGAGGCGCCAATCGGATCGGCGCCAGCCGGCTGCACGATTTAAGCCGCGTACTCGACGTTCCGGTCTCCTTCTTCTTCGACGACATGGATCCGGTGCGGGCACCGGCGATCCCGGCGGGGTTCGCGGAACCCGCGGCCGAGGCGTTCGACTCCGACCCATTGCGCCGCCGTGAGACCGTCGAATTGGTCAGCGCCTATTACCGCATCGATGACGCGGCCCTGCGCCGCCGCCTGTTCGATCTGGCTAGAGCTCTGGCCGGTGGCGGCGAACGAGTTGCGGGGAAATAGCGGGTTCGCTCGGCCGGGTCCTGACTGGAAAATCGGCTTGACGCTCACCGGGCAAGATTGCATCAACGCCGAAGTGCTACCCTCCCCCTAATCGAGGTATTCGGAAAGGCAATCCTTTGGCCAACCGGGATTATGTGTTTACCAGCGAATCCGTGTCGGAGGGGCATCCCGACAAAATTTGCGACCGCATTTCCGACGCCATCGTCGACACCTTCTTGGCGGCCGAGCCGGAGGCCCGGTGCGGTGTCGAGACGTTGGTCACGACCAATCGCGTGGTACTCGCCGGAGAGGTGCGTGGTCCGGCCTCGATTACCAATGACAAGCTGATCGAGGTGGCGCGGGACGCGATACGCGAGATCGGTTACGAGCAGGAAAACTTTCATTGGCGATCGGCGGCGATCAAATGTCTGATCCACGGCCAGTCTTCCGACATCGCACAAGGCGTCGACGCCGCGGGTAACAAAGACGAGGGCGCTGGCGACCAGGGCATGATGTTCGGTTTTGCCTGTCGCGAGACGCCGGAACTCATGCCGGCACCGATATTTTACGCCCACGCCATCCTGTACTCGCTCTCCGAAGCGCGGCACGCCGGGAAGACGCCATTGCTGGGTCCCGACGCCAAGAGCCAGGTGACCCTGCAATATGCCGAAGGTAAGCCCGTAGGGGCGGCAAAGGTCGTCGTCTCGATCCAACATTCCGACCGGATCGAGACTGAGGAGGTGCGCGAGACGGTGCGACCATACGTGGTGGCAACCCTGCCTGCAGGCTGGATGTGCGAGGAAGAGCATTTTCTGGTCAACCCGACCGGCCGTTTCGTGATCGGCGGTCCCGACGGGGATGCCGGTGTTACCGGCCGAAAGATCATCGTCGACACTTATGGCGGGGCCGCACCGCATGGGGGCGGCGCATTTTCGGGCAAGGACCCGACCAAGGTCGACCGTTCCGCCGCCTATGCCGCGCGCTATCTCGCCAAGAACGTCGTCGCCGCCGGGCTTGCCCAGCGCTGCACTATTCAGATCGCCTATGCGATCGGCGTCGCCAAGCCGTTGTCGTTCTACGTTGATACCGCGGGAACGGCCGACGAGCACAAGCTCGCGGCGGTCCTCCAAGAGCTGGTGGATCTGTCGCCACGCGGCATCCGCACGCATCTCGACCTAAACAAGCCGATTTACCGGCGCACCGCCGCCTATGGCCATTTCGGCCGGAGCCCCGAACCCGATGGCGGTTTTTCTTGGGAAAGGCTGGATCTGGTGGACGATCTGCGGCGCGCCTTCTGAGCATCTCCAGCTGCAGGCCTGCGCGCCGCCTTCAAGCTTTTGGGCGCCGCCGCGGGCGGGCGCTGCGCCCGGGACAACAGTCCCGAATAAACGACCTGCTGCCGCGGCTGGCGATCAACATTCCGGAATCGGGCCGACTCGACATGGGCGCCCTTTTTGGTATCGCGCGGCCGTCGGTTTGGCCCGAGATCGGTTTCGGGGGCGGCGAGCATCTCGCTCAACTGGCCGAGCAACACCCACAAACCGGATTTATCGGCTGCGAAGTTTTCAAAAACGGGATCGCCAAACTGCTTGGACAGATCGAGCGGCGGCAGCTCGATAATGTTCGGATCTTTGCCGACGACGCGCGCCTGATGATTGCCGTACTGCCGCCGGCTTCGATCGAGCGCGTGTTCATCCTTTTTCCGGATCCTTGGCCGAAGCGGCGCCAGCGCAAGCGGCGGATCGTGTCGCGCGCAATGCTCGACGGTTTGGCCGAGATTATGGCCGACGATGCGGAATTGCGCATTGCGACCGATGACAGCAGCTACCTCTCGTGGATCCTCGAATACCTTATCGCCCACCCTGCTTTTGAATGGCTGGCCCGCCGACCCAGCGACTGGCGCGAGCGCCCGCCGGACTGGCCGCCGACCCGCTACGAGGAAAAGGCCCGGGCCGCCGGCCGGCTGCCTGCCTTTCTTCGTGTCAGAAGGCAGCCGGGGACATTGGGCAACAACAGAAATCAAGTCGCTTCTGTATCTTACTAACCCGCAGCGAGTCTGCTACGAGACCTCGGTTAGTTGAAGGATCGTCGCGGCGTCGGTGGCCACGCGTTCCCTCGCTCCCTGGGGCTCAGAACTCGTACTTGTCGATGATCATCGGCTCGTGACGAGCGGCGGCGATCCACTCCTGCACTGCGGGGAACGCCATGATCGTCTCGCAATAAGCTTCCGCCTCGCGCTCCAGTTCGATTTTGTACGTCCGGAACCGGGTGACGACTGGAGCGTAGGTCGCATCGGCAATGCCGAAACGGCCAAACAGGAAATCCCCATTGCCCTCCCCGAAGCGTTTGCGGCAGTCGCGCCAAATCGCCATGACGCGGTTGATCTCGGCCTGGACCTCCGGAGTGACGCCGCGATTGGGGAAGCTTGAACGCACATTCATCGGCAGATGGGCGCGCAGCGCCTGAAATCCCGAATGCAATTCGGCGCATACGGAACGCGCGACCGCGCGCGCATCGTGATCCCGTGGCCATAACTGAAACGTCGGGAACGACTCGGCGAGGTACTCGCAAATCGCCAGGCTGTCCCAGACGACGAGGTCGCCGTGCCGCAACGCCGGCACGGTTCCCGACGGCGAATACTTCATGACCGTCGCCTTGCTCGTCGGCTCGTAGAGCGGGATCACAATCTCTTCGAAAGCCACCCCGGTCTGCTTCAGAACCAGCCAGGGCGGCAACGACCAGGACGAGTAATTCTTGTTTCCGAGATAGATCGTAAAATCGGCCATCGGGCGCGCCCCGCTCAGCTATGGGAACACACTCTGCCGAGAACCGGGTCCGCACGCAACAGACGGCGGAGCCGGCAGGAGTCTAATTTGATATTTCGCACGTTACTTCAAGAGTAACGGAAATGAAAACGCTGAAGGTAGAACCCGAGCCCACCCCCACTTAGTTTCGAACTATCCGCGCCCAGACAATCAAAAACGGCGGTTAAATGGCCGTGGGCCCGACTGACGGTCTAGCCCGGGCGGTAGGCGAGAAGCACCTACTTACGTTCTTCAAGTGCGAAGCGCTCGGCTGACCTGCGTGAGCTTGCGCATTGATTCAACGCGCCAGCATCTCCGCAAGGATTTACCATCAGGACAGCAAGCGGCTCCAATCGAGAATTCCCGCTCACCTCTATTATGCATGCAGTGATGTTGGCGAACCGGGCAGTCGAGCAGGCACGACGTCACCTGTACCCGGGTCGAAGCGGCCGGCGAGGAGGCGCTCCTCTGCGTGCGTAGTTTGATATTGGGTTGGGAGCAACTATGGGATCTCGGAGCGACGCCGATCGCACTCCCGCTGTACCCGGCGAAACTATCATCCCTCTCCTGGCCGAAGAGGTTGAAGTTACAAAAGAGACCGTCGAAACCGGTCGCGTCCAGGTGGCGAGGGTCACTCACCAGCGAGAGCGGCTGATTGACGAACTGCTTAATCACCAGACGGCGGAAGTCGAAAGGGTCCGGATTGGCCAGCATGTCGACACGATGCCCGCCGTCAGAGAAGAGGGCGATACCATCGTGATCCCGATTGTCGAGGAAGTGCTCGTCATCGAGCGCCGCTTATTTCTCAAAGAGGAGGTGCGCGTTCGCCGAGTAGGCTCGACGGAAAGACACCAGGAGAGTGTGACGCTCCGCCATCACGAGGCAGTAATCAAGCACCTTCCGGTGGAAACGCCAGCAACCGGTGAAGCCACCGAAACTGGCGAACGAGTGCAGCAGTCGAAACAGGAGGGATAAGTATGGCTTACCAAACGGTTGTCGCGGCGTTTGATAACGCCGCGCATGCGCAGGCCGCAGTCGACGCGCTGAAGGCCGAGGGCTTCCACGCCGACGATATCAGCGTGTTCGACAAGAACCGGGTCGGCTTGCGTCAGCCCGGTTTATGGGAACGCATGTTTGGTGGTGGTCTGGCTCAGCACGAAGCAGACGTGTACACTCAGTCGCTCGAGCGAGGTGGAAACGTCTTGGCAGTACGAGTGCCGGATAACGAAGTCGCGCATGCAACGGGTATATTGGACATCCACCGCCCGATCGACGTGCATGACCGTGCGATAACTACCGGCATTGCGCCGGCCGCCAAAGTAGAAGCCGCCGTAGCCTCTATCGTCGCGGCTCCCATTGCCGCCGCGCAGAAGGTCGCAGTGTCTCCCAAATTAGCCGAGGCGCATGACGAGGTGCTTCGGCTTGCCGAAGAGCAGCTGCAGGTCGGCAAGCGAATGGTCGAAACAGGGAAGACCCGGGTGCGCCGTTTTGTGACGGAGCGTGAAGTCTCCGCGGACGTAACCCTGCACGAGGAGCATGCGGACGTTCTCCGCCGCGCCGTTACCGATCCCAAATACATCGGCGAGATCGACTGGGCGGACTCCGCGATAGAAATCCGCGAGACTGCCGAGCAGGCTCTGGTCAGCAAGACGGCGCGGGTGGTCGAGGAGGTGGCGCTGAAGAAGATCGGCAGCGATCACGTTGAGACCGTACACGACAAGATCCGCCGCCAGCAGGTCGAGATCGAGCGGCTGGGCCCGGACGGCAGGCCCATCCCCGCCCGAACTTGAGCCCAATGGGTAAATAGAGGTTTTTCGAGTTTGCTAAGGGACTGCGGTCGGGCGATAGCCCGCCCGCAGTCCGACGATCGGTCATCACCGAAGCCGGCGCAAGAGCAAACGTCCGCCATGGGAGAGATCAGATGGCTCTGTTGGATAGCGTAATCGAAGACGTCGGAAGCCGGTTTGGCCTCGGCCCGAAGGCAGGCCAGCTCCTGCGTGAAGTCGTGCAGATGATCACCGGCTCGCCCGGTGGGATCGGTGGATTCATCGAGAAGTTCCGATCGGCCGGTCTCGGCTCTCAAGTCGCTTCGTGGCTGGGCCGGACCGACGGCGCCGTGCTCACGGGACCCCAGGTCGAGCAGGCGCTCGGCAGCTCCGTGCTTGGCGGCGTGGCGAACAGACTCGGTCTCGCTGGTGGCGTAGCTGGGATGGCGATCGGGTATCTTCTGCCGAAAGTGATCGGCCAGATAACACCCGGCGGTGTCATCCCATCAGGCATCCCGGCCGCGTTCTCCAGCTACATGCAGACAACGCCGGTGCAGACTACGACACACCGCGTAGAGCAAGTTGCACCTCGCGCCATCAGCGTGGTCCACGATGCTCCGCATCTGGGACGATGGCTGATCCCGCTGCTGGCCGGATTGGGAATTCTCGGTCTCTTCTGGTATCTGCTGTCAGGCAATCAGCCAGCGCCAGTCGTTGCGACAGCCCCAGCTCCGACCGCTTTGCCGCCGGCGCCAATACCATCTATCCCGGCTCATCTCGCGCTCACCAATGACGACGGCATCATCACCTATTCCGGAGTGGTGCACGACGAATCGACACGGACATCGATCATGGACGCGCTCAAGGGCGTGTTCGGCGCCGATAGGGTGAAAGGCGACATTACGATCAACGCCAATGCCGGCCCGGCTCCTTGGCTGGTCGATCTTCGGACCACGATGGAGCACCTCAAGACTTCCGGGGTACAGGCCGTGTTCGACGGAAATTCGCTCAAAGTCGGCGGGTTAATCAGCGATGCCGACCGCGACGGGATCATCAGCGCGCTACGGGCCGCACTGCCGGCCGGTCTGGCGTTTGGCGCGCTCACAGACAGGGTGGCCAGCCTAGTTTCGGACGTTACAAACAAAACCGAGACGGCGCTGGCTGCGCTGCATCCGGGGTTCACCACCGCGGACCTGCTCAACATACTCAACCAGTCGATCATCAACTTCCCGACCAACAGCGCGGAAATTCCGGCGGCCGGCAAGACAATGCTGCAGCACGCCTCGGCAGCGTTCAAACAGCTGCCGTCCGGGACTGTGGTCGAGATCGCCGGCTACACCGACAACACCGGCGACCCGGCAGCAAACGTGCAACTGTCGCAGCAACGGGCAGATGCCGTCCGCGCGGCATTGGTCTCGTCTGGCGTGGATCCGAGCATGCTGGTGGCGAAGGGTTACGGCAGCGCCAACCCGGCTGCCAGCAATGATACGGCGGAGGGCAAATTTCGCAATCGCCGCATCGAGTACCGGGTTGTAAAGCCGGCCTGACGATCGTGAGCCAGCTTGGGGATCGGCCAGCGCAAACCCGAATGGTCCGCGCAGCTATCCCCGAGTCGGACGACCTTACCGCGGGACCGAACCAAGATCGATAGGAGTTGAACATGTCATATTCCGCTTACGACGAAACTCATCTTCCCACGGCGACGCGGGTGGGATCGCGACGCAGTTACAGCCGGATGTCCTGGGGCTCCGTATTGGCCGGGGCTGTAGTCGCCGGCGCGAGCATGATTCTGCTCAGCTTGCTCGGTGTTGCGTTTGGTGCCGGCGGCTTGCGCTTCACCCAGACCACCGCCTCCGATATGGCCAGCTATGGGCTCGGCGCTGGGATTTGGACGGCCATCAATTTGATCCTGTCTATGGGGTTTGGCGCTTACGTCGCCGCACGCTTGTCCGGAACACACAGCCATCTCGATGCCGAGCTGCACGGGATCACGGTCTGGGCCGTTGCCATATTGATAATGACCGTCTTGCTTGCCCAGGCCGTCGGGAGCATCATCGGCACTGTGGCGTCGACCGCCGGCACTGCCGCCAGCGGCGCGGTGAGTGGTGCCGGCTCGCTCGCGGGCAGCGTGGCGCAACAGCTCAGTCCCCAAGGTCTGACGGACCAGCTGCAGCAGTCATTGACCTCGAGCGGGGATCCGACGCAGATGACGCGCGCTCAGATCACGAGCGAAATAGCAGCGTTGGCCGGGCGGCGCGTGGTCAATGGCAGCCTAACCGACCAAGAGCGCGACCGCCTCGCCACGCTGGTAGCCGCGCAGGCCGGCGTCAGTAAAGAGGAAGCTGCACGTCGGGTCGCGCGAATGGAGCAGGATGCCGTGGCGGCACTCGCGAGCGCGGAGCAGCAGGCGCGCAAGGCCGCAGAAACTGCAGCGCACGGCGCGGCTGCGGGTGCCAAAGGGCTCTTCTCGGGGCTGCTCCTCAGCTTGGCTGGAGCCTTGGTGGGCGCGTGGCTCGGGACCCGGCACGCGCGGGTGTTGACCCCCCATGAACCGGAATACGACACGCACACAACCACTACTGTAACCCACCATGCCTACGAGCCGGTGGCCACGACCCATCACACCGTCCACGAACCTCTGGCCGTTTCTCCGGCGGCCGTGCGCGTGTACGACGAACCAGCCGGCACGGTACCGACATACCTTCGTGGCGCTTCGTTCCCGGCCACCAAGCAGGACCTGCTGCGACTGGCGCGGGCGAATAACAGCGAGCCGATGACACTGCGGAGGATCGAACAGCTTCCGGATCGCAGCTACGGCAACTTGAACGACCTGATGTCAGCCCTCCTTGCTGTGGCTTGACGAGACGCTCGTCTCGGTACTCAGGCACTACGGGCCGCTGGCGAAGGGCGGGGATTATGTCGCCAAACGAACGCCGACACTGCAGTGTCGGCGTTCATCCGCGACAATGCATTACACGCTGTCCAACCGCCTGCGGCCTCCCAGACCAGCGTTCCTGACGCCGAGCGAGCGGCTCTCGAGGACCATGCAGCAAAACGCGAATGGCTGCGCGAGCGGACAATGGCTTCCTGGAGGCGATCTTTTCGGGCTTATGGGGTTTCTGCACTGGCAGGCTGATAGGATCGCGAGCCGGCGATGGTACGAAAGTCTGCGTTGGCTAGTCTGCCGCCGGCAAGCGTCAAGAGTGGGGGGCCGCGGCAAGGCCCCCGTGGTGGCAGCGGTCCGGCATGATCTGATCAGGATAAAGGGGGCGTGCCGGCGCCATGAGGTCTCCGAAGAGAAGTTTTTTATTCTGGCAGCGCGTTCGAGACCTCAGAGCGTCGACGGCCTGCGCGTTAGCTGCCTCCAGCGATACCGGGGTAACCGCTCTTTTCGACTGGCCGGAAAATCGCACCGACTGCTGCGACTGCCGCCCGGCAAGAGGCCGGCATCCCGGGCGAGGGCGGAATTGCAGGAATTGTCCGTTTCCGAACTTCTGCGCGCGGCACAGGAGATTGACCACTTCAAGAGGTTCCACGAGCTGATCTGAGTTAAAAATACACCGGTGAGGGAGCGATGCCCGAGTGGATAAGCGAATGGCTGGACCAGTTGCCGGCGGGTCAATTGGCGCTGGTTTTTTGCGCCTTTTTTGTCGGGATAACGTGGCTGGGAATTCTCTTCGTTCATCCGCTTATGCGGCGCCTGTTGCACCGCGATCAGCCATCCAACGAACTTATCATCCATATCGCTGGGACATTCGGGCTGGTTTATGCTGTGCTGCTCGGACTGCTGACAGTCGCGACTTTCCAGAGCACCAAGGATCTGCAGGACAACATCGGCCGCGAGGCTTCCGGACTCTCAACCATTTATCACAGCACCGACGGCTACCCCGAACCACTCCGCAGTGAACTGAAAGAGCAGCTGCGAGACTACACTCATTATATAATCGACAAAGACTGGCCGGCCCATCAGCGCGGAATTGTGCCGATGGGCGGCGAGCACCGACTGCAGGTGATCCGCGCGACATTGATCTCCTACGAGCCGGAAACGAAAACGCACGAGTTGCTTCACAGCGAGCTGCTGCGCTACTTGGACGCGATGATGGTATCGCGCGAGCAGCGGCTGGCTACCGTCACAGCCGCCATTCCGCGCGTGCTGTGGTACGTCGTCGTTATCGGGGCATTCCTGATGATCGCATTTCTGTGGATGCTTCACATGGAGCTGGTGCCGCAGATCATGCTGGGCGGGATCACCGCCTTTTTCCTTGGGATAATGATTTTCCTGATCTACGCGATGGATCATCCGCTGCAGGGTGCGGTCAGTGTTCCGCCGGATTCGTTCAGATCAGTCTACGATCTAGTCATGAAATGGGACGAGCCCACATGATTGGCAAAGCCATTCCTTGGCGGTTCTCTCGGCGGCCGATTGTTCCCACGCTGCTTGCTATGCTCGGCGCCATCGCCGCGATTCTGCCGGCCTCTGCGCAAGGTGGAGAGGAGACGTTTGCCTCTATCGGCACTGGGGAACTAAATGGCATCTACTACCCCGTAGGCAAAGCTATTTGCCAGATCGTTAATCGGGATTTACGCACATATGGCGTCCGCTGTTCGCCTGAGGCGACGCCGGGATCGGTATACAACATCGAAGCGCTCCGCAGCGGCGAGCTAGAATTCGGCATAGTCCAATCCGACGTTCAGTTTGCAGCTCACAATGGCGAGGACCGGTGGACCGGCAGGCCATTCCGCGGCTTGCGATCGGTACTATCCCTTTATCCCGAACTCGTCACCGTAATCGCCCGAGCGGATTCGCATATTGGAGATCTCGCGGGCCTTGCAGGCCGCCGAGTGAACGTCGGCCAGCGAGGCAGCGGTACGCGAGCCACGTGGGACGCCATTGAGGCGCAGCTCGGCTGGAGGGATGAGGAGCGGGTGCATCCAATAGAGTTGAGGTCCGAGGCGACCACGTCGGCGCTCTGCGCCGGGGCCCTCGACGCCAATCTGCTGATTGTCGGGCATCCTTCACCCCTGGTCACAGCGCAGCTAGCTGCCTGCGCGACGAACTTGGTCGCGATCACCCATCCCGCAATCGACAAGCTGGTGCACGACCATCGATACTATCAGCGAGGGATCATTCCCGCTGGCCTCTACGGGATAGCGTCCGATGTGCCGACCTTCGGCGGCCGTGCGACTCTGGTGACGTCGGCTGCTATGGATGGACGCGTTGTCGCGGTAATTGCCAAGGCGGTGCTCGCTCATGTAGCTGAGCTGCGCGCGCTCCATCCGGTGCTCGCTCGGCTGAGAACGCGGGAGATGATCAGTGACGGTCTGACGGCGCCGCTGCATCCGGCCGCAGAGCAGGTTTACAAAGAGCTCGGCCTGCTCGAATAAGAGCAACGAATACCCATGATCAGCGGATATGTCATAGCATTTGGAATAACGCTTCTGTCGTTTGCCATTTTCCCAACCGGCGCATGCTCCCAAGCCGAGGGCTCGAAGGTAGTTATCCTGCTTCGTCTGGCTGGCGACAACGGAACGCTGCCCCCGCTCCGATCCTGCCTCACTTCCCGACTGTCAACGATGCCAGATACCGAGGTTGCCGTCGCGCCAACGGACGGAGTTCGGTTCGTTGTCGACATTATTGCGACGAAACACGCCGTTGAAGCCGTCTTTGCCAGCCTGGTCGTCGCGGAGACTTTTCCGCTTGAGCAATTTCGCCCGCGCTTCAAGGAAGGTGAGGACGGGAATGC
>Ga0306920_100012218_pt1 | contig 11640 bp, 9 predicted proteins | sample flu12Cox44000170_FD_204666 | JGI IMG/M metagenome (GOLD analysis project Ga0306920, IMG submission 204666) | Lab enrichment of tropical soil microbial communities from Luquillo Experimental Forest, Puerto Rico - flux4day.12C.oxic.44.000.170 (v2)... | ecosystem: Environmental > Terrestrial >...
AAGCCCATCTGCACAAGATAGGTTTCATAGAATGTGGGATACGATGGTACGTCCCGTTGGACAGGAGCGAAGGGCGTCGGGATACCGTACCATCGTTCCCGTAAGTCTTCTCGTTGCCAATCACGGTCAACAAATTTCAACGGCCGGTCATTGCCCTGCAGATCGGTCACCCACGGTTGCAACACTTTCTTTACCGTGACTAAATTTGTTGTCTGATGTAAAGGCAACGGCGTTACAGGAACTCCGTTCTGTAAGTCGACTAGAGCATCAACCGTTACTCGTGAATACTGAAAGTCATATTGCATCTGCATCTCACGATGTGATTCGTTTATCTGGTCAAGCAATAAGTCCACGCCATCTTGAATGAAGTCCTGGACTTCTGCTTGTAGATACGTAGCAACTCTAACCTTCAGTGATTTCACTTTCATAGTCGATGCTCTTTTGCCGACTAACCAAAACTAGCCGTCTAGGTCGTTACGGCCGCCGTACGCACCACCAGGCAATGCCGGCGTTTTGTACTGGACGGTTTCATTACTCTCCATGAAGACAGGACTGTCTTTGGCTTCACCGTCCAGAATATCTGTGTGGACGGTCAGCTCACTGTCACTCATGTCTATTTCAGCACCCTTTAGATGCTCCATTGGTATGTCCATACCCTTACTCCTTTCTGTTGTTGAAGTTAATAACCCTCAAGGACGATTCCATACGTCCCCACCGGGATATTCGCAGGCACACCAGTGCCCAACGTCGAACCCAGCAGAGACGTTCCATCATAAGTCTCATTACAAGGTAGTATATGAGAATTGTCACTTTGAATTAGGTTACTGCACTGCTCAATATACCTGAGTCCAAAGAGCGATGCCGGAATTTGTCCCGGTGTTGCACCAACTGTCCCGTCGACGGTTAGCTGCGCATCGACAGCCTTCCTCTTACCCGTCGGCGGGAACTCATTGGTCCGAGTTGTTGACAGTAGAACTACTGTTGGAGCTGCCATACATCAAGGCGTGACCGAAGTGAAGTTCTTGATGAACATATGAGACTCAGGAAACCTAAGCTCAAGTCCACATTCACCGAGCCACTCATCCTCCCGGTAATCTGCGTTATTAGGCTGACGCATCTTAAGCAGCGTCGTATCCCGACCATCCATGTACCTGTAAACCAGGTTCCAGACGTCCAAGAACAACGCACTGTTCCTCAAGTTAGCGTTTTGTGTAAAGAGAGGCGCAGTCTTATAGTGCACCACACCCCACGGTAACAGATGAGACACAATATCCCACCCGAACCTCTCCTTCGCTTCTTGGTTGATGTGCAAGATTCCCTTACCAGTGAACATATCATTCACCCGGGCAAGGAATCCCGAACCACACAACACCAGTTTCTCCTGGGCTTTGTTCGATGTTACTCGGAACAACCGCTCCATGTAGGTGTTATAGGTGCTCAGGTTCATTGCACCACCCGATGTGATGTTGTTGATGATCCGCTTCGTGTCATCAGAATCGTTCACAGCAGCCGTGTTGCCGTACACCGTGCCCGATTCCCACTGTTGTAGATACCAAATAACACCACCAGTTGTCCTTGTGGGCAACCCACTCGTTGGATCAAGATAAAGAGTTTGCACCCCGGAGATGAAACCCTTTTCCATTTCTATCGCGTGTTGAAGTGTGGCATCTTTAGCCTTGTCCTTATAAGGACCTGTACGGTCATAACGCAGCCCAGTCTTGAGCACCGTACCAGAGAACTGGAACGGAGTTCGGAAGATTTGGGTGTAGTTTTTGATGTTCAACGGCGGCTGATACGGACTCAGGGCAGCACCAACCTGTGCTTCCTGTGCCGCATTACCAATCACCAGCGTCTCAATGCCGTTGTTGTTCGTGCCGTTAGACACGTTCGTATACGCCTGAAGGAACCTAAACTCAAAGTGCGTCGCATCCACAAGAGTGGTGATAATGCCTTTGATGTCTACGTTGCCGCCAGTGATGTTGGCCTGTGTGAACTGCACAATCTGACCGACCCTAAACGCAGAAGTATCGGCCACAGCAACACGAGTGAACGAGTTGATAGCCGGACTAAACGGATTCGCTTGGTCCGTACCACCACCTGCCACCGTGAAAGGACCAGCGGCGTTTGCCATCACCGTCAGAGTCCTTTGCTCCGTCAACCTCTTTTCGTAGATTTGAAACTCAGGATCGTTGGTGCTCTCCTCTTTCAACATCGACAACATAGCAATTAACGGGGCACTACCATTTGGGTAGTTGTAGAAGACACTCCGTCGGAAGTTTTTCAACCGATCCAAACCAGAGGCTTCTGTTTGTAGTAACCCTAGTATCATTTATTTGTTGTTTCTTTCTCAGACTTGGTCTTACTGGTCAAACCAGATTTCGGCACCCGGAAAGGGTGCAGCGGGTGCAGAAGGGCCGCCACCACCAGCTTGGCTACCCGCAGATAACGCGGCTGGTCTCTTGCCTGAGGTTGTTGTTTGACGAGCACCACCCGACGGGGTAGCGCCAGCACCATTCGCACCAATAAGTGCTCTGGTTCTGTCTGCTAAAACCTGATACGCCTCTTTCACGTCCCGAGCCTGGAAACCCTCGGCTTTGAGTGCGTAGAAGACCGTCTGAGCCAACTGCTCATACGGTCTCAAATCTTCATTCTGACTAAAGAACTGCTCTCTATCTTGTGCGGCTGCTTGTTCTGCCGCAAACGATTCCATTGGTGCCATCCGGCCCAACATCTCATTCTTCAGCACCTCCATCTGATACTGCATCAACGTCCCCCACTGCCGAGCTAGTCCATCTCTCATAGCCCCAAACGCTTTAAGAGCGTCTTCACCACCTGCAAGCACCGCCTGTACCAGCGCAGCATCAGGTTTCCACACATTGAACATTCTGTCGAGTTCGTCCGCCGAGTACTGTCGGGGGGCGGTTGCTGGTTGGGCGTCCCTGACACCCTGTGCCACAGCACCTCTAATCGCTTCCGCACTAAGTTCTTCCCTTCGTGCTTCTTGACGCTCTGCTGTTGTTGTTTCTGTGCCAACCGCACCTTGGCTATCTGCACCCGTTTCTCCTGTTCCGGTGTCAACTGGTTGCTCACCCCACACCTCCTGCGGCGATCCCACCAATTCCTGTGTCTGTGTCGTATCCTGTTCCCCGTTCATTTATTAACTCTCTTTCTACTGCTTCTGCGGCTAATTCATTGTAGGTGTCGTAGGCCGCTTTAACTACTTCACCATATGCAACTGCTTCGCCCCGTGTTTGCAACGCTGTCACTGTTGTTGCGTAGTCCCTTATTGGGAAGTCGCACACGGCTGCTCTGGCTTTGTCGCGTTCCACTGTCCATACTGCTATAAAGTGTTTAAACCACGGATGGTTAAGGAGTTCCACCAATTGCCCCAGGGTTGCCTGCTGCTGCACCAGCGCCAGTAGGTTGACCTGTGGATTGGGGTCCGGTTGGAATGTTTGCATTTGGTAGTGCCCTAATCTGCGGTTGTGGTTGCACACCAGCACCCTGTACTGGCACAGGCGGCATTATCTGTTGCGGTGGTAAAAACCGTTCTGGTGATCGGATACCCCTCAAGTCTGTAATCTCGACCACCAGAGACCGGAAGGGTTCTTGCGCCAACAGTTGTGCTGACTCGGGGTTTTCTAGCAGACCAAGTAGCAGTTCCTGCATCGACTGGGCGATGTAACCCTTTTCCGACGGTGCAGTCCCGTCAAAGAACTCAAGACCCAACCCATCATTTATCGCAGACTTCATATTGTCCAACCTAGTCTGGTCCGCATCCTTCCCTACAATTCGTTGAAATTCTTCCAACTCCAAATTCAAATAGTTGGACAGCAGTTTATGGCCCAACGGACTAAACATCGTCTCCCACAAAATAGTTGCGATGGTCTTCAACCGGCTGGCAGCTCCGGCATTAACCGTCCGTGCCTCCGCAGCACTTCTACGGCCTTGACTATACTGACCCAGTGCATTTTCATTGATACCAGAACTGGTCTGCATGAACTCCCAAATCTTCGAAATGTCATCAATGTGTTTTACTGTAACATCCTGCAGCTGCAACTGTTGGACCCACGTACCCACGCCCGACTTAGCTACGCCAGACTTAAGCCGGATCACTGGATTCCGATTTTCGATGTCTTTCATCTCAACACCAGCTGGGTCGACGATCAGTTTATCACCGATAACCTTGCGCACATTTGTCACTCTGGCGTTCATGAACCATGTGGCATGGTCTTGCAGCTGCATTAAAATCTCTGCCAGACTCTCATTGATTACTCGCATCTGGTCAGCACTATACTCACCCACATCATACGTAAATTTATTGTGGGTATAGTTCATCGGCTCAGCCTTCAAAATCGTTGTGTCGTTGGCATACCACACAACGAACAATGTAGGGAAGTCCTCTTTCCCCAACGGGTTTTTACCGTACGTATCGGTGAAGTCCTTGGGAGTTATCCAGAGTTGCACCTCCGTCCTAACACACATACCACCGCCCAGCGCCTGTCCCATCATGGTCTTGAAATTGTCCGCATTGGACGCATTGAGATAGTTCAGTCTCCGGGTTTGCATCCCCTCTTGCCCCAACGGAACGATCTTGTCAACGTTCACAATCATACCGTTCTTCTGGTCTTGTTTCAACCTCACAATGCTGAACTCATCTTCACTTGCACAGAACTCACTCTCGTGCAACCGACTCAGAGGCATCCTAATGTCGGGAAAAAAGTGGTAGGGACTAATAGACACCACCCTGTTCCCCTGTCGAATGAACTTCGTTTCCGTCTGTGTAGACGGCATCACAGGTAACACACCACCAAACAAAGTCGATTGCATTTCAGGTTCAGCCGGTGCAGTGAACAACCCAGTCTGTTCTTCCTCGTCCCACAAATGCTTAATCACACAAAAACTAGATCGACAAAGGTCCAAGTAACACTGGTATTGAACCTTCGTGAACATCCACCTTGCCAAGTCTCGTACCAAGCACAACTCAGCATCACCCTCAGGACTAATGTCATTTTGTCGTCTCTTGCTCTTCTGCACCTCGTAGAACATCGCCCGCTGGTTAAACAAGCTCATCATGAACGCGATAAAGGTCTGCACCTGTGCATACGTAAATGGCAGTATCATCTTCATCGGCTCTTGACGAATTTTAGCTTTTTGGTCTTGTGCATCTGGTATCCGTTCACCCCGAATCGTCTTATCGTTGGCATCCCACTGATCGTAGAAACGGTTCATGTACGTTCGACTAACTTCCACTAGACGCTTACAATGTTGCAGCAACTTCCGGTGGAAGTCATCATCGGTATCGAGGGCTTTTTTAATGTCGTCGGTCATCGCCGCTTCTTTCCACGACTTTCAAGACGATCGCCAACCCCCTCGCCATGACCGCTGTATTTCTCCGTTTTCCACGGTTTATGTCTCGGGAAGTTAGCTTCACCTTTCGACTGTCCAGGTATTCCCTCACGGCCTTCACCATGTCCGCCTGAATGCTTGAGTGCTTTTCTTTCTTCTTCACTTACACCTTTCGGTATGATTGGACCCAATCCCATATTTCTCCTTTCTGTTGATTTAAATTATTTAAGCCTACAGCCTATTGAAAAACGCGCCCACAAGAACTATAAGAATGCAGAAAACGAAAAAGGGAAGAACCAACTGCGTCCAAAAGTTAAATGCAATCATATTACATGACACCTTGTTAGGCTACGGATTTACCATCTCAAGCTCGCAGAACTCAATAGTTACGGTGTTGCCAGTGCCGCCGTTGACGCTAACACCGAGAATAGTTGCAGTAGTAGTGTTGAACGCGGCACTCAACGGGTTTGCCGATCCTACAGTAAGCTGTGCCGCGGCCCACAAGCCACCACTTACGACATTGTGAACGAACAAGCCGACAAATTCACCTGTCGCTGATGCGCCTATCCCACGCAATGTGCAAAATACTTCAATTATGCCTGTGTCAACCGCAGCCGTACTAGCACCGAAATTTATGGCGATGAAAGCAGTATCGGAAGTGGTTCCAGCTGTACCTGCTCGGATATTGACAATGATTGCACCAGTACCTGCCGCAGTCTTGGACAAGTGAAGCCGAAGTCGAATCGTGCCACCAACTTTCCAACTGCTACCAACGGTGATCTTCGTGCCAGTCAGATACGTATCGACACCAGTGCTGATTGCCACCTGCGCCGTAATAGCTGCATAGAACAAACTACTGAGAGCAGTGTTGTTAAGCTTGTAACCAGTAGCCGCGTTGACGTAGCCAGCACCGGGATCAGTAGTTGAGCCTACCATCAAGCCCGAACCAACTCTAGCCGACTCATTAGGGGTTCCAAATGCGATTGGTGGACCATTCGATATTAACACCAACCGCCCGGAGTTAGTTCCCGCGTTGTAAACATAAATATCATTGGCCAATAACGCTCCAAAAGCAGCAGAGTTGAACGAACGAATTCCAAACTGACCCAAATTGCCGTTCGTACCGGGATTGGACGCTTTGAAGATAGCGTCAGAAGCCGTGGCTCCCGATACAAGATTGTTTTGTACTACAAACTGGGTCAGAACATTCGTCGTTGCGTTCAGCGTCACTGTTGGCGCGGAATAAGTGAAATTAGCGTCTCCTTGGATGGTATTCGCCGTGGCTGCACCAACAGCGATCTGGGTGTTGGCTACGGAACCACCGATTGTAGCAGTAGCATTGATTGTCACATCGCCTGTACCCGAGTCCCCTCCAGTAGACGAAATACTAATGCCAGTTCCTTGAACAACCTTGGCTATGACATTCGTGCCAGCCGTGCCAGAAACATTCAAATCGCTCCGCTGAACTGCTGAAGCTCGAATGTTCTCAGTGGTTATGGTAGTTGTGGCCATTACCGTTTTTTCCTAATCGTGTTACGAACAAATGGTGGCAGTCCGTTAGGCTCAGCTGGAACTATACGCTGTTGTTGTTGCATATTATCAACAGAATCCTTAACCGCGTCACGAGCACACTCCAACATCAGGTAGCACAACCCCTTGTTGTTAACTGGGCCATTAACGTTGATATCACCTGTTTCTTCATTGAACGTTATCGTTATCTGGTGCATATTATTTATAATAGTTAACCCTAAGCCGGTCACCTGTCGCCGGAGCAGTCAAATAAGTGATCGTTGCCCCCGAAATAGTATAATCATTTCCGGCACCCGGTTCCTGCAAAATCCCGTTCAAGAAAACCTGCTCCGTGTTAGCAATGGGAGTATTAGCTAGAGTAAAGGTTGTGTTGGTTCCATTTATCGCTCCAGTAGGTGTCTCCCGCACAACGAAATCCGCTGGTGCCATATAATCAGTTCCAGCAACCGCAGCACTAATAGCCGTACCGTTGCCCTTCAGAACCCCAGTAACCGTCGTCGAAATCGTAATAGCCGGTGTCGTCGATGGATTGGCCACTGTGCCAGCAAAGCCATTTGCTGAGACAACAGACACGGTCGTCACCGTGCCCGAGCCACCACCAGAACTATATGACACATCCCAAGTACCAGCGGCCGTAGCATTACTGATCAAGGTGAAGATGGCAAAACTACTAGCTGCCATCGTCTGCAACAAGCTGCCACCGTTCATGTTGACAGTGACAGCCCCAGTCGACCTATTAGTGACATAATACTGTGTCCCATTCGCCAAAGTTGTGGCATTAGGCAATACCAAAGTTTGGGTGCTGGCACCAGTAAATTGTTGAAGTGGGCTGCTACTAACAGTTAGAGTGGTCGTGCCAGCCGCGGTGGTCGTGGTTGTTACATTTTCAATAATGGTGTTGACCTGAACATTCGCATTACCATCACGGTACATCACAGTGCTGGTCGTAGCAGCATTAGTCAGCGGTACAGCCGTAGGCACAGCAGCACTACCAGTCGTATTACCAATAACACTATTGGCTGCTAAGTTTGCCATCTTGGCCAGAGACACCGCACCACTGGCAATAGTCGTGGCTAATGCACCGGCGACCGTCGTGACATCACCCGTAAGGGCTGGGAATTGTGCAGCCTGTAGTGTTCCCGTCAACTCCGTAGCTGCAATAGACTTGTTAGTCAGTGTTTGAACCGAAGTCAAATCGCAAGTAACAGCCGTGTTAATCGACAGCGTGTTGCCGGATTTCTGTAATCCGTTGCCAGCAACGATCTCGCCTGCACCTGAGAACTGCGTAAACGACAGCGCAGTTGTGCCAATCGTGTACGGCCATGTCGTCATCACCCAGCCGCTGCCAACATAAGTTGTGCCTTCACCAACGAACCAGTACGGGCTTCGCACCGCGTCATTTACATCGTCGAAATCCAACGTTCGTGTCCACGCGCCCGCAGCAACCACATATGATCCGTTCTGCGATCCAGTAGTCTGACCAGTGCATAGCACCGTGTCACCAGCACTCAACGCGACACCGTCAATCGTCTGCGTGCCGCTCAGGGTTATGTTAGCCGCTGCCAAAGCACGCACCGATTGCTTGGTCGCCAGACCTTGCGCCACGTTGTCAACATAGCTCTTGGTAGCCGCATCAGTCGCAGCAACTGGTGTTCCTAAGTTGTTAAGAAGATTGTTATTGAAGTTAACCGCAGCGTTGATGTTCAACCTATCGGTCGAAACCGTAGCTGCCATTATCTGGGTATTACCGCGTATCTGTGTAGTAGCCATACGTTAAGGCAGAGTGTAGTCCACCGACAAACTGTCTCCAGTTAGTGGAGCATTAACCATCTGAAATGAATTTGCGCTCGTCACCATATAGTCACCTGGTGCCCTTTGTCTAAGTCCGTTAAGGTACAAGGCAAGCGAACTGCTTCTAAAAGAGTTGGCCGTGGTAAAAACCTGATTGGTATTGTTGATGGCACCCAGCGGCGTTTCATTCCACACCACCATTGCCCCACCGCCACCACCCACTGGCACAGTAAACGAAACACCCTGAAACACCTCCAAGCTCGTCGTCCGCTGAGCCGGTGCCAAAATTTCACATAAGACTTCAATCTCCACATTTTATCCTGCCAGTCGGAAAAAGCCCAGAGACGATGCACCACCACCACCACTAATCGTTCCACCTAACGTATAAAAAGTACTCGGACTATTTTGATTGTTATACTCGGTCAAAATCCAATCAGCACTTCGGGCCACACTAGCAAATCGTTGCTCGTCTAGAATTCCGTTCCAATACCGGGTACCAGTCGATCGTTGTCGACCTATACCCATAGCGATAAGTGTGGTGTTTGCCCCTCCATTTGCAGCCACCGTAGTGTCTAATGCGCCATTTACATAACTTTTCAATCCATTAACGCTATCATAGGTCATAGCTAGATGCGTCCATGCACCTGTTGAGACTGTCTTAGTTCCGGTGCCATCATAACTAACAACAGCGGTAGCTTGAACAACACAGTAAAGTTTACTGTCCGCGCTACGAATGAACATACCATAATAGTCATTGGACGAAAATCCACGATTCATCAAACACGGATTGTAATCATTAGGGAAGGTAGTTGCCTTAGCCCAACCAGTCAAAGTAAATGCTGCTGTGCCTGGACCGGTGGTAGTCGTCTCAAGATACTGACTACTAGCCGATGCAAATGCAGCTCCACCATCTATTTGACCCACTCCAGCCGTGGGAAGGGGTGATCCAGATATAGCAACCAAATTCAAAGCGTCAAGGATGCTCAACGTGGTGCCATCCTTGAAATGAAACACACAAGCAAAAGAATTGCTAAACGTGTTGGTTGCACTGCTTCCATCAGTGCTAATAGTAGAGTCACCGAAACCCAAATAGAATACGGTGTTCACACTATGCGATACGGTAGGCAATTTAACGTTCATCACAACCTCACCAGTTGTAGGGCCGTACCTTTCCAACTCGTAACTTAGCGGAGTGGTCAGTCCTGAATCCGAAAATGGACGAATGTCATAACCACTCGCATTTTGCACAAGTCCCCCATTGCCCACCGTCTTGAACCGAGCGTCAATACTATTGATTAACACGGGGAAATTTGATGAGTCACTCGCACCACACTTAGTATGGTCAATCGTGACCGAACAGGAATTAGCGAAACTCATATGTTATTCAACAGTGCCAACAAGACCCACTGGGACAAAGTAGCGTTCCAGATGAACAAAGTATACAAATACTTGCCCGCGTTCGTGGTCGTAGGTAGCGGTAAATCGGTCGAAGCCCTGAAACTAGCACCCCATGCAATGGTCTGAGCACTGCCATTGTCCTTGATCCACAACAAGAGAACTTGACCTTCTGTGGGTGTGCCCGACAACCCCGTGGTCATACTAGTAATCGCCGTGGCCAAAGCAGTTATCGTAAACTCGTCCACGTTGTCGGTGTTGATCGAGGGTGTAGCAGAACTTGTCACTGTGCCTGTTCGTTTTGTGACCCGCTTATTACTTACTGTCTGCGTGTCCGTTGTTCCAACCACGGCTCCCGTCGGCACCACCTTGCCACTATCAACCGCATTACCCGCCCCATCACCACTTAGAAAGTCAGTGGTATGAGCAATGGTCGGCAAGGAAATCCACGATCTCGTACCTCCAGTAGTCGACGATAGCACCTGTCCATTCGTGCTCGGACTTCCTAGTGCTGGTTCAGCACCAATAAAAGCAGGAGTATAATCGGTGTTTACAGCAACCACAGCACCAGTCCTGCCAAACACTGAACTGACCACCCCAACGCCTCCGCCACCACCACTTGTGTTAAAAGTCAAAAGCAAATTATCATTGTTAGTCGGGTTACTACCAGAGCCAACAACAGAAGCAATCGGTATCTGAAACCACGTGGTGTTATTAACAGGCGCAGCGCTGATGTTGTACCGAATCCAGTTAGCTGCATTGGTCTGATCCTGCACCTCGATGACATCGCCAATCTGCAGAGACTTAAGCAAATTGGTACGATCGACTCCCTGCTGGCTAGTCACCGAAATCGCCATTACCGTGGCGCTACCAAACAAAGCGTTGTTAAACCTGATATTTCCATTACCCGGGTCAGCCATCGTGGGGATGTTTTTGTAGTTCCAAATACTCTGCGAACTGGTAATCAGTGTTACCCATCCCGTATCGTAATCCGTGCCACTATTTTTCTGCAGAACCTGTCCCGCACTGCCGCCCGCAGGAAGACCGGCCTGCGTAGTAGCAACCACCCCGTTAATCTGTGAAAAACTATAATCCCCCGCTTGAGCGACCACAACACCCGTCCTACCAAATACGCTACTTACAGGAGCAGAAGGTGGAACTATCCAACTCCGCGTCCCAGTCGTAGTACTAGAGAGAACATACCCATCTATCGACGGGTTACCCAACGCAGGTTCGGCCCCCACCTGTGCCGCAGTATAATCCCCCGCTTGAGCACCCACCGCACCGGTTCTTCCAAACACACTACTTACTGGTGCAGAAGGCGGTGTGATCCAACTTCTAACACCCACCGTCGTGCTCGATAACACCTGCCCACTTACTGAAGGATTCCCTAATGCTGGTTCAGCACCTACTTGCACCGGAGTATAATCACCCGTCTGAGCAACAACCACACCCGTCCGGCCAAAGACGCTACTCACCAGAGCCGTCGGAAACGTGACCCAACTCCTAGTGCCTGTTGTTGTACTCGATAGCACCAAACCATTCGACGCCGGGTTACCTAACCCCGGTTCCGCA
>Ga0306920_100012219_pt1 | contig 11640 bp, 8 predicted proteins | sample flu12Cox44000170_FD_204666 | JGI IMG/M metagenome (GOLD analysis project Ga0306920, IMG submission 204666) | Lab enrichment of tropical soil microbial communities from Luquillo Experimental Forest, Puerto Rico - flux4day.12C.oxic.44.000.170 (v2)... | ecosystem: Environmental > Terrestrial >...
ACGACTCTCGTGAATGCGTTCCTCCAGCGAGTTCGACTCACATCGCCGGCGCGCATAGCCCGCGGCCAATGTATTGAGAATCGCGGCGAGGTCGAGCCTTATATCGCCGTTCTGGAAGCGCTTGGGCGATTGTGTCGCGAGCAGGACAGTGATGAAGTGGTCTCGTTACTGCACCGTCGCGCACCGACCTGGCTCGCACAAATGCCGTGGTTGTCGAGCGATCCGGCCTTGGCGCAGTTGCCTCAACGAATCCTCGGCGTCACGCGCGAACGGATGCTTCGCGAGTTTGCCGAGTTCGTCGAGGAGTTGACTTCATCCCGGCCGCTGGTCCTTGTGCTGGATGATCTGCATTGGTCCGACGACTCCACGCTGTCCTTACTCGAATTGACCGCGCGCCGCGATGATCCCGCACGGCTGATGCTGATCGGCACGTATCGTCCGTCTGAGGCCACGAGGGCCAGGCAACCGCTGGAAGTGTTAGCGCAAGGCTTGAAGATTCGCGGACAATGCTGCATCGTCCGCCTCGATCTTCTCAGCGCCCAAGGGGTCCAGTCCTTGATCGACACCGCGCTTCCAGGGATCGCCGCCGATCGCACTTTCGTGGACACGGTGCACCAGCGGACTGGCGGGAACCCGCTCTTCGTACTGGCCTTGATCGATCACTGGAAGGCGACGGCCGCAGTCATACCCCAACCAGGCGGTTGGCAGGCTGCCGCAGATTTCGGAGAAATGGGCAAGAGTGTTCCGGAAAGCCTGACGGCCATGATTCATCAGAACCTGGAAACACTCACTCCGGATGATCAGCTCCTCCTGGAAGCGGCGAGCGTGTCCGGGCGTGAATTCGTCGCCAGCGTTCTCGCCTCCAGCCTCGCATGGACGGAAGACGAAACAGAGTCACGGTGCGCGGCCCTTGCCCGCCAGGGTACGTTTATCCGCGACGCTGGTGTGTTCGAATGGCCCGGTGGAAACTTCTCATCATGCTTTCGTTTCATTCACGCTCTGTATCGTGAAGTGGTGTACGGACGTGCGCCGGCGGGTCGCCGATCGCGCCTCCATCTGCTCATTGGCATCGAACTGGAGAAGGCCTACGGAGCCCGGACTGATGACCATGCCAATCAGCTGGCGCGTCATTTTCAGTTTGGCGGTGATTACCCGCGCGCCATCCGCTACTTCCGGCTCGCTGCCGAACAAGCCCTATCCCGCAGCGCCCATCAGGAAGCGGCAACGCTGCTGGGGGCTGGCCTTCATCTCGTGGAGAAACAGCCGGAAACACCGGAACGCCACTCCGAAGAATTCGCCTTTCGCTCTATGATGGCGCCCACAATCTTGGCGGTAAATGGCTTCGCCGCACCCGAAGCGGCCTTCAATTTTCAGCGTGCCCGAGAACTCGGATTTCGGCTGGTGAGGGTTGAGGAGATGTATCCACTCCTCCTTCACCTCGCCTCGATGTATGAACTTCGCGGCGAATACCGATCTGCCGAAAAGATCCTGAATGAAAGGCTCTCGCTGCCTCGAGCGAAAGATGGCGCGGTCGTGCAGATCGATTCCGACATGCTTATGGCCTGCTCTTTATTCCATCAGGGCGAGTTCTCTCGTTCCATTGAAAGGGCGAAGAACGGAGTAGGTCTCTACGATCCGGAGCTCCACGCCAACCTCGTTGCGCACTACGGAGAGAACCCCGCTGTTGGGTGTCATGGATGGGCCTCTCTCTCCCTCTGGTGCATGGGATACGTCGATCAGGCTCTCAAGCACGTAGAGCAGTCCCTTGAACTTGCCGGGCATCCTGACCTTTTGTTCAGCCTTGCAAGCGCGAAGGGCCGCGCAGCCCATGTTCATCAACTACGCCGGGATGTTCCTAACACCCTGCGCTGGGCAACCGAGGCTGCCGCTCTGGCCGAGGAACATGGATATAGATACAAGTGTTATTTTGCGCTGGCCCTCAAAGGCTGGGCCCTTGCGATGGGCGGAGACTTGTCTGACGGGCTGAATCTGATGCAGCGGGGAATGGCCCTCTTGGATGGGATCGGCGCTCACATCGATCACCCATATCTGCTCGCACTTTTATCGGAGATCACGGCTGCAAACGGCCAGGCATCCCTCGCGTTGGCACAAGTCTCGAAGGCCCTGGCTATCGTGCGCGAAAGCCGGACGTACTTTTATGAGGCGGAGCTCTATCGTCTTCGCGGTGCCCTTATTCTCCAAATAAATGGGCGCGCGGCCGAGGATGAAGCCGAAGCCAATTTCCGCCAGGCCCTGGAGATTGCGGCCAGGCAGAAGGCGAGATCTCTCGAACTGCGCACGGCCGTGAGTCTGTGCCGGCTCCTGCAGGCGCGCGGCAGACCGCGGGACGGACTCCGAATTCTCAATGCGGCCCACGATTGGTTCACGGAGGGCGCCGGGACGGCCGACCTCACCGAGGCGGGACACCTGATCGCAGAGTCGCTGCGCGCGGCGCAATCTGTTTAGGAGATCAGACTCCGCACGTGAGCGTGGCCTCTCAGGCGGGCAAAATAGTTGAGAATCCAGAGCCCGCCGCAAATGAGACTCTTGGAACTTTTTCTTTGTACCTTCTTCCCCGCCAACGTCCTCAGAAATTCACCCCAGTCGAAGCGGTACTTGAACCCATCGCGCCATCGATGCTCAAGGCGCACACGCCGGCGGTACGCAGATGCAGCCAGGGAAAACACTCAAACAACTCAAAGAAGAGATGGTGCTTGCATCTTGGAAGGATTGGACGGCAGCCATCGTAACCTCGGATACCTGCTTGGAGACCCTCTATAACGACATTACGGACGAATCTGAATCGCTCGCGAAATCACATTAGACAAATTAAGGATCCTGCGACTTATAAGTTTGAAGGCGGCGATCAGACGAAGTAACAAATAATCCCTACTCTTTGCCACAAAAGAGGTGTACCATGGCTCGCGCTGTTTCTCACAGCGCGTTCCCCGAATCCTAAAACGTCCGAGGTGCAGCCATGCGACCCACTTCTGAAGAGCGCAAGTCCGCATTGGTTATGGCGAAAGGATATTCGCCAGACAAGCCGTGCACGACGGGTGCGCGTCAGTTCTACCTCGAGTTGCGCGTCATGCCGGTGCTGTTGCTCGCTTTCGCGGCGGCGTTCGCCCACGCCAAGAACTACACCAAGATCGTCGTATTCGGCGACTCCCTCTCAGACACTGGCAACCTGGCGCATTTGACAGAAGAAAAGTATGGAGTCCGAGTTCCTGGCCCGATAGCGGACTACACCGATGGCAGGTTCACCGACGGGTTCGACACAGTACCGGCTGCGCAGAACTACTTCGGTGTATGGGTTGAGCAGTTTGCGGCCTCGCTGCCGTCTCGGCCCGAAATCCGAAACTCGCTCGATGGCGGCACCGACTATGCCTACGGATTTGCTACCACGGGGAGCGGCACCACTGTATTCGCTTTCGGACCTTCCAATTCTCTATTCGTCCAGGTAAACAACATAGGCCAGCAGATTACCGATTATCTCGCCACGGATCCGAAGATCAACGACAGTACTCTTTTTGTCGTTTGGGGCGGCGCGAATGACCTCCTCAACGCCAAGTCGCAGAATGACATTGTCAACGCAGCCATCCAGCAGACCCTCAATATCCAAAGGCTGATCGATGCCGGAGCCAGCCAGTTTATCGTGGCCAACCTTCCTCCATTGGGGTTGGTCCCGCGATTCAATGGCTCTCCTGCGACATCGATCCCGGCGACGGAGGCGAGTGCTTTGTTCAACAGTTGGCTGGCGACTGGAATTTCGGTCCTCCGCAAGCTCTACCCTCACCGGAACATGACGATCTTCGAACTCGATGCCTTCACACTGTTCAATCAGATCGTCGCCTCGCCCCCTTCTTTCTCTTTGACCAACGCTACCGCGCCATCCCAAGGAATCCTTGCGGCGCACCCTGACACATTTCTCTTCTGGGACGACCTTCATCCCACGACCCGCGGACACAACATTCTCGCTGACAGTTCAAGTACTCTCATCGGTCAGCATCAGTGCAATGCAAAGGACGAAAACTGCGTGTTCCCAGTAGAGTGACGGTTGTTGGGTAAAGAAGATGGCTCCCAGTCTTATCACGCCTGCGTCTCGTTCCTGAAGGACTCAGGCGGAACGACTGCTTCACCATCTGTGGCTTGAACGCAAGAGTCTTCGAGATCCACACGCAACTTCCGGTTTGCCGACCATCCGGCCTGAAGCAAGCTTGGAGAGGAATGAGTAGAGTGTCCTGCTAGAATTCCGCCGAAAGGCTCCCATCTCATGACACTGTCTCGAGACCTGGTTCTCTGCGCGGCACTGTGTGCCGTCTTTGGCCTTCTGCCGTTCCTCTGCCTGCGAGCTTCGGCCGCGCCGGCAACCTGCGATTCGCTGGCGCAGTTCAAGATCGATAGCGGCGAGGTCACGGCGGCGCGGGCAGTCCCCGCGGGGCCGTTCACCGTTCAAGGGTTTATGGGTACTAGGGAGGTCAATCTGCCCGCGTTCTGTCGGGTGACGGCTACGTTGCGCCCTACTTCAGATTCGGACATTCATATCGAAGTGTGGCTGCCCGCGTCGGGCTGGAATGGGCGGCTTGAGGCGGTTGGCAATGGTGGCTTGGCGGGATCCATCGGCGAGGATGCGATGGCCGGTGCACTCTTGGCCGGTTATGCGACCGCGGGAACGGATACCGGGCACACCGGCTCGCCAACGACCGGCGACTGGGCGCTTGGACATCCGGAGAAGATCGTCGACTTTGGGTGGCGTGCTGTGCATCTGATGACCGTCGAGGCCAAGGCGCTGATCTCGGCCTATTACGGCGCGCCGGCGAAGTACTCGTACTGGAATGGCTGCTCGGAAGGCGGCGGGCAGGGGCTGAGCGAGGCGCAGCGTTTTCCGGACGATTACGATGGCATCCTCGCAGGAGCGCCGGCAAACTACTTCGTCCATCTGCAGATTGGCGGCAACTGGATCAGCCAGGCCATCCACGACGATCCGGCAAAGATGATCGCACCAGCCAAGCTGCCGGCGATCACCGCGGCCGTTTTGGCCGATTGCGACACCCTGGATGACGTGAAGGACGGCGTGCTGGAAGATCCGCGGCAGTGTCATTTCGATCCAGAGACGCTCTTGTGCAAGAGCGATGAGAACAACTCCTGCCTGACCGCACCGCAGATCGCGGGACTAACGAAGGTCTACGACGGGGCAAAGAATCCGCGCACCGCCGAGCAGATCTTTCCGGGGTACATGCGCGGCGGAGAGGCGGGATGGGGATTCTGGATCGCTGGCACGCAGGTGCCGCCAATGAATGCGCAGCATCGGATCATGTACAACGGTCTGGCCAACCTGGTCTTCGATGGGCCGACGTGGGACTGGCGGACCTTCGATTTCGACAAGGACGTGGCGCTGGCCGATGAGAAAGTTGGCGGCGCCATCAACCAGATCAATCCCGATTTGAGTGGATTCAGGAAACATGGCGGCAAGCTGCTGGAGTACCACGGTTGGAACGACCCGGCGATCTCGCCCCTGAACAGCATCAACTATTTCGAAAGCGTGCAGACGAAGCTGGGCGATACGTCAAGTTTCTACCGGTTGTTCATGATTCCCGGCATGGAGCATTGCATGGGCGGCCCTGGCGTGAGCAATTTCGATCACATGCAGGTAATCGTGAAGTGGGTGGAAGACGGAGTAGCGCCGGATCGAATCGTTGCGTCACGTCCGGGGCGCACGCATCCGTTGTGCGCCTATCCTAAGGTGGCGAAGTACACGGGCAAGGGCAGCATTGATGACGCCGCGAATTACATGTGCGCAACCGAGTAATACTTCCCACTCTAAAAGTTTCTGTCCGGATTTTCGGGTCTTGGCTGTACCTTCGCGGATGATTCTCCATGACCCTTCACCGCCGGCGGCGTGACGAAGCTTTCTGCCTCACGATTGAGGAAAAAAGCACAGTGGTCGAAAGACGGTCAAACCGGCATCAGCACTGTGATGCCGCAGACGGAAGCCTTTTTATCAGACCAACCCCACCAGTTCCAACACCACAATGGTGACAAGCGACAAGAAAATCATCACTTCGTCTTCGTGCTTATCAGCTGCTGGATCTGAGCGATTATGGGATGGATCTTCACGCTTTTCGGACCACAACTGTCAGTATCAAATCAGCCAAATCCCCCTGCGGCGCGCGAAACACAATCGCCATGATCGTAAAACCTCAAGAGGGCCCCAGACTTGACCTGCTTGGATCTTGATGAAAAGCCCGCGGACAGTTCTCAGTTCTGTCCGCGGTCGGAGGTTTAACCCATGCTGCTTTTTTGCATTGTGAGGTAAATGCGACGGTACTGATTTCCTGTTCGCGTGGCAAGCAAATTCCCGCCGCACTTCGTTACCAACGAAACACGCGCTAAAAACTGCCTACAACCATCGCCGCAAATCTGCGTAGGTCGCCGGCGGTGCAGGCCAGCGGCGGCTGCAATTCAGATCTTGCTGATAAGGATCAAGACGAAGATCGTCAGGCCAGCAAGCGCCACGACGATGGCCGCGACGAACACTGCGGTCTCGGTCCGACTCCTATGCGGCGCTTTTATATACCACGGCATAACCGCCTCAGTCTTTCCTTCTGTCTGAACAAACACCAATTCCAACAAATAGTTCGTTAGGAGTAAGTGTCCAAGGTCACGAAGGTCTCCATCCCAATCAAGCCGCGACTCGACGAGGAGTAAAAAGTCCCGCGGATCTCCCCTTCGAAGTCCGCGGGAGGAGCCAGTCTCACTACTGAGGAATGAACGAGCGGTAGAGTTCTCTGCTCATCCTTGGCAAGAATTTTCGTTGCGCTTCCCGCGCGACGAATCCGGCGAGTAAACCAGCCGCCGCAATCAACACACCTTCGCGGTGACCGCCGTTCAGGCTCGACAATTCAAAGCCCTCAATCTCTCAGAAAGGAATCTCGCTTATATGGCGGCAGCCCAAAAACAAGATCCATTAGCCTGAAGAATCTCCTGGATACAGATACCACTATCAACGGTGGAAAGCTCGGGCGACCGAATGGCGCTACGCCCAGCTCGGATGGATCCTTGCGTGAAAAAGCGAGTCTCGCCCGACGATTCTGCGCTAGGTGCCTGAGGCGGTGGCTTCCGGTGACAACACAGAAACAAGCAGCGGCGAGCGGCCTCGCCGCTCTAATCGCTGGTAGCACTGAGCAGATTGTGCATCGTGATGTGTCACTCCTCTTACCGCTGTCAACACAAAGTACGCCATTCTGCTTCTATCCACTGTAGAAGGCCGTTCGGTTGCGAAGGAAATTCAGTTGCACCGTCTGATCGGCGTTACAGCGGTAACTTTTCGCGCATCGCTGGGTAACAGAAAATCGGAGGCCGCCGTAACTTGCATGTCATCGACATTCAGTGGCATCGTCATAGCTCCAAATCAGCGGAAACTGATTTCTTTGATCTTGGCATTTTTAGTGGCCTGGGTCTCTGTGAGCCCTCGATCTGAAAATGCCCCGGTGGAGGTCTGGGATGAAGATTCTTCGGGATGAGAGTGGACAAACGCTTGTTCTCACGGCGCTTTGCACGATGGCGTTGCTGGGTTTCATCGCGCTGGCGCTTGATGTTGGCGTGTTGTTCCGGGCAAAGCGAAATATGCAGACGGCTGCTGACTCTGCGGCAATTGCAGCGGCTGTGGACTACATGTACAACGCATCGGCGCCATCGGCGCAGGCGGCTGGAATGAACGCCTCGGCGTCGAATGGCTTTACAGATGGGGACAGCGGAACCTCTGTGACCTTGAGCATTCCGGCTGCGGACGGACCGAATGCCGGAGTCGCCGGATTCTCAGAGGCAGTGGTCAGCCAGCCAGTACCGACTGTCTTCATGCGTTTGTTTGGGCGAAGCTCAGTCATGCTGAAGACCAGGGCGGTAGCTGCGGATCCTGGCACTGGAACGGCCTGCATCTGGCTCATGGCGCCAACCGGGCCAGGACTTGTTCTGCAAGGCAACTACGACATCGAGGCACCCCACTGCGGAATTTACGTGAATTCGACAACTTCGGATGCGATGAAGGTTACCGGCAATGGGGGCACTGTGAGTGCAACGTTCCTTGATGTCGTGGGCAATTCCTCGCTGCAGCACGATTCATACCCCACATCCGCGACCATGAATTCGGGCACAAGAAAGGATCCTTGGGGAAATCTCGTCGGACCAGATCCGGCCAGTGCCTGCAACGCCGCCAATACAGTGACAGCGGCGACCGTGACGTCCGCCAATTTAAAGCCCGCGTTGAACGGAGTTGTTTGCTTCAGCGCCGCCAATGTAACGCTTTCAGCGGGATTGACGCTGCCAGGTGGGGCTGTGTATGTGGCCGAGAACGGCGTTCAGATCGGTGGGACGATGACAATCGGAAGTGCGACAAACGGTGCCACGCTTGACGTCTACAGTGGCACTTTCAATCAAGGGAACTCCGTCCTGAGCATCTACGCGCCCACATCGGGCACGTACAACGGAATAGCCCTCATGCAGCCCTACACGAATACAAATCAGCTGCAGGTTCAGTTTGGCAGTGGAAATCAGGTGCTGGACGGGTATATCTACGCGCCAGGAGCCCAGGTTTATCTCCAGGACCATGGCGGTGGAATTACGGCAACTGGAATCGTTGCGGCGAGCCTGTTTGACAAGGCATCTACGATCACAGTTCCGAGCTATGACGCGGCCAATCCAGCGACAACGCCGAACAGGCGTGTCGTACTTGTTGAGTAAGAGGAGCGAGAAATGGTCAACATCCGCGAATTGAAAAGAGCGTTGGTGAGAAGTGAGTCTGGCGGAGCCCTGGTGGAGACCGCAGTAACACTGCCTCTGCTCGTAATGATGGTAATTGGAGTTGTTGAACTGTCGCGGGTCGCGTATACCGCGATTGAAGTTTCAAATGCTGCTAGAGCTGCGGTCTCTTATGCTTCGCAGGACGGAGGTACAGCTTCAGATACCGCGGGAATTACGTGGGCAGCGACACACGACGGCGCGAATGTCGCGACGCTGAGTGTCGCGAGTGTCTCCCTGTCCTACGCATGTTCGGATGGTTCAGACGCAACCGGTCTCAGCACCGATTGCGCAAACACGCACTTAGTGGAGACGGTCACGGTCAAAACCCAAGCGACAGTCGATCCGATGATTCATCTGCCGGGGCTGCCGATGACCTATACGCTCCATGGGTTGGCCTCGCAGAAGTGCCTGCAATGAAGAAGCCGAGAACCGGGGACGGGAAAGAGAGGGAAGCGCGATGCGGAAATGGATAGCGAGCTTTGGTTGGTCAGGGTCTCAAGAACTGCTCTCAAACGGAGAGGCAGCCCAGGGAACATTCGTGAGAACAATGGATGAGACTGGAGGCGCCATCGTGGAGATGGCGGTGTCCTGTGCAGTCCTGTTTGCAATGTTCTTTGCAGTTTTTGAGCTCTCGCTGGCTTCCTACACCTATAACTATGTCTCCGAGGCGGCGCGTGAGGGAGCACGGTACGCGATTGTTAGGGGTTCCGAGTCCTGCACGAATACTCCGAACCTGTCGAACTGCAACGCGAGTCCTGCGACCATTGGGAATCACGTGAAAAGCCTGGCCTATCCAGGGATTAATTCAGCGGCAAACATGACTGTGGCTACAACGTACCTGACCTCGACGACCACCGGAGGAAGCTCGGGTACTTCCACAACCTGGGCAGCATGCGCAGCTGGGACGTGCAACGCTCCGCGGAATATGGTGAACGTGTCGGTAACTTACGCCTATCCATTATCCATTCCGTTCGTGCCCCAAAGAACCCTTAATCTATCGAGCACCTCGCAGATGGTCGTACAGCAATAGCCGTAGAGTCACTCGGCGAGACGTCTTCAAGTCAAGCTATCTGGCGAGCCGCTTGGGATATTGCAACCTCCCCAGGATCCGCCTTGACGATCTTTTTATGCAGGCAGTACAAAGCCAGTTCAAGGCGGTCTGCAACGCCGAGTTTGACGTAGATTTTGCGCAGATAGTTCTTGATGACCTGTTCTGTGGTTTTCAGATGAAATGCAATTTCCTTGTTGCGCATGCCCTGCGTAACGCAGGTAATAATGGCAGTTTCCTTTGGCGATAATCGTGGCTTTGCGGGAGGATTCAAAAGCACTTCAGCTTGTGAGCGATATGCTTGAATGACCCAGTTCAGCGCCTGGTTGTCAATCCAGGTCTCACCCGAGGCGATGCAACGTATGCAGCGCAAGAGCAGGTCAGGAGAGATAGACCGCGAGATGATGCCGCGGATGCCGCGGCGATAGAATTCCACCGTCTGGTCCTCGCTAATGGACACAGTCTGCACAATGAGCTTGACGTCGGGCGCGATGCGCTGGAGTTCCTGGATTGAGCCGGTGGCGCCAGTCAGAAGGTCACCCTCGACAAGGACGACATCGGTAGGATTTTGTTCAACCGCAATGCGGAGATGTTCCAGCGAGTCTGCCTGCGCAACCAGGCAAATATCGCCTTCAAGTGCCAGGATCTTGCGAATCCCGACGAGGTAAATAGCTTGCGAGTCCGCGAGAACCACGCGGATCGCTTCTGGTTTAGCAGGTTTGTCTAGAACTTCGCCATCGAGTTTTTCATCCAGGAGTTCCATATTTTCCCTTTCGATGGATTAAGCGAAGGCGAGCCCAAGGACAGAGTTAATCCGGCGTTGGATTGGGTCCGTAGATTCGATCAGTTTCTGCGGCACGACTTGAGGAATCGCGATCCCAACCATCTGCGGGGTCAGATCCGCAGGCACCGGTTCAGCAGCCGTCTCAATCGATTCAGATACGGGGCGACGGTCCTCTACGGCTGTCCGCTCGTCCAAAGCCATCAGCGGCTTCAGCGCTTCTACGACTGTGTCGAGCTGATACAGCCGGTTCCTCAACCGTTGCGATTCTTGACCAATGAGATCTAATTCATCCATCGCCGCGTTCATCGCCGCACAATAAGCACCAGCCTGGCCTCGTTCGTTCATCTTTCAGCCTCCATTGTGAGAAGGTAAGCGAGAGTAACCACCAGCAGGCATTCCACGAAGTGTGTACCGTGATTACGATTTCGTTAAGAGACTCACGCTGTCAGGGGATATCGACGCACTGCTCAACAAGCCATTCGGTTTTGCTGAGAGGGCTGTGAATTTGAGGCTGGGGCAAATAGTAATTCAATTCAAATCCCGAAGAACTATGCGAACGAGAGCAGCATCTGACCGATTCGTCGTGCATCTGGAACACGATGCGTGTGCCGAACCAATTCCCGGATCAGATCCGCACGTCAGCCATCGGTCCGATGCAGAATGGGGACAAAGGTAACCAGAAAAGAGGAGCTTTCAAACGAAGTTACAACTGTTAGGGGATTCTTGATTTCGAGGACAGACGCCCACTATAGAAAAACGTTATGCATTGGGATTGTGCGGAACCTTCTCATCTCAATGGAAACTCTCAACAAAAGGACACCTCGATGATCGCTGACAGGCACCCGGCACCTGGTCCGACAATTAGAAAAGACAATGGGATGTGGACTTTCTACGTCTTCCCTGACGGTAAAGAACGCGAGGCTGGCCAGTACGAAACGGAAAGCGAGGCTAAAGACGCCCGCTTCAAGGCGCTGTTGCGCTGGGGTTCAAACGGGGAAAAATACGGACC
>Ga0306920_100012222_pt1 | contig 11634 bp, 14 predicted proteins | sample flu12Cox44000170_FD_204666 | JGI IMG/M metagenome (GOLD analysis project Ga0306920, IMG submission 204666) | Lab enrichment of tropical soil microbial communities from Luquillo Experimental Forest, Puerto Rico - flux4day.12C.oxic.44.000.170 (v2)... | ecosystem: Environmental > Terrestrial >...
GGCGAGGAACACGAGAAACGGGTTCAAATCGAATGGGCGCGCACCAAAGCGCGCCTCGTAACTCGGCAATGTCACTTCGCCAATCTGAACCTGACAGCTCGGACACCAGGACAGCACTGTCGAGGTGCCGGCCGTGGCGAGGCCGTCGATCGTGGCGTATGAAACCCGCGCGGTCTTGTCGAAATCGCCCTCGCGAAATTGGTAAACACCGCAGCACTGTCCGGGGCCGCCCATGACCTCGTAATCGACGCCGAGGAGATCGAGCACATCGAGGCATAAGAGCGCGATATGCGGTGTCTTGAGGATGTTACAGCCGGTATAAAACACGACGTCCGGCGGCTTTTTTTGCTGTCGTTCGGACTGCCCCCGGACCCGGGCCAATGTTTCGGGCGGTAACTGCAACCGCGAGAGTATGCGCACGCCGCGGCTCATCGTCTGGAAGCCCTGCCGCCAACGTGTCTGCAGCGGCGCATCTCCGGTCTGGCGCCTGGCAAAACCACGCGCCAGCTGCACCATAAAGCGTGTGTCGATGGCCTCGGGGCATGCCGGAATGCATTTGCCGCTACCGCTGCACACCGACGCCCAGCGGACAGCTTCGGCAGTTCCGGAGCCGCCGCTGATCAAATCGATAATTCCTGCCGCCGTAGCCTCCGGTTTTGCCTCACCGAGCCCAGCCGGAGTCACCATTGGACAGGCCCGGAAGCACTCGCCGCAGCGCGTGCAGGCATCAGCAATCGCCTCGCCGCGCGCCCTGAAATCGTCGAGATATCCGGCCGCGCCGTCAATGCAGCTCATAGCGGTATCACCAGCAATGTATCGATCTTTTGGCTGTCGAGGACAACGAGGCGCTCGATAAAGCGGTAGGGTTGGCTCGTCAGGTCGATGCGGTCGAGGTACCGGCCGGCGGCAAAGAGGCTCGTCTCGCCGTCATGCATGATGCGTACCGTGATGAAGTTCGAGCGCACTTGCGCGACAGTCGCGTCGATCTGCTCGACCCGAATCGGGCCGACAATGTGCCGGTAACGGTGTGGTTCGAAGATGTTCGCCTGACGCAGCGCGGTGATCCGGTCGACAAGCATGCCGCGAGAGGCGCCATAGATCACGCCGTGCGGCAGTCCGGCCTCGTGACTGGCCCGGCTGGTGACCACATAGCGGCACTGCTCGACAAAGAAATCGGGCCAGTCTTCCAGCCGGTCATCGTCAATGCAGTCGACATAGGCGGCGATCAGCTCGTGAATGCCGAGCCGCACGGCAACATCATCCATCATGCGCGTTTCGCCCGAAGTCACACCGTCATTGCGAGGAGCCCGCGGGGGACGCGGCAATCTCCGACCAGTTCGGTGCATTCTCGACGAGATTGCTTCGCTGCGCTCGCAATGACGGCCCCTTTTCTATCTCGGGAACTTCGCGTTCAGCAGTAGCTCCTGTCAATCGCCGGTCAGCGCGCGGTATTCTTTCCAGAAGCCGCGGATCGCCGCCTCGCTGGCGCGGAAGGGCTGTGGCTGCGCGTCATAGCCGCCCATCATGACGACGCCGCTATCCTTGTCGTTGTAGTGCAGCGCGCGCTGGACAAAGCCACCGATGCAGCCGTCCTCCATCGAGATGTAGCCGGCAGCGCCGACGAGATTGCCCTGCCTGAGCCGCCGTTCGGTCATCGCCTCATCATCGTCCTCGAAGCCGAGGTGGATCCATTCGAGTTCGGTCTTCTCTATCCCGCGCGGGCGGATGACTCGAACTGCGATCGTATTGCGGATCTGCTGCAATACCATGCTCGGGAACACCGTCAGGATCTGCACCGAGATGCCGTCGCCATATTCGTCGACCGATTCGATGACCGAGCTGTCCTTGAGGTGGAACCCGCTGTCGGAGCGCAGCGCCGCTTGCTTGTAGTCGGTGTCCTCGAGCGCGTAATCCAGCTTCGAATAGCTGACGTGATGGGCGCCGCTCTCATCCATGAGGATCCCGCCCTCTTGGCTCAAGCGATTGATGCGGAAAGTCGTCAGGAAGAGGTGGAGGATGCTGGCGTGGTAAGTGTCCTTGGTATTCTCGGCGTAGAGTTTCCAATTGTTGGGCAATACTTGGGTGCTGCGGCCGAGAATACGGGCCGGGCGGTTCAACACACGGCGAATCCTGCCGGCGATTTGCGGCCCAAGATAGTCCTCGATATCGGGAACGTTGTCGCGGAATGACCCGAACACTAAGCCAGCGAACTCTGCTACCCGCAAGCGCTGCAGATTGTGCTCGTCCTTGCGGAATTCGGGCGGCATTCCGCCTTGCCGCCTGACACCGCGTTCGAACGCGACGCCAGTGAGCTTCCCGGTGAGATCATAGGTCCAGCCATGGTAGATGCAGTTGAGCTCTTTGACATTGCCGCGGCGCTCGAGACACAACAGATTGCCGCGATGGGCACAGCGATTAAGAACGGCGTTGATCTCGCCTTCAGCATCGCGCGTCACGATCACCGCCATCTCGCCAATCGTCGTTGCGACATAATCGCCCGGATTGGCAATCTCTGCCGCAAGGCAAAGGAAATTCCAGGTCGGCCCCTTGAAGATTCGCTCCTGTTCGATCTGGTACTGCTCGGGATCGGTATAGAGTCGGAATGGAACCTCGGTCAGGCCGTTCGAGGGCCACGCAACTCCTCGGATTTCGTGGGCGCCGAGCTCTGACATGTTGTTGCTCCTCTTCGCTGGGTTGCGAGGATGATAGCAGGAACAGGGGGATGGGGGAAATTAGCTTGCGGTAGCCGGATCGATGACCGACGATCGGCCGCAGCAGGCTTTCCTTCCGGAGGACCCGGCATGGACGAACTCTATCTGCGCAGCGGCATTTTTCTCGCGCCGTTCCACAATCACGACGAAAACCCGACCTTGTCGATCGAGCGCGATCTCGAATTGCTCGAGCATCTCGACCGGCTGAATTACCACGAGGCGTGGATCGGCGAGCACCACTCCGGCGGGTTTGAGCTAATCGCTTGCCCTGAAATGTTCATAGCGGCGGCAGCCCAGCGGACCCGCCACATTCGTCTCGGCACCGGTGTCGTCTCGCTGCCCTACCACAATCCGTTCATGCTCGCCGACCGCATGGTGCAGCTCGACCATATGACGCGCGGCCGCGCGATGTTCGGCGTTGGTCCCGGCGCGCTCGTCCACGACGCGTTGAAAATCGGCATCGACACGGGCGCCCAACGCAAAATGATGAACGAGGCGCTCGAAGTCATCATCCCGCTGCTGCGCGGCGAAACCGTCAACCGCAAGACCGACTGGTTCAACCTGACCGAAGCGCAATTGCAGTTGCGCTGCTACACGCGCCCGACGATGGAATTGGCGGTGGCCGCGGCCCGCTCACCGTCGGGATCGCTGCTGGCCGGCAAACACGGCATCGGCATGCTGTCGATTGGTGGCACGGCCCCGGCGCAGATGGAGCGCCATACCGCTAATTGGGGCCTCTACGAGGAGACTGCGCGCGCCAACGGCCATACGCCAAACCGCAAAGACTGGCGCGTCGTCGGGTTCTTCCATATCGCCGATACGCGGGAGCAGGCGCGCAAGAACATGCAGTTCGGCGTACAGGCCTTCGCCAACTATTTCCGCGACATCGCCACTTTCCCGATCATCCCAGCCGATGTCGGCGACCCGATCGAGTGGCTGATCGAAACCGGAACGGCGTGCATCGGCACTCCCGACGACGCGGTCGCCTATGTTGAGCGCCTGGTCCAAGGGTCGGGCGGGTTTGGCGTGCTGTGCGAGCTGGCACAGAATTGGGCCGATTGGGACGCGACCAAGAGGCATTACGAACTGATGGCGCGTTTCGTGCATCCACATTTCCAGAAGAGCCGCGATTTATTGCGCGCCAGCTACGACTTCGCCGTGCAACACCACGAGGATTTCCTCGGGCAGGCGAGTGCTGCGATACAATCCGAAATCGACCGGCACGCCGCCAAACGCACTGCCGAGGGCGAGAGGACGGCGGCCGAATAGGCACTCTGCCGAGGTGGCCTTTACGAGGTGTCCATATCGACGAGTTGTAAAGCGGGGTCGAAGAGCCTATTTGGATTAACGTCGACTCCCCCGTGGTTCGGCCTGCTCTCCCAAGCGCGATAGAGCGCCGGACCTGCTCCCGTTCCGTGCTGAAGTTTGACCCGGCGCTCGCTTTCGAGCGTCGGCAACACTCGTTCTCGGAAGGGACGCCAATGACGATCGGAACCGTAAAATGGTTCAATCCCCAGAAGGGATACGGCTTTATCCAACCGGAAGACGGCTCGCAGGATGTGTTCGTACACATTTCGGCGGTCGAACGCTCCGGTATCGGTAATTTGGTTGAAGGTCAGAAAGTGAGCTTCGAGCTCGAACGCGGCGATCGAGGCAAGACCTCGGCCGTCAATCTAAAACGAGGCTAGCGCGAGCAGGGGAGCGGCGCCGGATGGTGCAGCTCCCCTCGCCTCGCCGCTGCTTTCAAAAACCCGGACTCGGCAAAAGGATCAGCGCTGATGCTGGTTTTCGTTCGCGACAACGACGTCAATTCGGCATTGCGCGTCTTAAAGAAAAAGATGCAGCGCGAAGGCACTTTCCGCGAGATGAAGCGTCGGCGGGCGTACGAAAAACCATCGGAGCGTCGGGTGCGCGAGAAGGGCGAGGCTATCCGCCGCCACCGCAAGATGCTGCGCAAACGCCTCGAGCGCGAGGGATACTGAAGCGCGACGACGACAGTCCAGGAGTTGCCATGGCTTTCAAGCCGAATTACCGCTTCGAGCGCGCGGAGCGCGACCGACAGAAGAAAGCCAAAAAAGAAGAAAAATTGCGGCGGCAGCAGGAACGCGCCGCGTTGCCGCCGGAAGACAGCTCCACAGATACGATAAAAGAGGAAGATTCACCCAAAACCTAACCGTTGCACGCGCCCGCTGCGATTTCACCACTCGACGGGGAAATGTCGCCGGTAGATGTCGGTGCCCGTGCCCGTCCCGATACGGACCGGCCGCCAAACGAGTGTGAGCGTTCGCGCTCCTCGGCGATCAGCGCCGCAACGAACGGCCTCGAAGCATGGCGCTCGAGGAGCCTTGCCTGCTCATCGAGCCGCTTCATCGCATCAAGTTCCTCCTCCCGCCCGAGCTTGGCGCTGCGAACGGCGGATTTCAGCACCCGGATCGTCTTGTCGTAGACATGCAGCGGAACCGGGAACGGGTGACCGTCCTTCCCGCCATGCGCAAACGAAAAGCGCGCCGGGTCGCTGAAGCGGTACGGGGCTCCATGTACAATTTCAGCAACCATCGCCAATGCCCGGACGGTCCGCGCTCCCACTCCGGGAGTGAGCAGCAGCTCGGGATAATCGATTGGCCCGCGGTCGGCCGCTGCCGCCAAATTTCCGTACAACCTCCGTCCCACGACATCGCCGGCGCGAACATCGTGGTGCGCGGGTAGGTCAAGATGCGGCAGAAGCGGGTGCGGCGCAGCGCACTGGATATCGCTAGCCTCCAGCGCCGAAAGCTTTCGTGCAATGCCGTCCGGCCCCAGCGAGGATAAAAGTTCGAGCTGTTGGCGCCGGGAGGCTTCGGCGCGGTGATCAGTCAGATTGACGATCTCGCCCCTCGCCTCGCCGTCGATCGCGGTATGCGGCTCGTCGACAAAGCTCTGTAATCCCTCCGAAAGCCAGTGATAGCGGCGGGCTTGCTTCAGATCACCGTTCATTCCTTGCTGAACGACCACCCAGCGTCCGTCGTCGGTGACGATGAAGCCGTGCAGGTAAAGCTGAAAACCGTCCTGCACCGCGGCGCTGTCGACTTTAGCAACCAAACGGCTGGCCGTGGCGAGCGCCAACCCGTCAAAGCCCACCCGGTCCCCGATGGCGACCAGCTCTTGCGGGGTTTGCCGCGAATACTTCCCGCGCCCGCCGCAGACATAGACGCCGAGCTCGTTCTGGAGTGGTGCCAATCCGCGCTTCAGTGCGCCGATAACACTCGTCGTGATCCCAGAAGAGTGCCAGTCCATCCCCATCACGGCGCCAAAGGATTGGAACCAGAACGGATGAGCCAGACGCCGCAACAGCTCGTCGCGGCCATAATGATGGACGATCGCTTCGCTGATCACGGCGCCGAGCAGCGTCATCCGGTCGGCGAGCCACCGTGGTACTTGCCCGCCATGCAACGGCAGATTAGCGCTTCCAGCTCTTTGAGCCATCGGTCGGATCCGCCACGGTCTTTAGATCATGTCATGTTAGGCTTGCAGTATCTTCGCTCAAATCATCACTGCTGCAGCCAAGCCTGGAACAGAGCTTCTTTACAAGGTTCGGAAAGCTCCGCGATGTGGGCCTTCATGCAGGCTTTGATGCGGCCCTGTCCTGGTGGCACGTCGCCACAAAACTGTCTAATATCGGGTCTGCACGCTCTTGCGGCTGCCATTGCCCCTGGTCGCATCTGCGCCATCGCCCCGGATGCCGAGAGCAGCAAAATGGCACAGATCGTCAGAACGCGATTCAGCATTGTGTAAAACCTCGCCTGATCTCTCGCCACCATATTCGGGCCCAACAAGAGCGCGAAGCAGACGCCTCGTCGGGCAGGTCTTCCGGGAGATTAACGTTTCTGGATGCCGGGCGGGACGTAAGTGTTGTCCGCGACCGTACCCCCCTGAGTCGGACCGTAGACGCGGAGCATTATGTTGAACGCCCCAGGCGGGATCGGCAGCCAATTGGCCATCGGCACGCCCGCCGGCAGCTGCCGAGCCATGTAAATCGACACCGGGCCGTCCTCCGTCATAGGAGGCTGCAGCCCTGGGGTGTAGCTGGCGACCGCGTATTTACGCGCCAGGTTAGGGACCAGTTCAATCGCCTCCGGGGTATATGCGGTGACGGACCAGAAGCGATCTGCCTCGGGGGCCGGCCCCTGCGGAAAGGTCATGACATAGCCGCGCGGGTCGCTCCCGTCGAGCGGCTTGCCATCGGCATCCTTGAATACGTGATAATACGCCGCCGCCTGGATGTTGTTGGCGTACTGGATGAATTCCGTGATCGCCGATCGCTCGACGACCTGGTTGCCCCAGTCACCGATATTGGTGAAATGGATCCAGTTTGTCGGGATAGGCGCCCAGTGAGTATAGGAAAGGTAGCGGTCCAAGATCAACTCATGGGCTGCTTGAGCGCCCTTACTGAACTCGGACCTGTTCATATTCCCGCTACCAAACAAGCTGTCGAACCGGTCCGAGAGCGCTTGTTCGTACGGAGACAAGGTCGGAGTATGGTCGGATACCACCGCCCTTTGAAGCTGCCTTAGAAATGCAATTGGGTCTTGTGCGATCAAGTCGTCGGCCGTCGTCTTAAAGGGCACCGAGAAGAAGAACTCTGGCGCGATCTTAGTCGGTGTTCCGCCGTCGGGGACATAATTGCTAAGGGTCTGAGTCGTGAGTGCCTTGCGGAAGTCGTTGGCTTGTGTGCTCTGATCCTGGCCAGCTGAGGAGAATTTGTCCGCCCTGAATATCAGGGCCGAAAAGTTTACCGGCAAGGCAATAGGAGTGACCCCCTGGGGAAGCGTGCCTGTGAATCCTCCAGGCCCGATGAGGGCATAGCTTCCCGGCGTCATCGGCGGAATAGGCGGGTTCGCGTCGAGGAGATCGCCGTAGGGATCAAGCATCAGAATCGAATATGACATGAACGGGGGCGTGCTTTCGGGGATGGTCAGAACCACCGGCTGGGCGCTAAGGTCGAGGTAGGTGCTGGCGTAGAGCGTATCGACGTTGATCGCCACCACATAGTGGTAGATCGGAGAAATCCGGTTAGGTCCGACTAGATTGTTGCGGTTGAAAAACGCTAACTGCGACTGATGTACGTGAACCATAAGGGGTAGAATTGAACGACGTACGCGACCGTCGTGTTAAACGGGCTCAGCTGTGGGACGATTGCTGCGTTCCCAGCGATTGTGTCAGGATCCACGACCGTTTGTGCCACCCCGGCACGACCGCCGACGGTCATTGCAAGACCGGCGGTCAGCGCAGCTGCCAAGCAAAGTCGGCGCAGATAGCCGAAAACTCCAATCTCTTCGCTTCTCATGGGCAAGTCCTTCTCGAACTGTCAGCCGTTCACGGACTGCCTAGGTGGCAATCCGTGCTCTGGCCGCGCCAAACGATTATGGTGATGGAATCTGAATTACGTTGCCGATGGGGAGATCGGCGCAGATCGCCTCGTCGCCTTGACCAGCCTGCGTTGGAAACGAGCTCTGCGGCGGAGCGGGAAGGCCGGCCAATGTCGCCCCGATCGCACAGTGACAGGTCACTACCGGCACATTATTAATGTAGGGCTCATTGGGCTCAATATCGCAGCTGAAGCTGAAGCATTGCGCATACTGATTTCCGCGGTCTCCCGGGCAGACCTGCGGTGGTGCTGCGTCCTCCGGCAGGTGTGGGACCCAGTTGGTAAGCGCCTGCGGAATGTCCGGTCTGGCCTGATAAGTCGACCAGAGTTTACCGTCTCCCGGCGGATCGCAAGAGCCCTTCATATTGCCCCCGGATAAGTTGGCAATCGACGTACCCAGAATGACCGGACACGTGCAATCCGCCTCGGGGAAATTCCTAGTGCCGCCGGTTATTGTATTGACCGCAATCTGGTTTCCGGTCCGCGTGCAGGTCGAGGCGGCGCAGAGCGCAAAATATCCCTGGCAAAACCGGAAATCGGGGGTAACCTCCGCAGCTCCGCCGGGTCGCGCTGTCGGCGGCGCAAATACGAGGAGCACCGCAGTCAGGCCGAATGCTGCCTTTGAGAACGTGTTCCCGCTGACCGCTCGTCGCGATTTGTGCATTTCCGTCCCTCCACATTAAGGTTAACGCGTCACCGCGCGTTCGCTTTTTTGCGAGAACGTATTTCAACTTACGGGTTTCGACAAGCGGGCTCAGTGACCAGAAAGGATCGTTCTGGTCGAGCCGAAATGGACGAGCTCTACCGACAAGGATTACGGGCCGAGGCGAGTACCCCTGCTTGATGACCCGGTTACCTTGCCAGAAGGTCGCGGCAACCAAGATCGTCGATCGCCAGAAAGATCCGCTCCAGATGGTGCCACCATATTCCGGACGGGATGTTATTGGCGGCCTGCCAAACCGGAGTCGCGATCTGCCACAGCACCGAAAGACGGTAATCGTCGTCGAGCGCCTGCCGGTCATAGCCAGCAATGCCATGCGCCAGCAATTCGGCATGGTAGCGGTCGAGCAGGTCGCGTTCGTGACGGCGCCGATGATCGGGGAACCAATGAAGTGCCATCATGTAGGCCAAATCGTCGGTAGCCACATCGACGCGCCAGCCGTCCCAGTCGAAGAGGCGTAGGTCATCGCCAAGATCGCGCGGAAGGAACACGTTCCATACGTGCGCATCACCGTGGAGGAGCGTCATGTTGCGGTGCGAGTGGTATCGAGCATTGAGCCGATGGCCCTCCTCGATCAAGCGCTCGTAAATGGCGCGCCGCTCAGCCGGTAGTCGGTCCCCAACCCCATCGGCAAAACGTCCAAATTCCTCCGCAAATTGTTGAATTTGCGGGTCATGCGGTTCGAGCCAAGGGCCGATCGAGGTGCCGAGGCGTGGATCATCCCACCACGCGGCGTGAAATCGCGCCCGCGCCCTGACAATCGCTTCGCTCTGTGGTCGCGTCGGGGGCATCGGCCAATGGGTCAGGACAAAATGCGATTCGGTCAGGTCTTCGAGCAGCAGGTGCCACTCCCTTGTGCTTTCATCCCAGGCTGCGTCGTAACATTCCGGCAGGAGAGCAGGCGGCGTCGCCTCTGCCACGTGGGTGTAGAACGCAACTTCGTGGCGGCCGGAATTCCATCGCGCGTCCGCCCGCTCCGGTAGCCCTACTTTCAGGATGAGCGAAGCCGGCGCGCCGGCGGTCGTTCCATCGTAAGACAAGCGCAGGCGCATGATCCGCGACAAGATAGTTGCCCGCGAGCTCTCCACCACAACGTCACAGACACGGCTGTCGCTGAGCACGCCACGGCGCTGCAGAGCCTCGGTCAAATACTCGGGTCGAGCGGCTCGCGGCAACGGTTCAGCGGTCATTGCAATCGGCTACTGAGTATTGAATAAGTTAAATCACGATCGGTTCGGCCTCATCGAGGCTCACCTCGACGCGACGGCGATCGTATAGCTCCGTCGTCCGTGTGTCGATGCACGGTTCGCCATCACCGCGGCCTTCTCCGGCATGCCGCCGTTCTTGCGGTAGGTGGTGATTCCAGTCGCCGTTGAACGCGTTTCGGCGGCAACGTCCGCTCATGGCGCGCATCCTCGCCGTTCAGCCCCGCGTAAGCAAAGGACCACCCATCTCAGCTGTTTGCTGCGGTCGCCACAAAGGGCAGCTTTGGGGTCCCCATAACTGCCATTCACCGACGCCAGTTGAGTGGTCTGGGCCGGGGCGAGACCACCCCCGCTGGACTTCAGGCGAGGACGACGTCCGCCACCAGCTCCTTGCCATGGGTTTCCGGACTGACGGACAGCGCCAGCAGCACGTTGATCAGTCCGCCAATTGTGCCGATTGCCATCGGGATCGCAAACCCCAGGTGCCAGTTGATCGCGAAATAGGTCACGACCGGACTGGCGAAGCCGCCCCAAATCGCGCCCTGGTGAAAGCAGAAACCGGACGCCGTCGCGCGTACCTCGGTTGGGAAGCGTTCGGCAAGATAGGCCGGAGCCTGACTCCAGATGCCGCCGCCGGCAAACCATCCCTGCAGCCCAAAGAAGACGACGATCATCGTGTAGTCTTGGGTGAACAGATAGAGCGGGACGAGCGGCAGCCCGATCAATGCTGGCACGATTATCGCCCAGCGGCGGCCAATGCGGTCCGCCGCCTAACCCCAAACAAGACCGGACCCGAACTGCCCGATACTCAGCAGCATCACCGGCAAGGCGACCAGCGCCGGGCTCAACTGCAGATCCTTTTGCAGATAGGTCGCGAACATTCCGGTCATCGAGTAGGCGACGATGAAGTTGCTGGCCATCCACCAGCACGCGGTCGCGGTGTTGCCGAGAATGGCGAGCTTAAAGATGCTGAACAGCGGCACCTTGACCTCGCGCTTCTCGGCGCGCTGCCGCCGGCGATTTTCCAGCCACACCTCCGGCTCCTTGACGTAGCGGCGCACATAGAGGATCGCCAAGGCCGGCAACACGCCGATGATCAACAGACCGCGCCAACCAATCGAGTTGTAGAGCAACCCATAGGCCAGGCTCGACAATAGCGCCCCAAGCCCCCACGACCCTTGCAGCACGCCCGACATGAAGCCGCGCGAGCGGATCGGCCATTGTTCCATCGCCAGTGCCGCGCCGACCGGCCATTCGGCGCCCATGCCGATGCCCATGAGCGCGCGGAACAAAAACAACAACCAGAAGGTCGGCGCCAGCCCGGCGAGCAGGTTCGCGATCGAATACCAGGCGATCGAAATCATCAGCGGCTTCTTGCGGCCCATTCGATCGGCGAACCAACCCGAGATCGTAGCGCCGACGAGCCGCATCCATAGCGTGAGCGCGAGCACCGCCGTCACATCGACCAGCGGCACATGAAAGCTTTGCGAGATCGGCAGCATCAGCAACAGGAAGATCGTGAAGTCGAATGCGTCGAGGGTCCAGCCCAGCCACGCCGCGATCCAGGCGTGCCACTGCTCGCGCGTCGGCTCC
>Ga0306920_100012224_pt1 | contig 11634 bp, 15 predicted proteins | sample flu12Cox44000170_FD_204666 | JGI IMG/M metagenome (GOLD analysis project Ga0306920, IMG submission 204666) | Lab enrichment of tropical soil microbial communities from Luquillo Experimental Forest, Puerto Rico - flux4day.12C.oxic.44.000.170 (v2)... | ecosystem: Environmental > Terrestrial >...
TTAAACTGGGTTTAACGCGGGCCTGTAGCTTTAACGGCTGTTGTTGATTCGGCGCTACTTAGGTCCAAAATCAGGCCCTCCGAAACGCCCTTTCTTGTACTCAATCTGTACTCAACTTCTGAATGGACTTCCCACCGAGTGAAGTCCGAGAGCCGCACCATTCACGCCTTGGCCTGGGTCTCCATGGCGGCCCTATTTAAATCGTAGAAGACCTCCTGCGCCCAAGATAAACTCAAAAACGCTAAGTAGTTGTCTCATCTATGTCTTTCGCGCATCCTGTGTCACGGTTTAGGTGGCTTTTCGGCGGCTATTGTTCCCAAATTGTTCCCAACTTTGCCGTGATCTGCCCACCGTGGGTGGATTGCAAAGATCATCACGGACCCCTCAAGAATGATTTCTAGATGCAGCCTACCCGCAGAGGATGACCTCTCCGAACTTGCGGGCCGTAAACAGCCCTATTCGGAAATGTTCGCGGGCTCGATTCCATCAATTCCTCGTGTTTGCGGCGCGATGCCCACGGATGACTTGCTCGACCAATTCCTCGCCGAAACGTCTGGTAAACGGGCCTGGGCCCAATAAGAAGCGGTAATAGATCGCGCCAAAGATCGCATCATTCACTACGTCAGGTTGTGTATCTGGCCGGAGCTCACCTGCATTCTTCGCTCGGTCCAGATCGGCGATGGTAGCAGTCCGGCGGGGACTGACCCATCGATCGAAGAATGCCTGACGGATGGCCGGTTCGCTCTGGCCCTCGGCGATCAACCCGGCCACAATCTTGCCGAAGGGCCCGTTGAAGGCGTCGATCAAGCTTCGCACTCGAAACCGCAGAGACTCTTCCGCGGTCAGATCTGTCGACTTCTCCAGGTTGCGAGCCATCCGCTCGGAAAGCATCGCCAGCACTAGGGTCGCCTTGGTCGGCCACCATTTATACAGAGTAGGTTTGCCGACTTTGGCCCGCTTGGCGACTTCCTCTATGGTCAAGTCGCGCACCGACTTTTGCTGAAGCAGTGCATAGACCGCATCCATAATCGCCGCATGTGACGCTGCCATCTCGCTTGGTGGCCGGCCCTTGCGCGCAGCAGGAAGCTTCGCTTTCCTCATGGATCTAGTTTTAACGGAACGTATCGTAAAGTCAATTGACATCCCGTTGGTTGTGGCGTACCATAAAACGGAACGTAAAGGAAAGTAAATGGTCGCGCCGAAAAGCCGACTGAAACCAGCTTGAAACGCAAAGGAGAATGAAATGGAGAATCAAACTCATCCGTATGAACCGCTGACTTCTCAAAACGCGGCGCTCGTCCTGGTCGATCATCAGGTCGGCCTGATGACGGGCGTCCGGGATATTTCCACGGGCGAACTCAAACACAACGTAATCGGCCTCGCCAAGGCCGCCAAGCTGCACAATTTACCGATCATCGTTACCACCACCGCACGCGACGCTATGTGGGGTCCGACCTTCCCGGAACTGGTCGAGGCGTTACCAGGAATCGAAATCATCGACCGCTCCACCGTGAATGCCTTCGACGATGCGCGTGTCTCTCGCGCGATCGAGGCGACCAAACGCAAGAAGCTGATCTTCGCCGGCATCTCGCTGGAGATCTGCGCGGCTTTTCCGGCGATAACCGCGGTCGGCAAGGGCCTCGACGCATATGTGGCGGTCGATGCCTGCGGAACGTTTAGCGCGACCAAGCGTGAGGTCGGCCTTCTGCGCATGCTGCAGGCTGGGGTGATCGTTAGCGACTATGCAAGCTTGATGGTCGAAATCCTGAAGGACAACTCGCGGCCGGATGCAGGCGCCATTTATGGGGCCATGGACATGCCTTGGGCCAAGCTCGTCGGCCAGATCGCTCACGCTTATGGAAAGTAAACTTGGGCTAAGGTTTCATTCGGACGCGTGACTGCACCGCTCCACTCCGAGCCATTTTCATTTGCCGTTGAGCGCCTGCCATGCGGCGAGAGAGTCCATGTAATCTCTCCAGCGGACAATCCTCCGATTCTTGATGGTAACGATGGACACGAATCGGTTGTCATACGCAGCGCCCGTTTTGACGGCTTTGCCATGAACTTGATATTCCAGAGTGACCACACCTCGTTCCTCGTCATGGTGAACCGCAAGCCCATGACTGCTTTCAAGAACGACGTTGTCGCCGTAGCCCGAGTAGGCGGCAATCAAGTTTTCTCGTCCGCGAATAACCTCCGGCCAGCCAGGAAAACGATACAGGAACTCGAATTGGGCGTCCTCGGCGATAGCGTCGTAATAGTGCTCACCCTCAACCAAGCCCTTCAGTCCTTTCATCACGACATCAAAAAATGGGTCCAGCGCTTTGTGTTCCCGATATCTATCTGTAGCCATAGGCCTTCCATTTTATGCGTGATCAATCAGGGGCAGAATGTCCAACGCGGGACCGCATGATTGAGAGGATATCACCCGTGAGCTGCCTACTCCTGCCAAACGCGCCAGTAGAGAACGACCAATCGATAGCGACAAGCCAACTTCCCATTACTGATCGAAGGCAGGATGAGGGCCGCCATAGATCCCACGCAAAGATTTTGGCTCGTACCCGTTCAGGTCCGATATGCCGTAACGCTCAGCTGCCTCGGCTGTGATGATCGTTTTTCCAGAGAGTGTCAGCAGGTTGGGATCATCATAGAGAGCCCGGATAACGCGGCCGCTCAGCTCTGTGCTCTCAAATCCCATCTTCTCCTTGAGCTGCTTGACGGCCGGATCGGTCTCCATGAGTTGAGTCATGCGTTCCGTGGCAACAAATCCAGGCCATAGAGAGATCGCGGCTACGTTGAACGGCGTGAAGTGCTCCGCATAGACGGCGGCCAATTTGTCGAGTCCCGCCTTGGATGCGTAGTACGCAGGGTCGTGAACCTTAGCGTTGCCATAAAAAGAGATATTCACGATAAGTCCACGCCGCTGAGCCGTTAGAAGAGGCGCTGCGTAGTAGGTTGCTACGTGATGGCAGCGCAGCCCGACATCGATGATGTTGGCCAACTCAACCGGAGCTTCCCAGAAAGGCCTGACGACCATTTTCTCGTTCAGATAAGCGGCATTATTGACCAGGATGTTCAGATGTCCGCTTTCCTGACGGACTCGCTCAAAGAGGGAACGTATCTCCTCATCGACGGATAGATCGCAGGCAACAGCGATCCCTCTACCTCCGAGACTGCTCACCTCTTCTGCGGCTTCCTGAATCGTGCCGGGTAAGAGTGCGCCGCCGGGAGAGGTATGGACACCGCCTGCCTGGCTGCGGCCGGCGATGTAGACCGTGGCACCGCGTTCAGCGAGTGCGCGAGCAACCCCTTTGCCGATACCGCGACTGCCCCCTGTGACAACTGCTACCAACTCATCGTTCCTGCTCATTTTCGTGCGCCTAAGGACGTCTCAGCTTAGATCAGGGTAGCGTGTCGAAAAAGAGATAAAGGGCGGCAATCCGGCCGTCCCGGGCAATGATAAAATCAGTCCCGGCGTAAGCTGGTGCCTCACCAGGGCGGCCCGCTACCCATCGGACCCGCCCTCCGTTACCGGTCTCCTCGGGCTCCGCAATTGGCTCATACCGAAAGTCAAGGTGGGTAGCCCTGATCTCGCCAGCGATGCGGTCGATCTCGTTGCGGCCACGGTAGACTCCCTTGCTGGGGTCGTAGAACACTCCATCTTCCGTGTAGAGATCTTGAACTGCGGCGCGCCGACGTGCGGGGTCGTTTTCACCGAAGACTTCATGAAGATTGCGGGTCAGCAAAGTCGCTATGCTGTAGGACATGGCTTGTCTGATTCTCCGTTCTTATGTCAAACCTCGCGCCGGGCGGTGCGCATGAATTCACAATGAGCCCTGCCAACCAGAGATTCCAAGAAAATCGCAGTGAACACTGGCTACCGCAATCAGCGCGCTGACTTGGCATTCTCTGAAGCTGGGAAATTGACTCGGGCCCACGCCGAGAACTTGGTTGCCTGCCGGCCTGCTACTTTGTTGGCGAGCGCGATTTGATCGCGTGAGTCAGAACCCAAATATGTGTACGCCTGAAAGTAAGCGAACATTTCCGCTATCTCGGCAGCTCCAGGGAAGAAACCTGCGAAGACCTCCTTTGGCACTTGGTTGAAAGAGAAGTTGTGACGCTGTTGCTTTAGCGTATCGATGATTTCATTGAAGCTCAGGAAATCCCCGACTAGGGGCAGGTACTCGCCGTGGCCTGCCTGATCGGGGTGAGCGAAAGCCCCTGCAACGATCGCACCAAGCTCCGTAATGTCGCCCATGTGGATTCCTCGAACAGCTGGGTCCAGCGGGAGAGTCCACCCTGAGGATCCGTTAGGCTGCTTTTGCGGGCCAAGAACGCCGTTAAGGTTCTGGTAGTAGAACGGCGCGATGACGAACGTATAATTCGCGAACCCGGCTTCTCTCACGATACGGTCGACTTTGGCTTTCCCGGTGAAGTGGGGAACGTGCAACGTGCCTTTGCTGATTGCTTCGACGTCCGGTAGCGTGGACCAGACGAAGTGCTTGATGCCGGCGTCCCTGGCGGCACGGACGGCCACGGTTGCCTGCTGGAGTTCGCTCGTTCCGTGTTCCTGGAAGTTGGTCACCAGAAATACGCCGTACGCCCCATTAAATGCGGATGCAAGGGTTTCGGGGCGATTCAAGTCTGCTTCGACGACTTCGTCGGCAAGTTTGCGATGCTTGGCCGGATTGCGAGTCAGGGCGCGTACCTTGAATTGATTGCCGGCTTGAAGGGCGTGCACCACAGCGCCTCCTTGTTGCCCGGTTGCCCCGACCACGGCGATAACTTTCTTATTGGTAGATTCCATATGTGTGCCTCCCTCTCTCAGTATCCATTGATGCAGAGTCTATTGACATAGATACATTTCGCTGGACAACCGTTGCACAAAGGAGCAAAGTAATTCTTGTTATGGTGAAGAATTCCGAAGACCCGATTCATTGTTGGTTGGTATTGATGAAGGCTTTCCACGCGGCCGCGAAATATCTCTATTCGGGGCTTGAGCAAACGGGAATCGACGATACCGACTTCCGAATACTGGAAGTGCTGCTAAATAAGGGACCTTTGCCGGTGAATACGATCGGCCCAAAGGTAAACCTTACGCCCGGGTCGATCAGTACGGCCGTTGACCGCCTCGTCGAAAGAGGACTGGTAAGCCGGGTCGAGAGTCCGGAGGATCGACGCGTCCGCGTCGTGTCACTCACACCAAAGGGCAAAGAACTAATCGCGCCGATCTTTCGTAAGCACGCAGCCGAAATCCGGCGTGTCTTTGCCGCTGCGAGGCCGAAAGAACTGCGGGCTCTCGAAGCGACACTGAAAAAGATCGGGAAGTGCGCCGAGAGCCTGAGGGCTGGTGCGACCCCGGCTCGTAGACGTCAACAATGAGATAACCACGTAACACTCCCGCAAGTTTGTGCTGTCCCAATCCATTCATCATTGGTGCCCGTCATGGGTTTACTCCGGCCCAAAAACAACGCGCCAAGCGAAATGATTGTCCTCAACGATGTATCTATGTCAATAGAATCTACATCAAACAGCAAAGGCCGACTTAAGTCTGGCCACGAGGAGAAGAATATGAAGATCGCTTCCACTATCTCGCGCTACTTGTTGGGCGTGATTTTTCTGACGTTCGGGCTGAACGGATTTCTGCATTTTATTCCCATGCCACCGCCTACTGGCATTGCGGCACAGTTCTTCGGGGCACTGTTTGTGTCCCGGCTTTATATCGTGATTTTCCTTTTGCAAATCGGGCCCGCGATCCTGCTGCTTGTGAATCGATATGTTCCGCTGGCGCTTACGATTCTGGGAGCTGTTATTTTCAATATTCTTTGCTTTCACATTTTTATGGCACCAGCAGGCTTGCCGTTGGCTCTTTTCGTCACCATTCCCTGGATTCTCGCGGTCTCGAGCGTCTGGCCAGCGTTCAAGGGCATTCTGCAGCGCTGAGGGAACACAATGAAAATCGGTATCGATAGCTTTGTCGCGGCGGTGCCGGACGCGCTCACGGGCGAGAATCTCGGCCCCGCCGATCGGCTGAAACTTCTTCTCGACGAAATCGAATTTGCGGACCGAGTGGGGCTCGATGTATTTGGGGTTGGGGAGCACCACCGGGCAGAGTTTCTCGATTCTGCTCCCGAGACGATTCTGGCTGCAGCGGCAGTGAGAACCGAGCGCATCCGTCTCACGAGTGCAGTTACCGTTTTGAGCGCAAACGACCCCGTTCGCGTGTTCCAGCAATTCGCGACGATAGACCTTCTTTCCCGGGGCCGCGCCGAGATGATTGTCGGTCGCGGTTCGTTCATCGAAGCGTTTCCGCTGTTCGGTCTCAATCTTTCCGACTACGATTCGCTCTTCGCAAGTAAACTGGAATTGCTGCTGAAGATTCGAGAAAGCGCGCAGGTGCATTGGACTGGTCCGCACCGGGCGCCTCTTACCGGACAGGCCGTTTTCCCGCGACCGTATCAACAACATCTTCCCATCTGGTTGGGCGTGGGAGGCACACCGGCGTCTTTTGCGCGCGCAGGAACTCTCGGCCTTCCGTTAATGGTCGCGATCATCGGCGGTGAACCGCATCGGTTTCGGCCCTTGATTGATCTGTATCGGGAGGCTGGGCGGCGAGCGGGGCATCCTCCCCATCAGTTGAAGGTTGGAATTCACGTGCTGGGCCATGTTGCGGATAGTAACCAGCAAGCAGCAGATGAATTCTTTCCGGGTTATGCCAGGGCTTTCAGCGAAATTGGCAAGGAGCGCGGTTGGCCGCCCATTACCCGTCGCCAGTTTGAAGCCCTCCTTGAGCCGGACGGTGCACTGTTTGTCGGCAATCCCCGAACGGTCTCGGACAAATTCGTGTTAGCGCACGAGACCTTCGGAGGGATCGAGACGGCCAGCCTCCAAATGAGCGTCGGGTCGTTTCCGCACGCCACGAGAATGTACGCTACGGAATTACTCGGGACGAAAGTAGCTCCTGTCGTTCGCAACCGTCTCGCTTCCGACTCGCGTATAGATCCAACGAGGGTCGAGCTAGAAGAAGCGGTAATCGAGGAATCGGCTAGAAAGGGATGAGCAAAGAATGACGAATAGGCTTGCCGAACAGCTGCCGAACGACGGCCAAGTCGGAGACTATCGATTCGTCCGTCACATCAGTACCGAAAAACGCGCATCTCGTCACTGCTTGATTTCCTGACGATAAGCCGACTTATCGTTACTGATCGACAGGGATCACTTCCGGTTTGCCGACCTGTCAGCCGAGAATCAGTTTGGCGGCGCGGCCCGCAACCATGTGGGTCGACGCGTTTGTCCCGGGTCCCGTAATGATGTGCGGCATCACGGAGGCGTCCGCCACGCGCAAACCCAAAATGCCGCGCACGCGAAGCTCGGGGTCGACAACAGCGAGCTTGTCCACTCCCATTTTGCAAGTACCAACTCCGTGCCCAAAACTCGCCGAGCCAAGTCTGGCAAGTTCTTGGATATCCTCGGCGCTCGCGTTTGGCCCGGGAATAAGTTCGCTCGCGCGCAAATTGTCGAAGGCGTTTTGGTTTCCAAGTTCACGCGCAGCTTCGACGCCGCGCACAATGGCCGCAAAATCGTGATCCGTGCCGAGATAGTTGCCATCAATCACCGCGGCATCCTGAAAATTATTGCTGGCCAAGCGCACCGAACCTTTGCTCGTAGGCTGCACAAGAGCAGGCGCGATTGTGAAAGAGTCCGGTGGAGGATTTCCAAAGCGCGCGGCAACCTCGGGCGAAACGACTGGCAGCTGATGAAGCACAAGACTAATGTCTACGCCATCCGAGAGCCCACTCGACAGAAAAGCTTCTGCCTCGACTGCATTGCTGTCCGTCGGCCGATCCGGAATCTTGCCGTTGTACTCGAACACGACGCCTGAGAGGAGTATGTGGTCCTGCAGATTTTCGCCGACGCCGGGCAGGTTCTCGACGACGTCGATTCCAAGGCGGCGAAGCGCGTTCGCTTCTCCGACTCCTGAGAGCATCAGAAGTTTCGGGCTATGGATTGAGCCCGCAGCGAGAATCACTTCCTTGTTCGCGGCGATGTCGTTGGTCACGCCATCCGTCTCAATCTTCACGCCGACACAGCGAGTCCCTTTGAAGTTGAGTTTCACTACATTGGTGTTGAGCAGTAGCTTGAGGTTTGCCCTCGTCAACGCCGGATGCAGAAACGCGCGAGCAGCGCTCACCCGCGTTCCATCTGCGGCAATGTTCATGTTTATGTATCCAGCGCCGGGAAGCATCGGTCCATTTACGTCATCCAGTATTGGCATTCCCATTTGGCGGGCAGCGTCGATAAAGGCTGGCGCTAACACGTGAGGATCTCTTGGGCGACGAATGTGGATGGGACCGCCGACACCGCGCCAGGCATTGGCGCCGCCTTCCCAGTCTTCCTGACTTTTGAAGACCGGAAGCACATCTGCGAACGACCAACCCTTCGCTCCGTTCTTCGCCCACTCGTCGTAGTCTCGTTGCATGCCGCGTGCCCACACCATGGCGTTGATGGTGCTACCTCCACCAAGAACGTGACCGAGCGCCATGTAGAATTTGCGGTTGTTCAGTTGAGGTAGAGGAGTGATGGCCAAGTGATAATCGAGCGGGCCACCGACATTGTAAAACCACACGCTCGGATTCGCGATGGTGGGCCCGTCGTCGGGACCGCCCGACTCGATAACAAGAACTTGCGCGCCGGAGGCTGACAATTCCGCGGCGAGAACCGAGCCGGCCGCGCCCGCACCAACAATAATGAAGTCATAATTATTTTTCGATCCGTTACTCCAAGAGATCAACATTTGTCTCCCTTTAAACCTCAACCTCTTTCCCCGAGGGATCGCTGTGGAACTTTGTGGAGCCACCTGTTTTGAAAGAGCCTGCAGTGCCATAGCTATCCTCGAGAAACTGAACGTAGGCAACCTTGTCCCCCTCGAACCGAGCTAAGAGGCTAAACGGAGATCTGATTTCCTTCCCGGTCACGTTCGATTTGTAGGTAAAGGAGCCGAAGAGGGCGACGCGGCTACCTTGCTCAATAGTGTCGGTGACCTTGAAATCGAGTGTTTTCCAGAAGCGTTGGATTGCCGCAAAGACATCAGACAGAGCCTGTGGCCCTTTGTGAGTGCCGGCCCACGGCTCAATTTTCTTGAGTTCGGGGTTGTCGAAATTCAATGAAACGTAGGTGACGTCCGGTGTCATGAGTTGCCTGAGCACCTTGACATTCGTTGTGTTCTGCAAAACCTCTTGAAGCACAGCGGTCAAGTTGGTCGACATGAGATAAGTTCCTCCTTCCTCTTTTGTTAGTTCGTGGCGAACGAAGTTACTTGGCCTTGTCCACCTTGTGGTCAGAACATGCCGTTGGCATTCGCACGCGGAATGTTCGGCGCGATCATCGGAGCGGAGTTTTGAGGCGGTGCCCACGAGTTGCAACGTATCCCAGTGCTCGACGGCTTTCGCCTCAGCGTCCATGCGATAGATATCGACGCCAGCAATGCCGGTCTCGTCGGGATCATCGTTGAACAAATTCAGGAAATTCACGTGTGCCCACACATAGTCGCCGACTGCGATGATGCGGTGGACGACAACGCGGGCGCGGGCGCGTTCGCGTGTGACCTTACCAAAAAACTGCCCCAGCGCTACAGAACCGTCTGGAATGAGCGGGTTATGCTGGATGTACGCCGGACGAACGAATTTGGCCGTTCCCTCCTCCGACTTTTTCTGGTTGATCATCAGTTCGTAGAGGGCAAGAACATTGTCCTTGTTGCGAACGGCGCGACTATCATTGGGGTCTACGAGTACAACCATGGTTTATTCCTCCCTTGGGTCTTGATTACGAAGCCAGCGTTGAGGGCGGCCATTACTACTCCAAGCCGACCACCTGGAGGCGCATCGCATCCAGTTCTGCATCGGACTTTACACGGACAAGCCGAAGGATCTCTTCGGCGTCGGCACCTACCGCTCCCCGGCTCGGCGCGGGTACTTGCTCAGACAGCTCGATCACCCGATTGGCAGCCGAGACTGAATCAAGGCCGCTGCCCTGCATGTTATTGAGGGTTGTCGCAAAGGTATTGAAGGCCTTCCCGTACAATTCGCGCTGCTCGGATGTCATCTGCTCGGCGACTCGCTTGAGGGCGGCGGCTGTCTTGGCTGGCCCGCCAGTTCTCATGTTGCCGGCAACAGCCAGAACGACATCGATGCCAAAAGGCTTCAGCTCCGCGCGGTAGACGGCGGCAAGGGCGTCGAAAGCGGCCTTCGATGCGCCCGATGGACCGTTGAAGGGAAACGGCAAAGTGGCCGTCATCGTACTGACTTGGACAATTCGCCCTCGTGCCTTTCGCAGTGCGGGGAGAAAGGAATTCACAACTGCGAGCGCGCCGAAGACATTGACTTCGAATTCGCGCCGGATCGCGTTCAGCGGTAGAATCTCTAGGGGGCCGGGCGTCAGGATTCCAGCGTTGCTTATGAGAAGATCGATGCGGCCTTCATTCTGGATTGTGACTTCGTCCGCCCAACGACATTGCCGTACCATACACGCGGTAACTTTTCGACGCGAGTCCAAGCGCAATGTCCCGGCCAAGCCCGCTGCCCGCCCCGGTGATTACGGCGGAACGCTTTCTCTGTCCGTCATACATGCGAGTCATCAGCTCACCTCTTCCGTTTCGTGCCGTTAGTAGCGTTATTCATGCCTGCTTCTTCAGAGTTCGCGTATCCCCTAATTGCCAGGAGGGTTGTCGAGAAAGGCGTACAGTGCGCGAATTCTCCCTTGTTCAAAGACCGCGATATCCATCCCTGCGACAACAGGAGCGGCTCCATTCGGTCCGAAGTGCCAGCGTAAGCGGCCGTGATCGTGATTCACCTCAGCCGGTCCTGCCAAACGAAAAACGAATCCTGGAGCTTCCTCAAGAATCTGCTCTACCTTTGCATTGAGGGCGTCGCGACCGATGATCTGATCGTGGGCTTCAAAGAAGGTGCAGTTCTCCGTATAGAGCTCGTTGATCACCGACTTGCGGCGCTTGGAATCCCGCTCCCCGAAAACCTCCAAAACGTTTCTTTCCATAAGCTGGCCGAGTGTGTTGTTCACAAGAACCTCCTCTACAAGGTGCTTAACAACTATGCGCTCGGTTTTTGCTGGCTTGACGCGAGAAGCTGAAACTCCCAGGCGAGACTGGTGCCTATGTTGCCACCGTGCCGCGACATGATTTCGCCAATTCCTGCTATCGTCTTTTCCCGAGCCCAATCGCGCTGCAGTTCGCTTGCGAATCCGATCCACGTGAGGGGAACCGCACCCGCTTGCACCATGCGTTGCACAGCCCTTTCGTGCGCCTCCACGCTGACACCGCCTGAGGCATCTGTGACAATGAACACCTCATAGTCTTCCCCGAGAGCGCTCAGCACTGGAAACGCCAGACATATCTCAGTCCAGAGCGCCGCGATAACCAGCTTTCTTCGCCCAATTTTCTTGACGGCGTCGACCACGCGCTTGTCCTCCCATGTATTGAGAGTGGTTCGATTAATAGGTTTCTGGTCCGGGAAAACGTCCTGAATGTCTTTGAGAAGGTATCCGCCGCGCTGTTCCAAGACCGTCGTCAAGATCGTCGGTACGCCGAAGACCTTAGCTGTTTTGGCCAGGCCAACCACGTTG
>Ga0306920_100012227_pt1 | contig 11632 bp, 9 predicted proteins | sample flu12Cox44000170_FD_204666 | JGI IMG/M metagenome (GOLD analysis project Ga0306920, IMG submission 204666) | Lab enrichment of tropical soil microbial communities from Luquillo Experimental Forest, Puerto Rico - flux4day.12C.oxic.44.000.170 (v2)... | ecosystem: Environmental > Terrestrial >...
AGTCGCGGCGTACCTCGCCAAGTACGCCACAAAGTCAACCGAGCCCGTTGGTGTCCCGCCGGGACGTATCACCGCCAAGAACGCCTCCATCTACGCCGACCCGGGCACCTACGAGGGGCGGCTGATGCCGCATGCCTGCGCCTCGGCGCCCACCCGCACGAGGACTTCCGGGCGTTGCGCCGCTGGGCGCACATGTTCGGCTATCGCGGCCATTATGCGGACTGCCGGATTATGCGGAACGAGGGTGGCGGTGGGCTGTTATGGCTGGTCTGAGGCTTTGTGTATGACGGGTGGGCCCGCATAATCCAGGTCGCCTCTGTCAAGGTGTCTTGCTGTCCCAGGAGAGCAGGAGGCAGTGGTGGGCAGCGAACCGGTGGAGAGCGCGGCGGGCCCGCTGGGCCGTTACGTCGAGGGTTTCAAGAGGTTCTTGATCGACGAGGAGCACTACCGGCCGAAGCCGGCGCTGAAGCTGGCCGGGCTGATGGCTGACCTGAGCCGGTGGATGGCCGCCAACGCGGTGGGCATCGATGCGCTCACAGAGGCCCGGGCCGAGGAGTTCACCCAGGCCAGGAAAAGGGCCGGGCGCAGCTACCTGCTGTCGCCGCGGGCGCTGATACCGCTGTTTGGTTATCTGCGGGGGGTCGGCGCGATGCCGCTCACCAGGCGACGGTGACGGACGGCCTTCCATGCACCATGCTTCGAACGAGGGCATTCGAGGAGGGACCCGTAATGGCTGAGAAGGTGGTTGTGCAGCGGTTGGGACCGGTTACCACACTCAGGCTCAGTCGAGAAGAGGCCGCGAACGCGATCAATGTCGAGATGGCGCTTGCGATCGCACAGACGATCGACGCCTTCGCAGCCGACGACAGCGCCCGCGTGCTCGTCGTGACCGGCACGGGCGATCGCGCCTTCTGCGCCGGCGGCGACCTGAACGAGCTGCTGGAGATCACGGACCACGCTCAGGCCGATCGTGCGGGTCCGCTGGGGTTCGCGCGCTTGGACCCGGGCAAGCCGACGATCGCAGCCGTGAACGGCCACTGCTATGGCGGCGGTCTAGAGCTGGCGTTGTGGTGCGATTGGCGCGTCGCTGCCGAGAACGCCCAGTTCGGGGCGCTCAACCGGCGGTGGGGCTTGACCCTGATCGACGGTGGCACTCAGCGGCTCCCGCGGATCGTCGGCTTCGGGAACGCCATGTGGCTGATCTGCACCGGTTGTAGGATCGATGCCCAGCGGGCCTTCCAGATAGGGCTCGTCCAGGAGCTGGTTCCCGCGGGAGAGGCACTGCCACGCGCCCTTGAGCTTGCCCACACGCTTGCCCGACTGCCGCAGCCTGCACTAATCGCGGACCGCCGTGGCGTGGTCGCGAGCACCGGGCAGCCACTTCATGCCGGCCTCGATCTCGAGGCTCGAGTCGGGCGTGCCGTGATGCGCGACCCCGACGTGATCCAGCGGCTCACCGAGTACCGGGAACACCACGCCTGATCCCGGATGACCGGACGCTGGCGGACCAGCCACGCGGACCAGCCACAGTGTTGATGACGATGGGGCAGTTCGTCACCGGTCACTTCCCTGACGTGATTTGACGAGAACGACGCCGTCGTATCCACATGCACGATCTGGTCATGTGGTCTCGGCTTGGAGCAGTTCAGCAGTGGGCCGGTGTGCGGCGATGCGGGTTGGGGATGACGGTGAGCACCGCGACGCCGAGCAGCGTCCCGGCGACTATCACCTGGTATTCGGCGCGCCTGCCCAGCGACGCGGCAGCGCTCCCGCCGTTGGCAAACACCTCGTGCGGTCGCACCACGTCGATCGGCTGCATGCTGTCGAAGGCGACGAAGACCACGGCCAGCTCGTTCACGCACACCACGCTCACGGGGCGCACCGATGGCGTCAACGACACGTCTCACATATATCCGGCCACAGCCAGTCGCCGGGGGCACCTCTAGCCGACCAGGAACCGGAGGGGGCGCCGTTGTGGACTCCGCCCGCGGCCTCATGGCGAGGCAGCCCGGTGGTGATTAGGCGGTGGTCATGGGTGCTTTCAGGTCGTACTCGGCACCCGCCTGCGGCGGCTGTGCTGGGCCGCTCTTGATCGCTAGGGAGCTCAGCGCCGCCACCGCGAGCACTGCAATCGGCAGGAGGATGGCCGGGCGCATGGCGTCCACGTAGCCGTGGGTGAACGAGGCCTGATAGATCTGCACCACCTGTCTGGCCAGTGGCGCAGGGATGCCTTGCTGCGGGTGGAAGCTGGTGCTCTGGCCCGATCCCACCGCGCCGGAGTTGGCGGCGCGTGTGATCCCTGCCACGAGCTTGTCCCGGATCGGCGGGGGAAGCCTTACTGAGCGCTGCCGGGCCTGGCCGGGGAGTACGGCAGCCAGCCTGGTCTGCAGCAACGCACCAACTGCGGCGGTACCTATTACCGATCCGACCTGGCGATTGGTGTTCAGCAAGCCGGAGGCGGCGCCGGCGACGCGTGGCTCGATGTCGCGCATGGCAACGGTCGTCATGGGCGGGAACACGCATCCCATCCCGGCACCGGCAACCAGGAAGGCGGGCAGAAAGTCATACCATGCCGAACTCGGCGTGGCGATCAGCGCCGCCCAGCCCATGCCCGACGCGAACAGGACCAGGCCGGTGATCAGGATGTATTTCCCGCCGAGGCGGTCAGACAGCCTGCCCGCCGCGGGTGCCACGAACATGGTGATGCCCGATGTAGGGGCGAGCGTCAGGCCCGCTTTCAGGGCGGAGAAGCCGAGGACCGACTGGAGGTAGATGGTGAACGGGAGGAAGATGCCCAGCATCCCGATCATGACCGTGGCGGCCACCCAGTTCATGAGGGTGTAGTTGCGGTCCTTGAACAGCGCGAACGGGATGAGCGGTTCCCTGCCCTGCCGCACTGCCTGCAGGAACAAGAAGACGCCCAACAGGACGCCACCAGCGCCGATCACCAGCGGGATGCTGACGAAGGACCCGACCGTGCCCCAGTGGTAACGCTGGCCTTCGACTAGGCCGTAGCAGATGCCAAGCAGGGCCGCGCTGGCCAGCGCGACGCCGGCGAGGTCGAGCCGGTGCGTGCGGCGCGCGTACAGCTGCGGGATCACGGCGGCCGCCAGGGCGATCACGGCCACGCCGATGGGCAGGTTGACGAAGAAGATGTACCGCCAGCCGAACGCGGTGACCAGCAGCCCGCCCAGGGTCGGGCCAGCGATGGTGGCCAGACCGCCCAGTGCGCTCCACACGCCGAGGGCGGTGCCGCGCCGTTCCGGCGGGAACACCATGGTAAGGATCGCCAGGGTCTGCGGGATCAGCGCAGCGGCGCCGAGCCCCTGGACTGCGCGGAAGGCGATCAGCCATCCGGGCCCGGGTGCCAGGCCGCACGCGGCCGAGGCGGCGGTGAACAGCGCCACCCCGATGATGAACATGACCCGCTGGCCGATCAGGTCGCCCAGCCGCCCGGCGGTGACCAGCAGGACGGCCAGCACCAGCGTGTACGCGTTGATCACCCAGAGGACGTCATCGAACGATGCGTGCAGCTGGGCGATCATTTCGGGGATCGCGATGTTGACGATCGTCAGATCGAGCAGGGTCATGAAGAACCCGAACGAGACGACCAGCAGGGTCGCCCATGGGTTCCCGCGGAACTTCGTCACGACTTCTCCCTTGCTATTAGCGCGGAAGATCGGTCACGTAGGTGGAGCAGCCCCCTTACCGGACTGCCGGGCCTGCTTCCGTTCATCACTGCCAAGGTCTGCACAGTCCGCACTCAACGCCTTCAAGCGCCCCTGAAGTCAAATGTCTGATGACGTCAAGATGTCCGCCCAGCTGCTGACCATCGGTGAGCTGGCCCGCCGCGCTGGCGTTGCCACCTCCGTTCTGCGCTACTTGGGCGAGATCGGCCTGCTCCCAGCGGCCGCCAGGATCGGCGGGGCGATCACTCGCCTAGCTCCTTGCGAGGCAGATGGGCTTGAGCGCCCACAAGCATGAACCCTGCGGCGAGGAACGCGGACGCTTGCCGCATTCGCCAGATCAGCGTCCACTGGCTGGTTCTACATACCAAGCAGGTCTCCACGGTTGCGCGCCGGAGCCAGGCATGGCTTGGCATGGCTCAAGGAACACATCGAGAGAGTTCTCGGAGAACTCGGGCCGCTCGGTCTTCTTGTGAATAATGCTCGACAAGTAGATCTTGATAATTTCTCTTGCACTCTGGCCAAATTTGGTGCTTATAGCTTGGGTGCCGGGTTTTGGGTGCCCATTGCCATTTGGTCAGGAACTGAGTCGTCACTTCGGCCAGCCGCGGGGTAAGCATTCACCCCCACGTGCAGTAAGTGATAATGATCTTGATGCCTGTCAGCTCGGCGGATGGCCGGGCCGGAGGACTCGCCTCGGACCAGACCGGGCGGCATCTGTCGGCAGTGGGCGCGGCCGGGGTGTCGTTGCGCCATTGGACGATGCCAGCCGTGTAGCGCTCGTGGTTGAGGCAGCGGTTCTCCGCCCGCGACAGCCGGTGGTGCGTGTGCTGGCCGGACGAGGCGTCGATGGGCGCGGTGTCAGTCCAGGAGACGAAGTCGGCGCGGTTCGGGAACCGCCACGTCGCCGACGTCGGCGAGGATCCGCGTGGCGCCAGCCGGGCCGATGCCGTGGATGTCCATCAGATGCGGGCCGCTGGCCAAGACTGCGGCGTTGAGCTCGGCTTTCATCGCCGTGAGTTTGGCGTCGAGGTGGTCCAGGTCAGCGATTTCCTCGGCGGCCATGCGCCGACGGGTCTTGCCAGCCAGGTCCGCGGCCGCACCGCATCCAGCAGTGCCCGGTACTGGGCCGCGGACTTCTTCACCGGCGCCCCGCCGGGGATCAGTTCTAGGAATAGTGGCGAACACCAGTGCGAAGTCCTCGAAAGCCTGCGATGCCGTTAGCTGCGCTCCGATCTGTCGGCTCGATCTTCCCCTGTCGGTCCCCCGGGCAGGCGTCGGCAAGTCCGGCCAGCGATCGCGTCCAGGATGGTAAGGGCGTCGCTGAGCGCCGACACATCATGGGTGCGGATGTAGTCCACTCCTTGCCATGCGGCATGAAGCTCGGCCGCCAAAGTGGCGGGCCCGCTGTCCGCGATTCCACGCCCGGTGAGTGTGCGCAGGAACGACTTCCTGGACGGTGAGACCAGAACGGGCAACCCGAACCGGGCCTTGAGATGGCGGATGCCTGCCAGGGCCGCCAAAGACGGTTCCGGATTGCTGCCCAGGAAATAACCAAGGCCCGGGTCAATGATCAGCCGTTCTGGCCCGATGCCCGCGGCCTGGAGCGCGGCCAGGCGGTCAGTGAAGAAACTGCCGATGCCCGCCCAGACCGCAGCCGGATCGGTGGCCACCTTGGTGGCGGGGCCGTCGCGCTGGACCGAATGCATGACGACGAGCCGGCAGCTGGCGGCTGCCAGCTCGTCGTAGAGGGTGGGATCGGGAAAGCCGCGGATGTCGTTTAGGTACGCCACGCCGCGGGCGGTGGCGAAGCGCTGGATGTCGGGGAGAAACGAGTCAACCGATACCGGGACGCCGTCCGCGGTCAGCTGCTCAATCACTGGTGCCAGGCGCCGCCGCTGATCCGCTGCGGTCACGCGCACCGCATCTGGATTGCTGGCTGCAGGCCCTAGCTCGATGACGTCGGCGCCCGCGGCTCGCAGCCGCCGGGCGTGGGCCAGCGCATCCTCAGCGGCCAGGTAGCGGCCGCCATCGGAAAAGGAGTCCTCGGTGATGTTGACGACCCCGACGATAGAAGGCCGGCCCGCCGGGACGAGCGGGGAAGCCAGATACGTGCTCACGGGCCGCGCCTCCAGCCATTCCGAGAACCTCATCGTCTGGGCAGCAGCCGTCCTGGACAACACCGCCGCCCAGATCATCGGCTGACACCCGGCGACCCCAGCGGCCCTCCAGAGCACATCCGCACATCACCGGGCTCCGCGTGGCCAGATCAGGCGGTGGGGTCGTAGGCGAGGTTAGGCCGCAGCCAGTACTCGGCCTCGCCGACCGGCACGCCCTTGCGCGCGGCGTAGTCCTCCACCTGGTCCCGGCCGATCCGGCCGACGGCGAAGTAGCGGGCCGCCGGGTGCGCGAGCAGCAGCCCGCTGACGCTCGCGGCGGGCGTCATCGCGTGCGACTCAGTCAGCGCGACGCCAATACGCTGCGCGTCGAGCAGGTCGAAGAGCGTGCGCTTCTCGCTGTGATCCGGGCACGCCGGATACCCGAAGGCCGGCCGGATACCGCGGAACCGCCCGGCGTGCAGCTCATCGATCGTCGGCTCCGCGCCCGGCTCGTACCAGGCCCGGCGCGCTTGTAGGTGCACATATTCGGCGCACGCCTCGGCGAGCCGGTCGGCCAGAGCCTTCACTGAGATGCTGCGGTAGTCGTCGTAGTCGGCTTCGTAGTGGCGGGCCAGTTCTTCCCCGCCGACGATGCAGACGGCGAACCCGCCGATGTGATCGCCGGCCGGGGCTACGAAGTCGGCCAGGCACCGGTTCGGCCGAGTGTCGGTGCGCGACACCTGCTGGCGCAGCATGGGGAACCGCGGTGCCGCGCACCCCGGAGCCGCATCGAGGACGATGTCGTCGCCGTGCGCGTGCGCGGGCCAGAACCCGTATACGCCATGGGCGCGCAGCTGCCCGGCATCGATGATTTCGTCGAGGAGGGCGTTCGCGTCGTCGAACAGTTCCCTGGCCGCTGGCTGCTCCAGGATGGCCGGGTACTTGCCCTTCAGCTCCCAGGCGAGGAAGAAGAACTGCCAGTCGATGATCTCGCGCAGTCGGCGCAGGTCCGGCTCGACGAGCCGCGTCCCGGTGAACGATGGCGCCGGCAGGTCGTGGAAGCTGAGCCGCTCCCGGTTGGTCTGCGCCTGCCACAGCGGCAGCATTGGCCGCCGCTGCTTGCGGGTGTGCTCGGCGCGCAGCCGCTCCTGGTCCGCCTGGTTAGTGCGGGCTAGCTCGGCTGATCGGACCGGATCGAGCAGGTCCGACATGACCCCGACCACTCTGGAGGCGTCCAGCACGTGCACAGTCGGATGATCGTAGGCCGGCGCAATCCGGACCGCGGTGTGCTCCTTGGAGGTGGTTGCGCCCCCGATGAGCAGCGGCAGCTTCAGGCAGCGGCGCTGCATCTCCTCGGCCACCCCGACCATCTGGTCGAGCGATGGCGTGATCAGCCCGGACAGGCCAATGGCGCTGGCGTCCTCGGCGACGGCCGTGTCCAGGATGGTGGCCGCCGGGACCATGACGCCGAGGTCGATGACGTCGTAGTTGTTGCAGCCGAGCACGACGCCGACGATGTTCTTGCCAATGTCGTGCACGTCGCCCTTGACGGTTGCGAGCACGACCTTGCCTTGAGGCCGGACGGGCGAATCGCTGCCATCGGCCGCCGCTTTCTCGTCCTGAAGGGCTTGCTCCGTCTCCTTCTCCATGAACGGCTCGAGGTAAGCGACCGACCGCTTCATCACGCGAGCGCTCTTGACCACCTGCGGCAGGAACATCTTGCCCGAGCCGAACAGGTCGCCGACGATCTTCATGCCGTTCATCAGTGGGCCTTCGATCACGTGGAGCGGCCGATCGGCGGCTAGCCGGGCCTCCTCGGTGTCGGCCTCGATGAAGTCGGCGATGCCGTGCACGAGCGCGTGCGCGAGGCGCTTCTCGACCGGCGCCTCGCGCCAGGACAGGTCAACCTTGCGCTTCGTGCCGCCGCCCTTGACGGTGGCGGCGAAGGCTACGAGCCGGTCGGTGGCGTCCGGCCGCCGGTCGAAGATCACGTCCTCGACTAGTTCGAGCAGATCGGCCGGGATGTCCTGGTACACGACGAGCTGCCCCGCGTTCACGATGCCCATGTCGAGACCGGCCGCGATGGCGTGGAACAGGAACGCCGAGTGCATCGCCTCCCGGACCGCATCGTTGCCGCGGAAGGCAAACGACAGGTTCGAGATGCCGCCGCTGGTGCGCGCGCCAGGGCAGCGCTCCTTGATGCGCGGCAGGGACTCGATGAAGGCCCTGGCGTAGCTGTTGTGCTCTTCCATGCCAGTGGCGACCGCCAGCACGTTCGGGTCGAAGATGATGTCCTCCGGCGCGAACCCGGCGCGCTGCGTCAGCAGGTCGTACGCGCGGCCACAGATCTCCACCTTCCGCTCGACCGTGTCGGCTTGGCCGCGCTCGTCGAACGCCATCACGACGACGTCGGCTCCGTAGGCGCGGACGTGCCGCGCATGCAGCAGGAACTCCTCCTCGCCTTCCTTGAGGCTGATGGAGTTGACCACACCCTTGCCCTGGACGCATTTCAGGCCGGCCTCAATCACGGCCCACCGGGAGCTGTCAATCATGACCGGGATGCGGGCGACCTCCGGCTCGGTCGCGATGTAGTTGAGAAAAGCGGACATCGCCTGCTCGCCGTCCAGCAGGTCGGCATCCATGTTCACATCCAGGAGGTTGGCCCCGCCCCGCACCTGCTCCAGCGCGACGTCTACCGCGGCGGCGTTGTCGCCAGCCTCGATCAGGCGGCGGAACCTCGCCGAGCCCGCCACGTTTGTGCGCTCGCCGATCATCACGAAGCCGGTATCCGGGCCGATCTCGAACGGCTCCAGGCCGCTGAACCGGGTGCCTGGCTTAGCCGGCGGCAGCCGACGCGGCGGCAGTCCGGCCACCGCGGCTGCGATCTGCACGATGTGCGCCGGCGTGGTGCCGCAGCAGCCGCCGACGACGTTGACCAGGCCTGCCTCGGCGAAGTCGCGGAGCAGGCCCGCTGTCTCCTGCGGCTGCTGGTCGTAGCCCCCAAACACGTTTGGCAGGCCGGCGTTGGGGTGGCTGCTGACCCTCGTGGCCGCCAGCCTGGACAGTTCCGCCACATGCGGGCGCATCTCAGCCGCGCCAAGCGAGCAGTTCACCCCGACTATCAGCGGCTCGGCGTGCTGCATTGACCTCCAGAATGCCTCAACGGTCTGCCCAGACAGCGTCCGGCCGCTCATGTCCACAATGGTCACCGAGAGCCAGAGCGGCAACTGCGGGGCAACCTCGCGGGCAGCGGCGACGGCTGCCTTTGCGTTGAGGGTGTCGAAGATCGTCTCGATCAGGAGCAGGTCGACGCCGCCCTCGGCGAGCGCGCCGATCTGCTCGGCGTACGCGGCGTAGACCTGATCGAAAGTCACAGTGCGATAGGACGGGTCATCGACCTGGGGCGACAGCGACAGCGTGACGTTCAGCGGACCGACCGAGCCGGCGACATAGCCGCGACGGCCGTGATGGGAGTCTTGGGCCGCCTCGTCGACGGCACGGCGGGCCAGCCGCGCGCCAGCCAGGTTCATGTCGCGAACCGCCGCCTCCAGGCCGTAGTCAGCCTGGCCGATCCTTGTCGCCGTCAAAGTGTTGGTCGTGGTGATGTCGGCGCCCGCGGCCAGGTACTGCCTGTGACAGTCCAGAACGAGGTCCGGCCGGGTGAGGTTCAGGACGTCTGGGTCACCGGTGACGTCGCGCGGGTGGTCAGCGAATCGCTCGCCCCGGTAGTCCGCGGGCGACAGCCCCGCGCCCTGCAAGAGGGTGCCCCAAGCGCCGTCGAGTACGAGAATTCGCTGATCGAGCGCGCTTGCAATGGCTGCGGAATCTGCCACGTCCGGCCGCCCCTTCCTGCGTCAGGCCTAGAAGAGACGCGGATCCCGCGGGACTCTTTAGGCGTTTTTGTCCTGGTCGCCAAGCTGTCGTCAAATTCTGTCCAGGTGACACGGGAGCTTACCCGGCCAACGAGGGCCAAGCGCAATCTGATTAGCCATCTCCGCAGGGACCAGCAATGAGGACTCCGATGTCCCGGGCGCAGGGCTCGCTTGAAGGGTCACGCATGCAGCGCGGCCGGGCCTTGCTTACTTTGTGTCCGTCGAGGGGACGCGACGGAGCCGGCCCGTTCCGCGACAAGGACCCTCTTGACTACCGACGGTCAGCTGGCGCGCGAGACGCTGACGATCTCGATGTCGCGGACTCCGATGTGTGCGACGAACTCCGCGCTGCGCCTGATGATCGACCGGACGGTTTCAGCCGCAGCGGACCGGTCGTGGGCCTCGCACTCGATCGTGATGGTGGCCTCATCCAGCATGTCCCACCGGACAGTCGGCGGCTGGAGGTATCCGGTGCGGTGCGTGGCTGCGATGGCCGCCTGGAAGTTCGACCGGCGCGCATTGGTCAGGGCTGGGTAGGGACCAGCGGTCATGCGGGCGGTGACCTGGAATTTGCGCAGTCGCTGGCCCGGCGCTTTGGGCTGAGGCCCGCCTGCTGCCAGCAGTGGCTCGATCGTGTCAGCGAGCCATACCGGGCCAGTGGCAAGCTCGGCATCGGGGGCTGGGAGCTTGTGCCGCTCCCGCCACTTGCCCACGAGGCCCGAGTCAGCATCGAGTGCGCGGGCGATCTCGGCGATGCCGTAGACCTTCACCGGGGGTTCCTCCTCTTTATGTCGGTACAGACGACAGATTACCACATCTGTCGTCACGCCAGACAGGTTTCCGGCTTCTGGAGGCATATCGCCCCTTTCGCAGGGCGGTGGCCGGCCGCCTTTCTCGGCTGGCAGGCCGCTATCGCAATGGGTATCGCCCTCGTCTTTGCTGCCCTAGGACATGCGGCGGCCGCCCAGGCCGAACACCCTCCACTACCTTGCGGCGCGCCTGCGCGACAAGGTCGGCCACCTGCTCATCCACCTTGGCGGGTTCCCTCCAAGAGGCAGAGTCGCCGTGGTGTGAGTAAATGCTCTGGGTTTTCTTCAGCAACCCAGATACCCTGTAAAGGGTGGGATGGGCAGAGCTTGACAGCAGGACATGCTCCCTGGCGCGGACGCTGGAGATCATCGGCCAGCCGTGGACGCTGCTAGTGCTGCGGGACCTGTTCAACGGCATCCGCCGCTTCGATGATCTGGCCGGCCACCTCGGCGTCGCCCGCAACGTGCTCGCCAGCCGGCTGGCCCGGCTAACCGAAGCCGGCCTGGCGCGGCGCGTCCCCTACCGCCAGCCCGGTCACCGGGCCCGGCATGAGTACCGCCTCACCAGCGCCGGCCTTGACCTGTGCACGGTCATGGTGGCCTTCGCTGGGTGGGGGGACCGGCACCTCGCCGGGCCAGCCGGGCCGCCGGCCAGATTCGAGCACCGTGACTGCGGTGCGCCGGTCCGGGCCGCGCTGCTGTGCGACTCGGGGCATCTGCTGGCCCCCTCCGACCGGGTCGTGTCCCGGCCCGGCCCAGGCGCCAGGCCCGGGAACAGGCCCCTATCGCGACCTCCGGCGCACGGTCGGGTTGGCAGTGGCGGCCAGCTGTCAGAGCAACGTGGGAGCAGGGAAGTGGCCCCATGAGACCCCTGGTGGTGCGGATCTGGAGGACTGGCCTCGATGAGTCACGAGCACCGGAGTACGACGACTTCGCGGTCGGCATTTCCCTGCCGATGTTCCGGCGCCGCGCTGGCTTTCTCGGCGTGCTGTTCGCCGGGGCCGGCGCGGAGCGGGCGGTGATCACGCTGTGGAGCGGCCGGGCGGCTGTCGCGGCGCTCGAGGAGTCTGCCGACTACCGGTCCGCGGTGCGGTCGATCGAGGCAGCAGGCTTTCTCCGGCCACCCCAGCAGGTAGAACTACTCCCCGTTCACAGCTCGTGGACCG
>Ga0306920_100012228_pt1 | contig 11632 bp, 16 predicted proteins | sample flu12Cox44000170_FD_204666 | JGI IMG/M metagenome (GOLD analysis project Ga0306920, IMG submission 204666) | Lab enrichment of tropical soil microbial communities from Luquillo Experimental Forest, Puerto Rico - flux4day.12C.oxic.44.000.170 (v2)... | ecosystem: Environmental > Terrestrial >...
GATGAATTTGACAGCTTGGATGCGTCCGAGAAGGCTGCCATTCGATCCACGCTGATAAGGTGTCGCGTCCTCGCGGCCAAAATTGCGAACGAACTTCGTAACAAGAGGCCCGAACACTTCGTTGACAGGTTGTCGCTCACAGACATTCACGCCTCCCTTGAGCGCGCTGCCGATGTCCTCAGCAGGGTGAAGCAGTGCTCGCGCCGACCTCGACGGCGGCGATGAAGTCGCGCAAGCTTGTCACGTCGCGCAGGCTCGCGCTGATGGCCTCAAAGGGCTGTGTGCTTGTCAATTGGCAGCCTCGCCATCAGCAGGACGAGGAGGCCGCCGGCGAAGAAGCCTGCACAGGCGGCGCCGATACAGAGCCAAATACACGACATATGAGCCGTCCAAACGTTGCGGTAGCTCAAGCCGTTCGATAAAGAGTGGTATGCCGGACTGTGGCTTCGGCCGCTGTGATGGCCATCACAAAATGATCGATTTCAGGCTCGAAAAAAAGCAGTGGCTTGCGCTTGCTTCACCAGCGGCTGTTCACCAGGCGGGTCGTGGCGCCTACGCGATCCGCGCCTTGCCTGATTTGTCCTTTGGGATAGTATCGGGCGTCTAGGGCACCTTGATCCCTAGATGTTTCCTCATGATATCTCCTTGAAAGCCTCGGCACGTCCGGGCTTTTCTTTATTGCCGCCGCCAGCTCTTTGCGAACGCCGTCATGGCGGCCTCGCGTCGCGACGAGCTGTGCGGTCAGTTGAACAGCGCAGGAAATCGCGGGAAAGGAAACGGAGTAAACGTCTCAAACGGCAGCAGCCAGAGCGCAAGGAAAAATACTGCGAGCGTCAGGGCCGAGCCAACCGCAAACAGCACCACAAGCTCTCTAATCCGAGCGCGCGACATGACATGCAACGCCAACGCAGAGTAACGAAAGCGAAGCTCTCTTACCGCCTAAATCTCACGGACACCGCGCTTTTGCCGGCACGGTCAAATGGCGCGAGCGGGGGTAACTAGTAAGCCCTTGATTTGGGTCTTCCGTAATCACGACAGTCCAGCCAGCTCCGGTTCACCGTCGTGTACCGTACACATTCGCAGACGTGCCCCTCAACGCAGGGCGTCTGGTAGTTGGTTAGGTAGCCAGTACAGCTCTCCAAGAGCATCAGCGTCGATCCCAACAGTGAGGCTTTGATGATGGTAAGCATGCCCGCGCCCCCTCTTCTCCCCCGATAGGTGATTTTGCGGCAGGCCCGAAGGCGCGGAAGAAGAAGGCAACCCCCCATGCCCACAGAAGATGGATCACGACGATCCACAGGAGGGAGGCGAAAACATGGCTCGGTTCAAAATTGCGACGCGCGCCGGATGTTCAGGCGATCTTCCGCCGCCGTCGCCACCAGCCGAGAAGGCCACCGCTCGCCAAGATCAGGCCGTGAACAAGAAGCGGGCGTTGGCCGAATGTCCGCTGCAGCGCAAAAGGATTATTCGTTCCTTCGCTAAAGCGTGATATCGTCCCTCTATTGCATGAATGACCCCCAACCGGAGGGTCACATGGCAAGCCACATCGGACGACGAAAATTCTTAGCCACGCTCGGCGGCGCAGCCGCAGCTTGGCCGCTCGCGGCGCGCGCACAGCAGTCGACGCTGCCAGTGTTCCTGAACGCCCTCCGCCGAGCGTGACCGCTCACGCGACGACCGACCATTCAACGCCCTGGCTGAGTTTCGATGCGGCGTTAATACACGGATTAACCGTCATCTCGATCTCGTGACCACAATTTTCACAAGACCAGAAATGACGGACTTCGTGGTTGGTGACGTGCGCCGATGACCTCGGTTCAATCACTAGCTCATTGCACTCAGTGCACGTCATTCCATAGGACGAGCAAACGACGATCCCAGCGGTCGCCATGACCACCTCCCTTATTTTTTGTTTCTTATGGCGTGGGGAGATAAAAGCATTATGACACTTCGATCGTCAATCTGTGGATGGATGGTGCGCTGCCGCAAAACCAATTTCAGAATCTCAGTCATTCGCCCAGATCGATAGGGGAATCGGTCATTTTTCATTGTGTGCAGCGCGGCATCGAACGACACGCACTCGTCCGTTCACTACGGCTACTGCTGCATCGGAATCAACGCGAGGAGCATGAAAAGCCCTATTCGACAATGCGGGCTGCTCTTGATGGCCTTCACAGTCTGCACGGAGCTCGCTCGGGGTGGACTTGACGCCGATCGGCGTGGGTGACGTCGGGGGCGAGATTGAGCGCACCGTCGCGGCATTCGCGCGCTAGAATGGAGGGCTGGTCGTGAAGGCGAGCACGTGGGCGTTGGTTCATCGCGATTTGATCACTATGCTCGCGGCTCGGCACCGATTGCCGGCGGTCTACTCTTTCCGCTACTAGTGCGTGCCAACAAGATGATCGAATGAGTTGAATGGGTTGCCCATGCTGCCGCCTAGGCCACCAAAGCCACCGCCACCGAGGCCACCGAAGCCGCCACCGCCGCCTCCCGCCGCCTAGCTGGCACGCCAACCCACGGCTACGTTGATCCGCGAATGCTTGACTGGTTCGAGGGGGGCACTGACCGTTCACCCGAGGAAAGCACGGTCATGGCGGAAGGTCTTGAAACCGCGGGAAAAGTTGACCTCTCCGCTGCCGCGCTAAAGTCCGGGGCACCGCTTGGGGCACCGGCGTTTGCGATTTGGCCCGGGCGGTGTGCTTCGTACAGGCGATCCGGCTATTGCTTGCAGGTGTTTGTTGTGGTCTTAATTTGGCTTACCGAACGCGGGAGCCAAAGTCATGAGGAAACTGAACATGTTGGCTTCTGCCGCCCTGGTGTTCATGTGCACCATCGTCCGCGCCGAACCCGAATCAAATTGTGATTACGGCGTCCGGTACGACGCTAAACAGCCTCCGTCCGCGGTCATCGCTCCCGGTGGCGATGGTCAGTCCGCGATGTTCGAGTGGGGGACAGACGCCGATAGACTAGCCGACGGCGTATGGATCTGGAACTATATAACCAATAAGGGTCTGCTGGTTTAGGCTTTGACTGGGACAAGGGCGAACTTCACCAATCAATTTGGTTCGGCCTTACCCCGGGCCGGTCCGCGTGCCACCGCTTTCCTGTAGATGCGGTTCAGGATAAACCGGATAATAACGCCCCAATAATTTACGGCACCAATCACCGCCCACAAAGAGCTGCGGCTTTCATCGAGGACCAATCGCAAAAAGGAAGCACCGGCGCCGGTCCAAATGGTGACCAGCCTAGAGGGAACAAAAACGTCCCAGGAAAAGCAATAAAGTCCACGCTCAGATCGAATTATGTCAACAGTGAGGGTAAGAATGTAGCCGTTGGCGTTGAAATCATGACAGAGCCAACCAACGAAGGTTTTTACTTCGAGTTACTCCACTCTCCAGGGATTGTCGTGGGACTTTCAGGGCTTACGGAGTCTCTGTCTAAAACGCAATTCGACATACTCTGGGGACAACTAAAGCAGCAGGAAACAGGTGCAACTTGGGCAACATTTGAGGAGTATACAAAGCAAAACGATCCGAAGGCGTTTGGCGAAATGCTGCCAGACGACAAAATATTATCGTGGTCCAAGCAGAACTTTTTGTTCTTTACCGCGAGAAGCGGCAAGGCTTGGGCTTCAGTCCCAGCCCGGGCTCTCAAAAAGGTCTCTGCTAATCTTTTGGTGCTTGATCAGCAAAAGCTCCTCCCAGTACTCGCTAGTCGGGTTACACTGATAGTACCAGAAGAAGAACGCAAGTGAACTCCAAAGAGCCAAAGAAAGACGCGGCGTCTAAGGAGGTTACTATTGCGTGCGTATTCGGTCTCATTGCATTTATTGTCAATGCGGCTGGAATTGTAATTCCTGATAAAACGTTTTATTTGTTCTCTAGCGTGGGCGCCATGGCAGGCTCAGCGCTTGCGAAGATAGCGTTCGACCACCTCAAGGATAATGCAAAATGGCTGACTATTCTTGTGGGTGTTAACGTCATAAGCTTTTTCGCCGCAGCAATTTATTACTTCAAAAATATTCAAGTTGGTTCAGCAAATTGGATTGATGTCGCGGAGCTTGCTGTGGCTTTTGCGATAATGTTTTTTTCATGTGTATTCGTCATGCGAATGGCCGGCATCAATCCCTGGGCCAACCTCCCGAAAGGAGATGGCGCGTCAAGCTGATCGCACGCACTTTGCAAAAGGGCGCCGAAGCTCCGAGCTAGACTTCACCGCGGCGCTGTTGGAGCGGATTTTCACCGAGCCAGAAAAAATTAAGCTTGCAGAACAGCGGCGGCAGGAAAGACGCGCTCCCGCGCGCAAGCAAAATGATGACACGTCGCTGAGCTGGCATACACACCCCTCCACCCTCGGGATTTTTTAGTCATACAGATTTTTCGCACGGGTTATTAAGAGATCAGGGGGTAGGGCCTGTCCATGGGGGTAGGCGGTCGGCCATCCCAAGCCCGCGCGGGCCCTCCGCCCCGAGCGCGGCGATATCAGGCGCTCAGCGATCGCGACCGGCGCGCAAATTTGAAACGAAGAAACGCACGAATTGAGAATAGCGCGGGGAGCAACGCCGAGAATGGCGAGACGAACGACCGCGCGCTGGGGGCTTGTCCACGGCAGCCTCGAGCAAGATCAACGCCCCGACCGCGGGCGAATCAGACAACCTCCACCAAATCCAGGTTCTCCCAGCCCTTAGCCCCGGTTCGCCGGGCTTTTTTTGGCCTGCGCCAGCTGCGCCCACAACGAGCGTCGACCTCGAGGTCATCGCAGGCAAGTTTTGTCGCGATCGCGTGCGATTTCAGCGTGTATCAAAAAACCACTATCGAAATCGCACTTTGCCGGATCAATAAAACCAGGGGTTTCTGTCGTCCAATTTTCTGTGTCGAATAACGATTGACTTTCGATACAGACCTGCTACACCCCCACTATTAGCCACGCTAGTTTTACCGAATGAGGTCATACCATGAAGCTTAATGCCGGTTCGCAAGGCTTTCAGCTGTTAACGCCGGGTAATCCCAAAACCGAGAAGGGGCGTGGCCTCGGCTATTGGACCTTCATTCTGCACTTAGCGCCGGCCGATTTGAGCGGGTACAACGTGTGTCCGCTCGCAACAGCCGGATGCAAGCGCGCTTGCCTTAATACCGCGGGGCGTGGCGGGATCATGGCCGGTGGTCTGCTTACCTATGCGCAAGTGAAACGCGGTCGACGTAACGAGATACAGAGCGCGCGGCGCTTGCGTACCCGCGCATTCTTCGAGCACCGCGCCGAGTTCATGGCGTTGCTGGTCAAGGAAATTGCCAAGGCAATTAACCGCGCGCGCGAGGAAGGCTACATTCCAGTGTTTCGGCTCAACGGAACCAGTGACATTCGCTGGGAAAGCGTGCCTGTCGGCAATGTTGCTAACATCATGACCGTATTCCCCGCCGTGCAATTTTACGATTACACCAAGCTTTATAACCGCAAAAACATCCCAGCCAACTACCATCTAACCTTTTCGCTTGCCGACGGAAACGAGGCGCACGCCGCGCGCGCCATCGAAAGCGGCATAAATGTTGCGGCCGTGTTTCGGAACAAGGACATAGTCGCGCGCCACCTCGAGCACGGCATGGCGCTTGCTGGTACGCAAGTGCCCTGTACTCGCGGTGACGACACTGATCTACGTTTTCTTGACGCTCCCGGCCGCGTGATCGCGCTCTATGCCAAAGGGAACGCCAAACAGGACCGCACCGGTTTCGTGAGGGATTGAACCATGGTGACTACCAGCGAAGCACTGCCCCGCCTCAAACGCGCGCTGCTCAACGGCACGGTAATCCCGAGCGCCGACGTGGCGGAACTAATCGAGGATTACAAGGCGCTAGAGCTCGCCTACCTCGCGCTATTCAACGCACCTTGCCGACACTGCGGCATGACACCGGAGCAAGCGAAACTATGAAACGCGCAGTTTTCTACCTTCGAGTATCGACCATCGACCAAACCACGGCCAACCAGGAGCGCGAACTGCGGCAAGTTGCCGAGCGCATGGGCTGGGAAGCCGTCAAAGTCTACAAGGATCACGGCATATCAGGCGCTAAAAGCCGGAATGGACGCCCCGCGTTCGATGCGCTCTGCCGAGATGCCACCAAGCGCCGGTTCGACGTGATCATGGCTTGGTCGGTCGACCGGCTTGGTCGATCGCTGCAGGATCTGGTCGGTTTCCTGTCCGAGATCCACGCGCTCAAGGTCGACCTCTACCTGCATCAGCAGGGCCTCGACACCACGACACCAGCCGGCAAGGCGATGTTTCAGATGATGGGCGTCTTTGCCGAATTTGAACGCGCGATGATCCAGGAACGTGTCCGCGCGGGCTTGCGAAGGGCCGTGAGCGAAGGAAAGCAGCTCGGACGGCCGCGGATCGCTCCCGAGCTAGAAGAGCAAATCAAGAAGGCCCTAAGCGAGCCGGGAAGACCCGGCGTGCGCGAGATCGCCAAGCGGTTCAAGGTCAATCCCGGCACCGTTCAACGGATCAGTCGCCCTTTCGACGCAAGCGCGGCCGTCGCCCAATGAAGCGCCGGTCGCGATAATCGGGTTCACGCATTCCGCGGCCCGAAAAGCGCCCCGCTCGAAGGTGATTCGCGCCCCGGCGCGCGTCATGTTTTTTGCGGAATATCAGCAAAACATAAGCCAAACAGGAACTTAGAAAAAACGCAGCCGCGACGCGCCTCGATGATCACAGCCAAACCCGCTTCGCACTCGTGAAACGTCCGGCCTCCTGCTCAGCCTCCAGCCTCGCCGCCGCGCGCTCGGCCACCGAGACGCCGGCGTCCACTTCCGCGGCATATTCCACAGGCCGCCCGCAAGCGAGCCGTCGACGGCCCGCCTCAACCTCGTCGTCCGTTTGCAGTCTGATCCGTTCGCCTAGAACTTTGGACATGGGACCCTCCTTGCTTCCTTCAAGCGCCGCACAAACTCCGCCCGGACGCATTCTGCCGCAATATCGGGGCAGCGAGCACGCGCGAACGCCAAGACGGCCGCGAAACTCACGTCCCCACCCTCCTGCCGAAACCAAATCCAAGCTTGCTGGATCGCTTCAAGCTGTCGGACCTTCAACGACTCCATGCTAAAATCCCGCATCGAAAGCGACTCCGCCGGCGTGTTCGACCCGCCGAACATGGTAAACTAGCATCATGTCAAACACCGACGCAGCCCAAACCGAGCTCGAGCTCGAGCGACTACGCGAGGAGAACGAGCGCCTGCGCAGGGCGCTTAGCGACAGGCAGCAGCTCGCAACAACCAACCCTCCATCTCCACAATCACTTATCAACGATCAAAGCTTCATAGAGGATCTCTCAAGATTTGCTGAGGGCGTACTAACCGAAAAACAAGTCCGGCAAAAATGGCACCTTCTCGCAGAAGCCGATTGGGAACGCTTCGGCAAAGACGATGCCTTCGTCGAGCGCATCGAACTCGAGCGAACCCGAAGAATTAGATCAGGAGCAACAAAGAGGGAATTAGCCCAGAATCATATTGTCAAAGGACCCAGCATCCTGAACGAGATCATGTCCGATCCGAAGCAATCCGCTCGCCACCGCGTCGATTCAATCAAAGCCCTCGACGCAATCGCCGACCCCGGATCACAAGCCTCACACGATGAAATGGATCGCGTCATCGTAACCATCAATTTGGGCGGAGACGAGAAGCTCACCTTCGGCGGAACAGTCAAACCAAACTCCAACAACACCGACGCCGTAGACGTCAACGCCAACACCGAAATCATCGACGTCACTCCCGTCGACGAACCACTACCCATCAAACGCGGCCGCGGACGTCCACCAGGCTCGCGAAACAAACCAAAGAACGATCCCGACGACGCACCGCCACTACCAGGGTTCGCCACATGAATTTGTTCGAGCGACTCAGCAGAGGGAGGCCAGCTCCAGAGCTGGAACCCAAACAGCCGCCCAGCGACGCTCAGAAAATGTTGGACTGGCTTCTTCGCTGGCCCAAACCAACCGTCAGCGCGTGCGAAATCTATCAATACGCCCCACGCTCCGTCCGCCCCGACAAAGAGAGGGCAATCAAAACAGCCGAAGTCCTAGTCCGCCATGGCTGGCTGACAGCCCTCAAACCACGCCACCGCAATTACCGGATCTGGGAAATTACCCGAAAGCCAGTCGTTTACCCCACAATAGAAGAATAGCCGGAATATTTAATTTCCCCGGAGGGGAATATTTTTGAGGCCCGAAATATTCGAAAAATAATCAAAAAATCCCTTCGGAATTTCTTTTTCCGCCCATGCGGGACATCCGGGACATCCGGGACATTTGTCCCTTTTGTCCCGGTTGGCGGAGCGGGGTGAGCGGGACAGACGGGACAGGGGTCTAAGAAGACCCCTGTCCTGTCCCGCCCCGCGGGTCGTTTTTGTCTGGCCAGCGGGACATTGTGGCATTTGTCCCTGCGGCTCGAATAATATTTGGCGGGTCGGAAATATTCGGCCGGTGGAATATTGTTTATTGAGCTGGCCGGATTATTTTTTCCTGCGATTATTTCAGAGCGTGGGCCAGTCGATGCGATCACGACGGGTTCCGGGTAGGCACACAGGCACTCGCCGCTTTATTTGTCCTCCTGAGCGAACCAGATGAAGGTAGTGGTACCGATGTCCCGGGTTCCGATGAGGTGTTTGTCATCTGCGCTGCCGATTGCGCGGTTGAAAGCCTTTCTTCGGATGTCCTTTTTTGCGTTTTCATCGCCTGTGGCTGGGTAGCTTTTGTAGAACTCGGCGCGCACGATTTCGATGTCGACTGCCCTGACGAGGGGGCCGTCGGGGTATGGTCGCTGGTCGGAGCCGCAGTCTGCGAGCATGTTGGTCATGGTCGCCTTCAGGTGGCGGAGAGTTTTTGCTGCCCAAGGATCATCCTTTTTCTTTGGCTTGGCTGTGGGGGCATCTGTCCAGCGGATTGTGAGCGTTTTTTCGGGACCGACGTCTGCTGGCTCGGTTTGGAATGAGAACTCTTCGCCATTTGGTCCGCTCTTTCGTTTACGTGCGCAAAGGGTTGGGTTGTTGACGACACCGTTGATGCCGCGTTCTCCGAGTAGTGCGAGGACGACATCTGAGTCATCTTCGAAGCCGGTTGATCCTTTTGTGCCGACCTCGACATTTTTCCCGAAGTGAGCGACGCCGACGAACAGTGCGTTGGTTTGAGTGGCTGCTTCTGCGAGCGCGCTCATGATGATTTTGGCGACCGCGTCATCATTGAGGTCGCCTGGTTTGGACAGGCTGGCTGCTTTGCCCGCGGTGTCGATGATGATCATTACGATTGGCAGGTTGAAGTCCTGCATCATCTTGGTGGCGGCGTGCTTGACTATCGCGGCGAGTATCTTTGCGGCATTTTTGTCGAGGAGGCGCGGGCAGCCTTTTATCCAGACGAAGGGGGCGTTTCCGATGCCGCCGCGTTTTTCGAAGGCGGCGGTGAGGCGGATATCGACCTCATTGTGCCCTTCGCAAGCGAGGAACAGGACGCCGCCTTTGCGCACGACCTCTCTGTTGGCGAAGGGGGTTGCGGTCATCACTGCTGCGGCCAAGTCGATGGCGACGAATGTTTTGTAGGTGCCCCATTGACCGGAGATGAACGCCACTCCGGTTTCTGGGAGCAAGTCCTGCACCAACGCTTTGCGGGCGTCGGTCGGGTCAGTTTCGCCGTGCCAGATCAGCTGCCAGGAGTAACCGAACGCGGTGCCATCATTCTGGTTTGTGCTCACCGGTGCATAATCCGGCGCTTGTTCGGTCGGCGCGGGCCGATTCGGTAGATAGTTGTTTGGATCGAGGCCGAGCTTTTGCGCCAGCCAGCGCAGTGCGTCGTTGAAGTCTTTGTGCAGATATTGCTCGACGATATCGATGGGCGTGCGTTTGCCGGCGCGCGGATCGCCTAAGTCGTGGACGCCGAAGTCCTTGATGCCCTCGGGATGGAACGACAGATCTTCCTCGAGGTCGCGGCCAAGGTCGACCGACGACACGCGATAGCCGCCTTTGCTGGTGCTGCTTGCGGTCGGAAAGATGTCCGGCACCCAATCAGCTAAGCGTCGCAGTGCTTTGCTGTTGAGCTTTTTCCATTGCTCGCTCAGGTCTTGTCCGGGACGACCGGGGATGTCTTCACCGAAATCTTGGGGAGTAAAGGGTGCGTCGATCCGACCGTATCGCTGCTCGAGGGCGGCGGCCGACTTGGGATCGAGAAAAACGTATGCGGGCGTAGCAGTGGGATCTTCGGCGACGCCGGCGCTCTTTCGCGTGAGGTTGAGTCTCTCGCCGCTGTCGTTTGTCGGTGGAAAAGCCTTGCAGAGTTCGTTCCACCCGTAGGGCTCGTGGTCACTGGTCTGCACGAGACGCGACAGGAACGGCTCGCCTTTGCGGTGGACGAAACCGGCAAGACGCATGACGCGCGGGAGATCATGCACGGAAGGGTCGCCGCCGAAGTGGGCGGCGATTGCTCTCTGCAGTGGCTCGAATTGATCGAGCGGCATGTCATCGCCGACGATGTAATAGGAATGAAAGCGGGCGAGGGAGGATTCGACAATGATGTGTGCCTTCGGCTCGCCGGGGGCGAGTACTCGTTCGAGGGGAGCGCCGTCGAGATCGTTGAAGCCTGCGCGTACACGTTTGATGTTCTTAATCTCGCGTCCCTTAAAGTCGGTGACGTTGACGCAGATGAAGATGCCCGCGCCCTTGTTGTTGAGCTCGACCAATTTGTCCCAATGTTTTGCTAGCGTTCCGTGGAAGATGTGGGCGAACGGGTCCCTCAATCGCCCCTTGCCTTGCTGCTTGCGCAGCTTATTGGCCTCGGCGCGTGCCTTCTTGCGCTCCTTGGAATCGTCGAAAGTCTGGAAGGTGAACCGATCGGTGCTGGGGTCGAGCGCGGTTAAATGTCGCTCGGCTTGATCGCGGTCGGGCTTGAGTTCCGGGCGATCATCGTCCGCTGCAGGATCGGGGGCATCGGCAGTTTTGCTGTCAGACTTGATGGTGTCCGCTACAGGGTCGGGCGTCGGCTCGCTCTCGGGCCGCTCCTCCTCGGGTGTGTTCTCTTTGACGAAGGGGGCTGAGTCGATCCAGAATGTGCGTGGTTCGGATCGCAGGCGCTCCAGGCGCTCCGCACGCTCCTCCTCATCGAGCTCGCAATCCTCGTCTACCTCCGCCGCTGTTATGTCCGCCACGGCTTGGCGGGCGGTTTCTTCGAGTATTGTAAGAAAGTCGCCGCCGCCGTTTTTCTGCTTGGTTTCCACTAGCTGCTTGAGCAGGCCGCGCATATCGGCCACGGTCGCGCCGCCGACCTCGATTTTCACAGTGCTCCGGTATCGCCCGTTTGTGGTGTCGAGCGAAAATTTTCCGTCGTCGCCGAAACGACAATCGTACGGCGGTCGCGAAAGCCGTATGTTGTACTGCAGTCCGAGGGTCTTGGTGACGATGGCAAAATAGTCAATTTCGGTCATGCCCGCCTCCCACACGAAAGGCGGTGGAAGCGGAGGGCATTTGTAAGAATCTTAACTTGTAAATTTGGGGAGGCTCTGTTATTAAGCATCGGCGTCGCCTTTCTTTTGCGAGAGGGTGATGCGTTTGAGCATGTCTGTCTTCGAGGGTGGGCATGTCTCTTCTTCGGTCCGGCGCAGCAACGCC
>Ga0306920_100012229_pt1 | contig 11631 bp, 4 predicted proteins | sample flu12Cox44000170_FD_204666 | JGI IMG/M metagenome (GOLD analysis project Ga0306920, IMG submission 204666) | Lab enrichment of tropical soil microbial communities from Luquillo Experimental Forest, Puerto Rico - flux4day.12C.oxic.44.000.170 (v2)... | ecosystem: Environmental > Terrestrial >...
CGGCCTCGTGCGTGCGTCCGGGACTTGCCGCCGCGTGGCAGCAGCGCGAGCGCGAGCGGCTGCTCGCCGAGCTGCCGCGCTGGCGCGCGCGTCCCGAGGCCGCGAGGGACTCCCTCGTGACGATGTGGACGGCGCTCGCGGCGGCGGGCCGCGCCGAGGCGAGCGATTCGCTGGTCGCCGCCGAGCGCTGGGCGCGACTCGCCTGCGAGCTCGGCGCCAGCACGCTCGGCGCCACCCACCCGAGAACCGCGCTTGCCCAAATGGAGCTCGGGCGCGTGGCGTTCATGCTGTCGCGCACTCACGAGGTTGATTCGCTGACGGTCGCGGCTGAGGCTTCTCTCCGCGCTGCCTTCGGCGAGGAGCATCCCGCGGTGGCCGACGCGCGGGAGCTCCTCGGTCGCACGCTCAAGAACTTCTCGGGCCGCACCGCTCGTTCCGAGGCGCTGGGGCGCTATCGGCAGGCGCTGCGAACACGCGTCGCGCTCTATGGTCCATCTTCGACCGCGGTCGCGGAGAGCTACCAGGACATCGGCAACCTCGAACGCCTGTGCGTCCGGCCGCACGCCGCACTCGAGGCGCTCGGCGTGGCACTCGCGATCCGCCGGCGTGCGCTCGGGTCGGAGCATCCGGACGTGGCCTCCACGCTCAGCGCCATGGGCGTGCTGCGCGCCTCGATCGGCGACTGGGCTGGCGCGGAGTCGCTGTTCAGCGTCGCGCTCGAGGCTGGCGGCCCGCTGTCGACGCGCTCGTTCCGCCTCGGGATGCTCGGCCAGGTGCGGCTCAAGCAGGGCCGGGCGGCCGCCGCCGAGCCGCCACTCAGGGAGGCCATCGCGCTCGCGGAGTCGGCGTGGGTGCTCACCCCTCGCGACGAGGGCAGCACGGTCTTCTCCGGGCTCTCGACCTATTCCGACCTCGCGATGGCCCTCGCGGCGCAGGGGAAGTCCGAGGAGGCGTTCGAAGTGCTCGAGCGCGGAACGAGCCGGACGCTGTCGGAGCACGCGCCGCCCGGTTCGGGCAGTGCGCGCGGACAACCTCTGCTCGAACGGCTGCAGCACGTGCTGTCGCCGGACGCGGCGATGGTGTCCTGGGTGCACGACCGGTTGGCATCCCCACGCGGGGAGATGGTGTGGGCGTGCGTCGTGCGATCGACAGGGCCACCGCGCTGGGTCCGACTCGAGTCGACGATGTCCCGGCTTCCCGGTGGCGGCGCTCGGAGTGCCAGCCTGTGGTACGAGCTGCGCGCCACCGCGCGATGGCCCATGCGGCTCGATGCCGGCGATGCGGATCTCCGGTTGGAGAGCGCCGTAAGCAGCGCATGGTTCACGCCGCTCGAGGCCTCGCTCGACGGGGTGCACCACGTGATCGTGTTCTCGCCCGACTTGGTCGGGGGTTGCCCGCTGGGTGCGCTGTGCGACGCGCAGGGGCGGTCGCTGCTGGAGCGGTACGCCATCTCGTACGCACCGTCGGCCGCGTTCTACGCCATGGAGCGCGAGCGCCGGCGCGATCTCACGCCGGCGGCCGCGGCGCTGGTCGTGGGGGACCCGGCCTACAACGGCGCCGACGCCGAATCGTGGCCGACGCTGCGCGGGAGCCGCGAGGAGATCGCCACCGTGCGCGCCGCGCTGCCCCGCGTGCGCGTGCTCGATGGCGCGGACGCCAACGCGCGATCACTGCGCGCGCTCGCGCGCTCGGGCGAGCTCTCGAGGTTCCGCGTGCTCCACGTCGCCACGCACACGCAGGTCGATCCCAGGCGGATCATGGAAGCGTCGCTCGTGCTGGCGCCGGACCATGCGGGCGAGGGGGAGTCGATGCTCAGCGCGCGCGAGATCGCGGACACCTGGCGGCTGGATGCCGATTTGGTCTGCCTCACGGGCTGCCAGACCGCGCTCGGGTTCCGCGCTGCATCCCAGGGCCTGCTCGGCCTGCAGCAGGCGTTCTTCCGCGCCGGCGCCCGCTCGGTGCTCGTGAGCCTGTGGCCGGTGGACGACGCCGCGACGGCGCTGCTCATGCGCGAGTTCTATCGCCGGCTCCCGACGGCGAGCGGCCCCGGCGCGCGCGCGGAGGCGCTGCGCGAGGCACAGCGCGCGGTTCGCGACTGGGAGTCGCCGGGCGGCGCGCACCCGTACGCTCACCCGGCGTACTGGGCGGGATTCACGCTCGTCGGCGACGCCGGCTAGGGCCGCGCCGGAGAACACCCGACCGCGCAGTGACGCGGGCGTTTTCCGGTTGGCGTGTGCTAGCGTCGCGCCGTCGCGACGCCCAACAGCACGTCCAACCCGACCGCCCCGGAGGAACCCCATGCGCTCCCGGCTGCCGCTCGCCATCGCGAGTCTTGCCCTGCTCACCTTGTCCGCCACGGCGCTCGCCGCCGAGACGCGGTTCACGCTCGAGATCGCGCGCAAGATGGTGGGGGTGTCGAGCCCGCGCGTGTCGCCCGACGGGCGTTCGATCGCATTCCTCGTCACCAAGCCCGACTTCGACAAAGACGAGAACGTCACCGAGCTGTGGCTCGCCGATGCCACGGCCGGCGATCCGCACGCGCTCACGTTCGACCGGCGGAAGGTGTCGTCGCCGACATGGTCGCCCGACGGCCGCACGCTCGCGTTCCTCGCGCCCGATCCCGACGATCACCCGCAGGTCTGGCTGCTGGCGTTGCGCGGTGGCGAGGCGCGGCGGCTGACGAAGGCCGCGAATGGCGTGGAGCATTTCAGCTGGCGGCCGGATGGCGGCGCGATCGCGTACGCCACGGCCGACACGCTGCCCAAGCGCCAGGGCGAGGCAAAGTTCATCGGCACGTTCCAGGTCGGGGACCAGGACCTCTTCCTGCGGAAGGAGATCGCCCCGCAGCACATCTGGATCCAGCCGCTCGACGGTGAGGCCCGCCGGCTGACGAGCGGGACCTGGTCGCTCGAGTTCTCGCTGCCGCCGGGCAGCGCGCCGTCGCACCTGTCGTGGTCGCCCGATGGCAAGCGGATCGCGTTCGCGCGTGTGCCCGCGCCGATGAGCGGCCGGCTGGACTCGGTGAGCGTCGCGATCGTGGACGTGGCCACGGGCGCCATCCGCTCGCTCAACGGCGCCACGCGTTTCCAGAGCAACCCGGTGTGGTCGCCCGACGGCAAGTCGATCGCCTACTGGTATCCGCGCGATGGCCGCGGCGACATCAACTGGGTGCAGGAGCTCTACGTCGCCCCGGCATCCGGCGGCGACGGCAGGAGCGCGACGCGCGCGATCGACCGGATGGTGTTCAACGGGCAGTGGATGGCGGACAGCCACACGCTGCTTGTGGCCGCGAACGACAAGACGTCAGTGGGCGTGTGGCTGCAGCAGGTGGGCGCCGCCGCGAAGCGGCTCGAGTTCGGCGGTCTCACCGTGAACGGGAACTTCGGCTACGACGTCGACGCGGGGAGGAGCGGGCGCATCGCGTTCACGGCCACGACGCCCGACCGTCCGTCGGAGCTGTTCGTCCTCGATTCGCCCACATCGAAGCCGCGGCGGCTCACCGATTTCAACGCCTGGGCGAAGGACGTGAAGTTCGGGCGCATGGAGCGGGTGACGTGGAAGACGCACGACGGGATGGAGGCCGACGGCGTGGTGGTATACCCGCCCGACTTCGATCCGTCGCGCCGCTACCCGCTCGTGCTCAACATCCACGGCGGGCCCACGTCGGCGTCGAAGGCGAACTTCTCCACGCTGCCGCAGCTCATGGCGGCGGAGGACTGGGTGGTGTTCATGCCCAACTACCGCGGCAGCGACAACCTGGGGAACGCCTACCTGGCCGCGATCCAGGGCGACTGGGGCCCGGGCCCCGGCCGCGACGTCATGGCCGGCATCGCCGAGCTGCGCAAGCGGCCCTACGTCGACGGCAAGCGTACCGCGGTCACCGGGTGGTCGTACGGCGGCTATATGACGTCGTGGCTCATCGGCAACTATCCCGACGAGTGGACCGTGGCAATGGCGGGCGCGCCGGTGACGAGTTGGGAGGACCAGTACAACCTCTCCGACGGCAGCGTCTCGACGCGATACGTGCTCGGCGGGTCGCCGTGGACGGGCGACCGCCAGCGGATCTCGCGCGAGCAGTCCCCGATCACGTATGCCACGAAGATCAAGGCGCCGACGCTGGTGATGGCGAACATCGAGGACTTCCGCGTGCCGCCCTCGCAGGCGATGTCGCTCTATCACGCGATGAAGGACAACGGCGTGGAGACCGAGTTCATCGCGTTCCCCGGCCGCACGCACAGCTCCTCCGACCCGGTGAACAGCCGCGAGCGCACGCGGCTGTGGGTGGACTGGGTGAAGCGGCACCTGGAGGCGGCGCCGGCCGTCGCGATGCCCTGAGCCGGGACCTTCTTGCGGGGCGGGTTTTGATCGCGTCCGCACATCCCCTACGTAGCCTACCTGCGAACAAACTGCGCAATTGACCCGCTCGCCCGGTCGATTGGGGCGCCGTTAGACTTCAAGTCCGCCGGGCCAGTCGTGGATTCAGTTACGCGGTGCGCAGGCGGCGACCCCACACGACCTCTGCACTCCCGCCCGGTGACACTCCAGCGGATTCTTACTATCCATGTTCCGTTATGGGCCGCGGGGAGCGAGGGTCATGAGCAACTTCGGGAGCATGCGCGTCAAGTGGCCGTACGCGGCCCATCTCGTGGACCGTGGCCGCGCGAAGACCCTGGTGCCGATCGAGGAAGGACACGACCCAGGAGCACTGGTCCTCGCACGCGTGCTCGCGATCTCGCGGCACAAAGAGATCGAATCCGACTGCGGTTGCAGGCAGGCGCTCTTTCCCGGGGAGCTGTTCGTGGGCGTGCTCGGCGACCGCTACGCCACGGACCAGTTCGAAGCCCTTGGTCGCATCCGTGGCTCCGTGGGGCACATCGTCGGCTTGGGGGGACTGGTAGGCGAGGTGGTGAGCGCGAACAACCGCATGATCCCGCCCACGACCATCGAGTACATCGGCTTCGTGGCCGACGCCGATGGCCGGCCGCTCCGCACTCAGCAGTTCCAGGCGCTGCCGGCGCAACCCCTCCACCAGGGGGGCGCACCCACGATCTTCACGTTGGGCGCCTCGATGAACGCCGGCAAGACCACGACCGGGATGCAGATGATCCGCTGCCTGACCGCAGAGGGGTTCCGTGTGGCGGCGGCCAAGGTAACGGGCACCGCGTGCCGCAAGGACCTGAACCTGTTCCGCGACGCGGGCGCGATCGACGTCCTGGACTTCACGTACGCCGGCTGGCCGTCAACCGCTAACCTCTCCAAGGATGAGCTGGTTCGCATCGCCGGCCGCGTGCGCGCCGCGCTTCAGGCGCATGACCCGGATTTCATGGTCATCGAGATCGCGGACGGCCTGCTGCAGCGGGAAACGATGATGATGCTGGATGACGAGCGCTTCCGCGCCTCGATGGACGCGGCGACATTCGCGGGTCCGGACGCGCTCTCGTGCGACGCGGGCGTGCGCCGATTGCAGGCGTTGTCCGGCCCGGAGGTGCTCGCGGCCGCGGGCATGGTTGCGAACTCGGCGCTCGGGATCGCCGAGGTCGAGAGATCGACCGGCGTGCGCTGCTTGTCGGGCGAGATGATCCTGAACGGCGAACTGGTGCCAGCGCTGCGCGCCGTGCGCGATCGCGTCCTGCAGCGCGTGGTCTCCAGTGGCGCTGGTCGGCGCCACGAGCCCGTGGACCGCGACCGCGTTCCGCAACCGGCCGGCGCTGGCCGCGCGGCGTCATGACGCCGGAGCCGGGGGCAGCTCCACGGCCCGGGGCCGCCCCGGACTCGCATCTGCCGGCGGGGAGCGACGCCGCCGACGAGGGCCGCGAGCGCGGCCACTGGGAGGAACTGTCGCGGCTGGCGCCGTACGCGACCCGCCACCGGGCGCTGCTGTGCGTCACGCTCGTGCTCTCGCTGCTGCTCGCCGTCATCGACGTGCCGGTGCCGTTTGTCCTCAAACGGCTGATCGACGCCGTGCTGCACCGCGGCGCGATGCCCACGTTCATGGGACATCCGCTGCCGCCGGAGTGGTTTCTGCTCGGCATCTTCGAGGCGCTCGCCGGACTCGCGCTCGGCAAGGGACTGCTCGTCTACTACCAGCGCACCGTGAGCGAGACCATCGGCCAGCGCATGGTGTTCGAAATGCGGCTCGACCTCTACCGCCACCTGCAGTCACTGTCCATGCGCTGGTTCCGCGAGGCGCGGACCGGGAAGCTCATGTTGCGGCTCGTGGGCGACATCAATGCCGTGCTGGACATGATCACCGACGGGTACATGCGGGCGCTCATGGACTCGGTGACGGTGCTCGCGGTGCTGGTCTCGATCTTCCTGCTCGACTGGAAGCTCACGCTCATCGTCCTGGTGGCGATGCCGATCTACGTCGCGGCGTTCATGAGCCTCAACACTCGGCTCAGACGCAGCGGCCGTGCCGCCAGGAGGGAGCGCTCGGAGCTCTCGGGCCACCTGCAGGAGAAGATCGCGGGCGCGGCGATCGTCAAGGCGTTCGTGCAGGAGGACGTGGAGAGCGGCCGTGTCGAGGCCCAGACCGGCCGGCTGCGTGACCACCTGATCGACAAGGCGCGGTGGGGCGGTCTGCTCAGCGCGGTGGCCAATACCACCGTGGCGCTAGGCGCGGCCATGGTGCTGTGGCTCGGGGGACGCGAGGTGCTCGCGGGCGTAATGACCAAGGGCAGCCTGATGGCATTCTACTCGCTCAGCTCGATGCTGTTCCCTCCGCTCCGGCGGCTGGCGAAGACCAACGAAACCTACCAGGCGTCGCGCGTGTCGCTGGACCGCATTCTCGACTTCTTCGACGACACGCAACCGTTCCAGGAACGCCTCGGCGGGCCGCCACTGCAGATCGCGCGCGGCGACGTGGCGTTCGAGCACGTGTCGTTCGCCTACGTGCCCGAAAAGCCGGTCCTGCGTGACATCACGTTACGGGTGCTGGCGGGGGAGACGGTCGCGCTCGTAGGCTCCAACGGCGCCGGGAAGACCACGTTGATCCACCACCTGCTCCGCTTCCTCAGCCCCGACCAGGGCCGGGTCACGATTGACGGCCAGGACGTGCAGCAGGTGGACCTGCACTCCCTCCGGCGTCAGATCGGCGTCGTGACGCAGGAGACGATCCTCTTCTCCGGAACGATCCTCGAGAACATCCGCTACGGCCTTCCCGGGGCGGGTGACGAGCGGGTCCAGGAGGCCGCGCGCGTGGCGAAGGCGTATGACTTCATCCATGCGCTGCCTGGCGGGTTCCACACCGATGTCGGTGAGCGGGGCCAGCGCCTCTCGGGCGGCCAGCTCCAGCGCATCGCGCTCGCTCGCGCCGTGCTCGGCGACCCTCGCATCCTCGTACTCGACGAAGCCACGTCGGCCGTGGACGCCGAATCCGAGGCGCTGATCCAGGAAGCGCTGGCCCGGGTCACGCGCGGCCGGACCACGTTCATCATTGCCCACCGCATGTCCACGGTCCGTCGCGCCGATCGCATCGTCGTCATGGAGCACGGCCGGATCGCGGAAGAGGGCCGGCACGACGAGCTCCTCGCTCGCGCCGGCCGTTATCGCAGGCTGTTCGCCGAGCAACTGTTCGACACGCCGGACCAGCCCACTGGAGACCCCGCGCTCGCAGGCTAGGTCGAACAACCGCCGAGCGCCGGCCGCGAACGGTACGATCGCAATGGCGCGAAACCTCTGGGCACAGCTCGGACGTCCTCCGGTGCCGCGCTCCGGGCTCCAAAGCGGTAGCGCGCGCCTTGCGCCCGTGCTGCTCGCCGGACTGCTGCTGCTGCCCGCGCCGGGACGCGCGCAGGCGCCAGTCGCCGCCCTCTCGAACAGGCTCACGAGCGTCAACGGCCGGCTCGTGGACCCCACGAGCCACCAGGGCGTGCCCGCGGCGATGGTGAAGTTGGTGAACCTCGCCGACACGACCGACGTGAGAACGACGTCCACGACGGACGACGGCAGCTTCGAGATCGCAGGCTTGGGCGTGCACAGCTATCGGCTGGAGGTCTCGCGCATGGGCTACGCAGCGCTCAAGCAGGTCATCCATGTCAGCGGCCTGAACCAGAGTCTGGGACTGATCCAGTTGACACCCGAGGCCGTGAACATCCCGGGCATCACCGTGACCGGATCGCCGGCCCCGGCCGTGCAGATCGAGGACACGACCGAGTTCCACGCCAGCGCGGTCAAGACCGAGAAGGACGCCACGGCCGAAGACCTGGTCCAGAAAATGCCCGGCCTGATTGTCGAGAAGGGCAAACTCAAGGCTCATGGGGAAGACGTGAAGCAGGTGCTGATCAACGGAAAGCCCTTCTTCGGCACCGACGTGACGGCGGCCCTGCGCAACCTGCCGGCCGAGGTCGTGGACCGCATCCAGGTCTACGACAAGGCGAGCGACCAGGCCGAGTTCAGCGGCTTCGACGACGAGGGCCAGCAGAAGACGTTGAACTTCATCTTGCGCGACCAGAAGGCGGCCTTCGGCAGGGTCTATGGCGGCTATGGCGACCGCGACCGCTACCAGACCGGGGGCAACTACACGCGGCTTCAGGGCACCACGCGCCTGACGCTGATCGGGATCGCGAACAACATCAACCAGCGCAACTTCTCGGCCATGGACCTCTTCGGCGGGCTCTCGGCGAACAGCGGGCAGCCGCGCATCCTGTTGTCCGGCCGCCACGGCAGCGGCGGCAGCAACGGCCCTCCGGTCTCCAGCACAGGCGGTGGGGGCTTCAGCGGGAGCTTCGACCCCAGCAGCTTCTACGTGAGCCAGGAGGGCGGCATCAGCACCACGAACTCGCTGGGTGCGAACTACGTCGCTCAGTGGGGCCCCAGGCTCGCCGTCTCAGCGAGCCTGTTCGCGAACGGCATCAACAACCGGAACACGAACGCGATCTCGCGCCAGTACCTGCCGCCGCAGGACTCGATCGCTTCCTACGATCAGCTCCGCGTCTCCGACAACGATAACGAGAACGAGCGATTCGACGCCCGATTCGAGTGGACGCCGGACTCACTCAACTCGGTCGTCATGGTGCCCAGGCTCTACTTCCAGGACAATCACTCGAACAGCTCGGGGATCGCCAGCAACCGAACATTGCTCGGCTCCGAAGTGAGCTCCGCCGCCAGCAGCACGGACCACCGCACCCGGGGCGACAACCTCTCCAACCGGCTCACGCTCCGCCACCGCTTCGGCAAGCGAGGCCGCACCATTTCGGCCGACTTCCAGATGGGGCACACGAGCCACGAGGCGGACCGGGATCAGGTATCGCTCACGCGATTCACGGACCCGGAGAGCCTTGCCACCATCGACCAGACGACCGGTTCGGGCAGCGGCACGAACTCGCTGGTATCACGGTTCGCTTACACCGAACCGCTGGTGGCCGGCTGGCAGGGGCAGCTGATGTACAACCCTTCCATCACCCACAGCACCTCCGACGCCAGGACCTTCGCGTTCGATTCGCTGACCGGGAGCTATTCGACGCCGGAGCCGGTCCAATCCAACTCGTTCGCAAATCAGCACCGGGTCCAGAACGGCGGCGCGGCGCTGGAATACAGGCACGGTACGTGGCGATGGCTGACGCAGGCGTCTTACCAGAACACGGTCCTCGAGAGCGACCAGTCGTTCCCATCCACGGGGTCCATCAGCCACAGTTATCATGACTGGCTGCCCTCCATGACATTGATCGGAACGTTCGCCCACAAGCGCAACGTGCGACTCCACTGGTCGACGTCCTCGAACGTGCCCCACATCAGCCAGCTCCAGCCCGTCGTCGAAAACGCGAATCCGCTGTCGCTGACCGCGGGCAATCCGGGCCTGAGCGAGACCCGCACGAACACCATCACGCTGCGCGTGTCCGAAGCCGATCCGCTCAAGTCGAGGAGCCGATTCTTGTTCGCGAACGTCGTGCACACGTCGAACCCGATCTCCAACTACACCTACACGGCCACACAAGACACGGTCATCACCGGGATCCAGCTCGCGCGGGGCACGCAGCTCACCCGTCCCGTGAATCTGGACGTGTCGTGGACGGCCAACCTGTTCGCCGCCTACAGCTGGCCGGCCAAGTGGCTGAAGAGCATCCTCACCCTCAACGGCGGCGGCTCGTTCGATCAGACGCCCACGAAGCTCAACCAGGGCATCAACCGCAACCGCACGACGACCGCACGCTTCGGCCTCACCATCGCAAGCAACATCAGCCCGGACCTCGACTTCACCGTGAGCTACCAGGGCGACTACAACATCAGCCGCAACACGCTGACCGCAAACACCACGGGCGATTACTACGCTCACACGCTGAGCCTGCGGCTGAACACCGTGATGATGGACGGCGTCGTGATGCGACAGGAAGTTGCGAACACCTTCCAGAACAACCAATCGCAGGTGTTCGGGCAAAACCAGGTGATGTGGAACACCACGCTGGGAAAGAAGTTCCTGAAGGACCAGAAGGCCGAGGCGCGGTTCACGGTCACCGACGTGCTCCACCAGGACCGGAGCGTCGGCCGCAGCATCACCGCGACCTACGTGCAGGACTCGCGCGACCTCGCGCTGGGTACGTTCATGCAGGCGGTGTTCACGTACAGCTTCCGCTAGTCCGGCGATAACCGCGCGAGGTGGGGCGCTGTCCGAGGCACGGCGCACGGCCGGTAGGGCTGCTTGAGATTGCATCGCGCACGACGCAGGGCCTCGAACGGCGCTGAAACCGGGCACGATGAGAGTGAGCGACGTTCACTCGCATCGAACGGACGTTTCGGACCATGAAGTTCTTGAGCCCGCCTTCTCGCGGGTGTCACGATGGAAATCGGAGTCTCTCTCCGACTCCGCCGCCCCGCCGCCCGAGTGCCGCGGCCCGCTCGTTCCCCGGCCGCGCTCGCACATCTCCATCGCTGTGCCATCTCACGTCCGTCTCCACCCCACGGGAGGCTCAACGTGTCGTTGTCCGTCGCGGGCGATCCCGCCCTCCGGCCGCGGTCCGGCCGTGCCGCGGCGCCGTTCGAGCGCGCCGTGCGCGAAGGCGAACGCGTGCTTCAGCACGCCGGCCGGACACTGCTACGGCCGATCACCGCCGCGCTGCTGTTCGCCACGGTCGCGCCTTCCCCGTCGCGTGCGCAGAGCCCCGGCATCACGGTGTCGCCCACTTCCGGACTCGTCACCAGCGAAGCCGGCGGCACGGCGTCGTTCACGGTCCATCTCGCTGCGCCCCCCACCGCCACGGTGACGATCGCACTCGCGAGCGACCGCGCGGGTGAAGGCGTCGCGAGCCCGGGAACACTCACGTTCGACGCCACGAACTGGAACGTCGATCAGACCGTCACCGTGACCGGCGTGGACGATGCGGTGGACGACGGCGATCAGCCCTACCTCGTGGTGCTGTATCCGGCGGTCAGCGACGACGCCCAGTACAACGGCATGGATCCCGACGACGTCAGCGTCACGAACTTGGACAACGACACCGCCGGTATCACCGTGACCCCGACGAGCGGCCTCGTCACGACGGAGGCGGCCGGCACGGCGAGCTTCACCGTCGTGCTCAATAGCCAACCCACGGCCGATGTCACGATCCCGGTCGCCTCGACCGACCTCACCGAGGGCACGGTCTCGGCTTCGAGCCTCACGTTCACGCCCGGCAACTGGAACGTGGCGCAGACGGT
>Ga0306920_100012230_pt1 | contig 11631 bp, 8 predicted proteins | sample flu12Cox44000170_FD_204666 | JGI IMG/M metagenome (GOLD analysis project Ga0306920, IMG submission 204666) | Lab enrichment of tropical soil microbial communities from Luquillo Experimental Forest, Puerto Rico - flux4day.12C.oxic.44.000.170 (v2)... | ecosystem: Environmental > Terrestrial >...
CAAAACGGCCTCCTGGATTTGACCGATCTGACGCGCGAGCATCTGCTGCCGGCTTCCCCATTCGATGTCAGCGGCTACGTTGGCCTGGCTGCCGATAATCCCGGCGTGCTCGAAATGGTGGAGCGATTACGAAGCAATCAGCCAGCGGGCGGCAAGCCGGAAGAAAAAGGGGCCGCGTTCATCTTCCGGGAAGGGATAACGTCGGCCATGGAGGAAGAAGCCAGCGCCCGCCATTTGACGCTCGCCCTGGCCGGCCGGGCCAAGAATGTCGCGCCGATCCTGGCCCAGCTCGTCAATCTAGATTCCGCTCAACTTTTGCTCGATGTCGGCGGTGGCAGCGGCATCTACAGCATCGCCTGTCTGCAGAAAAATCAGGGACTCCGTGCCATCGTCTGGGATCGGCCCGAAGTCCTCAAGGTCGCGCAGGAAGTGGCCAATGCCTACGATGTGGCCCAGCGCCTGGAGTGCCGTCCCGGCGATATGTTCTGCGATCCCTTCCCAGCCGGAGTCGATGTCATCCTCCTGTCCAACGTCCTGCACGACTGGGACGTGCCGGAATGCCGGGCTCTGGTGAAGCGCTGTGCCGATGCTCTGCCAAGCGGCGGCCGCCTTCTGATTCACGATGTCTTTCTCAATGACACGCTGGACGGCCCGCTGCCCATTGCCCTTTATTCCGCCGCCCTGTTTACATTGACCGAAGGCAGGGCTTACAGCGCCCTGGACTACCGCACCTGGCTGACCGAAGCCGGTATGAGCGCTTGTCGGATTGTCCCTACCTTGGTTCATTGCGGTGTGCTGGAAGGAATGAAATGAGCTATATTCTGCCAATTGCCCAATTACGCCAGTTTGCGCCCGCGAAAATTCGAAACAGGGGGTGCCCCTGTTTGGCGCAACGAATCCGAGAACTTCGGCTGCAGATCAGGCCAGAATCTCGCGAATGACATTGCCATGCACATCGGTCAACCGGTGATTGCGGCCCTGATAGCGGAACGTCAGCCGGCGATGGTCGATGCCCAGGCAATGGAGCAGGGTGGCATGCAGATCGTGGACGTGGACCGGATCGCGGGTGATGTTGTAGCAATAGTCATCGGTTTCGCCGTAGGACATGCCGGGCTTGATGCCGCCGCCGGCCAGCCAAATAGTGAAGCAGCGCGGGTGATGATCCCGGCCATAATTGTCGGCCGTCAAGGTGCCCTGACAGTAAACCGTCCGGCCAAACTCTCCGCCCCAGACGACCAGGGTATCGTCGAACAAGCCGCGCTGCTTGAGATCGGTGATGAGGGCGGCAGAAGCCTGGTCCGTATCTTGGCACTGGCCGCGAATTTGCCGGGGCAGATTCGTGTGCTGGTCCCAGCCGCGGTGAAAGAGCTGGATGAAGCGGACGCCGCGCTCAGCTAATCGTCGAGCCAGGAGGCAATTGGCGGCAAAGGTTCCCGGCCGGCGTGCGTCAGGACCATACATCTCGATCACATGGCGTGGCTCGCGCGATAGATCGGTCAGCTCCGGCACCGCCGTCTGCATGCGAAACGCCATTTCATACTGGGCGATGCGGGTGGCAATCTCCGGATCGCCGGTTTCCTCCTGGCGGAGCTGGTTCAGCCGGGCCAGGTCGTCGAGCATACGGCGCCGGGTGGCGCTGTCCAACCCGGACGGGTTCGACAGGTAGAGAACCGGATCGCCGGTCGAGCGGAATTTGATTCCCTGATAGCGTGAGGGTAGAAAACCGCTGCCCCACAGACGATCATAGAGCGGCTGATCGTTCGGGTTGCCGGTCCCCTGCGAGACGAGGACAACGAAGCCGGGCAGATCGCGATTCTCGCTGCCCAGGCCGTAGGAAACCCAGGCGCCCATGCTGGGCCGGCCCGCCAGCTGCGCCCCGCTCTGAAAAAACGTGATCGCCGGATCGTGGTTGATCGCTTCGGTGTGCATCGATTTGATGAAACATAATTCATCGACAACCCCAGCCGTGTGCGGCATCAGCTCGCTGACCCAGGCGCCGGATCGGCCATGGCGAGCGAAGCGAAAGATCGGTGGAGCAATGGGAAAGCGATCCTGGGTGGCAGTCATGGCCGTCAGGCGCTGGCCCTGGCGAATGGAATCCGGCAAATCGGTGCCGCGCAAGTTCTGCAGCCGCGGCTTATAATCGAACAGATCCATCTGCGACGGAGCGCCGGACTGAAACAGGTAGATGATGCGCCGGGCCGTGGATGGAAAATGCGGCAACCCAGCCAATCCGCCGGAAGCCGGCTGCTGTCCAACTGCACGCGAATCATCGTGCAACAGGGCAGCGAGAGCAGCGACGCCGATGCCGGCTGCGGACCGGCCGAAAAAGTGGCGGCGCGTGAGAAGCAACTGGCTTTCCAGCAAACGATTCATGGTTGGTTCCTATTATCCTATCATTTTCCGGAACTCCTCAAACAGATACGTGCTATCGTGCGGCCCGGCGGAGGCTTCGGGGTGATATTGCACGCTGAAAAGGGGCCAGCGGCGGTGGCGCATGCCTTCCAGGGTGCCGTCGTTGAGGTTGAGGTGGGTCGGTTCCAGGTCGCGCGGCAGGGTGTCCAGGCTGACGGCAAAGCCGTGGTTTTGCGTGGTGATTTCGACTTTTTCCGTCTGCTTGTTGAGCACAGGCTGATTGGCGCCGCGGTGGCCGAACTTGAGCTTGAAGGTTTTTGCCCCCAGCGCCAGGCCCAGAAGTTGATGGCCCAGGCAGATGCCGAACATGGGTTTCTTGCCGGCCAGGTCGTGGATGGTTTCGATGGCGTAACCCAGCGGCTGCGGATCGCCCGGGCCGTTGGACAGGAAGATGCCGTCGGGTTTCAGGGCCAGCACCTCTTCGGCGCGGGCGGTTCCAGGCATCACCGTCACCCGGCAGCCGGTCTGAACCAGGCAGCGGAGGATGTTCCACTTCATGCCGAAATCGAGAGCCACCACGTGCGGATTGCCGGAGCGGGGGTGCAGCTCCTGCGATGCAAACGGGCTGATGAAGCCTTCGGTCCATTGGAAAGATTTATCGGGGACTACCTGGCGGACCAGATCGCGGCCGACGATGCTAGGGCAGTTTTGCGCTTTTTTGACCAGGGAAGCATCGTCCAGATCGGTGCTGGAGAGGATGCCGGTCATGGTGCCGCGAACGCGGAGCCGGCGAACCAGGGCGCGGGTATCGATTCCTTCCAGGCCGAGGATGCGGTTCTCGGCCAGATAGGCGTCAAGAGTTCCATGGCTGCGGAAGTTGCTGGGCACACGCGTCAATTCACGGACGATGAAGCCCTCCACCTGTGGCCGGCGCGATTCGCGATCCTCGGCGTTGATGCCGTAGTTGCCGATCAGGGGATACGTCATGGTGACGATCTGTCCCTTGTAGGACGGATCGGTGAGGACTTCCTGGTAGCCGGTCATGCTGGTGTTGAAAACGACTTCGCCGAAGGTTTCGCCGGCAGCACCAAAAGTGCGGCCGGTGTAGACCGTGCCATCTTCGAGGGCCAGCTTGGCGATGCCGGGCATGAACTCTCCCCTGCGCGCATTCAGGGAGCCCGAAACACTAGCGAGGGAATTCCTCGCTGGCGCTTCGGGCTCTTCTTGATAGAGATTTCTTATTCTATTTCTTCCTGTACGCCAAGGAAAAGTCGTCGAACTGGAGCAGCTTGTGGCCGTTGCCGGTATCGGTGAAGAATTGCTCGAGCAGATCGCTGACGAGGGCGGAATCGATGCGGTAGAAGTTGTGCTTGCCGTCGCGGCGGAAGCCGACCAGGTTTCGCATGCGCAGGAGGGTCAAGTGATGGCTGACGGCCGGCTGCGATTGCCCGAGCAGGTCGCACAGGGCAGAGACGTGCAGCTCCCCGTCCTGGGCCAAAGCCAGGAGGATTTTCAGGCGTGACTTGTCGGCGAGTAATTTGAAGATTTCGCTGAGCCCCTCAATGGTCCGATCGGAGACTTTGATGCGCGAGCTCTCCCGCAGAGGTAGTTTGTTGCTACGGGGTCTGGGTGGAACAACGGCGGTCATGGTGCTCAAGCGATACCTCCTGTCGGCAAACGGGACCAAGAAAAGGAATCACAAGCCCAAGGTTTCTTTGCCATAACATAGCGGTTCGGCGCTCAGGGTCAAATGATTTCCGGAAGGAATTTGCTTTGCGGAAACGTGGCCGGAGCCCGGAGCGCAAACAAGGGTTTTTCCGCCCTTGCTTGCGCGTCGGGCACTTTATCACTTTCCTGTCAGCGGCGTCACGACAGCTGCATTGTCCTTTTCGCCGCCGGTGACCAGGGCTTTGCCATCGGGGGTAAAGGCCACGCAGTAGGTGATGTGGCCTTTTAGGAACCGGGAAAAGGCAGGCTTGCCCGTGTTCAGGTCCCAGAGGTTCAGGTGGCCGCCGTAGCCGGCGGTGGCAATGGACTTCTTGTCGCGCGACATGGCCAGGCCGAAAATCCAGTCCTTGGTCGGGCCGATCTTCTTGACCTCCTTGCCGTCCGCCACGTTCCAGACGCGCAGGTAATTGTCCGAGCCGACCGATAACAGCTGCTTGCCGTCCGGCGTGAAGAGGATGCCGTTGACGGCATCGCGAAATTCCTTCAAGGGAATGGGTTCCGTCTTGGGGTTTTCCTTCTTTTTTGGGTCTTCTTTCTTCTTTGGTTCTTCTTTCTTCTTGTCAACCTTCTTATCCTTTTTCATGTCCTTTTTGGGGTCTTTGGGTGGAGTGGGATCGGGGGGCGGCATGGTGCGAATTTCTTTGAGCGCCTTCAGATCCCAGAGCTTGAGCGTGGTATCCTTACTGCCGCTGGCCAAAAGATTGCCGTCCGGGCTGAAGGCCACGCAATACACAGATTCCTTATGGGCGCCGAGGTTCTTGATCTCTTTGCCGTCAGCGGGGTTCCACAGTCGGACGGTCTTGTCGCCGCTGCCGGAGGCGAGGACTTTGCCGTCGCTGCTGAACGCCACCGGGCCGACCATTTCCGTATGTCCTTTGATCTCGCGGATGAACTTGCCGTCCTTGGGGTTCCACAGGCGAATGGTTTTGTCCTGGCTGCCGGAGGCAAGCAAGGTGCCGTCGTTATTGAAAGCCACCCCGTAAACCGGCATGGTGTGTCCCTTGAGGGTGAAGAGTTCCTTGCCGGTACCAAAATCCCAGAGCTTGATGGTGTTATCGAAGCTGCCCGTAGCCAGCACCTTGCCGTCGGGGCTGAAAGCCACCGAAAAGACCAGGCCGGTGTGGCCTTTGAAAGCACCAGGCGGAGATTGCGCCAGCGCCGTGGTGCTAGCCAAAATGATGGCGACGATTGCAAAACGTTTCATAGTAAACCCCCAATTGGTAGCCTTGTCTTCCGGTCAGCCGTTTAGCCCGGAGCCAACGGCGACGGTGATGGTGATTCCCCTCCGTCGCCGTTGGCTCCGGGCTAGACCATCAAACGGAATTTTCCGCCGCGGGCGCGAAGCCGCGCCGCATGGTGTTTTCTGTAATAGCCCGCGGCAGGACAAACTGCAACAAATAATCAGGCCCGCCCGCCTTGGAGCCGATGCCGGACAGCTTGAAGCCGCCGAACGGCTGGCGGTGTACCAGGGCGCCGGTGATCTTCCGATTAATATACAGATTTCCGACGCGAAACTGGCGGCGAACCTTGCGAATATTGGCGGGGCTGCGGGAATACAGGCCGCCGGTCAACGCGTACTGCGTGCCGTTGGCCACCGCCAAGGCCTCATCCAGGTCGCGCACCTTGACAACCGCTAGCACCGGTCCGAAAATTTCTTCCTGGGCGATGGTTGCCTTCGGATCGACCTCGGCAAAGATATGCGGACCGATGTAGTAGCCCTCGGCGGTCAGTGGACCAGGATCGCCGGCATAAACCAAGCGCGCCTGGCGTTTTCCTTTTTCGACAAAATCGAGGATGCGGCGGCGGGCCTCAGCATCGATGACGGGGCCGATGCTGCAGCCGGGATCCTCGGCGGGGGCAATTTTCAGGCTCCTGGTCGCCTCCACCAATCGCGTCAAGAATGGTTCGTAAAGGGTTTCTAGAACAATGACACGCGAACAGGCGGAGCACTTCTGCCCCTGGTAGCCGAAGGCGCTGGCCGCCACGCCGTGCACCGCTTCGTCCAGGTCGGCATCGTCATCAATGATGATGGCGTTTTTTCCGCCCATCTCGGCCAGGACACGCTTGACGTGATCCTGAGCGGGAGCTTGCTCCGCTGCCTGGCGATTGAGAAGCAAGCCCACGCCCCTGGAACCAGTGAAGGCGATCATGGCCACATCCGGATGGTTGACCAGGGCTGGTCCGATTTCCTCGCCGATGCCGGGCAAATAATTGACCACACCGGCCGGCAAACCCACCTCCTGAAAAACCTCCATGAGCTTGGCGCCGACCACGGCCGATTGCTCCGCGGGTTTCATGACGACGGTGTTTCCTGTTACCAGAGCGGCACTGGTCATGCCGCACAGGATCGCCATGGGAAAATTCCACGGGGCGATGACGACTGTGACGCCGCGCGGCTCGTAGAAATATTCGTTTTCCTCGCCGGGGACATCGGCATGTCGCGGCAAGGCCAGCCGCCGCATTTCCCCGGCGTAATAAGCGCAGTAATCAATGCTCTCGGCGACATCGGCATCGGCTTCGCGCCACTGCTTGCCGCATTCGAAGACCTGCCAGGCCGCCAGCTCGAAGCGCCGGCGGCGGATGACCCCCGCAGCCCGAACCAGATAATCGGCCCGAACTTCCGGATCGGTATCGCGCCAGGAAGGAAACGCCCTTCCCGCTGCTGCAATGGCCGCCTGAGCTTGTGCCACAGTTGCCCGCCCACAGCGGCCGACGATCTCTTTCATGTGCGACGGATTGATCGAGTCGATTGTTGCCGGAGTTGCCACCGCTGACCCGCCGATCAACAGCGGATAGGTTTGTCCCAGCTGCCCGCGCACCTGGTCCAGCGCTGTTTTCATCGCCTCCCGCGCGTCGCCTTTGCTGAAGTCCGACAGCGGTTCATTCGCAAAGGTTTCAAGTGCGCTCCGCGCTCCCGCGCTCTCGCGCTCCGCGCTCCCGCGATCCTCATATTCAACTGGATTCATAAGCAACTGCTCCTCGGGCACATGCTCGGTGAAGCTTTCCCGCAAGAAGGATTCGTTAGCGGTGTTTTCGAGTAATCGGCGAACCAGATATGCCATGCCAGGCAACAGTTCGCCATAGGGAGTGTAAACACGAACGCGCTGCCCCAGGCCGACCAGGGCTTCTTTGACCGGCTCGGCCATGCCGTACAGCATCTGCACTTCGAAGCTGCCCGGCGGCAGATCCATCATCTGAGCGCAGGCCAGGGCATGAGCGAGACTGCGGATGTTATGGCTGCCGAAGGCGGGCCGAAGCAGCGTGTGGTTTTCCAGCAGAAAACGCGTCAGATGCTCATAATTGGCGTCCGTTTCCCATTTATCGGTCAAAACAGGGACCGGCCAATTCTCCTGGGCGGCCTTGACGGTCTCATAATCCCAGTACGCCCCCTTGATGAGCCGGACCCAGATGGGCCGGCCACGCCGTTGCGCCCAGGCCGCCAGCTCGCCCAGATCGCGCTCGCAATCCCGCAGATAGGCCTGAATAGCGATGCCCACGTCGGACCAGTCGGCAAACTCGTCTTCTTCCAGAATCTCGCGAAAGATGTGCAACGTCAGGTCCTTGCAGACATATTGCTCCATGTCAAAATTGATGAAGGCGTGGTTTTCCCGGGCCGTCCGCAGGATAGGCCGCAATCGTTCCCGCATCGCCCGGCTCGTCCCCTCCGGATCGATGGCATCGAACTGGCTGTAGAGCGACGTCAACTTGACCGACACATTAACGCGCGGCAACGGGCCTTCGGGATCCCCGTCGATCAATGCAATGGGACTGGCGGTATTTACGGTTTCCGCCAGACCTTTGATCAATTCGATGATTTCCTCTTGATGTTGAACCGCCTCGGCTTCGGTAATGGTGGCTTCGCCGAGCAGATCGACGGTGAAGGCAAGCTTGCGGCGGCGGAGACGGGCGACGGCGGCAAGGGCTTCGTCGAGGTTCGAGCCGGCTATGAAACGTCTGGCCATGCGCCGGGCGTTGGTCCGGGCGGCCCAGGCCACCAGCCGCGCTCCGAGCCCGCTGCGCGGCATCCAGCGAAGCCCTTGCCGCGCCCAGCCCGGCAAAACCTGGCCCGCCTCCTCGAAATATTCCCGCAAGTGCCGGCCGATTGTCCCCGGCTCTTCCAGAAGCGGCAACACATCGATGAAGCGAAACAGTTGCAGCTTGACCGCCTCCTGCGCCATCGTCCATTCCATGAGGCGATCGTCCCACCAGCCCGGCGTCAGCAGTACCGGACCCCGGTTATCCAGGCGCGCAAACAACTCCGACCCATAGGCACGAGTCAGGCGTTCCAGGTCATCGGCATGAGTATCGTGGATCAGGTTCACTCTGAAAAAATCCGAAATACGAATGTCGAAATCCGAAACAAATTCGAAATTCGAAACTATGGCGATTGTATCGCTTCACGTTGGCGTCATTCTCGCAGCGCGAAACGATAAATCAAGCTTGGGAGAAACGTCCGTAGCGGGACGAGCCTACCACCTGCGGCTTACCGCTGCTATCATGCTACTTTACGGGGTTTGCGGATTTCGATTTTCGAATTTGTTTCGGATTTCGAGATTCGTATTTCGAGTTTTCTCCATGGCGATCGGCAACTTTCAGATTCTCGGCACGCTCGGCAAAGGGGCGAACAGCACCATTCTGCACGTGCGCTGCAGCACCGATTCCAAGCAATATGCTCTCAAGGTGGTGCCGCTGGAATCCAAAGAGGACGCCAAGTTTCTCGAACAGGCCCAGCACGAGTTCAAGGTTGCCCAGCTGCTCGATCACAAGAACCTGATCAAGATTTATGCCCTGGAGACGCCACGCGACTGGCTGTTCCGGGTCCGCAAAGTGCACCTGCTCATCGAATATGTCAACGGCCAAACTCTGGACAAGATGAAGAGGCTGTCTATCCCGCGCTTGGTGCAGATCTTCGAAAAGGTGGCTTCGGGCCTGGTGCACATGCATCGCCGGGGCGTTTTCCATGCCGACATCAAACCGAACAACATCATGCTGACCAAGACCGGCGAGGTAAAGATCATCGACTACGGTCTGGCCTGGATTCGCGGCGAACCCAAAGGCCGGGTGCAGGGTACGCCCGAATACATGGCCCCCGAGCAGGCCCGCGCTGGAAACGTCAACGAAAGCACCGACATCTACAACTTCGGCGCCACCATGTACCGGCTGGTCACCTGGCGTTTGCCTCCCCCGGCCGTCTCCACCGACGGCATGCCCATGGACGCCAAGACTTTCAAGACCCTCTTCAAGCCGGTCCAGGAGAGCACTGCCCAGGCCCCGCCCGAACTGTGCGACCTCATCCAGCAGTGCCTGGAGTTTCATCCCAACAAGCGGCCCGAGCGCATGAGCGAAATCCAGGGTACTCTCGATCACCTTGTGGACATGGTGGTCACGGCGCCGGAGGATCGGCTGGAAGCGATGGAATGGTGATGCTTCGAAGCAAATGGTTAAGGAGTTTCCGTGGCCGACCTGTTCGATCTCACCGGCCGAAAAGCATTGATAACCGGCGCCAGCCGGGGCATTGGTCTGGCGATCGCCCAGGGCCTGGCGGAGCGCGGCGTTTCCCTGTCCATCACATCCCGCAAGGCAGAAAGCCTGGCAGCCGCCGCGGAACAATTGGGCGCCGGCGGGGCCAGCGTTTTGCCGTTGGTTTGCCATCAGGGGGATTCTGCGGCAATCGCCGGACTTTTTGCCGAGCTGGATTCCCGCCAGTTTGTGCCCGAAATCGTAATCATCAACGCCGGCACCAACCCCGTCATGGGACCTCTGGCCGACATCGAACTGCCGGCTTGGCAGAAAATCATGGATGTGAACTTGACCGGCGCTTTGGTGACCGCCCAGCATGCCGTCCGGCGAATGTTGCCCTTGAAGCGGGGCTGCCTAGTGGTGGTGGCATCCATCGCGGGAATCGATCCATTGCCGGGGCTTGGCGCTTACAGTGTTAGCAAAGCGGGCTTGATCGGCATGGTCAAAGTGCTGGCCAAAGAACTGGGTCCTCGGGGGATTCGGATCAACGCTCTCGCCCCGGGGCTGGTGGAAACGCGATTTGCTTCTGCGCTCTTTCAGGACAAAGCCAGGTACGAACACATCATGGCCCATGTGCCGTTGGGCCGTCATGGCCATCCGCAAGACCTGGTCGGTGCCGCGATCTTCCTCGCTTCCGAAGCCTCGGCGTATATCACCGGCCAGGTGTTGGTCGTCGACGGCGGGGGCCGGGTTTGAAACTCAATCACGTTGCCAATCCAAACGCGGGGCATCCGCCCACAAATCTTCCAGGCCGTAGTAGGCGCGCGTGTCGGCATCGAAAATATGGACGACGATGTCGCCGTAATCTTGAACCACCCAGCGCGCCGATTGGTAGCCCTCGATGGACAGGCGTTTTTGGCCCCGTTCGCGCATGCTGGCGTCGATTTCTTCGGCGAGATTGTGGATCTGTCGGCGGCTGCCCCCGGTGGCCAGGACCAGGAAGTCATAGAGAGGCGTGATTGCCCGCAGATCGAGTAGAAGTATGTTTTGGGCCTTGTTGTCCAGGGCCACGCGGGCGCATTCGATGGCATGTTCCAGCCCTTTCCCCGTGCGCGGGGTGGGCTCACTTTTCAGCGTTGCAATGCTCAAAGGACCTCCTTCCGCGAGTGAATCCCGGGCAAGGAGGCGGCGCATATTGTCGTGGGCCAATGAGCTGCCGTTGGTCACCTCCTGACCGAAACTCGTAGTTCCCGATTTACCCCTGAGCCGCCGGCTTTATCCCAGCGGTGCGGCCGTTCACGCCGGGGATAAACCCCGCCGCTCGCCCGCATTTTACGACAAGGAGAAGCCGGATTGTGTTCGGTGTTTTTTTCATCACAATACCGAATTCTCCCACCTTCCCATTTTACGCTTTTTCCAGGTCAAATTGCAGCAAAAAAAAGAGAAAAAGTGCTGCGAAGCCGTTTACCCAGGCGGCGCGGACAGCCCACGCCCAGGATAACCCTGCCCCACTCTCAACAGCAAGACAATTGGTCTGGCATGGGGTGAAGGAGTCCGCTATATACCCGGCCGCGCGCGGGGAGGTCCGCCCCGTGGCCGTTCGTACCCCTTTCACAAAGGAACCGAGGAATGATGCGCAAGGTGATCTGGTGCGGCACCGCCGTATTGGCATGTGTTGCGATCGCCGCCACCATGGCCGCTTACTACGTGGCCGAAAACCCCGACTCTCTTTTCGCCCAAGTCACTGTCGCCGCTAGTGACGTTTGCTCCTGGTTCAATCCTCTGCTGGCCATGAACCGCATCCCCGCGCCGGTGGTCTGTGATGACAAGCCCTGCCCCAAGGCTGAGCCCTGGATGCCCCATCCGGATATGCCCCAGGTCGAACCCCAAGAGCCGCCCATGCCCGAGGTAGGCGAATTGCCCCCGGTTGCCGAACCGATTGTCGTTGAAGACATATTACTTCCCGTGATCCAGGAAACCCAAGAACCGGCTATGCAGCAGCCACCGGACCTTGGCGAACCGGTTCCCTTCATGAACCCCGGCAATGAAACCACTCTGGAGGATACGCCTGCTTTCATGCCCTATGCG